>Ga0209536_100000140_pt1 | contig 106455 bp, 97 predicted proteins | sample DeeMarSeWOR28_12_FD_187461 | JGI IMG/M metagenome (GOLD analysis project Ga0209536, IMG submission 187461) | Marine sediment microbial communities from White Oak River estuary, North Carolina - WOR-2-8_12 (SPAdes) (version 2) | ecosystem: Environmental > Aquatic > Marine > Intertidal zone >... | reverse complement strand
CTAGCAACAGAACCAGAGATTACATGAACCAACGGTGATGTATCGGATGATATTTGTGGATTATTTGTGCTACTAGCAGTAACCGTCCAATTTCCAGGATTGTTGAATCTGAAGGTAGAAAAAGATACGGAACCTGACACAAGTGGCGCATCGAGAGGTATGTTAGCACTAGGATCTGTTGAACTCAAATGAATTGTCGCATTGGAACTAGTCACCGGATTCCACCAATTGTCAACTCCATTTACAGTAATAAGGATCGCATCGCCGGCGGTCTGAGTGGGAATTGTTCCTGTTTTACCTGGTGGGATACCCGGAGTGTTTTGTTCCCCAGGGAGTAAAATTTGCAATCGAGAAAACGTCCCCGGATTAATGTTAAAAGCATTACTCTCCCCAGTGTGGGGTACAGCAGCAAAATCCATACAGATAATCTTAGAATTACTTGATGCCTTTGTTAACCTAACATTACCATTCCAGTAACCATCCACAAAATCTATTTCAGTGGGTGTGATCGTTCCAAGACCTGTTGTCGCTTGCAGTCTGGCATGGCCGTTAAATCCTGTTAAAGGATTACCAGCCACATCTGCTGCATAAATTTGGACCGAAAACTCGTCTCCTGCTATCTGATCTGATATGGATTGAAACTCAAAATGATCTAATTCACCCGGATTTACTAAGAATCCGCTGCTGACATCTCCATTAATTCCGGGATCACTAATATCCGAAGCACTTAAGGTATGAGTCCCAATACTGCCCATAATGGCAGATAAAGTAGACACCCCATTTGTCAATTTGCTTCTATTCGGAACGTTAGCTAATGCATCGGTTGTCGTTATTTCAATACTATCACCGGCCTGTGCAATCAAATTCCAGTAAGCATCAACGGCCCTAACATTGAAATCGAATTGAACACCGGTTAACTGATCCGATGGTACGCCGCCTTTTCCTGGAGCCACACCTGGTTGGGGATTCTCACCAGGAAGCAAAACCTGAAGTTTTTGGAAGGGTCCCGCATTAACAGAAATCAAATTACTGGTACCGGTATGAGGCGGCAACGCATCATCACTGGCGATAATGGAAACATTACTCGAAGCTTTTGTCAGGATAATATTGCCAGACCATATGCCACCTACGAAAGGTCCTACCTGATCATTCAGTATTGTGCCCGGTCCAGTTGAAGCTGCCAAATGGACTGTGCCGCTAAAGTTACCCACAAGTTGGCCTGAATTAGTTTCAGCCCTAATTGTTACCCCAAATGGGACTCCTGCACTCACCGGGCTTTGAATCTGTTCAAATGCAAAATGATCAAGATTTTGAGGTATTACACTTATATTGGGGCTCTGTCCATTGGCAATTTGAGGGTTATTCAATTGAAACGCAGAAACCGTATGTGATCCCGCATCATTGAGCGTAATACTCAAACTTCGTGTACCATTGATTAGTACTGAATTGCCCGGTAAGGATGCATTAAGATCAGTGGAAGATATTCCAAAAGAATCTGCGGCAGTTGTAACGACATTCCAATGTGCATCTACACCATTGACACGGATTGGAAAAGGTTGACCACTCAATTGATCGTTTGGGCTTCCTGAATACCCGGGAAATAGACCGGGCGTTGCCGAAATACCCGGGACCAAAACCTGAAACTTGGCTAATGCCCCGGAGATTACCTGGAATTGATTGCTGGTTCCAGTATGAGGAGAAACTGCACTGTCAGTAACGGTAATAAATACACCGCTTTCGGCTTTGGTTAGGGTTACATTACCAGTATAAAGCCCCTGATTCATTATGATATTTACAGGACTAATTGTCCCTGCTCCTGTACTCGCGGAGATAAACAATGAACCTGAATAATCCATCAATCGGTTTTCAGCCGCATCTACCGCTGTTATGGTTAGTGACAATAGTTGTCCAGCACTTACCGGACCAACAATATTATCAAAGTTAAAATGATGAAGATTCCCCGGATTTACCAGAATTGGACTGCCCGTTCCCGGGGTAATCGACGGCTGAGTAATATCATGAGCCGAAACAGTATAGACCCCAGTGCTATTTAAAGTCACTGTAAATTGTCTTGTCCCATTAAATAGAGGAGTATTTGGAGGTAAACCTGCATTAGGATCCGTACTGCTGATTTGAACCTCATCCGATATGGAACTAATAACGTTCCACCAGTTATCGATTGCATTCACCCGGACCGATATATTAGTCCCTGCTAAAATTGGGCTAACGTTTCCTGTTTTTCCCGGAGCAATACCCGGTGTTCCCGTTTCACCTGGCATTAATACCTGTAATTTGGATAAACTTCCCGGTTGAAGTGTAAATTGATTACTATTACCAGTATGAGGGGGATTGACATGATCCTGAACGGACAGAGAAACAAAAGAGGAAGCTTTGGTAAGGGTTATCTGCCCAGTCCACACCCCGTTATTCATATTAATGGCGGTTGGAGTAATAGTCTGTATTCCAGTCGAAACCGAAAGATCAAGATCACCACTAAAATCCGTGACCGGATTTCCAGCCGCGTCTACCGCTCGAATGGTCGCAGTGAAAGGAGCTCCTACTGTTTGCGGAGAAGAGATTACATCAAAATTGAAATGATGTAATTGGAATGAAACTACTCTTATTGAAGAACTTACTCCAGCCGTAATTGAGGGATCATTGTTGTCAGTCGAGCTTATAGTCTGAAAACCATTTGTATTTAATGTGATTGGAGCGGTTACATGGCCTGAGAGCATCATTGTAGAACCGGGCAATGCGGCTGCAGGATCACTTGATGTGAATCCTATTGTCGTATTAACGGCAGGAATCTGATTCCAGTATTCATCGGTCGCAAAAACATCTGCAATAAATTGACCATTTGCTTGCTGGTCCAGAGGAATTCCGGTTCTTCCGGTTATGCTGCCCGGGAAATGAGTTTCTCCCGGGACTAATGTCATCAATTTTGAATACGGACGAGGGATAGCACAAAAACGATTACTTTCACCGAAAATATTGCTATCATTTACTCGAATCCAGACATCACCGGTAACCCCGGGTGCTTGACTTTTTGTCCCTGCCCGGAAAATACGGAGATTCGCTTTCCATTTACCTGCTTCTAAACGAATTGAATCGGGTTCTATCCTTCCAGGACCATAATCGGTGTATTCTGATAAGCTGACATATTTGGTGTAATTGTTCACTCGATTTCCCTGAGCATCTCTGGCAATAATTTCAACCATCGTGATCTCATCACCCACGGTTACTTGACCGGGGGTGGTATGGAAAGGATTCCCAATATCCGTAATGGTGAAGTATGCCACATCTACAACATCGAACGCCGGAGAAACAGCATTTAATACACTCGGATCGGTCAAGTCATCTGCAGTAATGGTTTGAGAGCCATCCGAATTTATGGTAACCGTTAGAATTACCGATCCGTTTGCCAAATTGGTTGCGGGTGGAAGCGTAGCATAAGAATCACTACTCGTAAGAATAACCTCATCAGACACCGGCACAATATTCCAGTTTTGGTCGGTGGCATTGACGATGACTTGAAACGGCACACCGGTTGTTTGGGTAAATGGATCTCCAACATAGCCGTCAGCTGTTCCAGGTGCAGCAGACATTCCCGGTAGTAGTATCTGGAGTTGGGTAGCAGATTGCGCCTTAACCTGGAGACTAAACCCAAATAGAATTATAAATATAAAAGAAATGTTTGATCTAAAATATGTACAGGCGGATGTTTCTTGAAATTTCCTTCTGTCCATGAAGATACCTCCTTATAAAAGAAATCCTTTTAACTCATTTATGGCTTTCCAGAATCCTAGCTTCTTCTTTCTGCTGATTCTCCAATTTTTCCAGCAGAAGATTCAAAGTATCACTTATCTCGTGCAAGTAATCATTTGATCTTAAATGTATTCGATTATTAAACTTATCTTTTAACGCTTGTTCAAGAACTCTTTGTATTTGGATAATTGGACCTGCGATCCGATGAGAGAGTCTCACGCCATACCAAAAATTGAACCCGGTAAATACTAACACTACCACTAATATTATTGAGAATCGAATATAGAGCATAATATCATAGGAAGGATGAATACTTAGATTTTCTATGATATACAGCAAAAATCCAAATACTACAATCTCAATCGATGTAAGAATGGTAAAGAAACTCGTAAATCCGTGTTGGATTTTGGGCTTTAAATAATACAGTTTACGCACAACATCCCTGCAATCGTATCATCAATAAATTAAATTTATTATTAATGATTAGATTCGTTTTGGCTGGATTTTACTTTAGAAAATATAAAAATCATTCTAGCCATTTATTAAGAAAAGGATTAGAGACATTATTATTAGAATAAAATCATAAAAAACTACTTAAATCGTTACCCTGGCAAAATAAACAGCTTTAATCAAATTCTGTTTTCTGACTTGATAATCAAATTTCAGCATGAGAGTGGCGCCTTAGGAATCGGCTCTAATATCGCATAAAATTTTGTAGCAGTATCTAAAATGATGTTACCACAAAAATTGTGAGGGGCTGCGCTTCGATTTTTTTGTTTTTTCAAATCCGGACGAAAAAGATATCAACATGATTAAGGAATGAATCCACATCCGCCTTATTAATCGCACTTGGTGGAGTATTAATGAATTCTATTCCAAGCAGTGTTGGTTGGTCTATAAATTGTCCTGACGACAATCGCAATTTGGATATCTTTTTTAACTATTTAGTGAGGAAATGGGCACATCGAGAATCCCTTTTTTAAACTGTGCTGTTCTGGTACGGAGTGATTAAAGTGAAAGATAAAATTCTTATAATTTTTGGATCTCAATCTTCACATCCTGCCATTTTTTACGTTGTTGCATATTTTCTTTTATGTTCTCCAGCAGGATCAGATAATCGGGATCGGAGGGTTTCATTGAGCGTAATTTTTTCCCGGCGGTGTCAACAAACGATTGATATTTGGCAATTTTGATTTGTTTGATGCAGTCCTGTAAATAACGAGCCGGATCTTTAAAATCCCGGAAAAGGTCCTTCGTAAATAAGTCCTTCAGGGTTTGATTTTCCAATTTGTCCAATACAAACTGATGTAAATCCTTTACGGATTCTTCTTCATAATCGCACAAATTTTTGTATACATTTCGTAATTCATCATTTAAAAAATCCTCATTTTCAATATGACTCACCACAAAATCCTTCACTTCGGTGTAATAGGTCATCAGTATAAGGAGCAGATCCTTCTCTGCACTCCAGGCGCCGTTAAATACAAGTGGTGTTCGCAGTTGAGTTTCTGCCTCGCTTCTTTCGTCACGAAACTCATCTCTGCGTCTTAAGCTTCTTCGCTTACCCCTTAATTCATTAAAAAGCAGGGTGTTGGGCATATCCCAATTTTCGCTGATTCTTTCCACATAAAACCCAACCTTTACATTGTCTTTTAGCGGTGCCAGAGTTTCAAGAATCTCGTTCACGGCCAAAGACCTATCCTGAGCATTCTGCAGATCATGAGTCTGTTGAATTTTATCCATCCGAAAGGAAAAATAATCTGATGCATTTTTTATCAATTCGTAAAGGGCTTCCGCTCCTTTTTCTTTTACATAGCTGTCGGGATCCTGGCCCTCGGGCAGGAGAAGCACTTTTAATTCAACATTGTTCTGAAAAAGGATTTCACCTCCCCGGGAAGCTGCATTAATTCCGGCTGCATCGGAATCGTAACACAAACAGATGTTCTGGGCGTAACGCCGGATGATCCGCGCATGATCTTCGGTAAGGGACGTGCCGCTGGTTGCCACCACATTTTCAATGCCATTCTGAAAAAGTTGAATCCAATCCATATACCCTTCGACAAAAATGGCCATCCCCGCCTTGCGAACGGCCTCCCGCGCAAAATACAATCCGTATAGTTCCTTGCTTTTCTGGTAAATAGGTGATTCCGGAGAATTGATGTATTTTGGCGCGTCTTCTGCTCCGGATAGGTCCCGGCCGCCAAACCCGACAATTTTCCCGGAAAGATTATGGATTGGAAACATCAAGCGGTCGCGAAACCGGTCATAATATTTGCTTTTTTTATCAGATTCCAAAATCAAACCAAGGGTTGTGAATGGCTCCAGTGGATATTTGAAATGCTTGATGTGTTTGTATAGTTTATCCCACTCCTTTGGTGCATATCCCAATCCCATTTTTTTTGCAGATTCAGTAGAGATCCCCCTTTTTTTTAAATAAGTTTCCAGAGATTTAGGACCTTCATTTAAGCTCCGTATGAAAAAGCTTGCAGCAATTTGATTGAATTCTAGCAGCTGTTCATTTTCGCTTTCTAATTCCTTTTTCCGGGGAGCCAAATCCAGTTCAATTCCGGTTTCCTCTGCCAGACGTTTCAACGCATCAAAAAAGTTTATTTTTTCAAACTCCATCAAAAAACTAAAGACATTTCCACCTGAGCCACAACCAAAGCAATGATAAATCTGTTTTTCCGGACTCACACTGAAGGACGGGGTTTTCTCTTTGTGGAAAGGGCATAAGCCCAGATAATTCCGTCCACTTTTTTTAAGATTCACATAACGGCCCACCAGATCCACAATATTAACTGCATCGCGAATCCGGTCGATGGTATGGTCAGATACTCCGGACATATTGTGATATAAAGCCTTTCGTAATAATTACATTTCTTGACATCATTTTTCAATCGGATTATATTACCCGCTTCTAAAAATAGATGTTTAGAAGGGAAAATTAAATAGAAATTTTAAACTAAGGGAATAAACAATGCAGAATGATCCGAAAATTCCACAGCAACAAATTAATATTGAATTAACACCCGAGCAAGCGGAAGGTATTTATTCTAATTTGGCTATTATTACCCACTCAACAGCAGAGTTTGTAATCGACTTTACCAGAATTTTGCCGGGGGTACCTAAAACAAAGGTTTATTCTAGAATTATTATGACACCGCAGCACGCTAAATCTCTATTAATGGCGCTTCAGGAAAACATCAAAAAGTATGAAGATCAAAACGGCGACATAAAGGTTCAGGGTTTTGCCGGTCAGGAAAAATCATTTGGATTCCAGCCGCCACAGTTTAATACGGGTCAAACAAAAAAATAGCAATTTTGAGTACGGGGCTGTCTCAGAATTATAACTTTAAATCCATGATAGTCAGGAAGTAACAGTAAACGAGGATGTCCGATCTAGCAGAAAATATTCAGCAAATTCAAAAAAAAATAAAGGTATCTGCAGAGAAAAAAGGAAAAACATTACAGGATATTACAATAGTTGCGGTCAGCAAGACTTTTAACGCGGATTTGGTGAATCATGCAATCGCTAACGGAATTGAACATGTCGGAGAAAACAGAGTTCAGGAAGCAAGAGATAAATTTCCGCTTATTCGAGGACCGGTCACCAAACATATGGTGGGCCATCTGCAACGGAATAAGGTTAAATATGCGGTAGAATTATTTGATATGATCCAGTCCGTTGATTCTATCGAATTGGCAGACGAAATAAATAAGAGGACAAAAAAAAGAATACCGGTATTAATCGAAGTCAACACCAGCGGAGAGGAGTCGAAATACGGTTGCCGTCCGGAAAAAGCAATAGATTTATTAATAAATGTGACCGCTTATAATAGCCTAATCGTAAAGGGTTTCATGACCATTGCCATTTTTAGCTCTGATCCTGAAAAAGTACGCCCCTGCTTTAAAATGTTAAAAGAGATTTTCGATGAGGCAAAATCCATGGGACTTCCAAATGCAGACATCACCACTCTCTCGATGGGAATGTCATCTGATTTTGAGGTAGCGATTGAAGAAGGGGCAAATATGGTTCGTATCGGCACAGCTATTTTTGGAGAAAGAACTTAACACCAAATATTGAAGTAATTATTAAATCCTTATAAAGGGGGATATATCTTGAAATTAACACCACTAGAAATCAGGAAACAAGAGTTTAAGAAAACCCTGAGGGGCTGTGATCCCATCGAGGTAAGTACATTTCTTGAAATGGTCGCTGACCAGTTCGAAAAAGAGAATGAGGAGAAAAAACGGCTGCAAAACCGCCTCATCGAACTCGAGACGAAACTAAATGATTACCAGAACACCGAAAATATGATGCGGGAAACTCTTGTAAACGTACAGGAGGTAAAAAAACAGTCTGAAGAGAGCAGCAGACGCCAGGCGGATCTCATTATAAAAGAGGCAGAACTAAAATCGCTTGAGATTATGGAAAACGCAAGAAAACAAGCGCGCCAGATGAGAGAAGAAGTGAGCTGGCTAAAATCGCAAAAAGAATCATTCATTAACCGGCTTCGGCATATCTTATTATCCCAGGTTGAATTACTTTCCGTGCTTGAAATTGATGATGCCATTCCCGATGAAATGAAAAAGGTCATTAAATCGGCAAAAAACCGAAGACAAAGTTTGCTGGAATCATCTGAAGAAGCGGAAATAATCGAACCATCCGCTGTCGAAGATCAGGTATCACCGCTAGCAGAAGAAATTCTTGACGAAGACCAAGAAAGCGACCAGGAAGTAGAGGTTGAAAAAATTGAATTCGGTAAAGAAGATAATCCAATTGAAGAGAAAGACTCTTCAAAGGAGAGCGAGGAATTAAAGGATGAAGAAGAAGCAAAAAAAGACTTATCCGGAGAAGATATCAACGAGTATTTTAAAAAAGGTATCCATATCGACGAGCTGATTAAAACGCTGAATAAAAAGGAAAAAGATAAATGACATTCGCTAGAAAACACCTTGTTCAGAATCCAATGATTGCCTTATTGTTGATGGCCTTTGTTCTGAATGCATGCAGTTCTTCGAGGTACCTTAATCCGATGAGCCTCAAAGAAAATGAATCTATACGGCTTTCTACAAAAGAAAATAAAATTTACGAAGGATTAATTACACAAAATAACGGTGAGGAAATAATCATCGTGAGTGAATCCGACCATAAACCGCACGCTTTAAAGTTAACCGATATTCGCAGAGTGGAGTACTCAGAGAGTAACCACGATTTCTTGGGTTATCCCATCAGTGATGCTGAAATAGAACAATATAAAAAGAATAAGAACGCATGGGGTTATGCCGTAGGTGGTGCAGTTATCGGTGGTCTCATAGGGCTAGTGGTAGCACTCCCATTTTGGGCTTCAGATGCAGGAGGTATCCCTCCATATTTTACTGGCGGAATTGGCGCCGTCGCCGGAAGTATCTATTTTGCAGGCAAAGGAATTAAAAAAGACAAAGAAATTTCTATTGAAACAGTTCGATATCTTCGGGACCGTGAACGGGAATTGGAAAGAGAAAAACTTGAGGAGCAAGAGAAAATTAAAAAACTTCAGAAAGAAAGCGAAGAACTGAAAAAAAGAATGGAAAAGAAAGACGACTCAAAATAGTGGAATTGAAATGGAGATTCAAGAGTATCGAAGACAGATTGACGAAGCTGTTAGCTACATAGAACAACATACAAAAATAAATCCAGATATTGGAATTGTCTTGGGAACCGGTTTGGGAAAATTGGTTTCCGACATTCACAATGATACGGAATTATTATACGAGAATATCCCCCACTTTCCCGTCAGCACGGTTGAATCCCACGAAGGCAAGCTCATTTTTGGAAAGATAGGTAACAGGACCGTTTTGGCAATGCAGGGACGTTTCCATTTTTACGAAGGATATTCTATGCAACAAATCACCTTCCCCGTCAGAGTGATGAAGAAATTAGGCGCAGAAACACTTGTGATATCAAATGCCTGCGGAGGTATGAATCCACTGTTCTCTAAAGGCGATTTGATGATTATGGAAGATCATATCAACCTCATTGGTGATAATCCTTTAATCGGAGCCAATCTGGATGAGTTTGGACCCCGTTTTCCGGATATGTCCGAACCATACAGCAAGCGACTCATTGAATTGGCCGAGAAAATTGCCCTTGAAGAAAAGATAAAGATTCAAAAGGGCGTTTATGTCGCAGTTGCCGGACCAAACCTGGAAACTAGGGCGGAATACCGATTTCTGAGGGCTATCGGAGCTGATGTGGTGGGAATGTCGACTGTGCCAGAGGTGATTGTCGCCAGACAAATGGAAATGGAAGTGTTTGGAATATCAGTGATTACCGACGAATGCTTTCCTGATGCCCTTCAACCTGCGAGTGTACCCGATATCATAAAAACAGCAAACGAAGCTCAACCTCGTCTCACACTTATAATGAAGAGATTGGTGGAGAGATTATAAATTGTTGTAACAATCATGGAAACTCCATTCAATCTGATCGGAAAGTATTTAATAATATTTGGAATTGTTTTCATAGTGGTGGGGGTACTTTTAATTTTTTTTAATAAGATCCCCTATTTAGGCAAGTTACCCGGGGATTTTGTCATCGAGAAAAAAAACATAAAAATATTCTTGCCGGTAACAACCTTAATCATTATAAATCTGATATTGTTACTTATCTCGTGGTTACTTAGAAAATAGATGATAGGAAAAGGAGAAATGTTCAAAGAATTTTCGGGGAAGGTGAATGTACCAAAAATTGAGGAGCAAATTTTAGAATTCTGGGAATCCCGGAATATTTTTAAAAAAAGTATCAAACTACGTGAACATGACCCCCACTTTGTCTTTTTTGAAGGCCCGCCAACCGCAAACGGGCGACCAGGCATACACCATGTTATGAGCAGGACAATTAAAGACGTATTCTGCAGATACAAAACAATGACGGGTTACTTGGTTCATCGCAAAGCCGGCTGGGATACCCACGGTTTGCCGGTAGAAATCGAAGTTGAAAAACAACTCAATATTCAGGGTAAGGACGAAATAGAAAAATACGGCATTGATAAATTCAACCAGAAATGCCGTGAAAGTGTCTTCACATACAAAAAAGAATGGGATCAGCTAACGCGCAGAATCGGATTTTGGTTAGATCTTGAAAAGCCATATATCACGTTTGAGAACGGTTATATCCAGAGTGTTTGGTGGATTCTGAAAAACTTTTTTGACCGGGGCCTTATCTACCAAGGATTCAAAATTCTCCCCTACTGCCCACGGTGTGAAACACCTTTATCCAGCCATGAGGTATCTCTTGGTTACAAAGAGGTAAAGGATCCTTCCGTTTATGTCAAAATTGAGATCCAGGACCAACCCAATACCTATTTTCTGGTTTGGACGACAACTCCTTGGACTCTGATTTCCAATGTTGCCCTTGCCGTACATCCGAATGTGGAATATGTGAAAATAAAATACGAGGGCCAAAAACTAATTCTCGCCGAAGCAAGAGTGAGTGGCATTTTCAAGGATGGTTATCATATTCTGGAACGGTTTAAAGGCAAGGATTTGAAGGGAATCTTCTATAAACGCATGTTCGATTATATGGCAGTGGACAAAAAGGCATTTTATGTGATTACCGGGGATTTTGTGACCACAGAAGAAGGTACCGGTATCGTCCATATTGCTCCCGCCTTCGGAGATGATGATTATCAGGTGGGCCAAAAATTCGATCTTCCGGTGTTAAGGCCAGTTGATAAGAGCGGAAAATTTGAGGAAGTCATTTTTGATTTTAAAGGCCAATTTGTGAAAGACGCTGACCCGAATATCATTTTGAACCTCAAAAAAAGGAATATTCTGTTTCAAAAAGAAACTATCGAACACAGTTACCCTCACTGCTGGCGATGTGATTCTCCCCTGCTCTATTACGCCCGAGAATCCTGGTACATAAAAACCTCAGATTTTAAAAAGAAAATGTTAAGGAATAACCAGAAAATCAATTGGCATCCGTCTGAGATGGGAGAAGGCAGATTTGGTGAGTGGTTAAAAAATAATGTTGATTGGGCCTTATCCCGAGACAGGTATTGGGGTACGCCTCTAAATATTTGGATTTGTCAGGAATGTGAATACACGGAATCCATCGCAAGTATAGCAGAGTTAAAAAGCAGGAGTAAGAAACTACCCAAAAAAATTGATCTCCATAAACCTTTTGTGGATGCAATTGAACTGGGATGTCCCAAATGCGATGCTACGATGAAACGCACCAGTGAGGTTATCGATGTTTGGTTCGATTCCGGGAGTATGCCCTATGCACAATGGAATTATCCCCTGGAGAATAAAGAATTATTCGAACAGAACTTTCCGGCAGATTTCATCTGTGAAGGGATCGATCAAACCCGGGGATGGTTTTACTCTCTACTTGCCATATCGACTCTGTTATTCGACAAACCTGCTTTTAAAAATATTATTGTGAATGACTTAATATTGGATAAAGATGGTCAAAAAATGAGTAAATCCAAAGGAAACGCCGTTGAACCATCAGAGGTGATTAATAAATTCGGAGTAGATCCATTACGATGGTATTTTGTAACGGTTAGTTCTCCCTGGGTACCGAAACGTTTTGACGTTAAGGGTATTGAAGAGGTTTACCGCAAGTTCTTCGATACGCTGCTTAATACCTATAACTTTTTTGCGCTTTATGCCAATATTGACCAATTTGATCCAGGCAAAAAATATGTTTTGCCTCCGGAAAAAATTGAGATAGACCGCTGGATTCTTTCCCGCCTCTATACTGTGACTGAAAACATCAAGGAACAAATGGAGAATTACGACACCACCCGGGCGGGACGTATTCTTTATAATTTCTTGCTGGATGATGTATCAAACTGGTATGTGCGCAGAAACCGGAGGCGGTTTTGGAAAAGCGGCGATGATGCGGATAAAATGGCAGCCTATCACACATTATATGAAGTGCTCATCACATTTACAAAACTTATTGCCCCAATTACACCATTCATTGCCGAGGAGATTTATCAGAATCTTCGAACCGATAAAATGCCCGAAAGCATACATATTGCTGATTTTCCTGAAGTGGGCAAGGAACAACGTAAACATCAGAATCCCAATCTTGAATATAAGATGCAAGTTGCCCAACAGATTGTTACCATGGCGCGTGCCATCAGAAATGAATCGCGGATCAAAGTTCGGCAGCCGTTAAACGAATTAGTCGTCGCCAGTTCAAACCGACCCGCTCTTGATGCGGCAGTCCATATGCAAGCAATTATTAAAGAAGAAATAAATGTAAAAAATCTTAAAATTTCAGAACACTCGGAGGATCTGGTGAGCCGAAAGGCTAAGCCGGATTATAAGAAATTGGGCCCGCGATATGGTAGGCTGATGGGCACACTTGCCTCAATAATTAAAAGCTGGGGCGACAATGAGATTCAAAAATTAGAAAATTCGGGAAACTTAAAACTTTATGTCGAAGGCCAGGAAGTGATTATCCATTTTGAGGATGTGGAAATTGTTGAAGAAAGATCCGGGAATTATGCGGTATCCCGTGACGGGAATCTTATGATAGCTCTTGACCTTGAACTATCCCCGGAATTGGAAATTGAGGGGATCGCCAGAGAATTTGTCAACCGAATTCAGAACCTGCGGAAAGAATCGGACCTGGAATTGACCGACCGAATAAAAATCCACTACCAGGCCCCTCAGAAAATTCGTCAAGCAGTTACCGAACTTTCCGACTATATAATGGCTGAAACGCTCGCGACAGAAATCAATGAGAATCTCGCAGATAAAAACAGTGCTAAAGAGGTAAAAATAGATAAAAATCATTTAAAAATTGATATTCAAAAAATTTGATTTGCCTAACTTTTTCGAAAATTATATTTACTTTTGAAATAATCATATTAAATTAGATGCCTTGCCAGTATGAATGGCAGAATGAGAAATTCGATTCGGTAACTTTATATTGACAGATATAATTTTAAACGTATTCAATGGCGTCAAATTTTTGTAATTTATGGCGGTAAAGAACGGAGATAGTACCATCATGAACAAGAAAAGATTAGAATATTTTAAGGATCTACTGATGGATAAACGATCGGATGTGTTGCAGAGGATTGATCACTTAAGGGAAGTAGCTTTGGAAAGCAATTACAAAGAAACCTCCGGTGACCATTCCGGTTATACCTCCCATATGGCAGATCAAGGTACAGATGCAATGGAACGCGAAAAGGCATTTCTCTTTCTTTCACGCGAGGAAAAATATCTCCAACAGATAGATCAGGCTCTCCAGTTAATTGAATTGGGCGAATACGGCGTCTGCCGTGTTTGCGGAAAACCCATTGATGAAAAACGTATGGAAGTTGTTCCGACAACTCGAATATGTGTCCCCTGTAAGCAATCGGAAGCGAAAAAATAGCTTACTCAATGTTTGAAAATCTTAAGCGAAAAGAATTCTATTACCCAATTCTCATCTTATTTGCTGTCGTAATTTTTGACCAGATTACAAAAATAATTGCAAAAGCATTTCTCCAACCAGTCCACTCCATAAAAATTTTAGGAAATTTTTTGCGATTTACCTACGTCGAAAATCCAGGAATGGCATTTGGAATTCAAATCGCCAATAAGCCTTTATTTAATTTTCTCTCCTTACTGGCCATTTTTGTAATTATGTTCTATCTGATTAAAATGAAAGATCAACCGCTATTAAGATTTGCTTTTATCATCATATTGGGGGGAGCTTTTGGAAATCTGATTGACAGGTTTCTTTATGGCAAAGTGGTCGATTTTATTGATGTTGAATTTTTTGATATATCGTTTAATGGAGCAAAATTGTTATTTTACGAAATTCCTCCCTATTACATGGACAGGTGGCCTGTTTTTAATATCGCCGATTCCGCAGTAACCATTGGAATGGTCATCATCATATTGACCGCGATCTTCGAAAAAAAAACAAATCCCGCGGTGAGTAATGCCGCCCAGGAAGATATATAAGTTCAATATAACAAAATCTGAGGCCAGCGAGCGCCTGGACAGGTTTTTATCATCACAGATCAAACTATTTTCCAGGTCCTATCTCAAAAAACTGATTGAATCGGGACTTGTCAAACTAAATAATAAACAAACAAAACCTTCCCACATACTTTCACCCGGCGATACTCTCGAGTGTATCATACCAGAGCCTGAAAAAACAAATATTACTGCTGAAAATATTCCCTTGGATATCCTTTTTGAAGATCAAGATCTTCTGGTTTTGAATAAACCGGCCAATATGGTTGTTCATCCCGGTGCAGGCGTGAAGTCCGGTACTTTGGTAAACGCACTTATTCATCATTGTATGGATTTATCCGGAATTGGGGGAAGGCTGAGACCCGGAATTGTTCACCGATTAGACAAGAATACAAGCGGACTGTTGGTGGTTGCGAAAAACGACTACAGCCATATCAAACTTCAGGAACAATTTCAGGAGAAATCGGCAGAGCGTGTTTATAAGGCCCTTGTTTGGGGACATCCGGAAAAAAAAAGTGGAATCATAGAAACCCGCCTGAACCGCAGCAAAAGTGACCGCAAGAAGTTTACCGTATCCGAATCCGGAAAACCGGCGGTGACTCTATTTGAAGTTGAAAAAAAATATTCCTTTTTAAGCTTAATAAACGTGCAACTGAAAACAGGAAGGACGCATCAAATTCGAATTCATTTTAGCCATATACACCATCCGGTATTTGGAGATCCTGATTATTCCGGAAGAAACAAACAAATTAAACGATTAAATAATTTGTCTCAGAGAAATTTTGCTTTAAATTTACTAAAAAAAATCGAGAGGCAGGCACTGCATGCAATCAGGTTGAAATTGAATCATCCAACCACCGGAAAAGCAATGACATTTGAAGCACCATTGCCGGCGGATTTTGAATCAATTTTATTCGATCTTGAACAATTTGAGAGTGAATTATGAAAATAGTATTTGTTTGTATTATTTCGATATTCTTTTCCGTTTCTTCATTACAGGGTCAGCAAATTACTTATTTATCTCCGGATGTCATTGACGTGGGAGATGTAGTAGAGGGAGATAATGCTGAAGGCGAAATAAAATTCGTAAACATTGGGGCAGAACAACTCAAAATAAATAATATCCGAACCAGTTGTGGTTGTACAGCGGCAAAACCCGATAAAAAAGTTTATTTACCCGGAGACACAGTTGCCATTCATTACACATTAAAAACACGCGGATTTAAAGGGATTGTAAAAAAGAGCATCAGAATTGACCTGGAGGGATCGGAAGCTAAGAACATATCTTTCACCATTCAGGCAAATGTTATAACCAAAATGAAGCTGATTCCGGATTATTTGAATCTTGGACAGTTGCCGATTAATCCGGATACTACTATTACCGTCTATTTTGAAATCCAAAACGATTCCGATGAGCCAATTAAAATCACCAAGATTACACAGAACAGGGAAATTTTAAAAATTACACCACTTAATGCCGAAATCCCACCCCATAAGTCACAATTGTTCCGAATAGAATACCAGCCGGATCAGGCGGGGCGGCAGGATACCAGAATCACCATCGATACAAATTACGATGCAAAACCACGTCTTTACCTGCCGGTTTTTATCAATATTTCAAGCTAAATTTTTCCTGTATTAATTTTCTAAATGGGTAAATTTATTACTCTTCAAGACTGGCAGAGAAATGTTTTGTTTCTTCCTCAGAAATTCTCCGCTGTTGCCCTTTATTTTTGATCTAACCAATACATTGGGAACACCTCAATAGGTTCGCCTTATATTAAATCTTAAAAAATTGTTAATCTATCCTGCTGAGTTCGATCTTTCCAGAGTTCAAAGAACACAAGCATTTTAATTGTGACTTTTATCACCTGTAATATTTGAAATTAGGTCTATTTTCCGAACGAATAGTCAAAATTAGGTACTAGTAACAAATAGTCATTGGACTATCCGAATAAATTACCCGCTCTTTAAAATTCAATCGTATTTATTCGAATCATCAGAAGTATATAAAAATTATAGAATCTGAATGATTCACTAAAGGGATTTAGCATGAAATCAAACGGAAGATATCAGATACTGATTGTGGATGATAACAAAGAATTGGCGGAATTAATGAAACTTCTGCTGGAACAAAATGAGTTCAAAACAGAATATATCACAGACAGCACATATGCATTTGAAAAAATTCAAAAAGACCAACCAAATCTAGTAATATTAGACCTATTAATGCCAAACCTTGATGGCCTCAGACTCTGTAAAAAAATCAAATCGACATTGGACCTATTAAATACAAAAGTAATTATTTATTCAGGAAAAAACTACGAATCCGATCGGCGAAAAGCATTGGAATTGGGAGCAGATGCTTATTTTGTAAAACCCACCAAATCATCCATCCTACTGAAAAAAGTTAAGGAGCTTCTATACATTGCCTAATCCGGAACCGATACGTCTTAAATTCTGGGGAGTACGGGGTTCTATCCCCTCCCCCGGCCCTGAAACCATAAAATACGGCGGAAACACCCCCTGTATTGAACTTCAGTTTGCCGGAAAACCACTCTTTATTCTCGATGCCGGTTCAGGCATCAGGCAGCTTGGGAAATATCTATTGAAATCCAATGACCCGGTTAAAGCATATATTTTCATCAGCCATTACCATTGGGACCACATTCAAGGTTTGCCATTTTTTAAGCCGGCCTTTAAACCGGGAAACCATATCATTATTTATGGTTGCGATGAGCCCAATGTCAAATTAAACGAAATTATCTCAACTCAAATGAATCCCACCTATTTTCCTCTGGCTATTGAAGATATGCTCGCCCGAATTGAATTTAGAACTATCCGTGAGGAAAAATTTGAGGTTGAAGGCATCCAAGTACAAACAAAATATTTAAATCACCCCGGATATACCCTGGGATACCGATTTAATTACAATGGGAAATCTATCGTCTATATGAGCGATAATGAGCCTGTCTATTACCCAAAAGCACCCAGAAATAATGGTCCACCCTCCCAAAAACAAATAGCGGAATTATTCGATGAATATGGGGAGGACAATATGGAGGATATCATAAAATTTATTAAGAATGCGGATATTCTGATACACGATACACAATATTTTCCTGACGAATATGTGGAAAGAAAAACCTGGGGGCATTCTCCATTCGACTATACAATAAACATCGCAAAAAAAGCCAATGTAAAACGGTTAATCCTATTTCACCACGATCCGGACCATGATGATCCCACCATTGATTTAAAAGTAAAATACAGCCGGAAGCTATTGAGACAAAAAGAACATAAAATTATTTGTGAGGCTGCGCGGGAAGGGCACGTGATTAAATTGATCTAACTTAGAATAAAATTTCAAAAATATATTTAAAAAAAGTAGTAATTTGACCTTCTCGAATACACTAATATTTACCAAATTATCTATAATTTCTCCTTTATCCTCTCCAGTAACTTCTTTAACTCAAGCAGATCTCCCTTAAAATCCTGAGACGGAGCTATTATTGCAGAGTTTTCGGTGGGCAAGAGTGCGTGGGCAATCCTTTGCTCTGAATCGTCAATATGACTGATCAGCGCCTCGACCCTGGCCTTTACCAACTGACCAATTAATTCCTTTTCCTTCTCGTGTCGCTGCATAATTCTGAGCGTTAACATAAAATCACTGAGATAACCGGTATGCAAATGCAGCTCATCTGCAAGCCTGGAAAGCTTCAGCGATGTCTGGTAGTCATCGTCGTTTTTTATGTTCTGCGATGCCAGTTTTACATAATTTTGACTGTATGCCAGAAATTTTTCACTGAAATCGGACAGATTCTGGTCAAATCCCTGCGCATTAATTTGGGAAATGAATAATACAAGAGTGATACCTGCAGATAAAAAGAGTTTCCGAATCTCTGAATTGTATCTCATGCTTTCCCCTTTCCGAAGAAGAAAATTCTAAAAAGTAACTGTTATCTAATAATGTTACATTTTTAAAAAACAAATAGCCACCAATAAAACTACTGCTTCACAAGAATAATAGTCGTTTTTAGTTGTTCAGACATGTTTTTAGCGGCATTGTAAGCTTCGATCAAACAGATATAAGGTCCGATTCTGGCGATGCGGCCGTCATTGTCTTTTCCATCCCAAATCAGTCTCCCCTCGTTTGCCGCCGGCATGCTGTCCGCCAGGGTTCGTATAATTCTCCCGCGCGTATCAAATAATCTAGCTCGAATTGTAGCGGTTTCCACCGGAAATTTGTACTGAATTACGGTAAAGTCTTCGAAGCCATCGGCATCCGGTGAAAAAGGGTTGGGAGAAACGTCCAGGGAAGCTTCTGTGGGCAGCACCTCCACATAAATGGAATTTGATCACCCCGGCGTGCTGCCGGAAGGATCAACAGAAGCGGCCCAGTGATTAGAAATTTGACCGTTAAAATTGGGATTAATTTTTTCCAGGGAAGTGCCGGCATCCGTTTCCCGGGCGTACCAATCGGAAGAATAATTGAAGTGTTCATAAAAATAATTAAAATTTTTGATACATAATTGTTGGAAAAAATTCTTTTTGTTCAATTTTTGATTCTATATTTTTTGAACGATTCGGTCTCCAAGAGTAGGAGCTCTCTCCGCCCTTTTCTATACCCTATTTAAAAAATTGCCGTTATTGTCTATAATTTAGCTACATGAATTTAGGTTTTGATCTTTTTCGTCTTGTACGGTTTCTTGTTGTTGGCGTCTGATTTCTCCGCATGTTGGATAGGTCTATTCTCTTTGCTTGTTGCGTCAACTTTTCTAGGTTTAAGCCATTCTTTGGGAATCAATTCATGTGGATTAATAATTGGCATGATTACACTGTCTAATGCGGTATCTGAAAACTTCATCAACATCATTCCACGTGTAGTAGATAAGGATAATGATATGAGTGCTGCGAAAAACTGTATAGGTACTCTATACTCTCTCTCATTGACCATCAAATTTTTAAAACTAACCACAGAAAAATTATACCGCACCTCAAAAATTCCTACTTTCTCTGGTTCTTTGGTTTTGGTCGTGACCTCAATGTTCAGCAAAACCGAAATTGACTCTTTTAACGGAGTTACATTTATTTCCGACTTAAAGTGAAAATTGTATTCTGGATTATTCTTATTAAAAGTACTTAAATCCGGTTCATAATATTCATACTTGCTAATTTTAAAGGATTCAAATTTAAATCCGAGCTGAAGTTGTTTTTCTTCCATCAGGCTTGAGCTCCGAAGTTCTTTAAGTAATCAGGACTTACATGATCTTGATCGTCAGTCTTAGCAATCCCTGCTATTGAAGTAATACTACTAACAATATTGATATTATAATCATATTCAAATGCAGCATAAAAATATTTTTTCTCTTCAAATAGCGGGATTTTTATGATTTCTTCTCCCAAGGCTACAGCAATTTTTGCCAGGGTTCTTATTGTCATATTTGGATTTCCATTTAATACTTTTGTAACATACGCTTTTGAGGTCCCCAATTCTTCCGCTAATTGAGCATTGTTTATATTTTTTGCTTTCATTATCCTCGATATATTTTCAGTTATCCGGACTATTAGCCCCTCAGCGATGAAATCGGCATCTTCTTTAAATTCCTCATAAAAACTTTCTAAGCTTTTTTCTAAGCTCATTTTCATCCTCCATCATCATTTTTATAAATCTGTCAGTTTTTTCATAAGATTCTCTTATATGTAATTGAGCTTTATTCCCCCTTTTAAGAAATCCTAATACTAGTATCATAAATAATTTTTCATAATGATAGTTTGTAAGTGAAAACCTATGACCTGGATCATGTGTCTTAATCTCACCTTGTTTGTAGTAGTCTTTTAACCACTCAAACTTTCTCCTATTTGAAATATTAAATCCAACCTCATCTTTCATCAAAGTTACAATATTAATGAATGTCTTTTTGGCGCTGGGTTGAATTTTGTCAAAATATTTTCGAAAGTGATTTTTATTATCATACTTGAAAGATACAATAATTAATTTTTCACCTCGAAGTTCATAATCGAAATCGAAATCCATTTTCTTAGCCATTAGTTAACTTAAAAGTTAATCCTTTGTTTCGTTATTGTCAAGCTTCGTTATAAACCTACCAAATCTCCAATCTCATATTATGATATGATCTGTATATTTAGCAATTGAACATTTTCTTTAAGCTATAACTAATTCTATAATATCATTACTTTTAGTTCAATATCATCCATTTCAAATTTTATGTGCTTTGTGTTCAGATCGCGACACTTCCGGAGGATAGTAATCGATCATAAGCAAGCCAATGTTGAAATAGTGTTGCGGAATCTTCCGATATAATTGGATATCCGCCGGGATTAAGAATGAAATCCTCTGCGGATATCTTAACCGATCCCGGGGAACATCAAATAAAACTACTGCTTCACCAGAATAATAGTGGTTTTCAACTGCTCAGACATGTTTTTAGCGGCATTGTAAGCTTCGATCAGACAGATATAAGGTCCGATTCTGGCAATGCGGCCGTCATTGTCTTTTCCATCCCAAATCAGTCTCCCCTCATTTGCCACTGGCATGCTGTCCGCCAATGTTCGTATAATTCTCCCGCGGGTATCAAATAATCTGGCTCGAATGGTAGCGGTTTCCACCGGAAATTTGTACTGAATGACGGTAAAATCTTCGAAACCATCGGCATCCGGTGAAAAGGGATTGGGAGAAACATCCAGGGACGCTTCTGTGGGCAATACTTCCACATAAATGGAATTTAAACGACCCGGTGTACTGCCGGAGGGATCAACAGAAGCAGCCCAGTGATTGGATATCTGCCCGTTAAAATTGGGATTAATTTTTTCCAGTGAGGTACCGCCATCCGTTTCCCGGGCGTACCAATCGGAAGTGTAATTGACACGGTCATAGATGTAATAGTAAATGTTCAGCAAAATCAGGTTATCGTTGGTGTTGTTGAGTGTCGGAAAACTGCCAATAATGAGCAACTGATTGTATGAAAGTGAATATTGAAATTGTGCCGCAGAATCGCCCGCAATAACGGCATATTCGCCGGGATAAAGAATAAAATCCTCCGCGGATATTCTGACCGTATCTCGGGAATCGGCGAATAAAACTTCCTTTAAGTTAATCGGTAAAAACCCCGGGTTATAAACCTCAACCCATTCCTCCTGCTCCACATCCGGTTCAAACAATATTTCATTGATTATCAAAGCCTGGTTCTCCGGATCACTAATAAACACCGTTTGCGTCAAGGTGTTATTTAACTCGTCTTCGTCACCGCTTACAGAAACCTGCACCCCCAACGAGATATTGCCGGCCGTTAAACCAGAGAATTGCCCGGAGTGAACCAGCGAATCGCCTGAATTGAGGGTTTCTGAGCTTTGAACTGTCTCAATAATTTCGTCTGTTTCTGCAATGATATTTTGGTTAAAATCTAAAAAAGTTGCTATTTCAACGCCCTGAATGGTTTGGCTGCCGGCATTCAGTGCCACAATGGTGAATGGGATGGGTGTTCCCGCCACAAAGGTTTGTCCGGTTAATTGAAATGATTTAAGCCAAAGATCGATATCTTTTGGCGAAACCGAATTTTTACTGCCCGGTGTTCCACGAAGAACTGTCGAATTAGCCCAGTTATCATTTCCGTTTTCAGCGGAGGGCAAGATTTTTTCATCGCTGTAGCCGGGATCGTTATCCAGGGTATACTTGTATGTCTGTACCGTATCCCCGCTGGCATTGATGAGCAGAATGGTTTCTTCAACGCTGTTGGATAGACCAAATGAGCCGAAGGAAGCATCATCAATAGTCAGAACTAGTGCTTCGGGAGGAATGAGATTATCATAGCTGTCGGAATTCTCAAAATAGCCGGCATCCAAAATGATGCCGTATTGCTCCGATTGTAAAATTGACCCGTCACCGACCTCGACTAAAGGATCCTGTTCAACACTGTCACCCACCAGCCAGCCGTTTAGGTCAACCGGGAATGAATTCATGTTGTAAATTTCAATGAACTCGTTATAATTCTCAAGAGTGTCCGCGTCAAACATCACTTCGGTGAGGATTACCTGGGCGTTGGCTATTTGGGCTGCAAATAAAATGGCGAATGTTGTTCGGAGGACCATCCTGCTCCCTATTATTTACAGAACATTTAATGCGTGCTTTGGCATACAATCAATTAATCTCATTGATTCCTTTGATTTTAGGAAGAGTTGGTGATAATCGAATTTTCGATTTCAAAAGATATTTTCAATAATTGAATCAAAATCCTATTAATTGGCGCATTTTCTCAAATTTTTGACTGAAACTTAGGCAAAATGATTTGTCGTCAACATTCTGAAAGATATTTTAGTGAATGCACAAATTATTATAATCACTTGAAACTTAAAATGCAATATGAGGGTGTGTGTAAAGTTTTTGGAGTTATCCCCAATCGATCATTCTGGAGAGAGTTAATAACTGCGAATATGGAAAAATTGGGTTAATCGGATTTGGCAAATTCCCAGTTGCTGTAGTTATCCAATTTTAAGGTGACATGGCCGATAAATGCTTCCATGTGCGCCTTCAGGGGAATTCGCTGTTTGTCGGGCGAAAACCAGCCCTTAAATCCTTCCTTTATTCCGGCAATCCCGACAAATTTTAGCCAGCCATCCAGATAGTAGGCTTTGTATTTTTCACCGGCCGCTTCCACTTTATCTTTTTCACCGGTAAAATTGATAAAGGTGTATTTTAACTCGTTAAAGGCAAATACCGGCACTGATATCTTCTTATTATGTTTGGACATGGCCCGGGCGTAGAACAGCAGTGTCAGTCCATCCTGAACCTTTCGATCGGTATCCAGAACGGCAATGGAATCCAGCTGTAAAACGGTATCGGTTTCGGAAAAAACTTTTTCGGTGATGTGAACGACATTTCTTTCATAATCCATATCGTACTGGGTAAATAAGGTTTCATCAGACTTTTTTTCGTACGATAAAAATTTATGCGAGTAAATGTCCTCATCCATCCAGCTTTCATAAATATCGTTGATATTAACAAACGGAAGCGACGGATTTGATTCAATGTAGAGAATGCAATGGTACACAGGTCGGTTTTTCAAGGTATCCCGATCCAGAATCTGAAATCTCAGACTGCCTAATGTAAATACCGAGTATTTGACTTTGTACTGCAGCTCTTCACCTATCTTAATATGGATATCCGGTTTCGGATTATCTGCCGCGATGGCGTAAATGTTAAAAAAGAGAATAATCGATACAGTTACAGAGATAAAATTTCGAGATCTCATAATTCCTCAAATCTAAATTTTTATTCAGAATTCAATAACCGGATGTCAGGTATGGTCAACTCCTTCAGTACTTCCACATAATATCTGTCCGTCATACCGGCAACAAAATCTCTCACCTTCTCCGCATTATTGGTCACATCAAGGTAATGCTTTTCTTTGGTATTTAAAAAATGTTGAAATATAAGTGAGGATCTATTTGCGCGCTCCAGATCGTTTAAAAATAACCTGAAAAGTACCTCGAAGCCATAAATTATTTTTTCATGATCCGCTTTTAGCTTTTCATTCAAATAAATCCTTTTGTAATTAAAATCTTTTAAGCGTTCAAGCGCATCTGAAATTTCTTTACTAAAACTAACATAGCCTCTTTCGTAGCTATTATAAATTACATCTTTTATCAGAGTGTCCATAATTTCGCCATTGGTTTCCCCTAATAATCCCCGTAAATCGGTGGGAATATCATCACGTTTAATCAACCCGATACGAATGGCATCTTCAATATCCTGTCCTATGTACCCAATAGTGTCTGATATACGCATCACACATCCTTCGAGGGTATTGGGCATCATATCAATATATTTGCCTGCCCTCCTGGTTTTTATATAATCCTGTAGATCCGACTCACTTTTGTTGCTGTTGGGGATCAATTTCTGATCGTGTACTTCTCCGTCATGGGAAAGGATACCGTCCCGCACCTGAAAAGTGAGATTCAGTCCCCTGCCCTTTTTCGCAATGTGATCGACAATATGAAGACTCTGAATATGATGATGATACTCACCTATGCCATGATCGACACAAATTTGAGACAAAAATTTTTCGCCATCATGGCCAAACGGGGAATGTCCCAAATCGTGTGATAGCGCAATCGCTTCGATCAATTCATCATTCAGTCGTAAAAATTTTCCGATCGTTCGTGCAACCTGTGATACACTTAGCGTGTGAATGATTCGGGAGGTTAACATTTCGTCTAATTGCGAAGCAAAATAGATAACTTGGGTTTTTCCGGAATATCTTCGGAATGCCCCGCTGTATAAAATACGGTCCCTATCTAATGCAAAAGGGGTTCGAGGGTCTTTGGGTTCTTTGAACAGACGGGACGCGTCTTTATTTTGTGTTGCAAATTTTGATAATTCTGATTCGTACTGATCGAGGATACTTTGGGAGATTTCAGAAAAAAATTCATCAATATTTTTGTGATTCATAAACTGCGTGAGAAATAAAATTTTCAGAGGCACTTTGAGTTAGATTAATCCTGGATAATTCCAAACTAACAACACCAAGCCTGTTTATTGATATGCCTTCTAAATTTTTTCGATATATTATATATTCCAAATTATTGATTAATGGGACTATCGGGGCATCTTCGATTAATAAGCCCTCAATTACAACATAGTTTCTTAATCGCTGGGATAACTGACTACTAGAATAAGATATTTTTAGTAAAGAATCAACAGTTGGATTAGAATATTGCATCAAATTTGTTGATTGTGAACTGTTAAAAAAGACGTCGAAATAGAAATCAGGATCTGCGATATCCAGATACCATCCAATGATAAATAAATTATTCTCTTTTAACAATCGAGTTTCATCAAGCCAGTTTAAATTGCTGTAATATTTTGTAGAATAGGGGATATTTAAACTGTCCAGACTTTCATGGATGATACTTAAAAGAGCCCTTCCATAAGACATAGTATCCACAACGATTGATATTCTGGGTTGTTCCTGCATTTTCAGTTGAGCAAGAGATTGACGCAAATAGTACTGAGCTCTCACCATGTTATGTTTAATTTGAGGAGTTCCTTCAAGGTGTCTCGGTAAATTTAGTGGGCACAAATAATTCAGAGGTCTGGCACGATCTTTATAAGAATCTACAATTTTGTCCCTGTTAATGCCTGTCAGTAACGACTTACGAAACAACACATTATTAGTGGGAAACCTATCACAGTTGAGACCCAAAAATGTAAGGGTCAACGAGGGCATTCTTATGGTTCCAAATTGGTCATCAGGATCATAGAAATTATGAACGAAATTTAAGGATAGATCAAAATCCTTACTTTTGAGTCTTTTTCGAATCGATTCTTCCGTCCGCCAGAGCATGAAATACTTCACACCAATATTTTCATATTCCGTCGTATTTCCTTCGAACGCTTCCAACAAGACGGTTGAATCGGTTTGGGATTTTACTCGATATGGCCCGGAACCGATAGGGGCTCGGGTGAATGTTTCCGGTGACGATTTAAGGATTGACGCCGGCAAAATTTTGGCTTCAGGGAGCGATAATAGTTTTAGAAAGGGTATATAAGCATGTTTCAGTTTAAAACTCAATTCCTTATCAGAAATTTTTCTGATTCCTTTAACATGTTTCGTTTTCCCCTGCCAAAAATCTTCAATTCCTTCTAACACTTTGAAGTAAGGTCTGATGTAACTTCCCGATTTGTGTTTAAGAAAATATTCTATGCTATAAATTACATCACTTGCTGTTACCTTCGAGCCGTTATGGAAAAGCTGGTCATCTTTTAACTGAAACGTATAAGTTGTCTTTTTTGAATCAATAGTCCAATGTTCAGCAAAGTCGGGGACTTCTATCATGTGCTCATCCAGCTTTACCAATCCTTGATAAATTTGATTTAGCAGAAAAACCTCGTCAGCAAAAATAGCATCGGTTGGGTTAACAACATTTAAGTTTTCACTGGATAGTATATGCAAGGTATCATCGAGAGTTCGATATGAGATAACTTCTTGTGCTTGAGGTTCAGGCTCAAAAGCCTTGTAGCTGTAATAGACTGCCACAAACAAAAAAATGAGCAAAAATACATATAAGGAATTTAAAATTTCTGATTTAAAAGAATTGAAATTCATTATTTATGCCATTGAATTTTCCGTTATACATTATTAATCGCAACAATTGTTCTGAACTCAAATTATAAATGAGATTATACTGAAGATCTGATTGCTGGAATTCCAAAGAAGGTGGTACTTTTGAATTGGGTAGTAGATTTAATGTCTATTCACCGGCTGTGATTGGACTATTTGATTTTGATAATGATGTTTTTTCACGCCCAAAATAAGTTTCTAAATTTACACGGGGTGCAGGGATCGAATAAATTTGCAATACTATTATTCTTCAATTCACACGTCAATCTGCTAAAAAAACCAGTCATTCAATCAACATAAAAAAAGCCCAGCAGGTGTCGCCGGGCTTTTGCAATTTAGGTTCTCGAAATGGAATTAAAACCTCCCATGAAATTTTCCACCTCTTCCTCCAAATCCTCTTCCTGAAAGAAAATGAAGGTCAAATTCCTTTTTCTGGTCTGCAGTAAGAATACTTCGAATATCCCTGAAGTGATTGATGCGTTTTTTGTGCACTTCGGTGGCCAATTTTTCTTTTTCTTTCAGCAGATTATCTAATTTCGTTGCATCAAAATTTTCCTCTGTAACGGTCATCCTAATTTGAGTCTGCAGGTTATGCATTGGGGTGCGAACCGGCAAAATCTCTTTCTTGAAGGCAAGGCGTAGATCTGTAATCTTTGATTGTTGTTCCTCGGTCAGATTCAGATATTTAAACATTCTTTCCCTTCCGGAACCGGGACGCCCATCAAAGTCCCTGTCTCCGCCCCTGAATCTCCCCTGAGAAAAGACGGATTGATAAGCAAAAATTAGAATTAGTATTGCCGAAAATCCGATTAACCGTTTCATGATCATTTCTCCTTATTAGTTTTATGGATTAGTTAATGAATTTTGGTTTTTTCCTTTTTTCACCATGGTGTCGAATTCGATCTCTTTTCAGCCCTTTTCCGGGAACATCTAACATTGAATCAAAAAGTAATCGTCTTTGTTCGAGTGATAAATATTTTTGTGTTTCTCGCAATTTCATAATGGCCTGCTTTTCTATTTCTAATTTCAACTGGGCAATATTCTGAAGTTTTTCTTCAATATCGTCCACGGAAAACGATTCTTTCTCCAATTCTTCAAATATCTGTAATCTTGTTTCATCAATTTCCGTTTCATATTCCTTTACTTGCTCCTGAAACTGCCGGTTTAATTTCCATAATTGGCGCCTCTGTTCCGGATTTAACCGCATACGCGGTGGTCGAGATGGTTTTCTCCGAAAACCTTCCCTCAAGGATGGTCTCTTGTAGTTATTTTCACCACTACGAGTGATTTGGAAATAGGTATAAGAACCAATCGCAGCAAGATTTATCACAATCAAAAATATCAATGTTCCGACCAGTATTTTAATTTTCATCAAACATTTTCTCCAAAGAGGTCCATGAATTTTCATTATTGAACATAGAAGAATAGCTATTGATTAATTCCGTATCGCCATTATTACTCGTTGGAGATATCCATTCACCCAAATACACACCTACGAGTATCCCAATTGCTAATAGTAAACCAAACGATATTTGTTTAGTGGAAGGTATCCATTTAGGGAGGCCTTTTGCAGAAATTGTATCCTTATTTTGAGCGAGTGCTTTGATTTTTGTTGGCAAATAATGATCTCTCTCCAGTCGTGGCAGAAATTCCTGCTTAGCACCCTTGAATATATTTTCCATAAACAGGTAATAATTCTGGCATTCCTTACAATCTTTAAGATGATTCTCTATCTTTGCTTTGATATCCGGATGGATTTTTTCTTCATTCCACTCGACAAAGGTCTTTTTTACATGTTTGGCAGTCATTTCAGTCCATTTTTTATTTTCTATTATGTTGGACAAACGAAGATCCGAAATCTTGCACATTAAAACTCTTTTATCACTTTTTCTAATTCTTTAATGACGATCTTTTTCGCACGATGGATTCTCGTCTCAACGTTACTCAGACTGATCTCTAATTTTTCAGAAATCTGTTTATGGCTCAAATCTTCATAGCGGTGCAGTACAAATGGAACTCTCAACTTTTGCGGTAATTTCAATATGATCCGCCAAATCATTTCCTCCTGCTCTGTTTTCTCCAACTTTTTATCCGGGGGCATTGGCGAATAATGGATATTCAGTCGGTTGTCTTCAAGTTTGCTATCGAATATGTCGCTTACTTTTTTCTCCATTAGATCCATAAAATAATATCTTTTCTCTCTTTTAAGATGATTGATAATGTGATTCAATGCGATTCGATAAATCCAGGTATATATCTGAGATTCCTCACGAAAAAAGCCCATGTTTTCGAATACCTTCAGAAAGATGTCTTGAGTTAAATCCCGGGCAAGCTCTTCTGTGCCGGTCATTCGGTAGGCTAGGTTTAAGATTTTATTCCCATATAGTTGATAAATCTCATCAAAATCCATTGATCAACTTTCCCCTTTTTTGATAAAATACCAGAATCCATCACTGGAGTTCTCGGATAATTAGACATCCCAAATTGTGAATTTATTCCACTCCATGACAAGTTCTCATTAGCTTACAATGGAGAAAGTTAGAAAAAAAAATTGAATAGAAAATTGGACCTTTTTCTGATTGGAGTTATGACCGATAGGAAGAAGTTTGAAAAAAAAACGGGAACGCTGCTAATTTTGGAGGAGGTTTGGTATGCGTTCTACCTCTGGACATTTAGCCCAATGCAACGTTCCCGATCCCTTGGTAGTAGATAAAATCACAAATACTATGCCAAGTGTCTATTATCAAATCAGAGTGTTGATAAATAAAGCTGACTAAGAAGGAAGATTTGGGTAGGGGTAAAACAAAATCAAAATTTGAGTGATTTTTCGACAGTCAATTTGTAGGGAATTTCAACAGAAAACAAGAATTTTACTTCTTAATCCACTCAGAAGAACCATCGGGTTTATCAATAATCTTAAAACCCAATTTTGCCAGTTCATCACGGATTTTATCCGAAAGTTCCCATTGTTTATTCCTTCTAAATTCGTTTCGAAGCTCCAGCGTAAAATTGATGATTTTCTGAAAAATTTCCGGTGAGGTTTTGTCTTCTTCGTTCTCTTGTTCGGCAGGAAGGATCCCTAAAACATCCCCTGTAGTCTCAGCATAAATATCAAAAATATTTGCCAGAAATGTTTTATCATATTCATCTGCCTGATGGAGGTATTTTGAAACGACTTTCGAAAATTCAAATATGGTTGCTATTGCCTGAGGAGTGTTGAAATCGTCATTCATTGCCGTTTCAAAACGATTTTTATATTCAAGCGGATCAAAGGGAGGTGTAAAATCTTGAACATCCGTGGCTTCATTCATTGCTTCAATTAGTGATCTGGAAACGGAACTTAAACGCTCTATCCCTTTTGCAGCAGATGTTAATGCTTCTTCACTCACATCAAGTGGATTTCTATAATGACTGCTAAGAATAAAATAGCGAATTGTCTCGGCAGAGTATCTGCTTAATGCTTCTTCAATTGAGATGTAATTCCCTTTTGATTTTCCCATCTTCATGCCGTTAACTGTTACCATATTATTGTGCATCCAATAATTTGCATATGGTTTGCCAGTCGCTGCCTCGCTTTGAGCGACTTCGCATTCATGGTGTGGGAAAATATTATCCACTCCCCCGCCATGAATATCAAAGGTTTCTCCCAAATATTTTATGGCCATTGCAGAGCATTCAATATGCCAGCCTGGATACCCTTCACCCCATGGACTTGGCCATTTCATTAAATGTCCGGCCTCTGCCTTTTTCCAGAGAGCAAAATCATTTGGATGTTTTTTTTCCGGATTTGCCTCGATTCTGGTTCCTGTTTCCAATTCTTCAGTTTTTCTGCCACTCAATTTACCATATTCGTGGAAGCGGGAGAGATCAAAATATACCGAACCATCCACTTCGTAAGCATATCCTTTGGATATGAGTTCTTTTATCATTTCGATTTGTTCGATAATATGACCAGTTGCGCGAGGTGAAATATCCGGACGTAAAACCTTTAAGGCATCCATAGCATCGAAATAACTCCAGGTAAATTTCTGGGCAATTTCCATAGGATCCACTTTTAACCTTTTAGCCTCGTTACTAATCTTGTCCTCTCCCTCGTCGGCATCGTCAGTAAGATGTCCTACATCCGTAATATTTTGCACATATTTTACAGAATAACCGAGGTATCGAAAATAGCGAACAATGACATCGAAGCTGATATAACTCTTGGCATGTCCAATATGAGGTTCTGAGTATACTGTCGGCCCACAAACATATATATGTACACGTCCAGGGTGGACCGGGTTAAAAGCTTCCTTCTTACGCGTAAGGGTGTTATAGATCATTAATTTCATTTCGTTGCCCTGATATTTTGACCAAAAAATAAATTTATTAGCCTCGAACATGTTTTGCAAGTGGAAATGAATAAGAGATTTTCCAAAAAAACCCATAAGATTTGGATAATAATTCGGGTTGAAAAATTAATTAGGGGATGATTACTGACCTACTATAGCTCAAAAGTATTCACTTTTACTTCAAAAGAAGACAACAATTCTATTTATCGATAGATTGAATTTTGCTTTGAATTATCTTGCCGTACCACCAATTCCGAGAATAGCCCCTCCATTGGGACCGTTTGTGGTAATTTCAATCAGGATAGGTCTCGGTTTTACAGTTGAGTCAGTTTCGGCAATGGTAAATCCAAAAATAGTCCATCCTTGGCTCTGGGTATCAGGCAAATTTGCATCAGTAGTACCTAAAGCTTCAATCCCTTCGCCATCGACAGAAACATTGATAGACTGTCCTGAAGAAAGCGGATTAAGGTTTTGATCGTGCACCCGATAAATAAAACTTTGATAACCCAGGTTGGGAATATCAAACGATGTAGGGCTTATGGAAATTGTGGGGATTCCTGAAAACAGGACAATTATGTTATCTGAAATAGTATTCTGATTTTCATCGATTGTTGACCCAACCACGGTTGCAAAACCAGCTCCCAGGGTTGTATGGAACGGACGTGGTTCAGCAGAAATCAGATCAACACTACAGCTCCCCTCCTCGTTGGTCTGAGAAGAGCCTTCAATAATTCCTCCGTCAGAGGAAAAATATACTGAAGTGTTTGGTCGAACCGGATTGGAATATTTATCACCCACAAAGGCTGTTATACGATCTTTTAGTCCAAATATATTATAACCCGGAAAATTCAACTTTTCTACCGCTAAACTGAAATGGTTTTGATCCGGCAAGCCTCCATGAATTGCAACAGCGACCGGTTTTGACCTGATAGTTTGACCGTCAATCTGAATTTGAGCAATTATTTGTACACTACCGGCTATAATACCGCTGGTTAGAACTGCAATTACCTGGCCACTATTATTCGTAAATTCAGATGTTGGGGATATGAACTCGCCTCCTCCCGGACCAGCGCCAAGAATAAAATCTACCTCTACCGAATGTTCAAGGTCAACAGGCACACCTGCCGAATCTTGGACTTCAAATACTAATTGCGCGACTTCGGGATCACCACTCTCGCGAACAGCAATATGATCAGTAGACTGCGCTCTCAATATAATGCTGGAAGCATTTCCTGAGGCTGTCGGAGTACTTGATGTTGGCATCAGCATTAGGGCAGGCATATTTACACTTCTTTCCGGGATAGCCAGTGCATTTGCCGAATCAGCAATATAACTCTCTTTCGATGCAACTACTGTGACTGTGAATTCACTGTCTGCCTCAAAAGCCAAGGTATACTTTCCTTCTAGGTCTGTAAGTGTTGAAAGTCCATCAGGACTATTTTTAATTTTAACAAATGCGTCATCGAGTGGCAAATTTGTCAGTTTATTTAATACTTTTCCTGAAATTTCTACCCGTTTTTTTTCATCTATCTTTGTGGGAGAATCACACGAAACAATAACAGCAATCAATAAGATTGCACAAAAAGTAAGATTACACAACAATTTCATTTTGCAATTTCCCTGTAATTATTTTTTTCCTCTTTTCGCTTCTTCCCAGTATTTCTTTATGTCTCTATTCATTTGTTTTCTTTGCCTTTGAAGAACCGGTATTTCATTGAGTTTTTTTAGCCTCGCCTGAAATCTTTCTTCCAGCGAAGGAAGTAATTCACCTTTTAACAGTATTAATAATTCCCTTTTTTGGAAACTGACCGACTCAAATCCGAATACATAACGTAATCCAAAAAACCACCAGGGCAAATTCTTCAGAAAGGGTATACCTTCTCGCACGGAGGTCTCCTCATTTACAGATAAGCCACCAATGAGTGTTTCTTCGCCATCGAGTAGTAATATCTCGGTTTCAGCAACTGTCTTTTTGATTTCAAGATTTTCACCCGTGCCACTGGTATTACTTCTTTCAACCTGCAAATCCAGATAAATGAATTCAACGGAATCCTCACTTAAGACCTTTGGAATAACCTCGATAATTATGCCGGTTGAGAAAAATTGGGTAATTGCGTTTCCAGCAAAATCACGCAGTGTGACTGCAATATCACTCCCAACTTGTATTCTGCCTTTCTGTCCAGACCTCACTGTAACCTGTGGACTGGCAAGGATTTCTCCAACATTATCATTCTCCAATGCTTTAAAAGTTGCTGATAAATCGCCAAAATCCAAATTGGGTACCATATCCACTTGAAACAATCCACTTTTATTATCAGCAGCAGACATTTTGATACCCATGTTTAGATCTTCATTATAGAAGAATTGCCAACTCATGCCCATCTGACGCAATTTTGCGGAATTGGCCTCAAACAATACTGCAGAAATGACGACCTCCCTCGTAAAATAACTCACCGCACCTTCAGGTCTTTTTTCTTCCGCTTTTTCAGCGGCCAAAGCCTGAGACAATGGGATAATTTTTATATAATTATCTAACTCTTCGTACCATCGGTCGTTAGATTTAAGAATCAATTCAAATGCATCCAGCCAGTGCATCTGGTCAATGTTCATACCAATTGCAGCCGTGCTATTATCAGGATCGATAATAATTTTTCTTAAATATTTTTGACTAATATCATTAAAGATTTCAAGAGCCCTATTGAAGGACATGGTTTTTGCCATCGAAACAATTTGATCTTCAGCGGCAAATTCCTTTCTAAGCTCGCGTGGCCGCCCCAATTGTGCCCATAATTGCGTAGACAAAAAAAGAGCAAGGAAGATGAATGCAGACAATCTATTATTTTTCATAAGAATTGTTTCTATTTTAAATTTTGAAAACCTAACTTTAGTTTTATATATTGTATTATTCCACCTTTGTTTAAGATAAATTCGATCTCCTTATCATCAGAATCTATTTTAGATACATATCCCAAATATACCTTATCTCCACTTTGAAGCACGTGTACTTTCCCGGCATGATCTTCAACAAATGCTTTTCCGGGAAGAATCCCTTTTAAAGTGGCTCTTTCAACTTCTAAAAGGCCGTCGGAATTTAGAGGCAAGTTTCTATATATATATGGGAGGTATGGATTACTCACTCTTCGTGTGCGTACGCTCCTTAAAGATCTTTCTATTTTCGGGACGTCTTGAAGACCTGTGTAAACGGCCCGAAATTCCATTTCGAAAGGTATGATAAGTTTGGTTCTGGTAGAATCAATTTCCCGATTCTCAACTCCTCTAAAATTGATCCTCTTAATTTGAAAAATTTGAGGTCCTCGTTCGATATACCACAAGAATTTATACAGAGTTGGATAAAATCCTTCTCCCTTGAGGCGATAATTTTCATAACCGTACCCTTCTTTCTCTTCTCTGCCCATAAATATTAAATCGAATTTCAGGACACCACTATAATTTAAGATTGAGTTCAAGTAATCATAGGTTTGAGCAGGAAAGACTTCGGAAGTGAGCTGTTTATCCACTTTTGCCAGTTTCTTCTTCTGTTCCTCCAACATTTTTTTAGCAGCAATTAGCTCTTCTTCGATTCCCTCGAGAGCTGCAATTTTTTTTTCGGTCTCTTTAATGGATGCTTCAATTTTATTTATTTTATTGGGATAACTATAAAAAACCAAATATCCTCCCGCCACAATAATGAGGAAATTGAAAATTCCCAGGACAATAATGTTTCTAAGTTTATAATTTTTCAATGTAATTCTATAACTTATTTGGGCTCTAGTTGTGCTTGAATTTCAAAATAATAAACGGTTCTTTCCCGTATTTCTTGAACCTCTACTTTGTTTAAAATACTTCTTCCCAATAACTGAGCAAATACCGGTATTCTATCCCGATTTAACGAATATCCTTCCACCCGGACTCCCGATTCGCTTGTAGAGACAATATTAGTTATCCAAATTTTTCCGGTCTTTTTTGTGACATCGGATACTTTGGTCAAAAAGTGGCTGAAGGTTTTGGTACCCACTAATATTGAATCTAATACACTAAAGATATTTGAATAATCAGTTAACTTTTTGTTGATTATTTCTAATTGAGCTCTTGGTTCCTCAAGTCGCGTAAGCTCGTCCTGCTTGTTCTTCTGAATATCTTTAATATTTTTTAAATCGATCATTAATTTTCCAGTCATGGCCGTAAAAAAGAAAGTTGCTAAAGGAAGCAGGATTAAGAGCATCCATCCCCATATTCCCAACTTAAATATTTTTTGTTTTTCACGGATTTCCTTTGGGAGAAGATCCATCCGGTAAAAGTTTTCGTCACGATCTTCAAGTGCTCTCAGGGCAACACCAACGGCTACGGCAAATCGTGACAATACCTCATCGATACCCTGAAAATCGAAAGTATTAAATTTCAAAAAGTCAATTCTTATATCTAAAGAAAAGCGTTCGCGGAGTATTGGAAGAACATTTCCTCGATCCGCATCACCGGTTAAAATAATATTATCAACATTTTTAAGGTGTAAATTATCGAGCGAAAGTAATAGACGGCTATAAATAGTCTTTGCAATATCCGGGGAGTCGATTCCTTCTTCAATTATCTGTGAGATGCTCGAAAGGTTATTCCCTTCCATGAAAATCAATCGACTAAATTCCTGACCAACGTAAATTATTGTAGTCGTTTCATCCTCATTAAATTCATAATTGGCCTTAACAAGATTAACAAGTGAAATTTCAGCGGTTTCGATAAAAGAAATTTTAGGCATTTTGCTGCCTAAATTTCTTTGGGACTTATCAAGAAGAGTCAGCATATTTAGTTCAGAGCCCCGTACAGCTGAAAGTATCCCACCACTTGCCAACGGTACTATCCGAATATCCTCGGGAGTGATATCGAATGCCGTGGGTTTTTCAGCGACAAGGTTCTCTATGATTCTTTCCTTTAATTTTTCATCTTTCAGACCCCAATCGGTTGCAAATGTGGCATAATATATTTCAGGTTCCGCTACGCTTATGGCAATTTTGAACTTCTTATGTGCCAATTTCAATAATTCATTTTGCAGGATCTGGTCATCTGAACTTTCTGTTTCTGATTCTGAGGGTATGTCAGGAATGTCTTCATTAGGTTTATTTAACTCGGCGGTGAGGTCAATTGGTCCCCCATTAGTTTCATCCAACAGTAAGTGTTCGGCAGATCGTGGGGCCCCTACAGTGACCGGTTCAGGTCTGGCTTTCAACTCAATAATTTGAGCATCGATCAACTTGAGTTCAGTTTTATCTTTGGCAAGAGAGACAATTTGTAATGAGGTTCCATCAAGAAACATCCCTATCGCAATCTTTTGCGATTTACTACTTTTTTTCATCCTTGTATTTCCCTAGCTAAGCCATCTTCAAGATCTGTTCCATCCTTCTTTTATTATTCGCATAATTTATGGCAGTCTGAAGGGAAATTTTTCTTTCTCTGTATAATCTTCTCAAATCTTGCTCCATAGTGGTCATTCCAATTTTTTCGCCTTCGCTAATCATTTGATATATTTCTGAAATGTTTTTATTTCTAATTGCAGCCTTTATAGAGGGAGTCATAACAAGAATTTCTTTTGCCAGCATCAATTTGCCGGAAAGTGCAGGAACCAGTTTTTGTGAAATGACACAACGAAGCAACTCAGCAAGACGAATCCGAACTCGTTCCTGTTCTGCTGTTGGAACCTCACCCAAAATTCTGTCTATACTCTCTGTTGCCGACGAGGTATGTAGCGTTGAAAAGACTTTGTGCCCACTATCGGCAACTTCTAGTGCCGCCATGATAGTATCGGGATCTCTCATTTCACCAATAATGATTATATCGGGATCCTGTCTCAATGCTTCAATAGTTCCGTCTTTAAAGGAGCGTGTATCCATCCCCACTTCCCGGTGCCGGATGATACATTTTTTAGATTGATGTATATATTCAATGGGAGAAGATATTATGATGACATGAGCCTTAGTGGTTCGATTATTCAAATCGACAATCGCATCCAGCGTGGTACTTTTTCCAGAGCCCGTTATTCCTGTAACAAGATTTAATCCATCTTTAGTATGTTCTAAACTCAACATTTTTGTGACTATGGCTTGAAAATTGTATTCATCATAAGAACGCACCTGACTACTAATTGCTCTCATGTTTAATGCAAGTTCACCCAATTCAAAATAGCTGGTTGCCCGGTATCTTACTCTCTCGTCCGTATTTAATCGCACCGAGTATGAAAAGTCTAGACTGCGATCTTCGAATAATACTTTTTTTTGGTTTTCAGAAAGAAGACTTTGAATTAATATATTGAACGTATCAACCCCAAAGATTCCAAGATGATCTATCGGTTGCTTAACTCCCTGAACACGCATCCAAACCAAATGCTTTGCCCCATCACCGCCAATATCAATATCCGAAGCATTTAATTCCCTCATGGATATCAGGATTGAATCCAAATATTGGCGAACGGCAATTTTTTGATCTGTTGATAATCTGGAAAGGATTTCATTTGCAATAAATTCCTGCCTATCCAGATCTCGCAGCGCTTTTGGGATTTTCTTGGCAAGAGATTTAACAAAATTTAAAATTCGATCATTTGGGGCATTACGTTTAACCTCTACATTGTTTAAGACTTGTTGAGATTCCATTATTCCCACCATTCGACTAAGCGTAAAGAGTTTTGAACCGTTGGAAATGCCGGGGGAGACGTAACATTAAATCGACCATCGTATCTGTAGCGTTTTGAAAAACCACTGGCGATGGTACCACTCCCATAGAAGGTTCCAACAGGTCCGCGGTGATATTGAGCAACACTTCCGGTAAGATTTAATACGCCACCTACGGGCCGTGTATTATAGTTCTCCGCCCTGAATGAACCTGTAAGGGCCAACATCGCAGCTTGTATATTTACATCGCTATTATTGGCTGCATTATCCGTAACATTAATAAAATTTTTGGCCACCAATCCAAGTATATCATCTGAATTCGGATTCGATAAAGGATCATCCGCATAGATCAAATCATCATCTATCCAAATCTCCTTATCGCTGTATATGGTTGCCTGACCATTAAAAACACCCATTACACGAATATCCTCAGTACTGTACAAAACACCGGTGGGTGCGATATCCGCTACCATTACGGTATCGGGAGGATCACCAGAAACGGTGCGAATCACGCTTCCGTCCGCCTGAAATTCAAAGGTGGTTTCCTTATCATACTTGGCTTTTGTATTCATGGGCGCCCCACCATTTCCCGCATTCGCAGCATTTAATAATGGTGTCATATCTGTTGGCATAGGAACTTCCACACCTACTTCCCACCCACCATAAAATTTAGCTTTACTACTGCTGTGCCATGGTGAGGGTGAAATACCCTGGAAAGCAGTGACTTTTCCATAAAAAACCGGTGAGCCCTTTGTTTTTAAAGTTTTATTGGTATGCATTGGTCCCCAAACGGTATCACCGGTAATCCAGAAAACACCTTTTTCATCATCGGTATACCAAAAGTATTTTGAAAGCGGCATTTCGTTAGCAAATATGGCGATTACCGAATCCTCAATCTGAAAAGAATTGCCATAGTTTTTATATTGTGCTTCATCAAATATGCTCGATTTAGATTTTACTGTTAATTTTACAGTATCTGCTCCAACCGGTGCAATAGTAACTGTAGAGCTACAATGAGCTGAACTGATCATAAAATTGGCATTTGTGGTATTATTTGCCCAGACATCATTTATTCCAACATTCATGGCGGATAAAGATCCTTCATGTGTCAGGCGCTTCAAATAATGTGTATTAAAATTATCATGGGTTGCAATGACCGCTTGATTTAATTTGGATTGATAGCCTGACATTGCAACTACAAAAGCAAAAACAATAATGAGTGCCCCTTTTCCAAACATGATACCCTCCCTGGTTTATCTTCTTAAATTTTTTGATACTTGTCTGGTTTGTCGCCAGAATGAAGGTCTCAGTAATTCCAATAATTCCCTTCGTCTTATTTCTTTATTATTAATTCCCTTCAATTTATTACTAACAAGTTCCGGACTTAAAATCACGTCCCGGCTAAAGGCCATTATGGTTACCTCAACCATCCTGGTAGCCATGATTACCGGCACCGGGTTGCCCACCTGATCCAGATACCGAAAAACATCCGAATTACCTATCTTGCCTATCATTTGTGTCTTGCTGTAATTCGGCGAAATTTTTACAGTTTTCATTACTTTAAACATCACAACTGTGGTATCGGGAAAATTAATCGTATCTGCCGGAAGAATTTGATATTCTATTGTATCCGGGATATTATCAAAGGTGGTTGCCCCATCATATTTTACGGTTAAATTTAAATGTGACAAAAATTTCAGATGACTTGGTGTTCCTATTTGAATTATAGTGCTTTGTAGGTGCTCAGGTATCCCGAATCCCATTTTTCTCAAATCATATTCGATAACTTCTGCACTCCACGCCATCTGGTTTTGAACAATCGCATCCGCATTATAGTTCATGAAATTTCTTGTTCCCGTGTCAGTAACGGTCAAAGTAAGAAGAAGAACTAAGCCACCTATAATGGTACCACTTACTATATCCAGAATAGTTGACATTTTTCCCCCTTGTCCTTAATTATAAAACCAAAAGCTCTGCGTAAATTCAATCTTTAGTGTGTCTTTTACTTTATAACCACCCAATTCCTTATAAATAAGAGGCGGGTCATATTTATCATATACAGATACTCTCATTCTTTTATGGTATGTTTTTGAGACTGTCTCCTTCACTATTTTTCCAGCAAGAAATTTAGCGTATGTGACCTCGAATGCTACATTATATATGACACCGCTTCTGCCTGTATCAGCAAAAACCTGACCATTGTAATCATCAAAATCATCGATGTCACCCACGTCATCAGCATCAAAACCCAGGTCAGTAGTTTTCGCAAAATCCGGTAGATCTTTTCCGGGTGTCGTATCTGTCATGGCTTCATCAAAAGGGTATTGTGATGCCTGCTCTACATATGATGTCAATATTGATAATGCCTCAAGTCTGCTTTTATTTTGAGTCAATGAAGTATCGATCTGACCAAAATTTCTATTCACATTTAATACAGTCAGTGAGAGCAACATCAAAGCACCAAGGGTAAGTAGTGTTTGTCCAGTACCCATAATTTTTATCCTTCAGAAGTAGTTTTTACCAATTCTTCTAATGTTGAAATGCCATTTTTTACTCTCTCTCTTGCAGCAGCTCTCAAAGTCAACATACCTTCACTAATCGCCTTTTCTCGAATGGCTTCTTCATTTATGTCAGACCCAGTACTAAATATCAATTTTCGAATATCTTTTGAAAAATAGAGACATTCATGGATTGCTGCTCGCCCTTTATATCCGCCATGGCATTTATCACAACCTACGGCTTTAAAGAAGGTGGTTTTTTTCACTTCCTCTTCAGAAAACCCTAATTTTAATGGAACCGTCGGATCAATATTTTTAATCGGCTCTTTGCAATTTTCACACACTCTCCGAATAAGACGCTGGGCAATAATAATATTGATTGCGTAAGCAATTAAAAAGGTTTCGATACCCATTTTATAAAGACGAGATACCGCACTGGGAGCGTCATTCGTATGCAGAGTAGAAAAGGTTAAATGGCCAGTATTTGCTAATTTAATTGCCGTTTCACCCGTTATTTTATCCCTGATTTCTCCTACCATCACAACATCCGGATCGTGGCGAAGAATAGATCTAATTGCTAATTCAAATCCCATTTTGGGCCCTATTTTTAGCTGTCGGGCTCCTTTGATAATATATTCTACCGGATCTTCAACTGTTAAGACATTAATATCCGGACGTATAATATGATGAAGCGCGGCCATCAGAGTGGTTGATTTACCGCTTCCCGTTGGTCCGGTGACGATAATCATCCCTTGAGGTTGTGAAATAGCCTTAACAAAGACCTCACCGGTATAACCTTCAAATCCGAGCATATTCAAATCTGTAATGACTTTTCGGTCATCTAAAATTCTTATTACAATACTTTCATACTTAAATTGAAATTCACTTCCGACAATGGGCATCACTGAAACGCGATAACGAATCATATACCCATCAATTTTTCGCTGAATAAAACCATCCTGAGCTCGTTCTCGCTCAAACCGATCAATATTCCTGGATCGATCTTTCAAAACGGCGGAAATCGCTTCAGGACGAACCCCTTCTTGGGTATGCCAGATTTGTAGCTTTCCATCTATTCTGAAATGGACATCGGTGGTAGTAGGATTTTTTGGCACAATGTGAATATCGCTTACTCCCTGTCTCACCGCCTCGATAAGCATACCCTCGACAAGGTTGACAAGCATACTTTTATTAATTTCAGCATCAATGGCCTCTTCATCTAAAGATTCATCCTCAATCTCACCTATTTCGATGCTACCATCTTCAAATTCTTTTAAAAATTGGTTTTCTATGGGAAATGCTTTTTCAAGCAGATCGCGGATTGATTTTAATTTTGCATAATATATTTCATAACGCTTTGCTCCCATTACCCTGGCAATGGTTGGAATCAGCCTATGAGTGGGATCAGCGGATACAAAAATATACTTATATGGTTGCTTATTATCATATTTTAGAACGATTATTTTTTCTTCGCGCATTTTTTGCTGTAATGATTCCGGGAGCGGCTCAAACATTTTTCTAATGAATTCGAGTCGTTTTTCATCTATTTTTTCCTGAGACAGATCAATTTCCCGAAATCCGTATAAATTTTTAACCTCACTAAACACAGTCTCATGATTAAGATTAAATTCATCAACTAAAATTTGAGCGAGACTTCGCCGTTTCGCCGGATCCTCGGCACCTTTTATTTTTAAGGCGCGATCCAGCGTATCTTTGTCAATTACCCCGTTTCTTAATAATTGATAACCTAGCTTATCCGCCACTTCAATTTCGCTAATCATTTCCATCGTTCAGAATATTCCTCATTAAAAAAATACATTAACATTATTCTTTCTAAACTAGTTATTAATTGTCGGACTAACTGTTGCAGTTTCCGCAGAAATAAGAGTGAGCGCCGTCATTACAATCATGATAACCATCGCGATTATAATTTGAATAAAATCCACCACATTTTTTAATTTGTAGACAGTTTCTTTTTCATAGTAGTTTGCAATCTGCATTGCTGAATTCTTAATTGTCCCTGTCTCCGCGCCGGAATTAAATCTAGCCAATGCCGTTTTTGTGAATACCCCGCTCTCTTCCATACTTTCGACTAAACCCCTACCTTTACTAAGCATCATAGGTATGGAGATATCTTTGATTCGGGCTTCCATATATTTATTTCCGCAAGCCTCGGCAGCCAATTTGATTGCATCAATATTTTCTCCTGAACCACTGTATAAACTGTAGAAGACTCTACAAAAAATTTCTATATTTGTTTTATGAATTAGTGAACCCATGATGGGCATTTTTATGAGATATCGGTCTTTAAACATTTGTCCTTTGGGAGACCTTAAAAACAGAAATATGCCAACAAATATTCCAACATGGAACAGGGTGAGCAAAAGGAAGTATTCTTGCAGAAAATAGCTCAAATCCAGAGTCGCTTTCGTCATTGGAGGTAATTCGACTCCGATGTTCTTGAACAGTTCTGCGGTTTCAGGGAAGATATAACCTACATAAAATGCTACGGCGATAAATAATACAATCAATGTAAAAATTGGCATAATCAGAGCGCTTCTCAAATTCTTTTTGAACTCTGCGTTGCGTTCTAAAAATTTTGCAGTGCTTTCATAAATTTCAGCCATATTTCCACTTTTAGATGCTAATCCCAACATTCGAGCGGTAAATTTTCCTAATATTTTCTCCTGCTTCATAAATGCTTCTTCGCTGTCTTTCCCACTTCTCAAGTCATTATTGATTGCGCGCACTGATTCTCTCAGACTGGGGTTTTCAATATCATTAACTAATAATTGTAACACTTCGTTATAAGACAACTCTTGCTGCAATAAATCCGCACTCACCCTTACAAAAGTCACAATATCAGTTGCAGGAGGTTTTAATTGAAAATCGAGTAATTTTGGATATACACTGACAACTTCATATCCCAATTTTTCTAGGGCTTGCCTAACTTCATCTTTATTGAAAGCCTTCTGCTCGCCTGTTATGGGTTTTTCCTTGCCTCGTCTGACCTTATATAAGAAAGTTTTTCTTTTTTGAATTCGAGTCAGCTTGAATCTTCTCCGTTCGCCAAGTTGTGAAATTTTTTTCTTGGCACCACTTTGAGATTCAGCTGAAATAAATCCCTGAACCACTTGTCCTGTGGTCGTTAAACCTTCAAACCTAAAATCCGGCATAGTCCTTCTTCCTATTTCTGATTATTACGTAAAAAAAAGGCGAGATGCCCTTCGAACACCTCGCCTCTCGAAATGGCTACTCTTAGTTAAGCTTGGTAGCGGCAATGCTGGTCGGTGTTACAGTTACATAGGCTTTTACTTTGTTTGTGTTATCATCTCCATCTTCCTTGCCACAACCAACTAGATAAATTGTTTGAGCAGCAGCAGAAAGAGCAGTTACACTACCTGCGACAAATGTTGCACCACTAGGACCTGTTGTAGTTACACTATAGCTACCGTTGGCATTACCTGTATCCAGAGCAGAGACAGCAAAACCATTAAAATCCTGACCACCACCACCCATGGATGTGGGGGTACGATAATAGCGTTGTGCTTTCGCAGCAAGGTTATTCAGATCAGAAATTACCTGTGCTCTATTTGCATCCACAGCGCTACTTCTAAAGGTGGTAACACCTACGGCGATGGCGATACCGACAATGATGATACCAAGAACGATTAATAAGAGTTGTTGTTGACCCATGACGGTCCCTCCTTAAATTAGTTGTATAAATGAATTAATTGAGTTAGTGGATTAGTGAATTTTTGAGATGTTGTTTTCGAGAGTCGAGTTACCTCCATATTTATAGATTCACCTCCTTGTTTCATCCGACTAAATATTTAGACAAATACCATACCAATTTTTTTGTTTTTACGTAAGTCATATAATTTCAATAATTAATAAACCAGTGTTTATGCATGCTGATCAACATGTCACCATGGGAATACTTAATAATCGACATCCCAGCGTCTGAATTTTCGACAATAGGTCGATTTTTTATATTTTCGTTAAAATGCAAAAATTATGAATATGGATGAAGATCCAAGCAATACATCAGTAGAATTAGAAAGGATTTCGAAGTGATTGGCTAGAAGGGTATAGTAACTCGGCTTTTTCTATTTTCGAAAAAAATACAATCGAAGGGTGGCATTTAAGCGGATTCAATTACTTTTGCTTATTAAAAGCTGATTTGACAATCGATTCGATTAACTGATTAAATTCGATTCCAATACATTTTGCAGCTTTAGGAACGAGACTGGTTGGTGTCATACCCGGTAATGTGTTTACTTCCAGGCAAAAAAATTGATTATCATCTTGGATGCGAAAATCTACCCTCGCATAGTCTTCACACCCGAGAGATTGATATGCAGTCAAACCTGCCTGCTGAAGATTTTCATAAACTGTGGATTCTAATTTTGCTGGTACTTCGTAAGTAGTAAATCCCGATTGATATTTGGATTCATAATCATAAAACCCACTTTTTGGTTTTATTTCAATTACTGGTAATGCTTTATCGCCTAATATGCTTACTGTAAGTTCTCTACCGTAAATAAACTTTTCGATCAGAGCTATATCTCCGAATTTTGAGGCAATTTCCAAGGCTTTTTCAATTTCTGAAGATTTGTTGACAATCGTGAGGCCGACTGTGGATCCTTGTTCATTGGGTTTAACTACAACGGGATACCCAATTTTTTCGATGGCATTGGGATGAATTTTTTGATTTGCTGAAACTGCAATCCATGGAGGTGTGGCAATTTTTTCTCGCTGAAATAATATTTTTGATAAATGCTTATTCATCCCTAATGCACTTGCAAATGAACCACTTCCGGTAAAGGGAACACGAGCCAATTCAAGTAATGCCTGTAATTGACCGTTTTCTCCATAACCCCCGTGTAATGCATTAAATACAATATCAAATTTTTGATTTATTAAAAATTTTACTGTCTCAAAAATATTTCTATCCAAACTAATTCTTTGCTGCTCGATATCCGAGGGGATTGCGCTGATTGTTCCTTCATGGCTCACATCTAAATTATTAATTACCTTATCACCATAAGCGCAATCAATAGCTTTTATATCATGTCCATTCCCCCTCAATGCCTTCGCTATTGCCAAACCAGTGACAATGGATATATCTCTTTCGGCAGATGTACCGCCCAATATAACTGCAATTTTCACAATTTATTATCCAGATCTAGTCAGAGTAAAACGTTTGCAATATTTTCTCTAGCATAGTCTCTAGCTTTTGCTTTCCAAAAATTTCGATAACCAAAGGTAATTCGGGACCATGTGTAACACCGGTCAATGCAACTCTAACCGGCATCCAAAGCTCCTGTTTTTTAATTCCTGTCTCATCCTGAACTTTTTTCATGCACTCTTTAAATGAACTAACTGTTAATTCATCGGTTGATTGCAGAATATCCAATAATTTATTTAGGACTTTTTTTGAAGATTGTTTATTCATGATATCAACTGCATCCTCTTCTAAAATCTCAACAGAGTCCTTATAGAAAATAGAAGCATGATAAACAACATCCTCCCCTTTTTCTATTTTCTTATGGACCGAATCGATAATTTTAAATATTTTTTCTTTATCCGAAATATCAAATCCTGCTTTTTCCAAAAATTGCACCAAAAAATTTTTTCTCTTATTTGAATCCATTTGACGAATATAATTTGCATTCATCCAGTTTAGTTTTTCAAAATCAAAGACCGCACCTGCTTTACCTACTCTTTCAAGGGAAAATTCCTTAATTAATTCTTCCATGTTAAAAAATTCTTTGTCAGTCCCGGGATTCCATCCAAGAAGTGCCACATAATTAATCAAGGCTTCCGGCAAATAACCCTTTTCAAGATATTCCTCAACAGCCACATCTCCCTGACGTTTACTTAATTTTGATCGATCTGGATTCAACAGCAATGGTAGGTGAGCAAATTTTGGGCTTTCCCAGCCGAAAGATTTGTAGAGCTGAATATGTTTTGGCACGCTTTGCAGCCACTCTTCCCCCCGAACGACGTGGGAGATTTGCATCAGATGGTCATCAACAACGTTTGCGAGATGGTAGGTCGGGAATCCATCCGATTTTATAAGGATTTGATCATCTGCTAATTCGTTCTGGAATGAAATAGTCCCTCGAATCAGATCATTAAAAGTTGTTTCTCCAGTGTTAGGCATTTTGAGACGGATAACATGCATTTCATTGGATGAAATTTTATTTTTTACCTCAAATGGTGGCAAATCTCTGCATTTTCCATCGTATTTCGTCTGCAGGTTATTTTTTAATTGCTCTTTTCTCAAAGCATCCAATCGTTTCTCGGAACAGAAACAATAATATGCACCTTCATTTTCGATCAGGGTCTGAGCATGCTCCCGGTATATTTCTAACCTCTGTGATTGTACGTATGGTGCAAAAGCTCCGCCTTTGTCTGGACCTTCGTTGTAAGAAATACCCATTATTTGCAAGGTAGAAATTAGATTTTCAATTGCACCCGGAATTATCCTTTCCTGATCAGTATCTTCAATTCTTAACACAAGAATACCATTATTCTTCATCGCAAACAAATAATTGTATAAAGCTGTTCGTAGTCCACCTACATGGAGAAAACCTGTAGGACTGGGAGCAAATCTTAAACGGATATTATTGGCCATTGGAGTGATTTACTTTCTTTCTTTTAAATACAAAATAGTAAACAACATAAAATATAATAGCCGCACCAATTACAGAAATAATAATTTTATTGTACAAATTGATATAATCAAGAATTACATCCCACTTTTCTCCAATAAATGCTCCGGCAGAAATTATCAATCCATTCCATATTAAGGCGCTTATTATTGTTAATGTAAAAACTGTGGCAATATTCATCCTGGAGAGCCCCGCCGTCAACGAGATAACAGAACGGACACCGGACAAAAATCGGTTTGCCAGAATTATCAATGAACCGTACTTTCGAAACCATTCTTGAACCCTTTCGATATGTGATTTTTGAATCCATTTAAATCGATATTTTTCAATTACTCTCCACTCCAGCAAATAGGCGACTAGAAACAACGTCATAAAGCCCAAGACACTCCCAATTGTAGTTGATATTAGAACTCCGAAGAAGTTCAATTTCCCGGTTCCTACAAAATAAGCTCCTATTAATGTAATTGTATCGCCAGGAATGGGTGGAAAAACATTTTCAATATAGGCACTCAACAATAGAATGCTATAAGCCCACCAAATACTGCTCATGGAGATTTTTTCGATGAGTTCTTCCATCCGGTTTCTTGATTCTTTTCAGTATAAAAGCATAGAAGGAAAACTGAAATTTAAGGAAATAACACAGCTCAAAACGTTTAGATCTGCAACCTAAATAAGGAATATTATTTCAATATTTTTTTCGTCAGTTTTGATACCGGGATTTATGCAACATAAAGATTAAGGTATCCTTCTAGTCAAATCTCTCGGGATTATTCCAGAAAAATCTTGTAATCCCCGTCATGGTAGTCACCCATAAATAATCCCCGTCAACTAAAATTCTATAGCAGCGATTATCTAATAAACCATCCTGAATCGTAAATAAGCGCCAAAAATTTCTTTTCCGATCAAATTTTAAGAGCCCCTCACCAGTGGCTACCCACACACTTTTATCATTCACTTTTATGTCCATATAAGGGGGTGGGATTTCAAATGTCAGAGGTGGAAAACTTTCCCATTTATTTGAGTTCAGCTCGAGTTTCATAACGCCCCCTTCGGAAGCAAACCACATTTCGCCATCAAAATATTCGATAGCGGTAATTCTTAAATCTTGAATTGCTGCTTGAGATGGAATAAATTCCCACTTATCAGTCTTTGAGATTAGTCTAAAAATACCACGATTTGTTGCTGCCCACAAAGTGTCGTTTTGAACAGCAAAACGATTAACTGGCAAATTGAAGAATCGCTTATCCTTACTTCGCTTAACCTGATTTGTATACAAATCAATTTGGGAATAGCCCTGTTCCGTAGCTACGTAAATGTAGTTCGCCAGAACTTCCAAATCCAATACTATATTGCTAACTAATCCCTCCCGAAGACTAAAATTTCTCCACCTGTCTTTTCCAGGATTGTACATTGCGACCCCATAATCAGTGGCAAACCAGAGAGAGTCCCCGAGTACTAAAATATCGCGGACGTTGTCGTTTGGCAACATGCTAATCCATCTGGATTCATAATATTCCCAACTCAATTTATCTGAAGGCCAATTGGCTATTCCAGGGCGGCCATAGTTGAGTTTAATACCCCCTATCCATAAATCTTTTCCTGCAAATGCGATCACCCTGGGTGATACCGCCGGCAAGCCAAATTGATAAAAGTCAGCTCGATTTATAAACAAGTCACCTAATCCAATTCCAAAATCGTCAACAGCAAACCAAATCCTATCTTTGCTGTCTTGGAAATACCCCTTAATTGTAAACTCTCTAAGGTATTTGTCCATTAGAATCCAATTATCAATAACGGTATATTCACCATTAGCAAAAAACGTTGGCAGTTGTTGCAGAGATTCCCTGTTTTGAAGTCTCTTGATTGGTGCCCCACCTTGATTTTGCTTCATCTCATCAATTTGGGGGAAAGTATAATTCCAATACTCGGCTTCTGACTTACTGAGCCAAACTTCTTCGGTAGGTAAAAAAATGGCGGTGTCGACAGGCGTCACCGCCCAAAGTATCGAGGTTTCTCTTTCAAATGCCAGATTCAAAATACGGTTATCAGGCAATCCATTACTTGTTGTGTATGGATAATCCCACATATCTTCATAATATTTATATCTTAAAATACCGCCATCTCGAGTTCCAATATAAATATGATCATATCCCATCACCATTGAACTAATTTGTCGATAACTCAGATAGCTTATCCAATCTGAAAGCTTATATTTTTCTCTGCGCTGACGTTCCGTATTATACGTTTCTTTCCTTACATATTGCGCAGATACTGGTACTGAAACGAAAATACATATTATTATTAATGAAATCTTTTCTAAAAGTCGATACAGGCAGGCACTTGTCTTCAAAATATTACGTGATCTTTCTTCTGCTATTATTGGAATTTCGGGTGGATTCTGATTACAGTAAAATCTGTTTACTACTTATAAAAATATCAGCTAACATAGAGTTCTCGAAGTTTCTTATTCTCCCATAGCTTTTATGACAATCCTTTTGCGCCTTTGCCCATCAAACTCAGCATAATAAATTTGCTGCCAAGGACCTAAATCCAGGCGTCCTTTTGTAATAGGAACAATAACCTCGTGGTGCATTAATAAATTTTTCAGATGTGCATCTCCATTGGTTTCCCCGGTCCGATGATGTCGATAGTTGCTGTTGAAAGGCGCCAGTTCCTCCAGCCATTCATCAATATCTTGAATTAATCCAGATTCTGCATCGTTTACATATACCGAAGCAGTAATATGCATCGCACTTACCAATACCATACCTTCTTGAATTCCACTGGAGCCTACAATATCCTCAACTTGATCCGTGATATTAATATACTCTCTCTTTGTTTTGGTATTAAACCAAAGGTACTCGGTTGCAAATTTCATAAATTCTCCACACTAAGGATGATTTTTTTCAATAATGTTATTGAGTTTGCCCTGTATTGTTCGAAAAATTTTATCCTTCATACTTAAGGAAGTTTTGAATCGGATATGAACAGTATACTCATTATAATTCTGCTCAGTTACTATTGCTTTTGAATGTATAAAGTGAACAAGCGTTTGACTGTGTATTGGAACTTCAATTTCGTACTCTACATAAGATTTCTCAATTATGTTTTTAATTTGTTCACGGAGAGAATTTATTCTGATATGACGAAGTGCACTGACAAACGCACTCCCAGCATACTGTTTTTTGAGTGCCCCAATCAGTTCTTTATTATCAAGAAGATCAATTTTATTGAATACCATTAAGGTCGGAATTCCATTTATGTTTATTTCATTCAATACTTGTTTGACCGTTTGAATTTGTTCCTGATAACCTGGCTGGCTGGCGTCCACCACATGGAGAAGCAAATCAGCATCTCGAATATCATCGAGGGTTGTTTTAAACGACACGATTAGATGGTGAGGTAATTTTTTTATAAATCCCACTGTATCGCTCAACAAAATTTCATGGTCTCCATTTAACCTTACAATTCTTGTAGTCGAGTCTAATGTGGCAAATAACTGATTCTCCACCAACACATCCGATCCGGAAAGGACATTCATAATAGAGGATTTTCCTACATTTGTGTACCCCACAAGTGATACTTTAAACATATTTCTACGACCTTTTCTTTGGGTAACATGACGCCGTTCTATTTTTTTTAATTCTTTTCTCAAGAATTCGATACGATTTCTAACCAAACGGCGGTCTGTCTCAAGCTGGGTCTCTCCGGGACCTTTTGTCCCAATTCCACCAACCTGTCTTGAAAGGTGGCTCCACTGCCTTGTCAATCTTGGTAGAAGATACTGTAATTGGGCTAGTTCTACTTGGGTTTTAGATTCACGAGTTCTGGCATGTTTTGCAAAGATATCGAGAATAAGTGAGCTTCGATCAATAATTTTTACATCCGTCGCGTGCTCCAGATTTCTGGTTTGTGCGGGTGACAAATCATCATCAAATATTACCACTGTTCCATTTTTTGCCTTCAACAATTGTGACAGTTCATCAACTTTTCCGCTTCCTAAAAAAGTTGCCGGATGAAGCCGATTTCTTTCCTGAATCATAAATTCAACCACCTCGACTCCGGCAGTCTCGGCAAGCAATTTTAACTCTGCCAGATTTTCTTCCACCTCCCATCTCTTGTTGTTTGGTAAAACAACCCCAACAAGTATCGCTTTTTCAACCGGCACATCTATCGTTGTTTCTATCAATAAAAATCTTTCCTATCTTTTAACTTTATCTGTTATTCTAATTTAATCATCTTTTTGGGTCTCATTTAAACAATTTCGAATATATTTAAACTTTAACAGCTTCTTCGAAACTTTTTGATTTATTCAATATTTTCCTTGAACTTGTCCTGGCAGTTATCATTTCAATTATTAACAATATAAGAGCGACCCAAAGAAAAAATGACCAATATTCCCGGCCAAACCTGGTTTCCATAATTTTTGAAGAAATACTATCAAAATCATCAATATAAATCATATTTGGTATGATTTCTTTCAGCCTACTTTCCTCATAAGCCATCATTTCCGATTCCTCAGTCCAGGTATTAACCGAAAAGGTTGACAAAACGTTTCCCTGCTGTAAGATCTGATAATTTCCTGGAATACTCAAGTCTTCAGTTTCTAACAAAATTTTTGAGCCTTTAAAATGTGGTGTCAATTTTACTTCCTGATCGGACAATCCAACCAATTTAAAATCGAAAGGTGGTTCCAGATTCCAGAATATCTGTTGAAATGATTCACCACATTTTACAAGTTTCCTATCTTCAATTTTCCTGGTACCGCTGTAATAAATTATCCTATATAATAATGGCACAACAAAGCCCTTGATTGGTAAAGAAGTCCAACCGGGTTGCAGAGCACAGGCGATAGTCATGGCAATTCCCCTTTCTAACTGCGAGATTAAAAGAAAAGGAGAATTATCACTTAAACTGATAAGTGTTTCACTTTGATTTGTAGGCTTAATCCTGTATGAAGCGTATACCTCAATCGGATTTATTTCCCTTTTTTGTTCATCAAACAATCCTTCAAATATCGTATGGGACCATCGAAATTTATTGAGACTCAAGAATTGGTTAACATCCCCGGGAGACCCGCCCAAGTCCAATATAGATCCCAATCCCAATTCCTTAAAAGCCTTCAGATACGAAGAAGGTATTATCTGGTCACCCGGGATTATGAATACCCCGCCTCCTTGTGATGTAAATGTTTTCATTCTTTGGACTAGATTGAAAGGGATTTGATCCAATCCCTCAATTATCACCATATCAAATTCAGAAAAGTCGTGATTATTCCAGGATAAAACAACATCAGTTTTATAACTAAAGATTCCTCTTGAAATTGCCGGTTGAAGTATGAGAGGAATATACGAAGAGATATTGTCATTACTTTTAAAATGTAATACGTTTATTTTGTTCGGGACGTAAAAATTGAAGTGGCGTTTATTATCTTCACTTATCGCATCGGTCTCTATTTCTATTAATCCTCTCACAAAATTATCTTCTGTTAAAGTTACTTGAAATGCCATCTCAACAAGCTTATCCGGCTCAATGTTAACATTCTTTTGTGCAACCCTGGTTTCATTCAGCAAAACAGAGACCATAGAAGTAAGGAATTTGTTAGGATGATGGTTTTTTAAGAAAACTTTTACTTCAAGAGGTTGGTTTTTTTCTATCAATTTATTAACCACCTCAACTTTTTCAATGGAAATATTCTCAAGGTTAGTATGCTGAAGCGGAATGCTAATTATTCTGATATTTTGGATTTCAATATTTTTTTCAGATTCACGAAATTGATCAGGGTTTAGACTTGATTTCTGAAAATCAGAAAGAATGTATATTTCGCGGTTGAAGAAGGGAGATTGGCTCAATTTTTCTTCTCCATAACGAATCGCAGCATTTAAGTCCGATTTTAAATAATTTGGCTGCAACTTTTGCCCCACGCGTTCCCAGATACTGGATTGGTAATTTTCATCATCTATCAGTTCTCTTAGAGGTAAAGTGCTTTGTACAACGGTAATCCGATCCCCGGCATGAAAAACTGTCTCAAGTTCATTAAATCCTATCTTGAGTTTTTGAATCAAGCTGCTGCTCATTTGTACTTCATTCATTGAAAGTGAATTATCCAGAATAATAAAGGCATCAATTGGGCTCCTATTGGCCAACAAATCATCACTTCCAACTTGCTGTGTGGGTCTTGCAAAAGCGAGAACAATAAACACAATTATAAGCATCCTTAGAATAAGCAACAGAAGCTGACGTATTTTCAGATTTCGCATCTGCTTCTTTTCCAACTTTTTCAGGAATTGTATGGTACTGAAATTTACCGTTTTCACTTTACGCCGGTTAAAAAGATGGATGAGTAATGGAATTGAGGCGGCAGCAAGAGCAAAAAGTACAGTTGGATTCAGAAAGTTGATCATATATCTATAAATCGAAACCTATCTTGATTTAAAATGCCGGATAGAAATATTAATCTATTTGAAAAATATTGAAAAATATTGTATCTATTACAAGTAATTTTATTGTATTTGTGTTCAACGATTCGTTTCATCATCAAGTTTCAATTTCACAATACCCTTCAACACATAAATATACTCTGGAGATGTTTCCATGTTTAGACTTTTTTCAGTTATTATCGCAATATTTATGATTCTTAGCTGTAATTCTTCTAAGCAACTGCAAAATGAAGCCCGTGTATTTTTAGATAATTATGCTGAGATTTACAAAAAACTTTATTACGAAAGTGCTAAAGCGGAATGGCGCTCAAACACCATGATAATTAAGGGTGATTCCAGCAATTCTATCGCAACTCGCAAAGCCAATGAGGCATTAGCTAAATTCTCCGGAGGCGTGGAAAACATTAACACTGCAAAAAAACTTTTGAAGGAAAAAGACAAATTACTACCCATCCAACAGAGGCAATTGGAAAGAGTATTATACCTTGCAGCTAATAATCCTCAAACGGTATCGGATATTGTTAAGGAAAGAATTAAGGCTGAAACCGCACAGACTGAAAAATTATTCGGCTTTGACTTTAATATAAACGGAAAATCGGTTACCACAAACCAAATTGATGAGAAACTCAAATCTCAGACAAAAATTTCAGAACGATTAAAGACGTGGGAAGCGAGCAAAGAAGTGGGAAAACAGTTAAAACCTGGTCTGGTAAACCTACGTACATTGAGGAACGAAACCGTAAAAGCATTGGGCTATAATGATTATTTTACCTATCAAGTATCTGAATATGGCATGACAGCAGAAGAAATAATTCAATTAACACGACAAATAAATAGCGAAATTTTTCCGCTTTATCGTGAATTACACACCTATACCCGCTATGAATTGGCTGACAGGTATGGTACGAAGGAGGTTCCGGATTTTTTACCGGCACATTGGCTTCCCAATAGATGGGGACAAGATTGGAATGAAATGATCTCTGTAAAAGGATTAAATTTAGATAGTGTCCTTCAAAAAAAATCTGCAGAATGGCTAATGAAACAGGGGGAGCGTTTTTATATTAGTTTGGGACTTTCGGCATTACCGGAAATTTTTTGGGAAAAATCAAGTTTATACCCGTTGCCCCAGGCTGCTCTCTATAAAAAGAATAATCATGCTTCGGCGTGGCACATGGATTTGGAAAATGATGTTCGATCGCTCATGAGTGTTGTTCCAAATGCGAGCTGGTATGAAACGGTTCATCACGAATTAGGGCACATATACTATTATATTGCCTATACAAATCAGGAGGTTCCGCCTTTATTACGTGAGGGAGCAAATAGAGCCTTTCATGAGGCTTTGGGAAGTCTACTGGGTTTAGCGGCTATGCAAAAACCATTTATTAAAGAAATTGGCTTGATAACGGATCAATCAACAACTGACGAAAAACAACTATTGTTGAAGGAAGCTCTAAATTATATCGTTTTCATCCCATGGTCTGCGGGAGTGATGACTGAATTCGAACACGATTTATATACAAACAATCTTGACCCCGATCAATTTAACACACGTTGGTGGGAACTAAAAAAGGAGTACCAGGGAATCGTTCCACCATCTCCGCGAGGTAAAGAATACTGTGATGCAGCTTCAAAAACACATATTAGCAATGATGCCGCTCAATACTATGATTATGCACTTTCCTACATTATTCTTTTTCAATTTCATGATTATATATCCAGAAATATATTGAAACAAGACCCTCATGCTACAAATTACTATGGTAGCAAGGAAGTAGGTGAATATCTTACAAGTATTATGAGTCCAGGAGCGACTCTTGATTGGGTAAAATTAATGCGAGAAAAAACCGGGGAAGACTTAAGCGCAAGAGCTATTATGAGGTATTTTGAACCGTTGACGGAATACCTGAAAGAAAAAAATAAAGGTAGAAAGTATACCCTGAAACCCCCACAAGTCTAAACGGGTTTGATGATCGATTTATTGATTGATAGGCGATTCAATTGTATCGCCTTTTTCATAATTCAGTCTTTTTCAAAGACTCCTTTAGATGAGGTCGAATATCTCGGAAAATCTACGATTAATTAAGTTCAACTCGAACCCTGCAAGAGACTATATATTATGGTGGAATTTAAATTATATATGCTGGCGAATACTTTCTAAATCTTTCAAGATCTTGTTTCAAAGACCCTACAACAAAAGAAAACACTGAAACATCATCGATAAATCCGAGACCTGAGACAAAGTCGGGAATCACATCAAAGGGATTTACAAAATAGATGATAGCAGAGATTATTAGAATGAGAGTTCTCCAGGGAACCTCCTTGTATTGCCCCCTTAGATATGCCTTGAGCAGATTAATTAGGAGTAATAAATCATCCCAGACTTTTGTAACTTCTACCCTTGATTGATTCGCCTTTACTAAGGCTTCATTAAGCAGAGCCTTGAGTTTTTCTGCGTCGCTTACAAACTTTTCTGCTTGCTTACTGTTTTTAATCAATAATTTATATGAGCTGTTCATGATTATTATTTACTATTTCCGTTTAAATTTGAAAATAGCCTTTTAGGTTCCCTTATTTTATTCAATATTATTTTATGGCAAAATTTTGAAATGTCTCTAAGCAAATAGAAAATGACGGATTAAAATTTTAAAATGGTCATAATTGGAAAAATTTGTAAATATGCTTTTGCCTTATTATGTCTTTTAGGTATATCTGGATTTTCAAATGCACTCGCTGGATCATTTAAAAACCAGGAGATGAGTTCTATTTTTGAATTGGGAATAGGAGCAGGTGTTTTTTTTGTTCTATGGATGTTTTATCTTTCAAAGCGTGAAAATTTTTGGAGCGTCGTGGAACATGAGCTTACCCACGCACTTTTCGCGCTTATTTTTCTAAAAAAAGTACGCACATTAAGCGCAAATCGAAGCAAAGGGGGCTTAGTTCAGGTCGAAGGAGGCAATTGGATAATTGCCTTGGCTCCATATTTTTTCCCCTTGTTGAGCGTATTTATTATTTTAATGAAGCCAATAATTTTATCATCCCATCAATGGCTTTTAAATCTGCTCCTTGGTTTTTCTCTCATGTTTCATTACGTGTACTTATTTGGAGAATTTCACCCAGGACAACCGGATCTACGGAAATCCGGTATCGTTTTCGCTATTGTTATTATCATATTTTTTAACATCTTCTTCATTGGCTTATCAATCTCCTCTCTAAGCGGACAGTGGTCTGAACTATGGAATTATATCAATCACGGAATAAATAAAACAGCTACAATTACCATTTCAGTATTGAATTATCTTCAGAAATCCTTAGTATCACTTTAATATAAATTTTGGAGTGAGCATTCCATGAATTCATTGAAAATTTTCTTAATACTATTTGTGCTAACAAAACTGCTAAATGCTGAACACTTCAATTATTTGAATCTACAACTCCATTATGATATAAGACGGGAACATCCCACATCAACTCTCGAATTTTATGGCGCTGATAACTTAGGCTTCTGGTTTTTTTTTATGGACATAAATTTTGATAAATATCTGAAAGAAGGGGGTGCCAGCGATTTCTATTTCGAGCTGATGAGATATTTCAACTTTGCATCCATAAAAAACACAAATGTCGCATTTACCATTCAGTATAACGATGGAAATGAACCGATTACCAATACCTGGTTAGCCGGAATGAATCTTAATAATATAATTTTAGGACCATTTTTGCTTTCTACTGATTTCCTGTTAAAAAAAACTTATCAATTGAATATCAACTGGCAATGGACGGTTGTATGGTATTCGGAATTTATGAACAGGAAAATTGTTTTTAATGGCTATTTTGATCTGTGGAAGAACGATAATGAGAATGAAAATTGGCCGGATTTTTCGCGGGAAGTGAAAAACACTGCCTATTCATTTCAAGCAGAACCTCAGATCGGTTGGATGATTTCACCTTACTGGAAGATTGGGAGCGAGATCGAAATTTCCCGCGGATTCTTAGGATCGGTAACGGGAAAGCTGGCAACTGAACAAGAGTATAAATACACCAAGTGGTACGTTTTGCCTACAGTTTTTATTCAATATATTTTTTAAAAAAAGGTTAAATATCATACAGGTTAATTTTCAACTGAGTCATTCTTTTTCTTTTCGATTGCAAGATGTTTTATCTCCGGCCAGATACGTATGACTTCATTTTGAATTTCATCGAAGGCTCTTTCATAGGCTTGTAGGCTGCGGCCAAAGGGGTCATTTATCGTTAATGTCCCTAAATGCCCATGATGCTTGTATTCGCGAACTGTAAATATTTTATGCTTGTAATGTGGAAAGACTATCTGCAAATCCCGTTTATGATGCTCTCCCATACACAGTATCAGATCGGCACATTTTATAATATCCATCCTTATCGAGCGGGAGCGATGCGGAGAGATATCCAAGTTATGTTTTGAACATACTATTTTTGTGTAATCAGCGGCCTCCAGACCATCTATGGCCCCATTTCCAGCCGAATGGACAAAGACCGTATGATTTAGTTCTTCATTATCAATAAGACTCTTCAGCAGATATTCTGCCATAGGGCTTCTACAAATATTTCCGGTGCAAATAATAAGGACTTTGAACATTATTTTTCCTTGACATAAAAGATAGTGTTTGCTCGGTATCATTCCCCTGCTTCCAAAACACTCAGAGAATTCCCGAATTTTCAAAAAAATGCTTACTGATTTGTGAGTTCATTTTCGGCATTGAAAAATAGATTCTTAAAATCTGCAATTAGATTAATGTTAAAGTAAAAGTATAAGTCTGTTTAGAAGCAAATAGTCATGAAATAATATCTTAACTAGTTAATTCGAGAAAAAATTGCAGAATTGTTAATTTCAAATTTTCACCTGACAAAAAGAATTTTTTCGCTGAATTATGCTCTTGAGCCAGGATGGGCTGGATATATTCCGAAAGAAATTTTTTCTACACTCTCATCTAAAGAATTCCACTCAATCAAATGAGACCCTTCATCGGCGTAACCGTAATTAATTCTCCAACTCCCGTGCCGGACAAATCATAAACATTCATGTGATTAGATAATGAATAACGGATTGAGATGCATAAGTTAACAGAATTTAGATATGGCATTTCAAATCTTATATCACCTGCTAAAGAAGGCGTCTTGGATTCCGGATTAATAATCTGAACAATTGCTGTATCGTGATAAGTTCGTCTTCCAAAGACATCCACATCGAGAAGCCCGTAACCATAATTTTTCCACACAAAAAACCGATTAATCGAGATACCCATATTCATGCCTGGAGCTCGAAATTCCGTCTCCATGTAGATCCCTATTTGTAACATTAGAGGCAGTTTCAAAGAGATTTTTCTGACCATTCTCTTTTCTCTCTGCAAAAAACCAAGATCCGCCACCTTCTGATTCAGTATACCACCGCAATTTAATCATTCCCATAAAGGGTACCGCAATAACCCCCCCATCCTCGCGGGAAGAGACGGATCATCAATACCCCCAACTTTCCGGGGATCCCAAAGAGAATTCATGATAAGAGGTGGATTTACAGAATGGGCAATATCCTCCCAACTGATTAGTTTAAAATTTTGATTTGCACCTCTATTATTACCATCTTGAGCAACAAATAGTCCATGAGGAAACAGAGGTCCCAAATTATAATTTACTATATCGATACCATCGGTGTCTGAGACTCCATCAATTCCATTTCCTGAAACAATATTAAATGTCAAAATATAGCTGTTATCTTCCCCCAATTTATAAATAACAAAATTGTTGCTGCCCTGGCTGGAAGCGATTAAATACCCCATAGAAATATCAACATAATAAATCGTCAATCCCTCAACGTCAGCAGTAAGATTGCCACCCGGAGAAGTAGAATCGACTAATCTACGTGTTGAACCATCCCCTGGTTCCGCACCATATTTCCATATACCGACATTCTCTTCAGCAATGTAAAGATCTGCCAAAGCATCATCCGTCACACAACCTTCAACCTGGTCGCCTACATCGAATGACCGAACAAGAACCCCTGTTGCCAACCCGGATCCATTGTCGAATATTTCCCATTCTTCAACCTCTCCCTCTGTTGAGTTCACAAAACAATAATATTTTCCTGAGATTGGGCTGTGATATAGACATAATCCATAAACTTTGATCCCGGCCAAAAGCGTTCCGGTTAAAACATTTTCTAACTCCCTTGAAATCGGATTTACTTTATATAAAGCAATAGAATTATTTGATCGATTACTGGCAGCGATAATTGCCACTTTTTCCGTTCCCACGGAGAAGTTGTAGCGAATATCCACATTATTCATTTTGCCATCGTATAAGTACTGAATCTCATTGCCATTTAAATCATAAACCACAAGTCCAGCTTGCTTATCTGTAGCAATAATAGTCGATAGACTCGCGTTAGTAGGATGTATCCAAATACACACATCGTCAGCAGCATCGCCCGACGAATGGACCGGAGAAGTTTCGACGAGGGGTGATACCTGTGCCTGAACTACAGTTGAATATAATGCATCCGCGAAAATTAATAAACAATACAGATGGGGAAAGAACAGTTTTGCCATTGTCGCTTTATTAAATTTAATATGTCAAAATAAAAATACCATACCTATTAATTGAAAAAAAGTAGGCTCTGGAGAACCTAAAAATCAAGACTGACTGGGGTGATAATTTCAATTTACACAGATTCGCTTTAGTCAAGTCCCACATTCAGAACGATAGTAAATACAAATCGACAGATCTGTGCAAGTATGAAATACTGAAGTGAGAATAATAATAAAAATCAAATTGTGAAGATCAATTCAAATTATTCTGTATCATGCTGGAGATATCTTCTAAAATTTGACTGAAATTGTGAAGTTGGATAGGCCCCCTCACGTAATACTGTATAGGTATAAAGACCTGGGTGAATTTTGATTATCGTTGATGGAACTTTGAAAATGCATAATCCGCTATTTAGTACAAGATCCACTTTTTTGATGATTTCGGATGATAGTTCTGTAAAGGATCTTGGTGGAACTTCACCGCTCTTATTTGCGCTTGTGGTAATTAATGGATCTCCAACCATTTCAATCAATTTTGTGCTCAACAGATGATCGGGAATTCTAAAACCAATTTCCGGGAATGCATTCCAGTATGTACTCTCAAGATTTTTTCTTCTCTCTAGAATCAATGTTATGGGTGCTGGATAAATAACATTTAAAAATTCTCGAAGCCGATTGTCTTCCAGACCGGAAATTTTAAATACATCATCAACTTTTGAAAGCATTAAAGAGTATGGCTTGCTGCCGATTCGGGATTTAATTTTTGTGATTCTCTTCAGAGCATTTATCTGATCCCATTTGGCTGTAAATCCGTAAACCGTTTCTGTAGCATGAATTATGATTCCACCGCTAGTCAAAATATTTACCGCCTTCCGGAGGTTTTCTAAATCAGGTTCCTGTGAATCAATATATAGAATTTTCATTTATCAATGCATATTTGATATCAGTCATTCTTTGACGGCCATTAAATCCAGAATTTGATAAACGGCCTTCAAAACTTCATTTGGATGTATATTTTTCATGCATTCAAATGTTCCAATAGGACATTTAGGTCCCCCATGAATACTACAAGGACGGCAAGACAAATTTTTTGACTCTACGACTTTATCATTTGCTCCATAAGGGAAAAATCCAAATTCTGGAACTGTCGGCCCATAGACTGTAATAACGGGCGTTTTTACGCTGACCGCGAGATGCTGAGGTGCGCTGTCATTTGCTATCAATAGTTGGCATTTTTTTAAAATCAATGCCGATTGTCTTAAGGTAAATTTTCCAATGGCGTTTGCTAACTCACCTGCAACAGATTCTTCTATAAAATTGCCAATCTCTTGATCTTGTTTTCCGCCAATCAGAACTGTTTTGTAGGAGTGATTTGATAATTCCTTAACAGTTTGTACATAATGTTCAGGAAGCCATCTTTTTGTGGCCCATACCGAACCCGGCGCTATAGCAATTAATTTCGAATCGGGATCGATTCCAAAGGCTTTAAACCATGTGTTGACAATAGTATGATCCTCTTCGGTGAAAGAAATTTTGGGGAATACCTTTTCTGAAGTTCTGATATTCAAAGCTTCCAGTAAGCGAATATTTCTATCTATCTCATGTAATTTTTTTTGATATTCTATTCTTCTGTTAAAAAAATATTTTCCAGCGCTGGTATCAAATCCCACACGAATCGGAATTCCTGCTCGCCACACTAAATAAGCACTCCGGAAAGAACGGTGCGGTACTATTGCTACATCATATTTTGACTGGCTTAACGACAAAATCAGTTTATGCAGAGATAAAAACCCGCTTTCTTTTTGGTGTTTATCATAAACAATGAGATTGCCCAAACCTTCATGAGTTTCTAAAACATTCCTTGTGGATGGAATACACAAAAAATCAATTGTAGCCCAAGGGTAATATTTTTTCAGCGTCTGAAGAAGCGGCAATGTTAAAATCACATCTCCAATAAAAGCGGTTTGAACAATAAGAATACGTGAAACAGGATTTGTCACATCAAATTTTTTCAATATTTTTGAATTATCAGTTAAGACCAGGGATTCTATATTAGCTAATAATTCAACCGTTCCCTAAGAATACATATTTTTTCAATTAGAGCAATGGTTGATTTTGATCCTCATCTCACATATTTGGAGTGGCTTTAACAATTTGGATTATCTCAATAAAAATATTATCCAAGCCAGATCCTTCAATATTTACCAAATGTTTCGTCCGATAAAAATTAATATAACTAGCTACCAATTTAAGCATGAAAACTAAATCATTATAATTTCTCGACCGATACTTAAAATGAACAAAAAAAGAGGAGAATTCAAGGATGACTCTCAATGAAATCAGAAAAGCATATGATGAAAACTACCAAAATATGCTGGAAGTAATTCGCAGAATGGGCGGAGACGGGCAAATAAAATTTCATCGAAAAAATAGAACCCCTCTCTATCAAAAACTGATTATGTTGCAAAAGAAGGAACACAAACTTACGGAATTGGAGAACCGGCTGCGCGTTCTGGAAGCGAGTGTTCAATAATTAATGTTATATCGATGTACTCCTATTTAAATTCTCATTTTCTATAGGATTGCGAGCCGTCTGACTATTTTCGACTCCCTAGCTAGTTCAACCATTGCTTATGTTCATCTTCTATCCGCGTAGTCAAATCGTTATATAGCTTTTCTATGTCTTTATTCTTATCCGAATTATCACCATTCTTCAATTTGAGATCTTCATATTCCCAAACGATAAGACGGTAGTCATAAGGCAATTTGGGCAATTTTTCTCTCAGCGAAGAATTCATCAAAACCACAACATCAAAATGTTGATTTTCGATCACTTCAAAGCGTTTTGAGAAAGAATAATTTAAATTGTACCCTTTTTCTTTCAGAAACTTTTCGACCAGAAAATTCATTTTGTCATTTAAAAATCCGAAACTATGGACATCAAACTTGCCCTGCCCAATTTTTCTTAGAATCACCTCTGCAATAATACTTCTACAGGTATTTTTATCTGAAACAAAAACCACGGATTTACGATTATTCATCCATCCCTCCATCTAAAAGTAATTAAAACAATTTTATCAATTAATATTTATTCGCGGGGTATTGTTCAATATATATCCCAAATATTAACTACTTGCTAACCCTTTCCCGCCAATTTTACCATTATGGCTTTCTGCACATGTAGGCGATTCTCAGCTTCATCAAAGACGATTGAATACCTACTTTCCATTACAGAATCACTAATTTCATCACCCCTATGAGCTGGAAGACAATGCATAACAAGGACATCATCTTTCGCCTGAGCAACTAATTCATCATTAACCTGGTATTGCATAAATACACGTTTTCGCTCTTCCGCCTCTGTTTCTTGACCCATGCTAGCCCAAACATCAGTGTAAATTACATCTGCATTTCTCACTGCTTCTTGCGGATCTGTTAAGAGTTCAACGTTACTACCTTTATATCCCTTTGCATTTTGGATAGTATTTTTATCCGGAAAATATTCCTGTGGAGAACAGACGACCAGATGGATTGGGACTCGACTGGCAAAATTTAACCAGGAATTTGCCACATTATTGCCATCACCTATATAGACGATTTTCAAATTATCCAATTTCCCGCAATGTTCCAATATCGTGAATGTGTCGGCAAGAATTTGGCAGGGATGATTATAATCTGTCAATCCGTTTATTACCGGGACGTCTGAATATTGGGCCAATTCTTCGATGTGTGCATGATCAAACAACCGGGCCATAATCAGATCGTTATACCGGGATATTACCCTTGCAACATCCTTTACCGCTTCTCTCTTACCAATCCCAATATCCTGAGGAGAAAGATAAATTCCCATTCCGCCCAATTGGAAAATACCGGTTTCGAATGAGATACGAGTTCTAGCGCTCGGTTTTGCAAAAATCATCGCCATGCTGTACCCTGCAAGAAGGTGGTGGGGTTCCCGGGCTTTTGTCTTACGCTTCAAATCCTTAGTCAATTCAAAGATTTCAAAGATCTCATTCTGTGTTAAATCTCTAATCGATAGAAAATCTTTTTGCAAGTTTGCCTCCGTCAACCTGATTCTAAAGGATAAATTTTCGAAGATCTTCGTCTTCAATTATATTCTTTAGGGTTTCATCCACAAATTTACCATCAATTATAACCTCTTTGTCTTTAGAATCAGGAGCATTAAAGAGAATGTCATCCAGCAAAGTTGTCATTATGGTATGCAGCCGACGGGCCCCAATGTTTTCGGCTTTAGTGTTTACATAACTAGCAGTTTCAGCTACCGCGCGAATAGCATCCCCTGTAAAAACCAAGTTTACACCATCTGTCTTCAAAAGAGCCTCATATTGTTTCATCAAAGCATTTTCTGGTTCGGTCAAAATTTTGACAAAATCATCAGTGGTCAGGCTATTCAATTCTACACGAATAGGGAAACGCCCCTGCAGCTCTGGAATTAAATCGGACGGTTTTGAAACATGGAAAGCACCGGAAGCAATAAACAAAATATGATCGGACTTTATCATACCATATTTTGTGACCACAGACGTCCCTTCCACCACCGGAAGCAAATCCCGCTGAACACCTTCTCGCGAGACATCCGGACCCTGTTTTGAACCTGAGTTTGCGATCTTATCTATTTCATCGAGAAATACGATCCCTGAATTTTCAACCCGCTGAATGGCTTCTCGTATTACGGCCTCCATATCTATGAGCTTTTGAGCCTCTTGCTGGGTTAATATAGTCAATGCCTCGGGGACGGTAACTTTTCTTTTCTTCACTTTTTTTGGCATAAAATTGCCGAATAATTCCTGTAAATTAATTCCCATTTCTTCGATACCAACCGGCGAAAAAATCTGCATGGTTGGCATGGAATCTGTTGGCATATCGATCTCAACAGTGCGATCGTTGAGCTCACCGTTTAACAATTTTTGACGAAATTTGTCACGAGTTCTTTCATATTTCGACTCCGGCGATTCCTGGTTTTCTTCCTCTGAAAAACCGGTTTTTTGCAGTAATTTGGGTGCGGGGATTAAGATATCCAAGAGTCTTTCATATGCCTGTTTGCTGGCCTTATCTTGAACCTGATTTTTTTTCTCTTCCCGTACCATATTCACACTGATATCTGCTAAATCCCTGATTATACTCTCCACATCCCGGCCCACATAACCCACCTCCGTAAATTTCGATGCCTCAACCTTTATGAAAGGGGCTTGCGCAAGTTTTGCCAATCGTCGCGATATTTCCGTCTTTCCAACTCCCGTTGGTCCAATCAAAATGATATTATTGGGTAAGATTTCTTCTCTCAGATTTCCTTCTACCTGTTGACGTCGCCAACGATTCCGCAGGGCAATCGCAACAGATCGTTTTGCCTTGTCCTGACCAATTATATATTTATTGAGTTCTTCGACTATTTGTTTTGGCGTATATTCTTTCAAGTTCCTTTTCACAACTTCTCCTATTTTCAGATTATTTCAAAGTCTCCAACACTATTTCATGATTTGTATAAATACAGATATCTGCCGCAATCTCTAATGCCATTTTGACAATTTCTTCTGCTGAAAGATTCGATGACGTTTTTAAAGCCCTCGCTGCAGCCAATGCATAGGATCCGCCGGAACCAATTGCCAGAATTTGATCATCCGGTTCAACGATATCACCAGTACCTGATATAATGAGTGCATTTTTCTTATCCATAACAGCCAGCATGGCCTCAAGTCTCCTGAGATACCGATCCGTCCGCCAATCTTTAGCTAATTCCACAGCGGATTTGGTAAGATTTCCACTGTATCTCTCCAATTTCTCTTCAAATCTCTCAAATAGAGTAAAAGAATCTGCGGCAGCACCGGCAAATCCAGCAACAATCGAATTATTATATAATAATCTGATTTTTCGACTTTTTTGTTTCATAATCGTATTTCCGAAAGTGACCTGACCATCACCGCCCATTGCGGCGATTCCCTGGTGTAATACACCCAATATTGTTGTTCCGTGTATTTTGGAGAATTTAAAATTCATATAAGATCCTCATTTCTCTAATAAATATAAAATTTAAGATGAATTCCTTAATTTTACAAATTAAAGTCTAGAATAGCAGGATGTTATAATAATCGGGAAACAAAAAAAGGTGCTCTGCTAAAAGCACCCTCTTTTATAAAATGAATGGAATATTATTTCTAAATTTTTCTACGCAGCCTCGCGACGGGAAGGTCCAACTGCTCTCGATATTTTGCTACCGTCCTTCGGGCAATCGGCACACCATTCTTGTTTAAGATTTCTGCAAGTTTTTCATCGCTTAAGGGTTTATTAGAGTTCTCATTTGCAATTATTTCTCTCAACTGTTCCTTAATTCGTAAAGTACTTAATTCTTCTCCATCTGAAGTTTCCATTCCCTCGTTAAAAAAATATTTCAGCTCAAATACACCGTAATCAGTCTGAACATATTTCCCATTCGCTACCCTACTTACAGTAGATATATCCATCTCAATTAATTCTGCAATATCCTTCATAATCAATGGTTTGATATTTTCGGGACCCTTTTCAAAAAAATCCCTCTGTTTTTCTACGATTGCGGTCATGACTTTTAACATTGTGGTGCGCCTTTGATGTAGGGCGGTGATAAACCAGCGGGCGCTTTCTACTTTTTTTCTCAGGAATTTTCTAACGTCTTTAGCAAGCGTACGTGATTGTCTGAGCAATTTCCGGTAATGCGGGCTAATTCGCAGACCGGGACTATTCCATTCATTCAAGGATACAACCAAATCGTCATCCACCTTTTCAACTATAAAATCAGGAACCACATAGTTTTGTCTCTCATCCAGGTATCCTTCGCCTGGTTTTGGATTTAATCGCTGAATTTCAAAGATTGCATTTTTTATCTCATCAAGAGTAATTCCTAAAATTTCCGATACCTTTTCATATCGTTTATTAACAAAATCCTGGTATGCTTCACGAATAATTCTGAGAGGTGTATCGAAATCACCATTTTGATTTTTGGCTTCGAGCTGGATCTCAAGACACTCCTGAAGATTTCTGGATGCTATCCCCGGCGGATCAAAAAACTGTATCGTCTTTAAGTTGCGAATTACGTTCTCCGGCGTGGTTTGAAATATTTGAGTAATGCTTTCCACTGAAACTTCCGCATCAAGGTATCCATCATCTCTTAAATTATATATGATATATTCTCCAATTCGAAAATCATCTTCATTCAAGTTCAACATATGAAGTTGTTCAATCAGATGTTCTGTCATGGATGTTGCTTGTACTTCCGGTCTTTCGTATTCCTCTTCACCCCTATCAATCGGCATTCGCATTTCATATTCCTGGTCGTTTAACATATCATCCCAGTTGATTTCCTCTTCCGCCTCCTCAAAAAGTTCCTCTTCCTCGGTCTTATTATTTTCTTCCAGTTGCTCAAACTCCTCTTGGATTTCTTCTTTTTCCTCTTCGTCCTCTGCTATTTCTAGTTCTTCATCCTCCAATTCTTCAAGCTCTTCGGCCTCCTCAAGAACAGGATTTAATTCAAGTTCTGTTTTAATTTTTTGCTCAAGATTTAAGGTTGGAATTTGAAGTAGGGTTGAAAGTAAAATTTGTTGAGGTGTAAGTCTTTGTTCTAGTGATAACTGTTGCGATAACCTTACCATATATTAACCGAAATCCTTTCAAAATGCATTATAACCATGAAGAATTAAGTTTTGGCACAATTTGTGTATGCCAAAATACACAACTATGAAATTTCTGTCAAGTAAAAAGTCATATCATAGGGTAATATTATTATTCGAACTAAGCAAATAGTTTAATAAATATAAAAATGTAATTTGAGGATTTTTATTAGCACAGGTAATCGGCAAAAACGGTTTTCATCCCAATTTTAATTTATCTTTTCAAATACCTTGCTAAGAAATCTTTTCCGGTGAATTGAACAGCTGCCATATATTTTGAGCATTTCCCTGTGAAAAACCGTGCCATAGCCTTTGTTGTTATGAAAACCATACAGGGGAAATACTTTATCATAGTTTTCCATTATTTTATCACGCACAACCTTTGCTACTATGGAAGCTGCAGAAATTGAAAAACTTTTTGAATCTCCCTTAACTATTGCTTCCTGAGAAAGATCGATTCTAAGCAAATCTCTGCCGTCAATAAGTAGATGATTTGGAGTCGTCGATAGGTGATGTATTGCCTTAACCATTGCTAGAAGTGAGGCATTTCGAATATTTACTCTGTCGATAATGAAATTGTTGATTACACCTATGCCTATCGTTATCGCTTTTTTGATTATTTTTTCAAAATGAGCTCTCCGACGGGAAGGGCTTAATTTTTTTGAATCAGTTACACCTTCAATATAATCATAGGGTTCGAAAACCACTGCCGCAGCCACGACTGGACCTGCAAGCGGACCTCGACCTGCCTCATCGATGCCTGCGATGTGCTCAATTCCTTTATTCCACAAGGAGTGCTCAATTATTAAATTTTGAGGCAAGGAGACAAACGAATTTTGAAAGTTCAATATTACAGATTCCATAAATAGGAAAACTTGAAGAAAACTATTCGGTTCATTGTTCTTAAATTTTTAGTCAAGGAATTATCCCACTCCTCGGTATAGACAAGGTATAAGGTACTACCGGGTTTGAAACGCCATCCTAATAAAACATTTGCACTCAATCGATCAAAAATAGTATAAGAAAGATTCGAACCCTGCAATTCGGAGAATTCTGAGCCATTTGTGAATTGAACAAAAGCCCGGCTAAACACATTTTTCGAAAATAGATACCTGCCCCTGAAAGAATAAAGCCGAACGTTACTTTGTCCGATTGAATCAGATGGCATTAATTTTCTTTCATTATCCAGAAATTGACGCCATTCAAATGAAAGTTCAAAAAAACCATTTGATACCGGTTTGAAAAGTAACGCCGTTTTTAATCCCCGATTATAACCGGTACTATGAGTTTGGAAATAATACTGCGAATCGTAATTAAATTCTGCTGTAACTGAAATCGGTTTTCCAATATCGGTCGTCAGGTTTATATTAAGATCCCTTCCATCGTAGCTCAACTGATTTTTATTCCTCAAACCATAGGCTGTAAAAATGTCGGATTCAACCTCTTTATATATGGCTGTTGTTATTGTTAGCATTGACTGATCTTGAAATTCTAACCACAATCTGGGTTGTATGCCCCAGGTGACTTCATTTTCATCCGAATCCCTCCAAATTATCTGAAGACTTCCAATGCCCCAGCTCCTTAAATAACGGCTATTTACAAAAGGGTGGGTATCTACATAAAATTGGATATTTTTTCTCCCTTTGTTTGGAACTTTCTGAAAAAATCCTGTCCCATTTACCTCAAAGTTGGGATCGTAAAAAGATCCATCAATATAATACCAATATCTTTGATCGTAATGACTAAAATATGCCCGGGCTGCGCCGCTTTCACCTTTATCAGCCAATCGAGGTGAATTCGCAGAAGCGCCCACCAATTGCCCTATGAAATTGCCATATCTTCCCAGATACAAATTCATATCAAGGGAAAGTGAACGGTTATATCCATAATTATCACTAGAGCCAAGATTGTCCTCAACGTCACTAAACATCACGCCTATATTAGAATTATTCAGTATATCTGTTTGTAATCGTAGTATTGTAAACAGCTCATCGGTATTATTATTGTTCGGATCGCCAAGACCGGAATTTTTCCAATCACCGGTCAGCGCTCCAGTGTAGCCAAAGGAATATGATTTATATTTCCCGGTAGCTTTTAATCCCGCCTTTATGTCACTCTCGGCACCAATTCGGCGGCTATAAAAAGTACTAATAGGTAATTGAAATAAATTTGTATTCTCGAGGAAAAAGGGCCTTTTTTCTTCTAAAAACAACTCGAAGCGTTTATCCAAATTGATCTGTTCCTCATCGATTTCCACTTGGCCAAAGTCTGGATTTACTGTTAAATTTGCGGTAAGATCAGATGCTACACCATATTTGAGATCCAATCCAAAATTACCCTCCATATCATATCGCGCTGATGATCCATCAGATGCAATTCGGTCATGCTGTAGGGTAATGTACGGTAATATTTCTAATTGCTCTCCGGATTGTATATTTTTTTTACCAAATATAATACCACCTTTATCAAGTCGAAACGGTTCATAGTTTTGATCAACTAAACTCCAATATGAAATCTCGCGGTTTTCCTTCTGAACTCTCCATGCATTAAATCCCCAAATTTGATTCTCAATTGAATCATCAAATCGAAGTGTATTGAATGGAATAGCAAATTCAGCAACCCATCCATAAGCATTTTTTTGAGCTGCCACCTCGTAGATTCCATCCCAATTAATGTCCACATTCAATCCATTATCACTTATTAGCCCATCTCTCTCCACACCATATGGATTTGTAGAAAAATAATAAGCCCTCTGGCGGTCGTTGAAGGTGTCCAAATAAAAGTTAATGTTATCATCCGGATCGAAATCATAATCGCGTTCTACCAACCTTGTGGAAATATTCCGCGGATTTGGATCTCGCATCACGAACAAAAGATAAATTTTGTGGTTGTCATAAAGTATGAGAAAATTAGTCTGGTTTGTAGCCTCTTCTCCCTGATCCGGTTCACGTTGAACAAATTCGTTATTTGAACTGGCATTCAACCAACATGCATCAACTATGCCATCTATTTTTGGATCCGTGGCAGTATAACTTGCGAAAGCGCTTTTTCTTGTTAAAATTGTTTGGGTTGATTGCGAATATGCAAGGTTCTGCAAGCAAAATAAGATGATAAATACAAAAAAAAGGAAGCAGACTGGAAGCGGGTCTAAGCCCAATATTAATTTGTATCTCTTATTTTTTTTATGTTTCAACAAATAAACAAAGACCATTCGCAAAAGTAACAGGTTAGAATCATTATCGTTTATTTTATTTATATCGAAAGAACGAAATAGATTTGGATGTACCAATGGCTAAAATCTGCGTTTTGGCTTATTCCAATTTGACGGCGAAATTATAAGAGTCGAACCGGCAATTCAATCGCAAGTTGATTATCTAGATGAACCAATAAATCCTTAACCAAATAATAGTATAATTGTTATCCATGAAACACATTCTTATATTCATCTCTAGTGAATATAAGGAGATAGAAATGCAAGTTGGTATAGTTGGCTTGCCCGTATCCGGGAAAACAATCTTATTTGAAACCTTAACAGGCCAATATGTGTCAGAGAGTCATAGAACCGGAAAATTGGAAATTCACCGAGCAATTGTAAAAGTCCCTGATTATCGTCTTGACCAGCTGACAAGTATCTTTAGCCCGAAGAAAAAAGTACCGGCTACAATTGAATATATTGAAATTGGAGGAATTGAGAAAGAAAAAGCAAAAAAAGTAGGTTTCGACAGCCAATTTTTACAGGTTTTAAAAACTACTGATATCCTTTGTGTTGTAATTCGCTCCTTCGAAAGTGAATTTTATCCTCATCCGGAGGGAACCATTGATCCCAAGAGAGATCTGCAAATCGTGGAAACAGAATTTCTGCTGTCTGATCTACAGATAGTCGAAAACCGAATTCAGCGCCTGGAAAAGCAATTTATGAAAGCGAAAGATGAAGATGGTTTACGCGAATTAGGACAATTAAAAAGATATAAACATTGGTTGGAACAGGAAAAACCACTCCGGGAATTTGAATTTTCTGAGGAAGAAGAATTTAGAATTAGGGGATTTCAATTCTTGTCAGCAAAGCCAATGATGGTTGTGATAAATATAAATGAAAGCGATATTGAAAGAGAGGAGGAAATTTTATCGCCAATCATAAGTTCATTTGATAGAAAGAACCTAACCTTTATTTCAATGTGTATCAAAATTGAGCAGGAAATTTCCCAATTGGATATCGGCGATGCGAAAATATTTCTAAAGGATTTGGGAATTAAGGAACCCGCTCTTCCAAAGTTTATAAGAGCTTCGTATGATTTGTTGGGTTTGATTTCATTTTTTACTGTTGGTGATGAAGAATGTCATGCTTGGACTGTCAAAAAAGGCACAAATGCCCTGAAAGCGGCCGGAACAATCCACTCAGACTTTGAAAAAGGATTCATACGGGCTGAAGTTGTAAATTTTGATGAATTCATTCGATACGAAAGCCTGTCCAAGTGTCGCGAAAAGGGAATTCTTGGATTAGAAGGTAAAAATTACATCGTAAAAGACGGCGATTTAATTACCATCAGATTTAATGTCTAAATCTGAACAAGTCTGTGCAGATCAGGCTGCCATTTCATGATTAAAAGGGCGAGAAATTCTCCTTACACTCATTGTAAGTTTCCGTATGACGGGTATCCATTAGAATAATACGATCGATGAGTTCCGGATCCCGGCTAAAGGTAAACAATTTGCATATTTCGGTAAAATGGGCGTTGAAAAATCGCAATAATGCCTGGCTTTGAGGGCGACGATTATAAACTTGCTCCAATAACTCAACCAATTTTAGTGCGAGGTTATTTGATTTGCTTTTATCTTTTTTCGCTTCAATATTATAGAGACAATCATAATAATAAAATTTCGCCTCTCTCAGAGGAATATGATCACTGTCGGTAATTAATTGAACAGATTCAATTCTTGATCTCCAGCCAGTAGAATAATTGCTGATTACACCCTGGTTCGCAATGGACAGTGCCAAATCGTAATATCGGTTACCTCCCCTAAGCAGCCAGCTATCCATCTCTCCACCAAGAACCATATATATGTAAAAATCAACTAAACTTAATAACGGATCAAAATAAGCTCTATCATGATCGAAGGGTTGCCCAGGTTGGTATCTAAACTCGGTGGATCGATCAACATAATTTTCTCCTGATGGTGAACTAATTAAAAATTGTGCCCGGTAAATTTTTTCGGATCCACGGTTGGTCATTGTTTCAATAACCAAACTTAGTGAGCAATCTATAATAATCTCCTCGTTTTCTCCGGAAGTCCAGTCGTAATTATTTAGATAGTCATTGAGTTGCTGCGGAAGTAATTCAAAAACTTGTTGTTCCTCGGGAAGAAGTCTAAGCAATCTTTCAGTATCAATATTTACATCAATTCGAATTGTTTGGGCGAAAGAAACCTTTCGCGGTATCACAAGTTGAACAAATAGAATTAAAAGAAAAAGAATTGGCAATCGGACTTTCAAATATTTAATCTCCCTTTTGGTAAAGTCATAATGTTTAAGGTATTAAATCAATTTAGATTCCATAAGTTCATTGATACAAAAATTTTTTGATAGATCGATCATTCAATTCTGGGAATGATACTAAGATAGTAATCGTCATTTTATTTCGCCAGAATTTTATCGAAACTTTAAAACGTGATTTATTTTATCATAATGAATATTTTTCGAATAAAATAGATCGAAACACTTGACAATCAACAATAAATTATGTATAATTTTTGCATGTTTACTAAACTCAGGGGAATGAATGCAAAAAATCAAATTTTTGATCAAGTTTTTACTCCCGTTTTTTATCATATTGACCACGTGCGGAGAGGTAAAAACCAGAGAAAATAAAGAAGTAAAGACAACCCTCACCTTGGAAACCCAAACTAATTTTTCATACGTCGCTTACGAGCATATTGGTTCATATGAAGCATATGGTGAAATCCTAAACGATTTTTTATCAGAAATTAAAATTCAACAGATTATTCCAACCGGACCCGTGTTCGTAATTTACCACAACAATCCTGGTGAAACCAAAAAGGAAGATTTAATCTGGGAACTGGGATTGCCTACAGCGGAAGGAACCATGGTTAAGAGACCCCTTCTTCTAAAAAATTGGCATTACGAAAAAATTGCCAAGGTACATCACTATGCGGATTTGCCCCTGACAGAAAATATTTATCCGATTATATTTGACCAAATAAGTGAAAAAAATATTACCTATCATGGCCCCCTCGCCCTTCGCGTCCTGAATAAAATTGAAAATGTAGGTGTAGTAGACGATTCAGTGACCGAGATTTGGATACCAATTGCAAATCCGAACCGAATATCCGAGTAAATTTATCAGCTGACTAAAATATCAATAGCCAAGTCAGCAACTTCCATCATAACTGCAATCTTTCCTTCTGAAGTGAGACCCACAAGAAACCTATCTGCAACAATTTTGATAATTCGTCATATTCCCTGAAAAGCAGTAAACACATCTAGTGTAAGATAATTTAAATACTTCTAAAATTTGGAATCTACAATCAAAATTATCAATGAAAATGATTGTAAGGAATTAATTTGTTATTTTTTTGCTTTTGATAAGATTACGTCTTTTCATATATTTAGAATTCTCCAACTCCGCAAATAGAATTGGTTTTAACACAATATAAGAAGCTGAAATATTCCAAAAGACAGGGGACCACATGTTTAAAAATCACCCAAAAGGATTGGCTGTTCTATTTTTTACTGAAATGTGGGAACGATTTGCGTTTTATACTATGCTCGCTGTTTTTACCCTCTACATGGATGAGGTTTTAGGATGGGATGATTCAAAAAAAGGTGATGTTTATGGACTTTATCTTGGATTTGTTTATTTTACTCCCATTATTGGTGGCTGGATAGCTGACAAACTATTAGGTTATCGTAAGACAATTATGCTGGGTGCAGTCGTCTTCGGAACCGGTTACGCCATGTTAGCATTTTCCGGGCCCTCCAGTATATGGCTATTTTACCTTGCACTGGCTGTAATTGTAATGGGGAATGGACTATTTAAGGCCAACATTTCCGTTCTTGTTGGTAACCTTTATGACGAAGGGAGCCCTCACAAAGACAATGCCTACAACATCTTTTATATGGGAATCAACGTTGGGGCGTTTTTAGCACCGTTGGCTGCTACGGCCTTAAGAAATATCTTCGGAAATTACAATTCCGCCTTTGCAGCCGCTTCAATAGGCATGATTCTTTCTCTAATTATTTTTGAATTAGGGAAAAAACTATATTTACATGCTGAAAATAAACGTCATGAAGAAAAAGGTGATACAAGTTATGTAAAACTTTCCAAAGAGCAGGAAAAGGAACGTATTGGCGCATTAATGCTCATATTTACCATTGTGATATTTTTTTGGATGTCATTTCATCAAAATGGATTTGCACTTACCCTCTTCGCTCAAAGATCTACTATGAGATTAGAATGGCTGAGGCCCGAAACTTACCAGACTTTCAATCCCCTCTTTATACTTATTTTGACGCCCTTAGTAGTCTCCTTCTGGAGCATGATGAGGAGAAAGGGTAAAGAACCTGTCACTCCGGCAAAAATCGGATTGGGAATGTTGATATCTGGATTGGCGATGACCATTATGATTTTTGCATCTTATATGGGTGGAAATCTGGATGACAATTCAATGTCTCCTTCCTGGTTGATCTCCACTTATTTCGTTATAACAATTGGTGAATTACTGCTAAGTCCGATGGGATTATCTTTTGTTTCAAAGGTGGCTCCAGGAAGGTTTCGGGGTCTAATGATGGGTTGCTGGTTTGGTGCAACTGCCGTAGGCAACTATCTATCCGGTTTCATAGGTAAATTTTACAGTACCTTGAGTCACGATCAGTTTTTTCTGATATTAACGGCATTGTTATTCCTGTCTGCCCTCGCCGTTCGGATCTTTTTGCCCAGGCTAAAACATGCGACAAGGGGTACGTAGAAATTGAAACGTTAAACGAGAGACGGATTCCCGCACGGATAACATTTTCCGTCTCACTTTTAACAGCTCATTTCTGTAATAGCGGAATAAACTTATGATTTGCTTTGGGGAAGGGATATTTCTCAATTTCAGTGAATTTAATCCAGCGATAATCAACTGCACCATTCAGCTTTATCCTGCCGGAAACATATCGGCATCTGAAGACCTCCATCACAATTTTGAAATGAGTGTAAGCATGTTTAACCTGGGTTAGATGACTCAGTACCTCGACTTCCAAGTTTACTTCCTCTTTGATTTCTCGAATACAGGCCTGCTGGGCGGTTTCCCCATTCTTAATTTTTCCTCCGGGGAATTCCCACAGCCCTCCAAGCAGTCCTTTTTCTTTACGTTTAGTGATCAGTGTTTTACCATTTTTGTATACCACTCCGACCGCGATGTGATATTGTGGAATAGGTCTTCGTCTGTGACGAACCGGAAATTTGTCTGTTGAAGTTGTTTTGAAAGTTTTACAGAATTGAGTGACAGGACATCGTTGACAAAACGGATTTTGGGGTTTACAGACAAGTGCCCCCAATTCCATTAGCGCCTGGTTGAACATTCCTGGATTTGTTAGATCGAGCATTTTGGAGGCTTTATCTTGAAAAACTCTGCTGGATTTAGCATCATTCACCGGAGTATTGATAGCTAACAACCGTGCAAGCACTCGCTTCACATTTCCATCCACTACTGCATAGGGCTGATGGAAAGCAATGCTTTGTACCGCGGCGGCAATGTATGAACCTACACCGGGTAATTTCCGGAATTGATAAAAGTCCGCAGGTACTTCCCCACCCATTTTCTCCACAACTATTTTCGCTGCCCGATGCAAATTCCTGGCACGGGAATAATAACCCATTCCCTCCCAAATCTTTAATACTTCCTGAAGATCTGCTTTTGCCAGCACCGTAACCGTGGGAAATTTCTGAATGAATTTGTCATAATACTGCCTTACCGTTTCCACCTGCGTTTGCTGCAGCATCACTTCCGAAACCCAGATATGATATGAATTCTCTGCGTTTCGCCAGGGCAGTTTACGGTGAGACTCTTTGTACCAGATGAGAAGTTTGTTTTGGAATGATTTCAGGTTTTGGTTGGTGATGGGCTTTTGTTTCATAAAAATGAATCAACGGTATTTTGAGGAAAGAGGTAAGGCAAAATAGTTTTATTAAATCTTAGCTTCTACGGATATAATGAGCATTTCCAGGTCATCAGGTAAAAAAGCTCGAAGAACTAGTCCAGATTCAAAAAGGAGTTCTTTACTTAATCTTACACATATTGATGAAGCTCGTAATAGATCTGGAACGGATGTTGAATAAAGCTTCGGCATAAATTCATCAAATTCTTTCTTTATATTTAGATGCAACCATTCCAATATTTTCATATCATTATCACTAACATGAACAGGTTTACTATGAACATATCTACGCATAAATGGTGTTGTCTGAATCATAGCAAGTGCATCCCAGAAACTAATTAAAGAACCGCTTGAAGGCTGATCTATAATATCTTCTATTTTTCTATCATTTGAAAATGATGGTTCATCACAAACTTGAGGTTTGGAATACCGCCAAGCAACCCTACATCCCGGAACACTAATTTTATGCATTTCCTTCCATGGACTATTTCCATGTTGGAATTTCACAACTCTTTGGGGATCTTTACTTTCTATTAGGTCAAGATTAGCCGCACCTCTTAAAGTCTCAATCATTATCTAAAAAAAGCATGATCAGATTCTTTTGCAATTCTGAAATAGTTTGGTTCATCTCGATTTAATTCAAATTCGATATGAAGAAAATTATCTTCAATTAGTTTTGGGTTATCTATGCTTTCCCAGTCTTTTTGCAGTTTGGTTTTTGGCAGTGTAATCCCCAATCGGTTCATACCCTCCTGAATAGAATTATTGAGTTTTTCTAAGCCAGATTTCTCAAATAAATTTACCCATTGTATACTTTCAAGACTAATTGGTACTTTACAGTCTTCAAATCTGACTGGAATAATAAAAATATCATCTTCCTTCTTTTGTCTCCATAAATCTAAGGCATCCTTAATTTCCTCCTGAAATACTCCTCGTTTATCCACTGAATTTTTTGAAAGGCAAGCAACAAAGAAATCACAATCACGAATTGCAGCTTTTACTGAGTATTTCCAATCTTCACCAGGGTGTATATTATGTTTATCCATCCAAGGTTCGAATCCAATTTTTGACAATTCTTTATATAATTTCTCCGCACGATCTACATCCTCATGTACATAACTTATAAAGATTTTCGGTTTACGATTTTTCATGATATCAGTCTTGCGCCACGAAAAGTGCTAATGATATACATTTGCATTAATTACATTCTTTAGTAATGTACTTATTTTATTTCACCAATATACATCCAATCTAACCACTTCCGCGACCCCCAATCGAATATAATTCATGTTTGCATGAATTATTCACCTGACTTAATGTACGATGAATCCCATTTTTCCCCAAATTGTTTATTACTGTGCGCTGAATAAATTTTAATTCTTTTATGAAATCGATTGACAAATCTAACCATATGATTTATATTAGAGACCAATCGGTCTGTTTTAAAAATTGGTTAATAAACATGAGCAAAGGACAACTTACCAGAGAAAATATTGTAGCCCAGGCGGCGGCACTTTTTAATACTCGTGGATTCGCCGGATCCTCTCTTGCTGAATTAATGCAAATTACTGGTTTAAAAAAGGGAGGAATTTATAATCATTTTCACAGTAAGGAGGAAATCCTGATCTCTGCCTTCGATTTTTCAGTGAATGTTGTAAAGGAAAAACTCCGCAATAGCATTGCAGACAAACCAACAGCGGAAGGAAAACTGAAAGGAATCGTGGAGTTTTATCGAAATTATCCCTTAAATCCGGTGATCAAGGGTGGCTGTCCCATTCTAAACACCATTGTTGATTCGGACAGTACCAATCCCCTTTTGCAAGAAAAAGTAAAAATTGCAATTGATAATTTGATCAATGATTTAATCAGAATTATTAATTACGGGATAAGAAAGGGGGAATTTAGGTCGGGCATCGACCCAAAAAAAGCAGCCGTTGTAATTTTCACCTCAATCGAAGGTGGTGTGGCTATGTCAAGGGTACATGGTGAAAATCGCTTTATGGACATGATTATTGATCATCTGATAAAATTTATCGATAACGAGCTGATCGCGTAATAATTTTTTGCCTAAAAAGAGACCAATCGGTCTGATTGTGATTAGAATTTTAAATAAGGAGATTCTAATGATTCAAAAAATAGCATTAGTGGTGTTTCAGGCGACATTTAAGATAACCGAATTAATCTTTCCGGCCCTCGCAGGAAAATGGGCGGTTAAAATATTTTTTACTCCTCGAAAATTCACTCGACCAAAATGGGAGACGAACCTCCTCGATGGTGCACGAACAACGAAGGTCCCTTTTAAAAATGATTACAGGATGGGTAGTGATGAGGATTATTATATAAGGTATGATTGGTGTGACGCTGGTCCGGTTGTTTTATTGGTGCATGGTTGGGGAGGAAGGGGCTCGCAGATGGGTAACTTCGTAAAACCACTGCTCGAGGCCAGCTATCGTGTAATTTCTTTTGATGCAATCGCCCACGGTGATTCCTCAGGTAAGCGCACCAATATGCCCGAGTTTGCTCAGATTATAAAAGATATTGATCAAAATGTAGGAGGTTTTCGCGCAATTATCGGGCATTCTTTGGGTGGAACAGCAGCGGGTTTTGCCTTATCTGAAGGAGTCCGTACAGATAAGTTGATAACTATTTGTTCACCTACCACAATCGAATTTATTTTTGATGCTTTTGCGAAACAAATAAACGCATCTCAAAAGACCATTTTTAGGCTTGCACAATTTCTGAAACACTTTACAGGTAAAAAACCGAGTGACTACTCTTTTACAAATTTTGCAAAAGAAATAAATACATCAGGCCTTATTATCCATGATAAGAAAGACAAAGAAATTCACTATAGTCAGGCATTGTCCCTCCAAAAAAATTGGAAAGATAGCCAGCTTTTCTTGACCGAAGGTTTGGGACATAGACGTATATTGAGGGATGAAAGGGTTATTTTGCGAATAAAAAATTTCGTCAGGGATTCGCAGAAAAAGAACATTGTAGAATCAATTGCCGCTTATTAAATAAACTCTTGATAATTATCGTTAATGTTACCGGGGCGAAAAATTTTTGTCCCAATTTTTCATTTCCAGAAATCCGTCTTATTTCACTCATTAAAATCCAAAACATTTTTCTATTGCACAAAATAACCTGGTAGGGCTATTATATTCAAAATCAGAAAACAATCTGGAGAAATCGATGTCCAACATCAAGCGAAGGGATTTTCTCAAAAAAGCAACGTCGGTATCCCTGGCAGGAGGATCTAGCCTGATTTTGGGATGTAAAACGAAAGAAAATAAAGGAGAGTTCCCGGCGGTTCAGACAGGAAAAACCTACCAGTGGAGAATGGTGACAACCTGGCCACCCCACTTTCCGGTATTGGGCGAAGGAGCTGATCTTCTTGGAAAATGGATTGATGAAATGTCCGGGGGACAGTTAAGAATACAGGTGTACGGTGGTGGTGAATTAGTTCCTGCTTTGGAAACATTTGATGCGGTGAGTGTGGGAACCGCAGAAATGGGACATGGGGCATCTTACTACTGGGCTGGTAAAATGCCAGCGGCTCAATTCTTCGCATCAGTTCCCTTTGGGATGAATGCCCAACAAATGAACGCATGGATTCATGGTGGCGGAGGCCAACAATTATGGGAAGAGCTCTATATGCCGTTCAATCTGATACCCATCCCCTGCGGAAATACAGGCGTACAAATGGGCGGCTGGTTTAATAAAGAAATAAATTCAACCTCGGACCTTAAGGGATTAAAAATGAGAATCCCGGGACTTGGAGGAAAAGTTATTGCTAAGGCTGGCGGTTCGGCTATCTTATCAGCAGGAGGTGAAATTTATACCAATTTGGAAAGAGGCGTTATTGATGCCACCGAGTGGATAGGCCCATATCATGATTATCTGATGGGATTTCAGGACATAGCTAAATTTTATTACTATCCGGGATGGCACGAGCCGGGAACTATTTTAGAACTCATCGTAAATAAACAGGCGTTTGAAGGTCTGCCCAAACATCTTCAGGCCATCATCCGAACAGCAGCATCCCGATCAAACGACTGGATTTTGGCGGAGTTTGAATCCAAAAACAGTATTTATCTGGATAAACTTAAAAATGAAAAGGCCGTTGTCATCAAGAAGTTTCCCAATGACGTCCTGATGTCGCTCAAAAGATACTCAGAGGAGGTCATTGAAGAAATAATTTCGTCTGACCAAAAAAGTAAAAAAGTGTATGAATCTTACAGCAGGTTCAGACAACAAATAAGGAACTGGTCCGGGATAAGTGAGAGAATATATTACTCTGATATCAATGAATAGCTAATTTTGAGAATAAATTTTAATTTCCAATTATATAATCTGGCAGCCATGTAGCCAGTTCCGGAAAAATTAAAATCAACATCAATCCCACAAGTTGAATAATGATGAAGGGTATTATCCCGCGATAGATTTGACCCGTTGAAATTCCTTCCGGTGCCACTCCTTTTAAATAGAACAGTGAAAAACCAAAAGGCGGTGTAAGAAAAGAAGTTTGTAAATTCACTGCGATCAAGATGCCAATCCATAAAAGGTCAATATTCATGTGAACAAATATGGGTGCAACAACCGGTATGATGATGAAGGTAATTTCGATAAAATCGATAAAGAATCCCGCTATAAACACCACAATCATTACCAGAGCCAAAAAAGAATAGGGTCCTAGATTTGCCTCTGTAATCATTTGCACCAAATAGGCATCGCCCCTCAAACCTCTGAACACCAATCCGAACGCAGTTGCACCCACTAAAATAATAAATACCATACCGGTGAGATGGGTTGTCTCAACCATTACCGCCTTAAGCGTAGAATAACTGAATTTTTTTTGAACAAAGGTGAGAATGGTTGCCCCAAATGCTCCTACTGCCGCTGCCTCGGTAGGAGAGGCGATTCCGGCAAATATCGACCCTAGAACCGCCAACACCAAAAAAAACGGGAGGATAAAGGCTCGAATAATTCGGAAAAACATGGCCTTACCAGTAAATCTTTCCAGTTCCTCTTTTGGCATCGATGGAGCGGAATTCGGTTTTACGATACTGATTATGATAATCCAGATAAAATACAGACCGACAAGTAGTATACCCGGGATAACCGCTCCCATAAATAAATCGCCTACAGAGATATTCAATATACTTCCCAATAGAACCAGAACAATGCTGGGAGGAATGATTTGTCCAAGGGTACCTGAAGCACAAATCGTACCGGTGGCCAGCTCCGGACCATATCCCCTTTTGAGCATCGTCGGTAAACTTAGCAATCCCATCGTGACCACAGTAGCACCCACAATTCCGGTCGATGCAGCCAGCAGAGCACCCACCACGACCACAGATATGGCCAACCCACCGCGCAATCTTCCAAATAAAAGCGCCATGGTTTCCAGTAACTCTTCCGCAAGACCTGATTTTTCTAGCATCACCCCCATATAAACGAATAATGGGACTGCTATTAAGACATAATTGGTCATTATTCCCCAAATGCGCAAAGGAAGCAAGTTAAAAAAATCGAGACCAAAAGTTAACATACCGAAAACAATTGAAACACCACCCAGGGTAAACGCCACCGGATATCCCAAAAGTAGCAGCACAAAAAGAGAAGCAAACAGGAATAGTGGCAGGGCATCGCTCATTGATCATTCTCCCCTGCTGCATCAGCTTTTTGCAAGCTTAGAAGTGATTTAAAGAATTGCGCGAATCCCTGGAGCAAAACCAGAAAAAAACCAATTGGTATGCAGGCTTTGAGCAGGTAACGGGCAGGTAAACCGCCGGGATCAGGGGAAACCTCACCTATCAAAAAAGAATTGATGACAAAATTTTTTGAACTCCAAATGATCAGAATCGAGAAAGGAATTAGGAAAATCAGGCTCCCTAAAAAGTCAATCCATTCTTTTAAGGGAGTTTTAAATTTTGTATAAAAAACATCAACCCTGACATGACGGTCGTGTTTGAGGGTGTAAGCAGCGCCAATTAAAAAAATAATGGCGAAAAGATGCCATTCAAGTTCCTGTGCCGCTACACTACTTTTTTTCAGGAAATAGCGCGTGAATACATCGAGACATACTACCAAAACTAGGATGGAGGTAATCCAGGATACAAAAAATCCGATTCTTTCATTTAGGCGATCAACAAATCGGATGTAGGAATGAAGAACTCTCATTTTCGATGTTAATTAAATTGATTGAAGAATGGTTTATTAAAGAACTGTAACCATGTAATATAATTCTTTATCGAAAATGTTGCAATTATTGTGAGGCATATAAAGTGTAAAAAAAGCCGGAAATATATCCGGCTTTCAAAATGTGAATCTTTTTGGGTTTGGGTCAATTTAACTTTCCGGTTTAGCCAGTGCACGCTCGACCATTTTTTTAAATCCTTGATAATCTGCCATACCCTCATGAAATTCTAGTAATTTTCCTCCAACATCGTACACAATAGTGACGGGCAGCGCACCCTGCCAGTCCGGATTTACCATATTTATAAAATCACCATCATCCACTACTGATTTGAGATAATTCTTGAATGATACATTATTGGAGTTTAAAAATGGGATAACCTTCTTATCAATTTCATCCTCAAGGTCTGCACTAATACCAACAAATTCCACATGTTGATCCTGATATTCCTTTGCTACCTTAACCAAATCTGGAAATTCTTTTCGACAGGGGACACACCATGTTGCCCAAAAATTCACTACCAGAATTTTACCCTCCCGTTTTTCCACTAGTTTCTGATATCCCTTCTCATCGATCAAATCAACTGATATCATTGTGGCCACAGAGTCACTTCCACTCAGGAGTGCGTTCAAACTTGGATTTTCTCCGGCGAATATTGAATTCGTAAAGAGAAATATTAAAAGAATTAAACAATAAACATTCATTATCATTTACTAACCCGTTTAATTGTACACCCGAAAGCCTTCGTTTCTTTGGTTGATACTTCTTTGCCGGCGAGAATCGCATCCAGAGCGTTTTTTAAGTCGTGGGAATAAACCAAATCTAGCTTATGCGAATTATCAATTCTGCCGTGATAGAGCACTTCGCGCTCTTTGTTTAATACATATATCTCGGGTGTTTTAGTGGCTTCAAATTGATCCGCTACCACGTTGTCCCAATCCTTTAAGATATCAAATTGAAATTTATTATCCTTGGCGTGCTTTTTCACCTCGTCATTACTTTCCTGTTTATTGGAATTTATGCCGACAAATGCAATTCCCTTTGGCTTATATTCATTATACAACTTAACCATTCTCTCATTATAGGCATTGGAATAGGGGCACTGAGTTGCGATGAACATCACGACAGTTGCCTTGGAATTATCCGTGTAGTCAACCAGAGAGTGTTCTTTTCCATAAGTATCCTTTAAGGTAAAGTTTGAGTAGGCTGAATTAGATTCAATATTTTCCTTATTCTCATTCTCAAAAAGAGGATTTGCTCCCATTTGTTGGGTGGAAATACTTAAGAATGAAATTATCACAACAATATTTAAACACTGGCCAATCAGCATCATTATTTTTTTCATTTTTTGCTCCTTGCGTAATTAATCATTCGTAATTGGATTAGCTGGATAATCAGACAGTTATTCGTCTATTTGAAAAAAAAGTTTCTTTTAATTCAGACTATAAAATTTTTATTACCAGATCAATGAAATTCCGTTGAAAATTTGAAGAGACTGGTTTGAGGGATGGAAACGATTGAGAAATGATTTAAAGAGCTACTTATAAATTAGACTTGCAGGTCAATTCATCAAAACAATCCGACCATCTTCCAGCTGGAAATCCCGAAAGGGTAACTTATCTAAGTTTACCCCAACGCGTTGCAAATCTTTACCGGAAATCTGATGCAGAACGGAGGACAACGAGTACTTAATTTTGCCAAATTTGATAGTGGCATCCTTATCAAGAATAAAACGATCGTCATCCCGCACCGGTTTACCCTCTAATTCTACATAAAAATTTTTGCGATTCGTTTTCGGGAAGAATTTCAGTAATTCTTCCATTTCATTTTGATATTTTCGGGGCAGAATTTCATCCGGTATTTCCTCTAAATTTATGACTGCCTGTAGTTGTACCTTATCTTTGAAAACCTTGCTACGCATCGAACGGAGAAAACCACCCCTCTCCTCGCCAGTTATCTCATGAAACTTGTTGAGCATCATTTTTGTTAGCTCATCCTCAGTAATGACCGACTTTTTCCCGTCAATCAATTCACCTTTCACAGTCTCAATATTTTTCTCAACAACAAACTCTTTCTTTATTGGTCGTACGTCATTTTCTTTGTCATACCAATCCGGCAGATAAGAGATTTGAGAATAAAGATAAACTGCCAGAATAATGATACCTGTAATTAATAAAACTGTAATCAGGAGTAATTTTTTCATATTGGCTGCATCTTCTTTTTAATTAACAACAAAGCGATTAAAATATTATTGAATTTGTCAAAGCGCTGCAAAATAATGTATTTAAGAGTAGAAATTTTCAGCTATTCTACAAAATATCCGAGTAATACAAATTGAGCATTTTAACATTTTGTAAAATACATTAATTTATAATTCCAACCGTGCAGACATAAATTTAAGATGAAACGAGTGAAACAAAATAGAATTATTAAAAAAGGATTTTCTTTTTATACAAAATACGGAAAGTATTCGGCAATCTTATTTTTCTTCGGCGGCTTTAGCTGGGATAGTCTTACTCTTACCCGCATAGACAGATTGAGTGATAATATAATTTTATTGCTATATCTGCTCTTTTTGGTCTTCTTTATCATTTTAGTTCATTTACTCGATCAGAAAAAGGTAAAAAATAGGTTCTTAAAAACATACCAGGATTGGTACCCTCTTGCCATCCAATTTTTGCTGGGCGGCCTGTTCAGCAGCTATGTAGTATTCTATTTCAAAAGCGCTTCCCTCTCAAAAACATTGATATTTGTTGGAATTTTAGCGGTATTGCTGGTTGCCAATGAGTTTCTCGAAAGCCGATTGAAAAATATCTATTTGCAGTTTGCACTCTTTTTTTTAGCTGGTTTTTCCTTTTTTAATTTTTTCGTTCCGATTCTCTTTAAAACCATGTCCACTATCACATTTATTTTCAGTGGAATTTTGAGCTTGCTTTTTGTGTTTGGCACCTCATATCTGCTTTTTAAGAAATTTAAATCGATTGGAAAACAAAAACTGTTCAGAATATTCGGGATGGTTATTGCAATCTATCTTATGATCAATTTGCTTTATGCTTACAATTCCATCCCTCCTATTCCGCTCTCTCTGAAAATGGGAGCAATATATCACAGTGTGAGACACCAAAATGACCAGTACGAGCTTAGATTTGAAAAACCGGAGTGGTATCAATTCTGGAAATCTTCGGACAACCCATTTCATTATTCCGAAGGAGATACGGTCAATTGCTTCGTATCAATATTTGCCCCCACATTACTAAAAAAGAAAATTTATCATATCTGGCAGTGGTATAATCCAGAAACTGAAAGCTGGCTAGTAACCGACAAACTTGATTATGAGATTACCGGCGGCAGAGACGGTGGTTACCGGGGTTACACATACAAACGAAATGTCTCACCAGGAGAGTGGCAGGTAAATGTAGTTACCGAGGAAGAATTGATTATTGGTCGAATAAGCTTTGAGATAAAAAATGCGCCGGAGAAGGTTGAGAATTTCAAGACTATATTAAGATAATGGTATTTTTGACTGATGGTAGATCTGTTAACAAATGACAAGAGAAGAGATATTTTGGTTTGACAGTCTATTCCATCGTTTTCAGACGTTTTCGCTAAACTTTGCGAAGGCTTCATAACCTTCGCAAAGTTAGTACTGTTTAAAGAAGTATTTGAGTATATTTACTAATGTCCCGGTGCTTGTGCTTCGATATTGGCCGAGAACTCCGAAGTGTTGCCATTCGCATCGGTAGCTGTTGCTGAGATAAGCGTTCCTGGTTCAACCGGCGGTAACGCTGCCGTAAATTTACCTTTGCGATTTGGTTTCTTTGACCCGATATATATTGCCCCTTCGCCATGACCCGACGGATCACCGCCCGGATCCGGAACAGGATTGGCAAAAAATTCAATCGTTGCTGTTTCAGGATTGGGCGTATCTAGAGTTCCATGCACAATCAACCGTCCAGGTGTGGCAAGAACTGACATGAGTACGGGATAGTTCTGGAGATTGTTTGGGCCGGTGTCGAAATCACCAGGATCGTTGGGTGTAACCCCGTTGTTCGCAAGATCGATGCCGAGTTGTCCGTTATGATGAATAGAATTGGCAGTTATGGTGTTTTGGATGCCCGGAGAAGATACTACTATTCCACGAACGGCATTACGGTAAATTGAATTACCTTCAATGAAAGTTCTATCAGCTTCAATAAGGTGAATTCCACACCAATTTCCAGCTATTATGTTGCGGTCGATTTCTGATGGTCCACCAATGACATTTCCTGTTGCACTGACAGGAATGGGACCACATTGAATCTGGATTCCATTTGCGGTATTCCCAAAATCCTTGATACTACCGTTCTTGTCTGTTCCTATGAGATTGCCCTTGATTATGTTTCGATCTGAACCGAAGATACCAATCCCATGGCCTGTATTTGCTGATATCACATTGTTGACAATGTAGTTTCCCTCGGCATTTTCCTCATCACTTGTGACTATCCTGATACCGTCCTCTTGGTCAAATCCTACACCGGATTTGCCGTTCCCAAGTGGCAAATTACCTGAGACATCTACTCCAATATAATTGCCTTGAATACTATTATACGGTGCAGATATGAAAATACCATGTCTGCCATTGCCCGAGATAACGTTTCCGGCTTCCGATCCATCACCTCCGACAATATTATGATGTGCACCGTCTCGGATAATCATTCCCCCACCTTCATTTGAAAGCGAGATGGTGCCAGTAATGTCAGACCCTATGAAATTCCCCTGGATAACGTTAGCCTCCGTTTCTAGCCCAGATACCTGAATTCCATACAAATTTCCGGAGATTATATTTCGGGCATTTTCTTCAACACCCCCTATGATATTATTTTTTCCGGTTATAGAAATTCCATTATGATTGGGTATTTTTTTTGTCCCGGTTACATCAATCCCGATCAAATTTCCCTGAACTACATTCTCAGAAGCCTTAAAGATGTTCACACCACCACTCGCCCAACTATTGTTTCCCGACAAGAGATTGCCCTCACCCGGGTTCGGACCTCCAATGACGGTTTTGGAAGGTCCGTCTGCAATATCAACTCCATTAGCACCATTACCTTTGGCAAAGATTCCCGTATGATCAGTTCCGATGAAACATCCGGTTACCTTATTATTTTCAACATTCCCTGAAATCAGGATCCCGCTGTGCCAGGAACTGTTAATGACTATACTGTGAATGTGATTCCATGAGGATAGGATCTCAATAGGCCAACCATTGGTAAGCATACTGCCATCCAAAACAATTTCCGGTCCTGAAATATTTGAGTTTCCGCTGAACACCGCTTGCGTCGCCCCGTCGATAGTTGTACCGTCATCTATAAAAGGAGAAAAAGGAATTTCATTTGGTTTGATAGTAAACACATCGCCATCAAATCCCGGATCACTTGTGGGAATATTGAATCCAATCACATTAGGTCCGGAAGTATTGTTTGCTGCCATTATAGCTTCCCGCAGCGAAACCAATCCATCCGGTCCCGGTAAATCTGCGGCCTGCTGGGAACCACCAAAATCTGCCGCATCCGAGGTGGTGGTGACAATAATATCTGGCGCAGTCGACAGAGGAGTTGTCAAAAACCTTTTATTCAATTGTTGAACCTCTGCTTCCCCATCCATTGCGGTGGGAGATTTTGTCATCTTCTCGCAGCCCAGGAAAGATATAATCATTATCAATGAGATAATTATGCCGATGCTAAATCGTTTTATGATAAACATGCTACGAACCTCCCTAAATTTTTTTAAAAAGAAATACATCTATTTATACCTAAACTGAAATTCAATTACTATTAAAACCAGATGTGATAAAGCTCCCTTGTAGACTGCGTTTATCAAGTTTCATCTATAGAATTTGGATAATCTCCCCATAACATTGTCTTATGCCCGGTCGATCCTCCTCTATTTATTCAATTCTCCGATCTCTTTCTCAGTTGCCTTAAATTGCTCCATAGCCTCTATTACATGAGTCGCATATGAAAGCGATGGGCCACCACCCATATATAACGCCACACCAAGTACTTCCAATATCTCTTCCTCTGTCGCCCCGGCTTCCAGCGAACCGTGTGTATGATAAGCAATGCATTCATCGCATCCTTTTGAAACTGCAATGCCGAGAGTGATTAATTCCTTTGTTTTAACATCAAGTGCTCCAGGCTCCATTGCCGCATTCGCAAGCGATTGAAAACCATTTATGACCGCCGGATGTGCCTTTTCAAATTTGCCCATATATTGAAGCACCTTCGTCCGTATTTCGGGATAGGTGTTATCACCGGATACCATTTCAGTTTTGAGGGAAGATCCCGACTGAGGCAGTGCAAATAAAATGGTCAAAGACAGTACGGCCAGGACCACAATGATGCCTATTAGCCAGTTTTTAGTAAGTTTTGTCATAACGATATCTCCATTTATGATAAGTGGAAAAATTAAATTGTGTTTTTTATTTCAATATTTCAATTTCAGACGGCTGGTTGACTACTGCGAGATGAGAAAACGGTAAAATTGTCCCCCGATTTTACAATTAATTCAGAACTCACCTCAAGTCAAAACCAGATGTGTACTTTTCATACCAAATGTGTACTAATTTTTGGGGAGGCAGGAATGAATAGGAAGGGTGTTTAGTGTAAAGATCCGGCTATAAATCTTACTGCAGTAAATCCTCGGGGCTGTGTTTGGTTAAATGAGTGCGTGCTTCAGTGGGGCTATACCCCAATTCTTTGCGAAATTCTCTTGCCATGCTGCTTTCTTCACTATAGTCAAGCTGCAAGGCAATGTCCATATTGTCGAGATTGGTGTGCTGCATCATGCGCATGGCTTGATGTACCCAAACGCCTCGGAGGAGAGCGGTGAGAGGTATACCAAAGGTTTCCTTGCAGAGCTTGTATAGCCAGCCCCGGTCGATTCCCAGTCTATTTGCAAATTCCTGCACTTTCATGCGGTGAGGGAAAACATGTATGATTTCATCAATAAGTTTACCGATATAGGGTGACGAATCCATACTCTCGGGCCAGCGAGTTTCCATGTACTCTCTCAGACCGGTGCCACGTATGGCATCATGAATAATATCCTTGATTTTCTCTAATTCCATTTCGCATACAAGGAAACGGCTTGCTCCTCTTTGTGCACCCTTACGTATAAATTCGGGATTTAGGATTCTGGAACATGTCAAAACGGGGATAGGGCCGGTGAGTGCATCCAGACGGAGGATATTCTCTACTTCTTCCTCACGGGCAGAACAGCAACAAATAACAGCTGCATCTGCAGGTTCATTATTTATTTTTGTGAAAAATTCTTCCTCCGTATTTGCAGTTGTGGTTTCATATTCGTCATTAAAGATTCTGTCATGCCAGGGGCAGTCTGGTAATTCTGGCGAAAAGAGAATGAGTTTGTGTTTCGACATATGTATATGTTTTTATTGGAATGAATTTAGTCTCCCCAAATTAGGAGATTATCACTAAACTAATATTGAAAAAAAATAAATTTCTTACAAGGAATAATTTATAATTAGCGGAGGAGCAAAAACCAAATTAGTAATTGCCGATAGCAGATATGGCGGTTACCGGGGCTACACTTACAAACGCAATATCTCACCAGGAGAGTGGCGGGTAAATGTAGTTACCGAGGAAGAATTGACTATTGGACGAATAAACTTTAAAATAAAGAACTTACCGGAGAAAGCTGAAAACTATAATAACAAATATTCAGTTAACAAGAGGCTCACTGGAACTGCCAGTTAAAGCCACAGATTCGCACAATTTAAGGAACTTAGTTGATACTAAAATCACAGGATTTTGGTAACGTCCAGAGCGTCCTAAGTTAGACCCCTACCCAAAGTTATATATTTATAGAGAACTTTACGCTCGTTTTTTCTAATTTATTATCGCTTTGCGCACCAGCTACTCATAAAAGGGACTAAAAAACTAAAAAGCCTCACCGGTCGGGTTTACCTTGCATATGACAGATGTAATGTCGTCTTCTTGGGGCTGGTTTTTAGAAAAGGACCGGATTTCCTGATAAAGGGACTCTAATATTTGGTGGGCAGTAGTTTGTCGCTGGCATTTAATAAGATCAAGAGCCCGATTAAATCCAAATTCTTTTTCGTCAGAGGATACCGCTTCTATTATTCCATCAGTGAAGAAAACTGCAATGTTCTCTGGAGCCAGTTTGATAGGTTCACTATTGTAAATCTTGTAGTCCTGTATGAAACCCAATGGGACGCCCGTACTCTCCATTTTATAATCGACCTCGCCAGAACGGTTCAGCAGAAAAGCCGGTACGTGTCCCGCACTAGCATACACCAGTGAACGTTCGTGAGGATCAAGTTTAGCCAATATTAGTGTAACGAAGTTTCCCTCCTCAAGGTCGGCTAGAAGCTCCTGGTTAAGCCGAGTAAGGATCGCGGCCGGGTCGGCATCCATTTTGGCAAACGCGCGCAAAAAGGCACGCGTTTCCGCCAGGATCAGGGCCGCTCCGATGCCGTGACCGGAGACGTCCCCAACAGCGATCGCTAGACAGCCGTCTTGCATAGTAATAAAATCGAAATAATCGCCACCCGTCTCGACGGCTGGATGGGCTGCTCCAGCGATGTCAAAGCCGGGCACAGAAATCGCTGCATTGTAATAAAATTGTTGTACTTGACGCGCTATACTTATCTGGAACTCTTGGTTCTGCTGCTTCTTCTGTTTAGTGATGTCCTTCAGCACAGTGACAAAGCTGGTCATATTTCCATTGTGATCTTTTACAGGTGTAATGGACTGGTCCGACCAGTAGAGTTCACCATTCTTTTTCTGGTTGATGATCGTTCCACGATAAGGCTGTTCACTGGTAATTGTTTCCCATAGATTTTGGTAAAATGCTCTATCATGCTTGTTAGATTTAAGAATCCGTGGTGTCTGGCCTAAGGCTTCATCGCGGCTGTAGCCTGTAGTGGCTTCGAAAGCTGGGTTTACATACTCAATAATACCATGTATGTTAGTGATGACGACACTATCGGCAGTCTGTTCTACGGCACTGGCGAAGCGCTCTAATTTCTCTAGTGTCTTCCGTCGTTCAGTGACGTCTCGAAAGACCACAATACCACTATTGACTAAACCCTTTGCATCCCTTAACGGGCTGGAAGAGACACTAATCCAAACTCCTTCAGGCCGTTCGGAATTCTTTATGAAGATAGGCTCATCGGTAACTTCCTCGCCTCTTAGGGCCCGAGCTAAAGGTAGTTGTTCGGGGGGATATGGGGTAACTTTGTCGGTTCGGTAACAACCATAGACTAACGTCCAATTTACTGGGGTAATATCCCGAGAACCTATTCCCAAAATTCTCTCAGCCGCTAGGTTGAAAAGCAGAAATTCACCATCCATATCGGCGATAATCACTCCGTCGGTCAGACTGTTCAAAACTGCTCGTAGTGGTTCTTTTCCATTACTTAAGGTCATATAAACTCTCTCCACATGAATTCGCTAACTGCAATAATTAAGGCTGTCATTTAGAATATTTTAGCCGGAAAGGTATCCCCTATAGACTCTCTACTAATATTTTTTTTGAATAACATATGATGTCTCATGCAATGCTGGTAAGCTTATCAGAAATAGAAGACAAATACAATAATAAATAAATTTAAGTGCGGTGTCCAGATGTCTAATAGTATCACTATACGGAAAAGTTTTCACCAGTTTATCCCTAGTTCTGGAAACATATTCCACATACTTTGATATATTTAAATATTTTCTGTAAAAAACCGATAGATTTCTCGAACCGATAAAGGCAAAACGCAACCTCAGCCCTCCCGCTGTGATTACCCAAAGCGAAATACTGGGGTACAACTTCCTATCCGAGCTTCATTATTTCCAATTTTCTTTTTTTACTTTACACAATACTGCCTCATCACAGTTTAAGATAATCTTCTGGGGCTTTTCTTTAAGTCCGGTAATTCTATATTCGGATTCAAATCCCTCAATCCAAATTTTTTTATAAACAGGATCTTTCTTTTTAAATTCAATTTTAACCGGCACCATCATCTTAAAAATTTTGTTCGCTGTTCATTACAACTCATCGAACATTATTACTTTATTTTTATTACAACAAAAGTCACATCGTCCTGTTGATTTCGCCCCTCCGCCCAGGCCTCTCCGGCTTTTTTTAGGTGTTCTATTATTTCTTGAGATGAATTCGCAGCGGTTTCTTTAAAAAGCCTTTTAACCTGCTCCTCGCCCAGCATTTCGTCCTGCAGATTAAACATCTCCCCAAGGCCATCGCTCATAAATAGAACGGTATCGCCTTTATCCAGATGAACTGTTTTGTCTCTGTAGGGGAAATTGGCAAAACCTCCCAGTGGCATTCCTTTGAGCATAATTTCTTCAACCCGACCAGTGGACGAGCGATAGATCAGCGGAAAGGGCATACCTGCCGCCGCAACGTGCATTTGGTGATCTTTAAACCTTGCAATCGTCAACGCCATGTAAATCTTTTTAAGGCCCATCGCCTGTATGGCTTGCGAACCTTTTCTTAAAAATTGTGCCGGCGCCGGTTCATCTGCAAGGGCATGGAACAAGCTTTTAGTTGCAGACACCATCGTGCCAGCCTGCATACCGTGGCCCGTAGCATCGCCGATAACCGCTGTCAGTGTGCCATCATCGTGCAATTTGAAATCGTAATAATCACCTCCAACTTCCGTTGCGGTTTTTATGTAAACTGCGATTTCCAGCTGCGGATGTTGGGGTAGCTGCTTTGGCAGCATGGAGAGCTGCAGGTGGCGGGCTTCTTCAAGTTCTTTCGACTGACGGATATTTTCCGCTTCCAGCAGTTTTTGTTCCATTTCCTGCACTGCGAGTTTCTTATTGGTACGGGCAAAATCACGCGACAGATAGACTGACATTACAATAAAAAAACCGATAGAACCAAAGGCATAGGGATTTTCCATTTCACTAAAAGGCGTGATAATTCCTGCATCCATTAAAGCGTCGAAAGAGCCGAAAAAGTAATACACAAGAAATGCCAGCCCTATCATCCATGCACCTTCCATCTTCTTAACCACCGCTGTGACAATTACTCTGACGATCTCCACAATTATGATAAGGTCTACTATTTTAGTTAATCCAAAATTTTCAACCGGCTTGGAGATTACCAGCATTCCCAGACCAAATGCAAACAGAGAAATTATCCAAAACTGTTTAGGCAGACTCTTGTAAAAAAGCGAATAGACGAACCTCAATTGAAACAGAACGAACAGGATGTACACGGCCCGGTGCATTTTAACATAAAATAATTGCTGTCCAAAGTCTACAGAAAGGGGTGATTGATAGTCAACATAAATGGTAGCGGCGTAGGAAAACAGGAAGAGAGCAAAAAAGAGATTCTGTCTTAACTTTGGGAAGAAAGTAAATAAAATTAGATGAAGTAAGCCAATAGCAAGGGTTAAAGAGGTAAATGACATTTGGTAACCTATTAAGGTTTTTTCTCTGCGAATGGTATCCTCAGCCATCCGGTTCAGGTTTCCCAATCGAAGAGAAAATCCTGAGTTAAAAGCTGCCCTATGAAATTTCTTAACAGATGTATTCGAAAACCTTACCGCAATTAGATGCCTTTGCTTCCCATCAAAGGTGAGTACTTTTGGTGCGCCAGTCCAGTCTTCACTCTGTTCACCAAATGTATATTTTAATTTTCCATCAAGGTAGAGCTGCAATGAACCGGCCCGCCAGATAGACAGTCCTAGAGGCTTGTCGATGAGCACAGAATCAACAACGATGTGTAGCCTGAACCACCCAACTCCCTGCCACCCGCTATTCGGCAGCTCATTTGGCCTGAGTTCAGGATTAACGTCTTCCCAGGGACTATCATCAAATTCCGGTTTTGCCCATTCTTTATTATCTCCGGGATGATATTTCCAGAAGCTGTTTGGCAACCAGAATTCATCCTTCAAGTAGTCTGAAGACAGGTAGAATTTTGGCGTCCTTATGACCGGTTGATTGCGAGGCAAGGCCCGCATTGCAAAACCCCAGTTCCCGGCACCTTGAGATATCTTGACCAGACAACGGTTTGTGCCTTCCTTTAGATCCGCATCAAATACGTCATGGTCAAGGAAGAGCGGACGGGCAGTAAGATTGTAATGAGTCCGCCCACCATTTATCCATACTGCCACGCCATCGTCGCTGCCCAGCAGAATCTGGGTCTTTGCTTCCACCTCGCTTTTGATGTTGCAGAAAGCATAGGCAACGGTATTCTGATAATTCCCAATCACGTTAAGAAGATCAAGGATGCTCCGGTTGGTCTTATGACGTCGCCAGGTCAGAGTATCTCCGTGCTCCATGATAACGGTATCGCCTTCCGTGGGATCGATATTTGCCTCACCGCCTGCATCGACCAGAAAATCCTTCTCCAAATCGTCTGGAAAAAATGGTCCCAACACCAGCCATTCGTTGATGTATTCTCCGTCTGCCGGGTGGATTGGAATCTCGAATTGCGCCTGTGCAAGAGGCATTATAAAAAGGCAAAACAAAACAAACGAGATATTGCGCCGGCATTTATGCATCTCTTTCCTCACCAGATCCTATCATTAATTAAAAGCAGGTAAAATATATTTTTTAAGAATCTCAAAAGGAGGCCTGTATGATATGTAATTGCCACCGGTGAAAACAACTACCGTATTCAGTTCGGGAATGACCATTATATACTGCCCTCCCCAACCTGCAGCGTAAAACATATTTATTCTTTTACCTGAATAAACAAATTGATGTGTCCACCACGAATAGGAGTAACCTTTCAATCCCCAATGATCATCCCAGTTATTCAACCAACTATTGCCCGGAAAAGAAGCAGCACTTTTCTCGATCCATCGTTCAGAAATAATTTTTTTGCCATTCCAAACGCCATTGTTAAGAAACGTCAAACCAATTTTACCCATATGTCTTGGGGTCATTTTCAAACCACCGGCTCCATCAACCACACCGTTTCTGACTAGTGACCAGTGATACGAAGCGATGCCTAACGGCTCAAATAAATATTTTCCGGAGAACTCATCAAGGTTCATTTTTGTGGCATTCTTAATAATCTCACCCAAAACAAGATTTGCCCCACCATAATACTGAAAGTTTTCACCAGGTTGATCTATCAACGGCTTATTCAAAACATAATTTATCGGGTCTTCGGCTTGATAGGTCATAATTATGTCATTTTTCAGATTGCTATAAGGCACCAACCACTCATTTCCCTGCATTCCGGAGGTCATGGTTAACAGATGTTCGATAGTTATTTTATTTTTTCCTTCTATCTTGAGGTGCCCATGTTCCGGCAAATAATCAAAAACGGATTGATGGACACTCTCTACAAAGCCATAATCTATAGCGATTCCAATACAGGCCGAAGTAATGCTTTTGGTCACAGACATAATATTACGTAACATAGTCCGGTCCCAGTTCACCAATTCACCATGATGATTCGTACCCTCATATTTGAATTTATGACCATGAAAGTATTCTTCAAATACCAGCTTATCATCCTTAAAAATAAGCATAGAATGTATTTCCTTATATCTGCCCTGGTATATGCTATCCACTGCCTTCACAATGAGCGCGGGATCTATATTTGCTTCATCAAAAGAGCCAACATCAATTCCATCATTAATTTTTTCAGGGGGATGATACGTATATGGGCTGGCGGAATTGTGTGTGCAACTGTTACACAATAATGAAAGAATTGAAATTAGAAGAATCGCTTTTTTCATTTATCTGATTTATGAAATTTAATCACAAACTGTTTCTATTTCAGCATCTCGGCAACCCTGGGTCGGGTCGTTTTTATGTCATCGTAGTCAAGCCTTAGTCCCAGTGGTTTTAATGCGGCCCCTATGGCATCGTAGACAACTTTAACATCTTCAAAAGGGCCTTCAACAATCTCAAATGCGGTTTTTCCATCCTTGTTCTTTAACGTTTTATCGGCACCGTTTTCCAGCAGGGCTTCGACTATGTCTACACGGCAGAGGAAGGCAGCAGCGTGAAGAGCAGTGGATCCGTCGTTGTTTTTGAGGTTGAGATCAGCCCCAGCATCTATCAGGATTTTGGCAACTTCAGTTTTGCCGAATACTGCAGCAGTGTGGAGTGCAGTTGAGCCATCGGCGTTTTGGTAGTTCAGGTCAGCACCGGCACCGACTAGGATTTTCGCAGCTTCAGGCTTGCCGAGGGCCGCAGCCGTAATCAGGGGTGTGGACGCACGCATGGGCTCCAACACATTCAAGTCAGAACCGGCTCTGATGTGCTGACGTATGGCTTCAAGATCGTCTGTAACTACTGCTGAGTGAAGGTCTACTTTTGGGGCCGACTGGGTTGTTTGTGAATCTGCTGATTGTTGGGATGATTTATCCCCGTTTCCACAGCTGGCAATGGTGAGGAGCGCGGAAGCTATTATTAATGCAACTATTGTCCTCATTTTTACCTCCTCCTATAATAAATGTCGTCTTTACTTATGTCACAAATTAAAATATGATTTCTACTGCTTTCAAGTAGAAGTAAATTATCAAATTGCTTGCCGAATCACAACCAGAAATGAGCCACTACAGTTGAAGTAGCGCTAACTTTCAATGACTACAAATCCTCATTAAACGTAACAATCATTATTCTCGCGTGGCGGCAAAGCCAGTTCCAATTGATATGTTGGATTGATAAGAATCGACCCCCCGTATTTATTCTCTCCCAAATCTATCATAAAGGAATTTCGCTGCATTCGCCGGTCCATCCCACTTCATAAGTTCGTGTTGAAATTTGTTTACCGCTTCTTTGGCTTTAGCGTCATTTAGCAGTTTGTCGATTGCATCAAGCACAGCAGGAGCTGTGACTCTTCTCTTATTCAAACGAATGGCAAATCCTTTTCTCACGCAAGCATCCAGGTTAGCTTGTTGTTCCGGATGCATACCCACACCCACAATTGGAGTTCCAGAAAGGCAGGCGTTCATGACAGTATTTTGGCCACCATGAATAACAGAAATATCTGCCATGGGATTAACCTTATGAGCAGGCAAAAAGCCTGTAACTATTACATTGGATGGAATTTCTAAGTCTATATCTTTTATATGCGATTCAACCGGCGCAATAACATAGTAGGGCTTATCTCTGAATCCTTTAATAATATCCCCAATTAATCCGGGCTTGCCGGAACTTCCCATGGCAAAGTAGACGATTGGCCTGTCCTTCGATATCTTGATTATTTCTTTGGGAATATCTTTGTTCAATCTAAATGGTAAAGGACCAATATAAATTAGATTTGGACGAATTCCAGAGAACCCGACCCATTCTGGAATATCAGCCAAAAGTGTATAATCTCCCTCCAGGAGTTCTATGAAACTATTGAACTCTTTTAAGCCGTATTTTTTAGCTAAAATATTAAACGGTTTTGCTGGTAATTTGAGCTTAAGTACAAGATTGCTGATCCATTTGTTCAGTTGGTCTTCGGAAAAGAACCATCGAAGGAAGGGGAAATCTCTTCTGTCTGGCATAGTTTGAAGACCGGCTTGATAGTATTCCGTAACGCTGGTTGAATGAAGGACATTAATAAATGGAACTCCGGCTGCTCTTGCTGAGACTAGAACGCTCTGACACCATCCTGTAAGTACACACGCAGGTCTTATTTTTTCAAAAAGTCTTATTTCATTTTCAACCCTGGGTTGCATTTCCCTGGCAGTAAAATAACCAACTGTATTTAAGGTTTCTCCGCTGAGTGCTTTTCTCACGTGATGCAGTTGCTTTTCGGTTAAGCGGGGTTCCATCTTTTTTAGGTTAAAGCCTTCATCTTCAATCATTCTCTCGAAATTTCCACCATAACTCAGAAAGAGTATATTGAAAGCATTTTTGCATGCTCTGGCAATCTCAATATGTCTACCGGTTTCAGCAAGATTATATCCGGCTACCGCAAAAATAATTGTTTTAATTTTATTTCCTCTTTTAAAATATCAACCTATCGGCCCTTTTATAAGCCGCCGGAACGCCCGTAGGTGGCCCAAAAAGCGAGCATCGTTCGCGTTTGGAGGGTAACCTTAATAACCTAATTAGGTTCCATTACTACGTTCCAAAGTTATTACTATTTTACCTTTATGGTTTCCTTCTCCAAAATACCGAATGGCTTCAGGCACCTCACTTAAGTTGTAAGGTCCATCTATCACAGGTTTGATTTTGCCAGCTTCGAAAAGCTCATTCATATAAGCTAAATCCTTGTTTGGCTTCAGGGCAACGACACGTACGTTCTTTTTACTGATCATCCAAATCCACGGCCCCAGAAGTAAAGCCTGAAAAAGCCGAACCGTGGAACCTCCGACAGTGACATAAATTCCATTGGGGCGTAATGCACGGGTATAATCAAATATCGAACGATTCGTCTTAACATCGAGAATCAGGTCATAACACTGCCCATTTTTTGTGAAATCTTCTTCTGTATAATCAATGACATGGTCAAAACCCATTGAGCGCAGCATGTCCAATTTCATTGAGCTGTCAACACCAGTCACTTCGACCCCAATTAATTTGGCAATCTGCACTGCAAAAGTACCTACACCCCCACCCGCACCATTGATCAGAACCTTTTGTCCTGGTTGAATTTTCCCTTTATCACGAAGGCCCTGTATAGCCAGCATTGCCGCTTGAGGTATCGCCGCTGCCTCCTCAAAGGTCATCCCAGCCGGTTTCAGGGCCAATGCATTTTCACGAGCACAGACATACTCAGCGAAACCGCCCCATTGGCCGCTGAGATCCCCAAATACTTCATCCCCTGGCTGAAATTGCTTTACATCTTTGCCATTTGCTTCAATTCGCCCTGCGATGTCGGAGCCGAGTATATTTTTCTTCGGTTTTAATAGACCGTTTATCAGGCGGTTTACAAACGGAATCCCCTGGAGGAGTTGCCAGTCCCAATCATTTATTGAAACCGCATAAACTTTTATCAAAACTTCATCTTCCTTGGGAATAGGTTTTTCTACCTCTTTTAATTCGAGAACATCAGGTGTTCCGTATTTTGAATATACAACTGCTTTCATGAGTCTGTTTCAAGATTGCTTTGATAGGTGGATATATAAAATTGAAAAGTTATAGCATGTCTCTATTGAAATAAGTCGCCTTCTCGAATTCTCTAACATTCATGGCGATTTTTGAGATCTGCGGAAACATGGAACTGAGTCTTTGTACAATCTTTTTTGATAAGTCCGCCTTTTGCGCTATGGTTCTACCTTCCATAATATCTGCAAATACGTGAATAAAGTCTTCTTTTTTGTTACCAGTCAAGTACATATTGAAGGGATTAAGTCTAACCTTAATATCCCGTTCATCAAATAATTTTGTTGAATTAGCAGCAATATGTACTTGTTCAATAATGTATTCTTCAGTATGAATTTCCAATACACTTTCCGAACAATCCAAAACAAAATGAGGCATTATCTCTCCACCAGATAAAAGTTTATGTATACTTAAAAATTTTTGCTGCAATTTTACTATAAAATTACTACTGAAATTAGCTGTTTGCTGGCAACATGCAATCTGATCTAATTTTAACAAACAAAACTTGATTTTCTTTTCCACACTTTATGAACAGATCAAACTGTCGGCAAATCGGTTAAATTGGGTGTCAGGCGACTAGCGCTCCAACCTTAGATTTAGGGTCTCGATGAAATATGGTACCACATTACCCTCCCAAAATGACTGCAATAACTTTTGTATCTTCATACTCCTGCCGCTTCTGTCCTATGAAAAGCCTCCTCGCATCATTAAGATTCAACTGTATATCTGGAAATATGTTGTACCCTGTGCATTTATAATATCCAGTAGCCTTGACAATAATGGATACTTTATTGTCAGGATTTGTTAGCTCAATTTCCTTTCCCAAAAATTCGACAGGGATTCTTGGATTTTTTAGACACACATTTGCAGTTCCTTCCTTAGGCTCTGGATCCGGTATGCCAATCTTTACCTCAAAGCCTATATAATGAAACGGGGGTTCATGATTTTCAGCCAATGAGCGGAGTTGCGAAATGACCGGTTTTTTTGCGCATGTTTCCATATGCTGGCGGCGTTCCTCAGGTGTCATGTCGGCCTCCTGAGCACACATACCCTTAAGAGCATCCACAAGTGATTGTTCTTCAATGGAAAACATTTGGTAGTTATCCTTCAACCATTTCTTAGTACCCGCTTGAGAAAAGTTGGTTGAAAAGAGTCTCACAAGCATAGCTTCGGGAGAGCTCAGGTCTTTCTTAGCATTTATCTTTAGAGAACCGCCAGGGTATTCCCATTCTATCTCAGATTCAGCCGGGTCCGAAGGGATGGCTCTCCAGCCTATTAGAATCCCTATCATAAGCGTGACAATTGACGGCAATAATACTTTTACTAACTGGCATAGTTTTTCCTTTATTAGGTTGTGAGCCCATAATTAGCTCTTTTATGCTGTCCTGTCTGACTATCTCATAAAACTCATTGGCGAAGGGCAGACTATTAGAAAGTAAAGTTGGCTGATTCAAAACAACGCCCTCGTGTTACCTGCAACCGCCCGTTGGGCGGATACACCGAATACTGACGATCACTCCACCTTCTTTTTTGGATTTTTCACTCCCATTATCAATTTATTTCTCACCTCACGTTTCACTCGCGCGGCAAGCACACTTTCATTTTCATTAATAAATCTTAGAACTGATTCCCGATCGTGAGGAATTAATTCTCGCAACGCCCAGGATAGAGCTTTGATTACCATATCATTATCATCAGCAGCCAATGTACGACATATCTTTAGTGTTCGAGGAATGTCACCCTGCCTACCCGCTGAACGCCTGTTTAACGCTATTGTACAAACGAGTGCTGCTCTTCTCCACCAAAAATCAGTCGAGTTGGCCCAGCTTAATACTAACTCATCTGGTACCTGGCCATTACGCCAGGCAGGTCCGGCCAAATATCCGGCGAATATGTCAACTGCCCCCCAGCTATTAATTTGTTTCCCAAATTCTTCTAATTCTTTCACACCTATAATTTCAATTGCAGTTTTATGACATTGAATTATTTCAAATGCAATCCAGCGATAATTATAATTGCTTATGAAATACCTGACGAAATCTAAAATTTGTTCAGGGGTTGCTTGAGCGAGCTTTTTTGAATACTTCTGACGAACTCTTCGAAGGTTTGGAGCATTCTTTATTTGTACTTTTTGAATATCATTAAAAAGTTCTTTGGCAGTTTTTTTGTAATCTAAATCTTCAATCATTATGAATATTTTCTATTATTTCATATCCGCCCATCGCGACGCATCAGGGGCGCCGTCTGATTCAGCACAGACCCTTGAGAATTAACGCATCTTCCAAAGTGGCAAATCTTGCCCAAAGACGCACTGAGTAGGCATCCCCTATATACTTATGTTATGCGTCGCTAATGGTTGTTTCTCTCGAATGTTCCCTTGCACGGAAGATTTACGAATTTCCCATTAGTACGTTAGAGCCATAATAGATTGTGATTGCGTAAGTCGCAAGAGAAATATCGGCATGATCGAAAAGCTTAGAAATAGCCTTTGTAAATCAGATATGCCCCGACAAACGCCCATGCTAAGCCGGCAATCCGCGTCACGGTCGGTTTTTCCATCATAGCGTTGCCTATCCTAGTCACTGCAGATGGTAATACTACTCGTGCGGCACCACCAATGATCATCGCCCAACCAAATAGTGTGATTACGACCGGCCAATCCACAACCCAATAATTGTGAGTATTGACAATGCTGAGTCCGCCAAGCAAAACCATTACGCCTGTAATGTAGATCAAAACACGATTCTGAAGAAATTCGGCAGCTATCTCCTGCAGTTCTTTGGGATTTATCAACATTGGAATAGCAGCTACCAACAGAACTGGACCGATTAATTTGGCAATGAAAATCGATTGTTCCAATACTCTTATCCTATCCGCATAACGTACATGGCCTAAGCTACCGGCGAGCATAAAGTTGAGTTTTCTTCGAGCCGGGTTTAGCAGGTCGAAAATTCAGGGAAAGTCCAGCCCTCCCGCTCAGCTTAAAGCCCGAGTTATGTGGTATGAATCTATCTCATTAATACCATCTTATTTGTCTTCACATGATTATTACCAATATTCAATTGATAGAAGTAAACCCCACTAGAAAGATAGCTACCATCAAAATTTATGGAATACTTGCCTGGGGATTGATATTCTTTCACCAATGTATAAATTGATCTGCCATTAAGATCATAGACTATTAATTCAACAAAGCCTGAACGGTGCAGGTTGTATGTCATTCGTGTAGTAGGATTAAATGGGTTGGGATAGTTTTGCTCTAATCTATATTCCAATAGAGAAGATTCTTCAGGATCTTCAATACCAGCAACGGGATCTGGTGACAACACAATATAATCTCCAGAAACATAGCCGGTATCTGGTTCAATTGTATCTACGTCGGATACTACAACCATTACACCTTCCCTTGTTAGGAAGAAAAACTCTTTATATTGAAACCATGAGTATCTTCTGACCATTCTCAAACATTCCAAATCTCTTCCTGGTAATCTTAATGTACCATAACCGTCTATACTCACATCAACGAATTCATTATAAAAATAGGTAGACAAAGTTTGCCAATTTAAATTGTAAGTTGTATCATAAACTTGAAAAGCATTAAAAAAGGAAAGGTCACCATAATTTATCGGAAAACCATAAAATAGTTCATTTGGAACATAGTGAGAAAACTGGTATTCTCCGGCAATCATTACATCCCCAATTAGGTAGGTAGAGTCCGGTTCTGATAAGAATACAGGATGCCCGTCGATATTTTGAGGACTCCCTCCGAAGGTTGAAGCATTTGAGGGATATCGGTTTGACAATTGTGGTATTTGACTTATTTCATAATTCTGCATGGTTACCTGGTTTTGAGTATTAATTTGGGTAAAATCATAGACATTGGGACCTTGATAATTACCAACATTTATTAGGCCGCTTTCTCCTGGAATTGCATAGATAATATTACCAGGAGTAAATAGATGCATAAACTGTAACTGAGTTACTGTAATTTGGGAATAAAGACATGTTGTTAAAAAAATAAATATTCCACAAGATATTAAATTCGTCCCAATAAGATTTATTCGTTTCGATTCACCCATAATTATAATCCTCCTATTAAATTGTTTTTTTTACCACATAACGACTTCGATAAGGCGCAGAACCGCTTCACTGAAAATAAATGGTTAAAATAAACTTAAAATTTCTCCCAATAACTTTAAGAGAAACAAAGCGGTTCTGTCGCCTTAATTGCATTGTTAGGCAACCTAATGTGGCCTTTTAGTTTTTATTCAATAGCATATTAATTATAATTCTGTTTGTTATTTTTAGCTGCACAATTAATTAGGCCGCAATTCATTTGACCAGATTTTTCTATCTTTTTCATATGCCTTGAGGGCTCCAGAATTAATTAACTCGATTGCAAATTCTAATACCCTGTCTCTTTCATTTTCTATGTCCTGTTTAGTATTAATAATTCTAAGATCTGGGGGAACCCCGATTCCTTCCCAACAAAATCCATTTTGATCTACAAACAATGCCGTCGAAATCCGAAATTCCCATCCGTTCGGCAATGTATCGGTTTCTGTGTCCGCATAGACACCAGAAGTAAAATCTCCTACAATCGTCACGTGAGGGAGCACTCGCAATGCTAGTGCAAAATTTTCAGCAGCACTCATTGTATACAAATCTATTAATAATATTATAGGATTTGTATACTGAATTTTCCCGCTTGGTTCAACAAACCATTTTTTCGCTTTTGAGAAATCATCATGCTTGGGACCATTCTTTGTCTTTGTAATCATATACAGTCTTTTCTTGTCAGCAAATCGACCTGCGATTGCTTTGCCAACCTTATCATCACCACCACCATTCCGCCTCACATCAATTATAAGGTTTTTTGCACTATGAAAATAGTTTACGATCTCATCAATCGCTGTTGTTGAAGCTGCCATGTCGTAGAAACCATTAAGATGAATATAACCGATATCGTTTGCTATCCAGGCGTAGGCAAATGTGTTTCTTTCATAAATGTCCCCTTGAGTATATTTTTTATTAATAGGCCTTTCATTAAGGAACCGATAAAAATTATCGAGACTACCAAAACGGTCCCACATGATTTCAGTTGGCTTACCAGATCGATACATCCTTGGTGGATCTTTAGAAATAAGGGTAACGTGAAAATCGTTAAGATGACTAAGCATTTGCGTCATTATCTTAAACAGCTCTTCATCAGTAGTCTCTTTCTTAACCTTGGGACGATAAACCTCATACATAAGATTCCAGTCAATCCGTTTGGGTAAGAAAATACCGTACCTTTGGTCAAACTCTTTCCAGAGATGCTCAAAATTCTTCTCTGGCTCACCAAGCTCTTGGGCATTGGAATTTTGAGCACAAAAACAACAAAGAAAAATGATTACAAGTAAATATAAGTACTTATGTGGAAATGAAAATGTTTTAAAAAGCTGCATTGTTATCCTCCTCATATGATTTAGCTTGCTTGCCTAACGTTAAGGATGAGCCGCGAGCGCAGCGAGTCGGCTCCATCCGCTTGTTATCTGTCTTTTTTTATCTTCTTAAAATAGACTATTTCAGGATCACCTTCATCAAGATTATCAATAAAACCACTTGGGACATATCCTAATTGGTTTAATAATCTTTGCATAGGAAGATTTGATTGATTAGTTGAAGTAAATAACTTCTCTGTCTTACATAATGATTCGACATGTCTCACCAATTGCGCCCCGATACCCTTGCGCTGATGCTTAGGGTGAATATAGAGCATGTCAATCACCCCGTTTGAATAAAAAGTGTAATCAAGAACAGTATATCCAATCACTTTCCCATCTATATCAGCAACGAAACAGGCGCCTGACTTAACAGATTTGGCAATGAAATCTCTCCGATTCTCTCGATTGTCTATTGCAATCTGATCAAAAGAGCATATTGCCTGTATGTCATCTTTTTCCGCCTGGCGTATCGTAATCATTTTTTGTATATTCCTCACACAGATAACGCTCCGGTTCAGTGGCGGCGAAACGCCGCCGGCTGAAACCAGTTGTTAGCTGCCCAGCTTCGCACCGTCCTGTCAATCTACCAGCTCAATACCACCAGGCCGCCAGCTCTTGTCGAACCATGGTTCAAGCGGACCATAGAGTCGCAGAATGACATTCCAGCTTTTACCCGGTACCGTCTGGATCCAGTTGCCTTCCTTGCCCGGCGGCGCTTTCGGGCCAAAGTAAACGTCCACGGAGCCGTCGGCGTTTTTGACGACGCCGCTCTTCTGGCTACCGAGGCTCGGAAACCGTTGGTCGGTCTGGAGCATGGAGCGCGTCTGTCCATCGTAGACCACGATGGACCAGAAATCTTTCACGGGAGG
>Ga0209536_100000139_pt1 | contig 106588 bp, 72 predicted proteins | sample DeeMarSeWOR28_12_FD_187461 | JGI IMG/M metagenome (GOLD analysis project Ga0209536, IMG submission 187461) | Marine sediment microbial communities from White Oak River estuary, North Carolina - WOR-2-8_12 (SPAdes) (version 2) | ecosystem: Environmental > Aquatic > Marine > Intertidal zone >... | reverse complement strand
CTTTGTCTGTTTCTGTAAAATAATTTCCTGTTGTTCGATCACCTTTACGGTCTGATTTACCTGAATGCCATAAAAAACCTCCTGCGGACTGTTTGGCCAGGTTATCATCAGGGTATCCACTGCAGGGACAGTTCCCAATCCAAAATGAACCGGAAGTAAATTTTGTGATAAAAGGCCTGCACCATGATAATACCTGTAAAAGGATTTTCCCTGAGCTTTCACTCTAACAATGGTGCCAAGACCATCCCGGTTTGAAAGGGTTCCTTCCAGTTGGACTTTCAGCCAGCTATTTTCCGTGACCTTGTCCGGCTGGATAATCCTGTTCTGATAAAAATAGGGAGTACTGTCCGTATTGGAAACCAGCATATCCAGATCTCCATCATCATCGAAATCGAAGGTGGTCAGGCTCATTGCATCTGCCCGTCCGTCTGCCAGAGATATCTCCGACCAATCCCGGAAATTGAATGATCCTTCTATCCACATGTTTTTAAAGAATTTATTGGAATGATGGCTGTCTTCGTGTCCATTCACGACATACAGGTCTTCATCCCCATCGAGGTCGGCATCAAAAAAACTGGCACCCCACGCCCAACCGGCATTTTCAACCCCCATTTCGGCTGCATTTTCTTTAAAAACACCACTGGAGGTTGATGTGAATAATGGATTTGGAGCATATTCATAAATATTGGTCAAATAAATATCAAAAAAGCCATCATTGTTGTAGTCACCGACCGTAATACCCATGCCGTTTCCGTAATCCTCCAGACCATAGGCAGTTGTGGCTTCCATAAAATAATCCCCGTTCATATTGAGGTAAAACTTATTCCTGAAAAAATCGTTGGCCACGTACAGGTCCGGCCATCCATCCCGGTTCGCATCGATCGGAATACTCGTCCAGGTATTCCCCAAGTCTCCCAGGTTAGTATAAGCCGTCTTGTCTGTAAAGGTTCCATTCCCCTGATTCTGATATAACCTGTTAGCCTCCTTCCAATCGCTGAGATACAGATCCAAGTCACCGTCTTTATCATAATCCCACCACAGCGCACTGCTGTTATAACATGTGAAACATTCAGATATTCCTGCTTCCGTGGTCACATCCGTAAACGATCCCTTCCCGTTATTCAGATATAGCTCGATTTTACGATAATGTGTTAAAAGTAGATCCGGATATCCGTCATTGTTATAATCCCCCCAGGTAGCACCCATTTTCTGGCCTTCGCTTCCTTCTTCGCCTGGATTGGCATATTGGAATTGGAATCCCGAGACAATGGTGACATCCGTAAACGTATTGTCACCATTGTTTCGATACAGGCGGCTCCATGTAGTGGAATCATGTTCTGAATATGAATTTCTCGCGACAACAAAAACATCAAGATCACCATCCCTGTCGTAATCGGCAACCGCATGCCCGTTATTGTATTTCAAATCACCAAAATTCATCAGATTGGTTATTTCTTGAAATTGTTGTGCCTTTGAAATTTTTAATGATATAAGATCGATTAATAAAAAAAATATAATGAAACGTCCCTGCATTTTTGTATAAGTATCAAATAAAATGACCTTAGGAAATTTATCAAAAATTACAATAACAATACAAGGAATAAAACGAAAAGTATAGTTATCGATAAATTATGATGATATAGATATTAATTTTAAATTCCGGTACATTATTCCGTAAAAATCTGAGGTTCAAAAAAATGTTTCGATCCGATATGGATAGGTACCGGGGATTCAGACGGAAGATAGTAAAATCGTGGTTGAATAGGAAAGGTCTTCATCCACACAAAAAGGATTTGGGGTGGCATTAACGAGGATTACCCAAAACGGCAAAATGTAAATAAACTAATACTCCAAGAATGATCCGGAAATTGTTCGGTTTTTTGTATTTCCGGAATTTTCTGAAGATTCGATTTCCACACGGTAGCAATAAGCAGCAGGTTGGAGGATTTTACTGCAGAAAACAAATATCCATCCCTATATTATCATTAGAATAATCATCCCCTGCAGGTAAAATAATTTTGTATTTTCTTATACCCGAATAGACGTGACTATAATACCATGAATCCATAATATACCTCTCTTCGAATGAATTATCTATATTATTTTGAGCAATTACAAACGGATGAGTTTGACAAATAAGACTTATCAGAAATAATATTTTCATTTATAATAACCTGTGCTTCAATCCATTTTAAAGTTTAGTGATATAATTAACAACTTATCTTTTTTATCATTTGTGTATGAGAAATAATCTTCACTTTGATGGTATATAATCAAGTACCCGTAATGTTTCGATTTTCGGAATGAAGATTTTCAGTATGAGCCAGTTCACTAAATACACCAGAGAGGCTATAAAAAATATTAAAAAGTAACTGCCTGTGGCTTCAAGTACCAACCCGACAAAAGAAGCAGAAAGCGCACCACCCACGGCACCAGTAAAGCCGGAAAGGCCGGTCACTGAACCCACTGTTTTTTTTGGGTAAATGTCTGAAAGGACAGCAAACATATTGGAAGCCCATCCCATATGACCTGCACAGGCTATTGATATCAGAAAAACGGAAGCCCATTTACTGGCGATCATGGGAACGGACATCACCGGTAAAACAGCTAAAGCGCATATCAAAATGGCCCTTTTCCGGGCTATGTCTACAGAAGTTCCTCTGCTGATGAGAGTAGAAGAGATCCATCCTCCGGCAATACCTCCCACACTTGCAATGGAATAAATCAGAATTAGAGGCACCACGGATTCCATGATCTGAATTCCGTGTGTTTTATGAAGGAAATCTGGTGCCCAGAATAGAAAAAACCACCATACCCAGTCGGAAATAAACCGGGTAGCACACAAAGCATAAGTCTGCCTGTATTTCAGTAAGGATATCCATCGGATCTTCTCTGCTGCTACTAAATCTCTGTCTTGATGTATGTATTCATATTCTTCCTTTGTCAGACCTGGATGATTCGCTGGCAGATGGAAAAATAAAAGCCATATAACAATCCAGATAAATCCAAGGGACCCGGTTATGATAAAGGCCCATTGCCATCCATATGCAACAGTTGTCCCGGTTACGATGATGGGTGCCACAATAGCTCCGATCGTTGATCCGGAATTGAACCAACCTGTAGCATGTGCACGATCCTTCTGAGGGAACCATTCGGTAACCGTTTTAATGGCCGCCGGGAAATTGGCAGATTCACCGAGTCCGAGAAAGAAACGAACTGTGGAGAATCCAAATACTGTGCGTACCGTGGCATGCAGAACGGCTGCCAGGCTCCAGACTGCTATGGCAATGGTATACCCAATCCGGATACCATATTTATCAAGTAATGCTCCGGAAATAAGCAAGCCAATGGCATAGGCAACCTGAAAGGAGGTAACAATAAATCCATAATCAATTTCACTCCATCCGAGATCAGTAGCAATGAAAGGTTTCAGTATCCCGATAACTTGTCGGTCAATATAATTAATCGTAGTGGCAAAAAATAATAACACCAGCACGATATATCGGATCTTACCTTTCTGATGAAACATGTTTCCTTCAATTTTAATTCAACAATCCGTTTGCCTGTAATGCATCCATGCGTCTCTGAAATGCCGGATAGTATCCCAACTCGTATCTATAGCAGTATTGCAGCTTGATGAAAAAATAAACCTGTTCTTATAGGGTGCCATTTTTCTGAACAGTTTCTCTACATAATTAAAAACTTCCTTTTCCGTTTTCAGATTCCTGGTTTCCATTGCACTGATCCCCCCGGTTATGATAAAATCAGGGCCAGTTTTCCTCATGGCCTCATCCAATTCCACATCACCCAATGGAGGGAATGCCACACCTTCAAGTCCATCTACCTGGCAGGATGAAATAAGTTCCAGGTTTGCTTTCTGCTGACCGCACGCATGGATAAAAAAATACGAACCATTGGCATGACATATAGAACTTGCTTTTTCATAATACGATGCGGAATAAGCTGTAACATAGTCAGGTGGATGAAACATAGTATCAAGATTATCCATTGACATCACCACTTTAACGCCGTTCTCTACACACTGTCTGATACAATCGAGTTGAGCAAGCTCATGCATATTGAGCAGCTCGCTCGCCAGGTCCGGGTATTCCATGAGGAAGTATACTGAATTTACAGGCCCCATTGCCAGGTGCAACATTTTTAATGGGCTGAAGAATTCTCCCGCGACCACAAGCCCATTCTGGTCCAGCGACTGTATTTTATTATATCTTTCTTTGTTAAAAGACCATCGGCGGTGTCTCACAAAGTCCCTGAAAACTGAAAATTCTTTTATATAATCCGTAATGAGAAATTTTTTCTGAACAAGCGTGGATTCAGAATTCATGTATACACGTTTTTCAGTAAGACTTCCCCCGGCCCCTCGGTATTCTTTAAGCACTACTTTATCTTTTCCCAGCTGCTCACATTTCTCCAAAACATCGAATTCGTTAATAATTTCGTCGCAAATACCGCCAAACCAGTATTTTTCAGGATCCGCATAAATATTCCGGCTGAAAATATCTACCCCCAGATACAAATACAGTTCCTTTAATGTTTGGCATTGGCTGATTTCATCAGGAAGAAGCTGGTGATTTTTGTGATGAGTGAACCATTGCCAATAATTGGGAGAATAGATGAATCGCGAAGGAGACTGACGCTTAAGAACCTTTTCTATTTCAGATGTAGAAGAATTTTTCAAAACGTATTGTTTCTATTTGAAAACATGTTATTGGACCAAAGTATATTCACGTGAATCTTATTTTAATTCCTTTGATATTATTTTCTCTAAGGTTTCAGTTGAAATTTGATGACTAGGAGCGGATTCATCGATCCAAAGGTAATAATGATCTTCAGCTCCCAGCATTATGAGTCTGTCTTTAACGCTCTTTTCGAAGGCTTTAAGATCGGTTTCATAATCTCTCCCCGGATCATGCTGATTTTGTCCAAAACAACAATTATCATATCTGTTCAAGACCTGGATCTGTTTTCGTCCATTTCCAAATGAACCAAGAATATAGAGATCCGGATAGCCTGCTATATCGCGGTAAAATTGAGGTAAATACTGTTCCACATCCCCCACTGAACCTGCATATCTGTAATATAAGGGCATGGAACCAGCAATTGAAAAGCTGTATTTTATCCGATCGTCAATGGCAGCTATCATATTTGTCGTCCATCCACCACCGGAAAGTCCGATCATGCTCACATCCTGATATGTATTTTCTTCCAGAAGATAATTCAGGCTTACAATCGTTGGATCCAGAAAAAATCGCAATCCATAGGTAGCCGTTGGATTCGCAATGCCCAGGGGAGTATTGATAATGCTGCAATGATCAAGATTACAATCTGTTTCAGAAACATGAGGCATGTAGACAGCCAGGACATCGAAACCTTGCTTAAGTAATCCTGTAATGGTTGCTTCCGTTCCGTAATTATTTTCGGATTCCAGATTTTCTTTCACTGTACATAAATGCCCCGGATTAAATATTACCAGCCGGTTATTCCTTTTTTTCGGGATGAAATGATAGGCCAGATCCAGAACAGGTACATTATCACGAAGCACATGTGGATCCAAAGGTATTTCAATCTTATCAACTGATGCGATATAAGAACCAGGATTCAATGGACTGGCTACACCCTTCGAGACCAGTACATGCTTACGATCTGGAATGCTGGTCGTACCCCATATCGCATTTATAATTTCAAGTCTCTTACTAAGCACATCCTCCGGATCATTTATTCTGATATGTCGGTCATCAATGATTTGCGGATCACAATCAATTCTTTTGTCATCCAATTTCATTAAGCCAACAGGCATTCTGTTATTTCCAATGAATACGGATGAGCCATTTTCATTTATTACCGGATTCACGGTATGGCCTAAATCATTTCCCATTAATGTGACATTTGTACTTTTCTCGCCACTTAATTGTAGAAATGAGTTCGTGTTTTCATATGCCTTGCAGGAATATATAAATGAATTATTTAATCTTTTGAACCATAGAACCGGGGATGATCCATCAGTCCTGGCTTTGATTCCGGATAGTTCCAGGTCAGTCACATCATCGAATATCATGGCGGGTCTGGATTCAGGTTGATCAAATCCGAGTTCGACATTGTTAAATTTTATATTTTCAGCATGACGGGTAAAGAATCCATAAGCCGGTAATAATCCAAACATGTTGTATTCGGGATAAGCGTCAGGTAATTCCTGAATTTCACGGTTCTTTAAATCCGCAGTTCCTCCACCCTTAAAATAAATGCGAATATTATTCAGTGTTATGTTCTTAACCGGGAAACCAGGTAATCCGGTAATGGAACAACCTGTCATACCTGTGTTCTTTGCCTGGATATTGCTGATAATCACATTCGACAGTTCTCCAATTCCGATTACCGGCTTCTTTTCTTCAAAGGGTCGTGCCCGGTTTCCCAGACGGATGAAAATAGCTGTACCTACTTCGTCCATTATAACATTGGAAACATTTACTCCATCCAGAGCTCCGCCATCTACCATTTGTAGTGCAATACCGGCCAATCTGGTTTTAGATATCGTGCAATTACTTAATGTGATATTCTGAAATCCGCCATTAGTCTCTGTTCCGAGTTTAAAAGCATTACAATCCGAACGTAATATACAATTTGAGACAACAACATTTTTACATGGCCTGTCGAGTGTACTCTTCAGAACGATAGCATCATCCCCACTGGAGATCATGCAATCTGATATTCTTACGTTTTCACAACCATCAATGTCAATGCCATCATTATTTAAGTTAACATGGCTGATCACAGTTATACCTTCGATATTTACATCTTCACAGGAGAGGTAGTGCTGGACCCACATCGGGGAATTGATTATTTTCACATCACGGACCAGGATATTTCTGCAATTGATCATGCGGATCATGAATGGCCTCAATTTATAATGTGCCCAGTCATCTTTTTTCCTTATCCGGTCATCATTTATCATTGACTCAGTTTTGAAAAAGGCACCATTCCCATCAATTGTGCCCTTGCCGGTAATAGATATATTCTCGAGATCTTCCGCGTAAATAATGCTTTTATTCGTATAGTTATCCGTATAAGACCGCACGTTTGTAGTCGTCACGGGGTAATCCTTCAGATCCTTACTTCCTTCAAGAACTGCTCCTGAAACGAGATGAAGCTCAACATGACTTTTCAGATAAATGGTACCGGAAAGATATCGTCCCGCTGGGAAATATACGGTTCCTCCCCCGGATACCGCACAGGCATTTATTGTAGCCTGGATTGCTTTTGTATTCAGTGTCTTGCCATCATTTTTAGCTCCAAATTCAATCACATTAAAAAATGATGATTGAGATAAACAATAATCACTAATCACAGTCTGTACAAGGAGTATCATCAAAAAATTTCTCATAGTAATAAATTTAATAAATGTTAATATATTGTAATTAGCGTTATTTACGACTTTTATTCCTCCCTAATATAATTCTCTGAAACACATTGCCTCTTTCGAGATTTGATTTTTATACATCTAATTGTCTTTTTTCTCGGCTTTATACCTAGCTTTTTCCAGCATATCTTCTATCTGATAACCAAGTGGTTTCACTTCTTCTATTTTTTTTCTGGCCCTGTTCAGTGCATCAGCAAATCCCTCCGGAATGTTTTCCCCGGTCCACCAGTTCGCATCTTCGGTATACAACCACACATATTCATCTGCAGTTTTCAAAGCATAATATATATTATGTTCAAACCATAATGCTCGCTGCTCAGGAGTCAAAACTGCACCCTGACCGGAAAGCCGGTACGGAAATCCATTTAATAACCCTGCCCAGTTACCTGCGATAAAGTCCACGGAAACCGCATGTCCTAGATAATAATTGCTCTTAAACTTTTTGTGCAAACCCAAAGGAATCAACGCTCTCGTATCATTAAAAATTTCATTCCTCACTTTGTAATATTCCAAGGCCGAGGTATAATAATATGCCTCCTCGTTCCCATCAATAAACGTAACATCTTCATGTATAGCATCCAGGATTCCCAAGGTAAAAGGAAGGTGCAATGCCCACCACGCCCCTTCGAGGTCGGACCTTGATTGCTTTTTATCTTTCAAAGGTAAAATGGCCTGGGAGAATGGAGAAGCTGTTTGATAATCAGAAAATTCTCTTAATGAGAGGATTGTCAACCCTGGGAATTCATCCTGGATAATCTCAATAAATTGGGCACCCCTTTCCCTTAGCTGAAGATAATAGTCATAATAGGTTCTTTCAGCTCTTTCAGGCTGTTCACTCATCCGCCAGGGATTTTTTCCTGGTTTATAGGGCTCGGGATCCCAAAGTAGGCCTTTGAATTTTCCAACTTTTGCGAGATTGGCAGCAAAGCGAAGATGGGTTTCCACCTTTTTCCAATCCTCATCGGAAAACCAATCCATTTGAGAAGCACCGTATAGGACCAGGAAGTTATGTTCAAGGGTAGACCTTTCTCCAATACTTTTGATCTTTTTATATTCGTTTTCCTTAATATTCTCAGAAACCGTCGCCCAATTCTCAACCATAAATATGTTCCCGCCACCGACCTCCTTTGTCAATTTTACACTAATTCCATCAAAAGGTCCCGATTCATATAATTCCATATTCTGGTTGTATTCCTTGGTATCTGGTGATGCCCAACTGAATTCCATTAAATATTTTTCTGGAGGGTCATATATTATTTGGGCATATAAGACATTGCAAACCCCGGTAAGGATTGCTGAAAACATTAATTTTTTAATAAAGTTTTCCATAATTGTAAGTAGGTCATTAAAAATTGAATCATACGCTAAAAAAACACATAATTCATGTTCGATATCTTCCATTGGATATTTGAAATACTTCTCTGATCGGGATTACTTATTGATATCATACAAGATAATGACAGCAAGTTAATTCGCAGTAGAATATTTATTTAAATCTACATAAATACGATCATTAGATTTGATACAAATCATCGAAATGATGATATGATCCTATATTTGATGAAAAATAAAAAAAGCCCTGGATGACTGTAAATACTTCAGTAACTTGAATAAAAATGGATAGATTAACAGTATCAATCATAATAAGACCATGATAGTACAATTAATAAAAATAAATAAATGGTTGCTGACATTTCCGTTATATTTAATTCTACTTCTTGTAATAGCCTGTCTGGATGACCACACTAAGGTTTCAGGTGTTTTAAATCCTAATGGAAGAAATGATAAATGGGGATTCGTTGGCCCCGGTGGAGGAGGAGCCATGTTCTATCCTACGGTAAGTCCGCATGACCCCAATTTCGTATTTGTAAGTTGCGATATGACGGGATCTTACATTACCCGTAATGGAGGCGAAACATGGAAAATGTTCAATTTAAGGGGGGTGATCAGGTTTTATATTTTTGATCCTTTTGATCCCAATGTAATTTACGCCAGGTCAGCTGCTCTATTCAGAAGTACGGATGGAGGTAACACCTGGAAGGTATTGTATCCCGGTCCTGAAGATATAACAGGAATTATATCTAAAGGAGATCATGCATCTGAAATAATAATCACACGGGACAGTACAAGGCGAACGGTACAGGCACTCGCCATTGATCCTGATGATTCAAAAAAACTCTACGCGGTTATTGAAATAGACAATGAAATCGGCTTATATATTTCAGAGGATTGGGGCAAGAATTGGATAAAAAAAGGTGATTTAAAAGATGCTGCCAAAAATGTATATATCGATCCATCATCACAGTATGATCATCGAAAAATTATAATTACCGGAAGCGCTTCAGTTCTGGTCATCGAGGGAGAAGATTTGCATTCTTATAAACCTCCAGAAGGAGTGGTAAGATTTACCCAGTATGCTGCAGGCTATTCGAAAGGGAATAATGAATATTTAATTTATGCCATCACCGGGAAATCCTATTTCGATCCTGCTGGAGGTGAATCCGGAATATATCTAAGTAAAGATTATGGCGAAACTTGGATAAATATTCAGGATAATCTGGTCTCTAAACACCAGGCTGGTGCAGAACTACCCGAATGGCGGGCCATCGCTACCTGTCAAATAAATCCGGAAGTTATTTATGTATCCTATGCGAATTTTAAAATCAATGATGATACTACCTGTATTGGTGTCGCCAAAAGCGATAATGAAGGTAGAACCTGGGATCTTGTTTGGAAGGATAAAGTAAATCAGCCTGTTGCAATGCCTGGTTCCAATTTTAAAAGTGGCTGGCTGAATGAGCGTTTTGGACCGGGATGGGGCGAAAATCCTTTTGCACTGGGTGTGGCACCCGGAGATCCTGATATTTGCTATGGTACTGATTTTGGTCGAACGGTTAAAACTATGAATGGAGGAAGAACCTGGGAACAGGTTTATACAAGAAAAAAGGAGAACGGTGGATGGATCTCAACCGGATTACAGGTAACAACCAACTATATGCTGGCTTTTGATCCATTCGATTCCACACACATTCTGATGGCCAATACGGATACCGGCATGATGGAAACCTGGGATAGTGGGCAAAGCTGGACCAGTGCCACGCATAATAATGGTGTGCCGCGTCCGTGGATTAACAGCACCTACTGGATTGAATTCGACCCGGATATTAAAGGCCGGGTATGGACAGTTATGAGCAGGAATCATGACCTGCCCCGACCAAAGATGTGGCGACATTTGTCTGTAAAAGAATATATGGGTGGTGTTCTGATCAGTGAGGACGGTGCAGCGCATTGGAAGCCAATCAGTGAGAGTATTGGAGAAGGTGCGATGACGCACATTTTGATCGATCCTGAGAGTTCAGCTGAAGCACGAACCCTGTATGCATGTGCTTTTGGGAAAGGTGTATACAAATCAGTGGATGGTGGCAAAAACTGGGAAAAGAAAAATAAAGGAATAGAAGGCGATGAGCCATTTACCTGGAGAATAACCCGAAGAAGCAGTGATGGGACATTATTTCTGGTTGTATCCAGAAGGAGTTCGGATGGTAGTATCGGAAACGACGGAGATGGAGGACTGTACAGATCCACAAATGGAGCGGAAACTTGGGAGAAAATGATCCTGCCTAAAGGTACCAATGGCCCCACAAGTATAATGGCAGATCCTGAAAAACAGGGCAGAATTCTATTTTCAGCATGGGGTAGACTGGTTGAAGGTTCCTTTACCCCGGATGATGGAGGAGGAATCTTTATTTCAGAGGATGATGGGAAAACATGGTCTCATGTATTGAAACTCGATCAGCATATTCATGATATTACTATGGATCCAAGGAACGGTGTCTTTTATGCCTGTGGATTTAATGCATCTGCTTACCGGTCCGAAGATCGTGGTGAGACCTGGAACAGAATCAAGGGTTATAATTTCAAATGGGGAAAACGGATTGAACCTGATCCCGTGGATCCTTCAAAGATCTACATCATCACTTTTGGAGGTGGTATCTGGCATGGCCCGGCTAATGGAGATCCCAATGCTTTGGAGGACATTATATCACCTGAGCTTGCCTACTCAATACAATAGTAATTAACAATTAAATATTTAATAAAGACATTATGCTACTCCTCAATCTAAAAAATAACTACTGCAAAAATTGATATTAAAAACTGAAATATTGATATAATTATTGACATAACTATTACAAAATGCATTTATCATGTGATTTTTGCGAATTTTAATACAAGACAGAGATGATCTCAGGATATCTCTGCATGTAAGACCGGCAATCGAATGCATTCAGATATTATTAAAATCTACTTTCAATATTTGAAACTGATACAAATTTGATACAGATATAGGATTCGTGTTTCAAGCTATTCTGAAAAGATTATGTCTATGCTCAATCAAATAAAATATCCTCAGGTACTATTTGAATAATTATATTATTACTATACCTTACAAAGGTTAATTTTCAGAAACAAAATTATTATTCAAACAGAACATTTTATTTAATCTGTTAATACAGTATTCCTTTAACCCATTACATAAATTCCCTTGTCATGAAATCGCTAAGTGAATCCCGGAGGAGTTTTATTAAAAAATCAGCGCTAACATCGGGCATGGCTGCTATTGGTTCATATGCTTATGCCGATAATTCATCCATATCAGAAAAAATCAGCAATAAACTGCCTCGTGAAGTATGGATCGCAGGCTTTTCTCAAATGGGTTTGCAGACTGAAACATCCTCACAAATGGTAGAAGAAATACTCCGGATACTCAAAAATGCCTTATTCTATCAGCCGGATGTGATTTGTCTTCCTGAAGTGTTCCCAACTTCTAATATTGATCAAGAACTCAGTCTTTCGGAGAAATTGAAAATATCAGAAAAAGTTTTAGAACAGTTTTCCGGTTTTGCTCAACAGAACAATTGCTACATAATATGTCCTTTGTATACTTCGGAAGATGGAAAGGCATACAATGCTGCGATTGTGTTTAACAGGGTAGGTCAGAAAGTCGGAGAATATCGAAAAATCCACTTGACTGAAGGAGAAATTGAGAATGGATTGACCCCTGGCCCACTTCAACCCCCTGTTTTTAAAACGGATTTCGGACTTATTGGTATTCAGATATGCTTCGATATAGAATGGGACGATGGATGGAAAAAATTAAGCGATCAGGGTACGGAAATTACCTTCTGGCCATCAGCTTTTGCCGGTGGGCAGGCTTTAAACTTTAAAGCCATTCAGCATAAATATGTAGTGGCCTCAAGTACCAGAAAGAATACAGCCAAGCTATGTGACATAAGTGGTGAGGTCATAACAAAAACCGGAATATGGGACAGGAACATATATTGCGGGGCCGTCAATCTTGAAAAAGCATTTTTACATACATGGCCCTATGTCAGGCGGTTTAACGAAATCAGGAAAAAATATGGCAGAAAAGTTCTAATCACCACGTACCATGAAGAGGAATGGTCAATTATTGAGAGTCTATCACCGGAAATCTTTGTTGCAGATATTTTAGAAGAATTCGAACTCGAGACCTATGAAAAACTCATTAAAGATTCTGAAATGGCACAAAATAAAGCGCGCAAAGGTTGATATTGTTATTACAGTTCCCAAAACTGATTCCTCTAATGTCAGCCCTGCCGAAAATGCAAAGATTTTCGATTTAAATACAGTTGAAAGCTGCTACATTGCTTGATTTCTAAAAGAGATTATTCCGGAATTAAAGTTTGTAAAAAATGGACTTGGTCCATCACTGAAGCCCACTACTTGCCTGAATTCAATTTTAACAGAAATACGTTATTGTAAGGAATTAAGGACTAAATTCGTATGATGAAAAAATTCCTTAATCTATCTTTACGAGTTTTTTTGATGCATATTTCATTCTTAGCACAAAGTCAAGAGAGAATAACCGTAAAGGCAGGAACATCACTTCTTGATTATTTTACCTTTGAGGAAAGGTACCTTTACCCTGAATTCAGAAATGGGCGAATTCTCTTTAAAGCCAATACCTACACAGAGAGGAAACTTAATTACAATTTTCTGGTTGGTGAAATAGAGTTCATCGAAAAATCTGATACACTTTCCATTATTAATATGGAAGATATCAACTTAATAACGGTCGATCAAGACTCATTTTATTACAATAAAGGATATTTAAGACAAATAAAAAGTGAATATCCGAAGGTCGCGGTAAAGGAACTCTATGACCTGAAAGAAATACGTAAACAAGATCCCTATGGCGTTGCAAGTTCAGGTGGATCATCAACTTCCTATAGCTCTCTGCCTGCTGATGGTAATTTTCACAAATTGAAAGCCAACAGGGATATGATATTTGAGAGAACCAGATTGTATTATATTTCTGCCAGCGAAAACATTTATTTAAATTATATCAAAAAGAACGTTTTCAAGTTGTATCCCATGTACAAAAAAAAGATCAAATCCTACCTGAAAATGAATAAAATCAAATTTGATTCGGAGGAGGATTTGTCGAAACTGGCGGAATACCTGGAAAGCTTATAATGATCGCCGATTTGCTCCGATATTTTACCCCGTTCCATGTTACAGGACTTTTAGAAGATGTAAAAACTTGTGGGATATCCGATTGAGATTTTCACATGTTCCTCGTTTTGATTTTTTTATAGTAACTTTTTGTGATATCTTATAAGTTTAGTCTGTAATAGAATGTAATCAGGCAGTAAATTATTAGTTCGATGTTTAAATTATTAATTATAAGTATAATATTAGTGAGTTTAAAATGAAAACAAAAATATTATCTGGTTACTCCAGTTTTATTTTAATAATTCTGTTCATCTGTGGTTGTACAAATGAACCTGATAATATTGCCATTTCATCCGATGGAGTAAAAATTGTTTTCAATCAACAAGGAAAGGGTAATCCTGCCATCATTTTTGTTCATGGCTGGTCAAATCCAAAAAAAATCTGGGATGATCAGGTGGCTCATTTTTCCCAAAAATACAGGGCCATAGCAATTGACCTGCCTGGTTCCGGTGAATCTGGCAATAACCGAGCTAATTGGACCATGGAAGCTTTTGGAGAAGATGTAGCAACTGTTATCAACAAGTTAAACCTTAAACAGGTTGTGCTGGTCGGTTTTTCTATGGGTGCAGCGGTAATTCCGGAAACCGCAAAACTTTTACCTGAGAAAGTTCTCGGACTTGTGCTGGTAGATAATATACAGGATATCGAAATGAAGTTTCCCCCAGAAATGATCGGATTTATGGATAGTCTTATGATGGACTTGGTGACCAACATGACCAATGAAAAACTGGTTGCCCATGGATTCTACAAAAAAAATCAGGAAGCTACTTTTAAAAGACTTTTTCTTATGTACGATGGCGTTTCCCAAGTTGGATGGAAAGAATCATTACAAGGTTATTGTAAATGGATTAATGAAAACTGTACTGAATCTTTCAAACAGCTAAAGGTTCCTGTTATAGCAATTAATTCCAATATGGAACCCACAAATATTGAATCATTCAGAAAATATGTCCCTTCATTCCAGGCTAAAATAATGACCGATGTGGGTCACCTGGTATTCTGGGATAATCCTGAAGAGTTTAACCGTCTGCTTGAGGAAAGCATACAGGAATTTCTAGAAAAATAAAGTTAGGGCAGTTAGAAACGAGCATATATAAATTCGTGTTTATTACGTGTAGCATTGTGTTGATTACAGATTAAGACACGGTTCATCAATATATCATTGGTAAGTTTAGGGTAATTGAATTATCTGGAATAGTAACTTTTGATAATTAGTTGAATGACGTTGCAGATCTGTAAGCGATAGCATAAATCCTATATATCCTTACAATTTATCCTAATGTATTGTCAATGGAATCATTCACGTTCGCTTCATGAACCAGTATGATTAAAAACCAATAAATTATTCGTTTAGTGACTCAATTTTCCTGGCAAGTTGTTCTCTTACGTTAAATAGTAATTCCGGATCTTTTGTATAATCCCACCATTCCGGGCATACAGCATCCACCATTTCTTTTACAAAAGCACTCTCTCCGGCGTTTTCTAAAATTGAAAAATACTCATAATCTTCAAGTCCTTCCCGGATATTTTTTAACCGTATGGTTGTAACCGGGCCGTCGAATCCTGCCTCTTTCCCCGGGTAAAATAATATACCTCCACCATTGAAATACCTTGCCTCATAACGATTTTCACCTATCTGACTGTAGTGGACGAAACCCGGCACAAGCCATGGACCGCGATCATCATACCATCCTGAGGTGGTCCAATATAATAATCCGGTGATATCATATTGCCGGTTAATCCAGGTAGGTATACGGTATGCGATCACAGGTTGATCGATATGCCAGTATGGAGGATTCTTATCTTTTAATACGTCATAATCGGGATGATAAGATGGGGCAGGCTGCACCAATGCCGAGTAGGACCATACCTCATCACCGTTATTTATTTTCTCCTGAATGGTTTCACGATCTATAAAACCAAATAAAGCACACCAGATGTCTATTGACTCATCCAGGTCCGGCCAGGAAGGATCATGCTTATAGGTTTGTTCGACAACCAACCTCTGAAGGTCAGGTGCTCCTTCCTCTGCTGCTTTGGCAAGGTTTATAACCTGATTATAATCTTTCACGGAATTCGGTTCGTCGATCATGTACAGATAGGCCCGTTTATCCCATCCATTATCCTTCAGATACTGATACATTTCCCGATAGTAACGTATGGATTTTTCAATAGCGACAGGATCCGTTTGATTTTCCGGAGTAGGCCTGGGGCTGTTGGATGTGTTGGTCATGAACGGGGTTCTTGGAACTTCAAAATCAACCAGGTTGGTCTCATCAATATACTGCTTAAGTTTTTCATGCTTTTCCGGATCAATGCTTAAAGAACCATCATCATTCACTTCCGGCAAAAGGCTATGTGGAATTGGCGGATTGATACGGTGCTTTGCCATCTCCTTACAAAATCGCATCTCGATGTCATGAAATTCCTCAGAATCACGGTCAATCCCCCAGATTTTTGAAATTAAATTAAAATGCCCTAAATGCGTGCGGTGGGAGGCAACATCAGAAAGCCTAAAGTCCCAAACTTCCAGTGTAACAGGGATTGCCGATGATATATTCTTATTTGCTTTTACAATTATTTCTCCATGATAGGTACCTGCTTCAACATCAGGGGGAACATAGACATCCACCCATAAAACACAGTGCTGACCGGGGAATATATTGATTGGATAAGCACTGTATTCGGCACCCATATATGAGCTCCCTTCCGGCAAATCTATTCTCTGCAGCGCATTGATGGAATCTCCCGACACAGGATCAATAAAAGGCAGCAATGGATCCGGAAATAAGCCCGGGCCAAATGCCGCCCTTGGAGATGATTTCCTTAAATGAACGTTTTCTGCTCTGAACAATTCGAGGTTCTCTTTCCCAATACGGCTTTGATCACCAACCAGATCCGTAATTTCCACCTTGACATCCTCCAGCTTTATGTTATCCCCGGCTGTAATGATCAATTGAAACGCTTCATATTCATTTTTTGCTGCCTTAATGTCGGCGATGGAAGTATCCTTTACAGGAATTCCAGGAATTAACCGCTCCAATGAGCTCAAAACAGTTAAGTGGATTACTTCATTAGAATTTTGATTCTCAGTATTACATCGAGTCAAAGCAATTATTGCATAGATCAAAAAGATTCTTGAAAAATTGTACATTATTATCCTTGTTTAGTATTGAAATATAAATCTTAAACCAATCAAAAAAAATCCGAAAAAATTCAAAGCGTAAAATCGTCTTAAATTTACTTCTAAGTATGAAAATAAATATAAATATCGTGCTAAATCAGTACGCAGATATAATACAAAGGTTTTATATCAGATGATTGCAAGATAAACAGTTACCTCTCATTCATAGAAAAATTTAAGACAAAATAGTGTTCCGCAGAGATAACTTTATAAAATCAGACATTTTCAGGTACAACGAATGGGGCCCGATACTGACGTGTCAGTAAGGCATCTGCCTCTTTATCATTTATAAATTTCATTGTTGTTGGATCAAATTCGAGGGTTCTGCCCAATCTGAATGCAATATTTCCAAGGTGGATCAATGCACTACTATAAAAGCCATCCTTGATATCTGCTTTTGCCAATGTCTGATCATTCTCCCTGATGGCCTGTATAAAGTTTTCATAGTGATTTCCAATACCCTGCCCGGATTCCGCGGGTTCGAGTTCCCGTCCTTTATATATCTGCCAATCATTTAAATTCTTGCTCATATATCCTTCAGATCCATAAAAGATATTTCCAATGTTGTTGGAAGCGCTCGTCATGTACGTATTATTTTTATCTTCATCCGGTCTAGGCAGACCTTCCCGGTTGCATATCCAATGCCGAACCTCAAACTGCAATATTTTCTTTTTATCCCCTTTCGCTTCCGGATTTGGGAATTCAAACAAAGCCATCATTGAATTAGGCGTATTTTGAGCATCTTCAAAAAGAAAATGGCCTCCCATTGTGGTTATTTTAACAGGCAATTTTACATTCAAACCCCACCGGGCGATATCCATCTCATGCACACCTTGATTACCCATGTCGCCACTTCCATAATCCCAATTCCAATGCCAGTTATAGTGAAACCTGTTCCGGTTGAAAGGCTTTTCCGTTGCCGGTCCCTGCCACAAATCATAATCGACATGTTTCAGGTATTCCTTCGTATAGGGTGGTTCATAACTGGTACTGCCAACGGTAAAGGCAAATTTTTCATCTTCCCGCATCGGACCGTCCGGGTATTTACCAATTGAATCGCGCCATTTATAGCACATTCCTTTTGCCATATACACCTCACCGAGTTTTCCTGAATGCAGGTATTCTGCCATGCTTATGGCGCATGGATTGCTCCTCTGTTCCGCTCCATCCTGTACAATAACATTATATTTCTTTCTGGCTTCAAGAAGCTTTAAGCCCTCATATATATTATGACAACAGGGCTTTTCCACGGACACGTGTTTGCCTGCCTGAATGGCCCAGATTGAGGCCAATGCATGCCAGTGATTAGGCATAACCACCGATACAGCATCGATCTCTTTATCTTCATACACCGTTCTTAAGTCTTGGTAAAGTTTAGGTTTCCGAAAACCTTTGTCTGAAAAATGCTTTTTAACGGTATCCGGGAAAAGGTTCTTGTCTACATCGCAAAGGGCACGGACTTCCACATTTTTGATTTTCTGATAGGATTGGATGTGACTCTGTCCCATCCCGTGGATACCAATAACTGCTACATTGATCCGGTCATTCGCACCTTTCCAACGATTGCCGGTAAGAATGGATGGGACGGCAAGCATCCCCAATTGGCCTAATGAAGCAGTTTTAATAAATTTTCTTCGTTTCATTAGTTTTTTTTTAAGCCTTTTATTTAATATAATCAATATTTTCCATATTCCTGCAGGGTTTCCCACATTGCCCAAAAGTTTTCCGGAGACACATCATCCTGGATATTGTGAACGGGTGCAAAAACAAACCCTCCACCCGGTGCCATAATGTCGAGATTTTCTTTTATGACATCTTTTATCATTACAGGGGATTCGCCATTAAGAACGGTCTGAGTATCAATTCCACCTCCCCAGAAAACCAGATCTTTCCCGAAATCTTTTTTCAAATCAACCAGATCCATTCCTCTAGCCGTGTATTGTACTGGATTTAAAATATCAACACCGGCTTCAATCAGATCAGGGATAAGCTCGCGAATGGCACCACAACTATGCAAAAAAGATTTTACTGAGGGCAACCGTTTTTTAACATGTCCGAAAAGAATCCTGAAACGGGGTATAACCATGTGCCGTAAGTCATCCGGATCCAGGATTGTTGCACTTTGTGATCCCAGATCATCACATTCGGATATGATGTCAATCTGATCCTCGCAATCATTTTGAACAGCCCAGTCTATCAGCGTATCCCAATACCTGATCTTATCCTCAAGAATTTTATCCAGTAGCAATTCTACGCCTTTTTTATCCAGAATCGTATCCATATACCATTGCTCATATCCCCTGATACGCAGTGAATTTTCAGTTAAACCGGCAGTATGACGGTCCGCCACACAACAATAACCTTCAATAAATGTCACCTGACGGGTAAGATCCCGGTGCAGGATACTCACATAATAGTCCCAATATGGATAGTGAATTTTATGAATACATTCAGAAAGGGAAGGATATGTCTCCAACGGAAAGGTTACCTGGTTGAAATATAGATCTTTATCAAGATCCCGCTCCCAGTTGCACCCGTAAAAATCAGTTACCCTTTCTACTTTCCCGATAGTCTTTTTTCTACTTTTATATTCCGGAATTCGTTGAGCGCCTATTCGCCGGGTATCGGATTTTAGCTTGACCAGGTTTTCTTCAACAGGAGTAACGATCTGTTGAATCGGATCTATTACAGGTGTCTGATATCCAGTAGAGAATCCTCTGTAATTCATCGCATTTACATAGGCGTTACAGGTAATTGCCGTAACCGTTGTTCCTGCCAGATCATAGGGGACCTTGTCCGGTTCCTCGTGATGGATACTCTTTTTTATCCTTTCCTTGCTGTTCATAATAAAACCATTAAATGTTGATTACTTTAATGTGAGGGATCAGCAATTGAATGAGCGACAGGGCAATAAGATATGCACATCCCGCAATAGCGAATGCAATTATATAGCCATTCAAACCTATATCCTGCAGTAAACGGCCAACAGAATAAGCAACAATTGCCCCTCCTATAGCACCCGCAAATCCACCAAACCCGGCTACCGTAGCCGTTGCTTGTCTTGGAAAAATATCGGCCATCAGGCTGAATATGTTCGCCGACCATCCGCAATGTCCCCCCGCAGCCAGTGCAATGAGGCCAACAGCAAGCCACATGGTTGGAACATGCGGGACCAGGATTACGGGAACGGCAAAAAGTGCGCATGCCAGTAAACTGAATTTACGGCCTTTGTTTAAACCCAAACCCATTTGCATCAGCAGGGAAGAGAACCACCCCAGAGCTACACCAATGCCCCAGGAAACCAGGTAAATGGTAAAAAATGGGAGACCGATTTCTTTCAGATTTACACCGAATTTTTCATTAAGGAACTTGGCTCCCCAGAAAAGATAAAACCACCAGACGGGATCGGCCATAAACTTAGCCAAAGCTATTGCCCAGAAGCCTTTGTGTGGAAGTATATCTCTCGATTTTATTTTTTCCATGGAATATTCCGGTTCTTTATCCGAATTTATGTACCCAAGCTCCTGGTCAGAGACATTTTTGGATTTTTCCGGTACATTAAAAAATCTCCACCATAAAAATAACCAGATCATGCTGATCGGAAATGTCCAAACAAAACCAATTCTCCAATCGTCAAAATTTAAAACAAGGACCGGTATAATCAATGGCGCAATGATAGTACCCATGTTGGATCCTCCATTGAAAATACCAACTGCCAGAGCTCTATCCTTTCTAGGAAACCATTCCGCAACTGCCCTGATCGCCGCTGGAAAATTCCCTGACTGTCCTATTGCCAGACCAAACCTGGCTATGGCAAACCCGATCCATGTCCGGGCCAGTGCGTGGCCTAGTACCGCAAGACTCCATATACTTATCGAAATCATATACCCCCTGCGTGTGCCCATCATGTCAATTAGCCGTCCCATGATCAGGAAACTTATGGCATAAGCCAGCATAAATACACTGTTTATAATTCCATATTGTTCTTCTGACCAACCGATCTTTTTTTGAAGATACGGAGCCAGTATACCCAAAGCAGAACGGTCGATATAGAGGATAACGGTAGCAACAAACAACAATCCTAATATGATCCAGCGATAACCTTTCATCTGTTTATCGTATTCATCCTTTGCAAATCTTCAAAACAAATACATGCTATAAGTTGAGAGTATTTGCAATTTTAATACGGAGGATTTCTTTGAAGATTTACAATTCAAAATCAAACATTAACTCATAAAAAAATGGTGTTATAAAAATTGATCAAATTTTAATATTTACTCAGGTCGTGTTTTATATCTTAAAAAAGTAATTATTCCTCCAGAATCTTCAATTACCTATAAGGCCCATTATTTTATTCAATTTCAGAAATATAACAACTATATATTTGCAATGGCCCTTAATGTTATAATTAACTACCTCAGTTAATTATAGACTATAATCTTCAAAGGTGTCCTCAATCTGATCAATTGTAAGGTCTCCTTCGTAAACGATCATCTTAAATTTAAAAAGTGCAGAATCACCCGCTGCAATCACATAATTCAGGGATTCCGAATTTGTTACACCCCGTCCTTGCTGAAAAACGGATATACCAAGTGGATTTGCAGCAAATAACCCGTATCCTCGGGCATGCCAGTAAGTAGGGAAATTAACACTGGCTGGATGATTCATGATAACAATGCCAATTTTTTTATCTTTGTGGTGACCCTCCAACCGGACCCATTTTGCGGGTTTACCCCAGATATTGGCTTCAGTAGTATCTCCATGTGAATTTAAATATCGACCATTCCCATGTTCTTCCGACAACCAGTCCGCCACTCTGATAGCAAACATACCTTCCTTCGTATCTTTAAAGACTACATCTTGGGAAATCGCTTTCAATTTGATCGTAAAATCGATTGTGTTATTCATTTCATTCCCAGAAAAGACCATGGTCCGATCCTCCACCAGGACAAGTTCACTATCATGTCCAATCCAATTGGCCTGAGTTCCCAGAATCGCTTTATCAGGCACAGTTTCCATCCGAGTCACATATGAATGTCGAATCTTAGTTAATCCTTGTTGATTTGCCCAGAAATTGTTTCCATTTACCTCTCCTTCTGCACCATATGTAAAAAAAAGGCCTGCGTGATGCGGATGATCGTGACTTTCCCCTTCCACTATTGATAAAGGATATTGCCGTTGAATTCGAACGCCTGATGGTGAATAGACAGGATACAGGATCGGCTTCATTAATGCTGAATCATATAGGTAAGATGTAAAGTGCCGGCCATCCTTTAAGACATGTATCTGATTATATGATTCAAAGATCTTGAATTTCGAGATATCAACAGTAAGCTTTTTCCTGTTTCCGCAATACCAGGTTAGAACTGGTATGATAATGAGTATGAAAAAGATAGATCGCATAGTATAACTTACCCGTTTATTCCACTTTTATTTTAAATGTACAAATTATACTTCTTTAATCAAATTCAATAAATCCAGGTAAAATTCGTCAATAGAATCAGATGTTTACCTCTTAATAATTTATCTATTCATTTTTGCTTCTTCCATGTTTAAAATACCGAAATGATCCCTTACAACAGTTTGCTGGATTTGGTTCTCACAGATATGAATCTGGGTAGTGTCCGGAAATTATAAGTGTCACACACAAACGACCCGGAGATCCCACCGGGTATGCAGTGTTCTTCCACACTGGTCCCGAACTCAGGATAAGGTTCCTTGATGATGTAACAGGTAACTATGTTGTCATAATTTTTGAGTTCCTTAGCCTGATCAATCCATTCTTGCTTTACTTTCAGGATTCCTTTTTCAATGCATACGATTGCTAAAATATTTTTTTGAATTCTTTCGCCACCTTTCTGGCCAGTTCCATATCGGGAAGAACAAGGTCGGGTAAGCGATTGAATGGGATCATCTCAACGGTAAGAGGTCCATCATAATGAATGGCAGAAAGAGATTCTTTTGTTTTTTGATAATCAAGATCACCCTCTTTCAGACTTTCACCAAAGCCATGAAGGACACCACCACAGTCATTTCGACTAAAATTTTTTACATGAATGGCTTTGATGTGATGTCCCAGAATGTGGATCCAGTGTTCCGGATACCCATTGAGTAAAACATTACCCAGATCGAAGTACGCTCCGATATTTGAGGAATTGAATTGTTCAATAAATATCTTCATTTCAATGGGTGAGAGCAAAAATTTATTCCAGACATTCTCAATTCCTATATTCACATTAAGTTCTTCCGCCAGGGGCAATAATTTTTTAATTGATTGAGAAGCATTATCCCAGACATCCTGGTAGGGAACAACCGGACGAGAGCTGTCCCAGGCAACATCTACCGCTCCCGGTACGAGGAGGATTGTTTCTATGCTCAGATAAGCTGCTGTCCTCAAATATTTTTCTGAAAATGCAAGTGCTCTTTCCCGCTCTTCGACATCTGGCGAAGCAAGGGAACAACCCCAGTAAAATCCACTGGCTAGCGTTTTAAGACCAATATCCTTCGCCTCAGCATATTGTCTGATCTCCTTGCATTCTTTAAGACTAATGTTTTCGTTTAAGGCATCACCAAATGTCAGCTCAAGGCCATCAAGCCCCATTTCTTTAGCATCGTCTATGGCATGTGAGGATTCCTTTTTGCCTTCAAATCCACCCAAAACCCAATAATTAATTGCTTTGTAATACATGTTTATGTCTTATTTTTCTTAATAATTGATTTCTACTGTTCTGTTTTCGTAGATTGACCTTGCTTCAGCCTCGATGATGGACAGGGACTCCACCGTTTCTTCAATGGTCAGAAAATCTACAGGCTTGATGTTTTGTTGAATGCAATGAAGTAAGTAATCTAACTCAGCGTGCCATCCTGTAGGTAATCCTGCTTTAGCAGGAGCCGGTGTATCTATCGTACCATCCTCATAAATAATTTTATAACCGGATTCCGACAGGCGAATGGTTCCTTTATCTCCAACGATCAGGAAACTCATTTCAAAAGGTGTCGATGCCGCAGGTGCCCAACTTCCTTCACTGCAAATCAGGGTCTCATTTTCAAAATCGTAATTAGTAAAAACATGATCGATTCCGGTGTCAGAACGAAATCCCTTTATGCCAAATGAAGTTACCCTTGCCGGTTTACCAAAAAAATAACGGATTGCATCTGTATCATGCAAATGAAGATCCAGCAAGGCACTTCCACTTAATTTTTCTTTCATAAACCAGTTATCCCATGATATTCCTGAAATACTGGGTGATATTCTTTTAAAAGTTGCACTTTTGATCTCACCAATTTTTCCTGATTTTACTAACTGATATGCATGCTGGTATTCCGGCCAGAATCTGATACACATGCCAATCATCAGGTTTTTTTCACTGGTACGTGATAAAGAAAGAATTTCACGTGCATCAGACGTATTTAGGGCGATAGGTTTTTCACAGAAAACATGTTTTTCTGAATTTAAAGCTGCTGTAATGAATTCTTTATGTAAATAGGTAGGTAAACAAATGTCAACTAATTGTATCTCAGGGTTTTTGATGAGTACCATGGGATCTGTGTAGCAATCAATACCAGCAAGGTCCACCGGGAGACTATTATCTTCATTTCCAACATTGCCAATTATTTTACTCCAATCTCCTCGAATTTTAGCCTCATCAACATCTGCGATGGCATGGATTTCAGCCAACGGATGGTCCCTATAGATTCTAAAATGCGTGGATCCCATAAATCCGATGCCAATAATTCCAATTTTTATTTTGTCAGTCATAGGTGAAAAGGTTAGATGCATTTAAAAGTTATGATAAGGTCAATATAGGCATTTAAATTGCTTTTTCTCGTTCTGGACGCAACCATTTTATCTTTTTAAAAAAAATCTACTCATTCTTTTTAACTTTAGGATTGTTTTTAGTCATGCATTCTTGGTCATACTAAAAACATTACTGAAATTTAATGTTATGAGTACTTTAAAAAAGATATCCGTATTGATGGTTATGGTAGTTGTTATCCTGAATTTGCAATCAAATTTAGTTTTCGCACAGGAAGAACAGGCTGAATTAGTAACAGTCCGACCCACTGTCATCGACAGTGTTCTACCGAATCCAGGGATCGGGTTTACCACCTTTCAACGTTTCAACGGAGATGATCTGAACGAGGGATCGGGTTGGACTGAAGGATTTCCTATTGAATATCAGAATTTTGATGGTGATCTGAAAAACAAGGATTATCCCGAGACAACGATCGCTTATTTCAGGGTAAACTGGCGATTTGTTGAGCCGGAGAAAGAACAATACAACTGGGAAATGATTGACAAAGCCCTTGAAACAGCTGCAGAAAGAGGGCAGACACTGATGTTACGAATCTCACCCTATGAGGGAGATGATGCGAAAGATGTACCTTCCTGGTACCGGGAAATGGTTGGTAATGAAAATAACTTAAAATCAGAGAAATGGAGAGTTGATCCGGAAGATCCAAGATTCCTTCAATACTTCGGGGGAATGATTAAAGCCCTGGGGAATCGTTATGATGGGCACCCGGATCTTGAGACGTTGGATATATCATTTGTAGGTTATTGGGGGGAAGGGGATGGAACCCATTTGTTGAGCGACAATACCAGGATCAAATTAGTAAGATCCTATATAGATAATTTCAAAAAGACGAACTTGATTTTCCAGCCATTGAACGGAGATGCGCCGGATCCGGGAGTACTTGTGGAGGATCTGCCCATTGCAGCCTGCTGGCCTAATGGCCGTCATAATGGAAAGGGCCCTGAAATGCGATACGTAGGCTGGCGGATTGATTGTCTGGGGGATATGGGATTCTGGGATGGATGGTGTCATATGCTGGATGTTTATCCGCAGGATATTATCAAAAGCGGCATGATAGATGCCTGGAAGAAGGCCCCAATTGCCATGGAAATCTGTGGTACCTTTTTATCCTGGTTGGAGCGGGATAAATATGATGAAAAAACGGTGAAATACATTTTTGATCAGGCATTAAAATGGCATATATCCTCATTTAATGCCAAAAGCTCACCCGTTCCTGAGCAGTGGATGCCCTTGGTGAATGAATGGCTGAAAAAAATGGGTTACCGCTTTGCCCTGAGGAAATTGACTTTTCCGGCCGAAGCAAGACCACATGGTCAGATCTTTTTTACCAGTTGGTGGGAAAACCAGGGTGTGGCCCCATGTTATAAAGACTTTAAACTGGCATTCAGGCTAAGGAATGCAATAAGGACAGAAATTCTGGTGACAGATACAGATATACGAAACTGGCTACCAGGAGATATCATTTACGATGACCGCGTATTTCTGCCGTATGATATACCAGAAGGGACCTATGAGTTTGATATGGCCTTAATATCTTTAGACGACCTAAAACCAAAGGTAAAATTGGCGATTGCAGGGATTCGTGATGATGGCTGGTATACTATGGGTAAAATTTCGGTCCGAAAATAAAGGTTAATTATCCTATTAAATCGACATTACTGATATATTATTTCATCATTAATAACAGACTTTAAAATATATTTATATAAAATCAACAAGAACATTTTGTCATGAATTACCCAATTATTAAGAAACTTTTGTCTTTTATAGGGATTGTAATGATATTCTCTGGTTTAGATATCCGGGCTGCTGATAAGGGATATACACTTGGAAATGATGAGGTATGTTCTGTCTGGTGGGCGGAGGGAGCTTATAAAATAATGAGGTTAGATCCCCTGCCATCAGGTGAAATCAAACCTGTGAAACTATTCGCGGCTGCCAATGAGTATGAATCAGTACAACTTGTTCTGTTTCCTCATCAAGCCTTAAATAACTTTAATGTAATAACCGAAGGTTTAATAACTGAATCTGGTGTATCTATCCCTGCGAGTCAAATCACAGTCAGGATGGTTGAATATGTACACGTAGTACGACCTACAGATGATTATGGAGAGCCCGGTTGGTATCCCGATCCGTTACCCTTACTTGACCATCCGACAGACCTTCAAATGGGGATAAACAATCCTTTCTATATTACAATACATGTTCCGGAAACGGCAACCGCTGGGACGTACAGAAGCTCGGTTCAGCTGATTGCTGATGGATGGCAAAAAAATATACCTTTTTCTATACAAGTATGGAATTTCAGAATTCCTGATAGGCCGACCGTAAGATCGTCTTTTGGTATTGGGACACAACAAATCCGTCAATATCATAACCTGGAATCGGATAAAGAACTTAAGGAGGTGACTGATAAATACTATAGCCTGATGAACGATTATAAAATCGCTCCCACCGATCCATTTTCACTCTATCCTATGGAGGTGATAGTTGAAGGTTTAAACTGGACGGGTGGCATTTTCAGTAATGAAACTGTTGTGTCCGGAGATAATGCGCTAAAGGTTGTAGATGATGATCCTGAAACAAATATTGAAGCCTTTACCAATGCATTGATTGAAGTGGATCCTCACGAGACCTACACATTAAGCTGGTATGTGAAAACCGCCAAACCGGAACAAAAATATTGTGTGTTGCTGAAATGTTATGACGAAAACAAACAGAACATGATTTTTGAGAATAGGATGGAAGATTTTGCCGGTCAAAATATGTGGAAAACAGATACCCTTAAGATCCGGCGATTCCGGGAAGAAATCAAATACGTCAGCATACATTTGTTCCCGGTTTTTCGGGACAACTCAGGGAGATATACGGGGACGTCATGGTTTGATGATATTCACTTTATCAGTTCAAAAAGTAATCAAAATCTGATATTTCAGGGTGATTTTGAAGTGGATCCGGAAACACTGGATCTTAATGTCGATTTTGAGGAATTTGATAAGGCAGGTAAAAAATATATTGATGAATTGGGGTTTAATGCATACAATTTGCATCTTGAAGGATTACCCTCGGGAACCTTCTTTAAGCAGGAAATAGGTGTGTTTAATGGATTCTTACAGGGTACAGCTGAATATGATTACCTGATGAAAAAATATCTGACCATTGTACAGGATCATCTTGAAGAAATGGGTTGGCTGGGAAGAGAATACGTATATTGGTTTGATGAACCCAATACCGAAAATTATCCATTTGTTCGCGAAGGAATGGAGATTATAAACCGCTCAGCACCAAAGATTACCCGATTTATCACAGAGCATCAACCCGGACCGGATATTATGGATGTTACCGAGATCAGCTGTACTGTAATCGGCCAGCTTGATCCAGATATCATTAAAGACCTGGTTTTGCAGGGGAGAGAATTCTGGTCATATGTATGTTGTTGTCCCAAGGCCCCATATCTGAGCTTATTCATCGATCACGATGCTATAAACATGCGGATGTGGCTCTGGCTGTCCTACAAATTTAAAATGAAAGGCATTTTGGTTTGGTCAGCCAATTATTGGAATTCCCGAACTGCTTCACCAGAGAAATATCTGCAAAATCCGTGGGAAGATCCCATGTCCTACACCGTTGGATACGGTTTGCCTTTTGGTAAACAAAATGGATGGGGTAACGGGGATGGACGGTTTCTTTATCCGCCTAACAGGAATCCGAATGACCATTCAAGAAAATTTTTGGATGGGCCTATCCCATGCTTGAGACTTGAAAATATTCGCGATGGTATTGAAGATTATGAATATTTAATTTTACTGGGAGATATTGCCGCCCGTGATGATGGAAAACATAAAAAACAGATGAAAGAAGCACTTAAGTTGTTGGGCATTCCTGATTCACTTGTAGACGGACCTGTGAATTATAACAAGGATCCCCAGTCCCTGATCCAATACAGGAATAAGATCGGACAATTACTGAACGATTTTTATGAGGAACCCTGACGTGAAATACATGGTGTGGTTTCAAATTATATGCATTGCTAATAATATTATTTTTAAATCAGCAGCTTAATATACCTGTACATTTAAATAATGATCAATTACGATGAAATCTGGTCTTTACCTTTTGATTCTAATAATTTTTTTATTGCCTCATGATTCTACAGCGGAAATAATATATGTCGATGGTAGTATCGATCGGTCAGGTTGTAATACATATGATGTTTCTTCCCGAATATGTACAACGGGTTTAAATTCTGCATTCAGAACCATACAATCTGCTCTCGATGTTACTGATTATGGAGATACCATTCTGATTAGAGAAGGATTTTATCCTGAAAAATTAATCATTGATTCGAGTACAGAAAAGGCGGGATTTATTACTTTATCAAATTTCAAGGATGAACCCGTTTTAATCGATGGAAATAATCCCGACCTTGGACCTCTTATCACAATTAATTGTGATAATGTCAGGATCAGTGGTTTAAAAATAAGCCATAGTAGTTCATTTGGCATCATTTCCCGAAATACTGATACTATATTTATAAAAAACTGTGAAGTATCTTATTCAAATGACGGTGGGATCGTATTTGTAGACGCATCAAATATAACAGTTACAGACTGTGAGGTACATCATAACAATTACCGTGGACTTGAGGCAGCCCATGAAGCGATCAGCTTCCACAATGTACATGGTTTTGAGGTTGCCCGCTGCCAGGTATACGATAACAAGGAAGAGGGCATTGATGGGAAATATGGATCAAAAGATGGCATTATTCATCATAATACGGTATTCAGGAATAATGGCCCCAACATTTATATCGATAAGGCAAACCATATTGATGTATATAATAATTTGGTGCATAGCGCGGTCTCAAAAGCTGGTATTTCATTGAATATTGAAAGTAAGTGGCACACAGAAGGATTGGCCTGGACATTACAGCATGTTAATATTTATAATAACATCATATATAATAATTCCGGGGGAATAGGATTCTGGCTCGAAGAAGGAGATGGGGAAGAATTACAAGCAAAATGGGATTATATTAATATTTATAATAATACGATTGTAAATAATGCAAGGCAGGGAGAGAACCGCGGAGGCGGAATTTATATAATCAACCTTAATTCTGAAAATTTTGGTAAAAACATCAGTATCTGTAATAATTTATTTTCTGGAAACGTAAGTGATGTTTCAAAGACGATTTGGAACTGGAGGGAAAATGAATTGCTAGATAAAATATCGATTTTTAATAATTTGTTCATTCAAAACGAAGCTTCAAATGCGTTCGGGAAAAATCCGGTAATGGCTGTAAATCCTGGTTTCATGAATCCAGATATCTTTGAATTCCGGCTTACCCCTGATTCAGATGCAATTGATACCGGAACTGAGATACTTTATCCTGAAACTGACTATGATGGGATCTCACGGCCCATTCAGGATGGGCCAGATATTGGTGCATTTGAATTCAGAAAGTAAACACCACCATCTTATATTTCCGATAAAATTTGTCTATAGACTTTTATAAAATTTGAAATGGATAACTTTTACTCACAAAGGGTTTTACATTCCCATTGCTCAATTCCATTTCACCAGTTAGCAATATTCTATGGATTCCAGGATTGTTGATATTCAAGGTAAATTGCATTCGTTCAGCTTCGGTAATGTCAACCGGCATAATGATTTGTTCGAATCCGTTATTTATTTGAAATATCTTTAACCGACCCTTGATCCGGGAGATTCCCTGTCTGAGTTTAGCTTTAAATGGTACTACAACTTCACAATCAATATCGGTTCCGGTCATAAATCCCTGCAATCCTTCTTCGGTTTTCTTTGAAGGGCTGTGCATATAAAAGGATACTGAAGGAGCTCTATGTGGCAATAAGGTGTGATCCTTATTGTTTAAAAACTGACCAACTGTATCCAGCATATTTTCCAATCCACCCCATTTATAACTGAATACAACAAATCCATCCTGGCCATATGCTCTTCCTTTTCGTATGGATTCCATCAGCATCTCAGATTTTTTATTAAGAAACAGCCCAATGCCACCATAATAGGGAATATTTCCCTCGATGAGCGGTAAATGATTTTGGATATCAGTAAGATATTCCTCTGGATCCGCGGTATAATTCATGGGGCATACGAAATCAAGTATGCTTTTATCATCCCATGTCCACCATTCCTGACCATCATGAAAGTACGCTGAATTAAGATTAGGTCTGGCAGCAAGTGATACACAAACGTAAGGATCATAATCATGTATTGCTTTGGCGATCTCTTCAGCAGAGCTAGTGATCAGTTCTTTACGCCATTCGAGATATACCGCTCTATATTTTCCTTCTTTCCAGACATCATCTGGCCATTTATCAATTTTAAGTGCTGTTTCTTTAATGAATTTTTCCCTGCAGGATTGACAATAACAAAGCGGTTCATAAGGATATCGCATATAATCGAAATGTACCCCGTCAACTTCATATTTTCTGACCAATTCAAGCATAACGTTTTTTTCAAGCTCCCTGTTTTTTAAATGAGCCGGGCAAAGCCAGTCGAATTTCTGATTCCACCCCAACTCTTTACTCACCTGGGGTACTCGTTTGTTATCATAACTTATTTGTATTCTGTTTTCCCTTTCATATCGGTTGACGGAATCTTCCAGGGCACCGTTTAAATTCCAATTCATTTTCCAGACGTGTACTTCGATTCCATGGCTATGGGCTGCTTCAATACACATGGCAAGTTCATCTCTTTCACCCTTCATCGGAAGAAACTCACTTGGATAATACGACCTTCCTGAAGAACACATATATGGAAAAATCATATTAAATCCAGCCTTGCTCAAAACGGCCATGGTAGAATCCCAGTTGATATCTGGAGAAGGTGACATCCAAACACCCCTGCCCTCTGCGTTGAACCGATATTCCGGAGCATTTGGATGACAGCTAAAAAGTGTAATTAATGTGATCGAAAAAAAGATATTGATTTTCATAGATTCTAATTTGAAGCGTAAAATCAGTAGGAAAGATGCATTTTTCAATATAAACAAAATAAAGCTTATTTGGGCGCAAAACCTCATTTTGTTGTGTTAAGTTACCTTTTTATTATTTGCATTCCATCATTATCTTTCAATACCTTATTTTCGAAAAGAAAATTATTGGTCCAGCCATTTTGGAATGCTTCTTTTTAATTTTTACATTAAAGTAGATATACCGGTCATTATATATTCAATGCTTCTAGACAGATCAGAGGCGTGTGCCGGAAATAGAAGCATTTCAGGTATTTTTATTACAAGTCAAATGCCATTGAACAATAATTTTTTTAAAATAGATATGAAGACTTTAACTGTCCAAAACCTCACCACAAAATTAGTTTGCTTCCTATCCTTGGTTTTTGTGCCATATCTGGGATCAGGAGAGATCTACAATGCTAAAATCACCATTCCCATGGTGAATACGGTGCCTGAAATTGACGGCAGAACAGATGATAAAGTGTGGGAAGAATGTTTAAGTATGTCGGATTTTGTTGTGTGGACCCTCGATGCCTATATCAAAGATCCCGTTACCGTTTATCTCGGATATGATAAAAATAATGTTTATATCGCTTTTAGAAATTCGGATCCTGAAGCTTCGTCCCTTAAAGCCAAGGTGCCTGAAAAACGGTTACATGACACATTTTTATGGGGGAGGAATTTTAGTCGCATTTCTTTGAGTAATGGGAAAACTTCACTGGCCTTCATGGGAGATCCTAAAGGTACCATGGCAGACTGGGGAGATGGCGATATGGCCTGGAATGGAACATGGTCCTTTGCTGCATCCATCAGTGAGGAATTCTGGACTGCAGAATTTCAGATTCCTTTCAGTGATTTCGGTCTTGAGAATCCACCCTTAGATGAATCCTGGTCTCTGAGCATCAGCAGAGGTTTTCCATCAGGGGAATCCGCTTCATGGGGTGGTACATGTTCTTTTTCCGGGGAATTAAATGCGACCTTTCAATTTGGAAGGTGGCCCAAACCGATACCAGGGAATAATAACCTGAACTTTGAAGCTAACAATTCCGGGAAGGAAAAGATGGATATAATATGTGAAATTGAATTGATACCCTTTCAGGACAAACCGAAATTCATAAATCAAACCGGGCAGGGTGCCAGTTCGGATATGGAACTATTATTAAGAGGCGAGCCCTTGCGATATACCTCTCGATTAGCTGTGCCACCAGGGCGGTTTCAAAAAGAATTGTTTTTTGATTTGCCATCCGAAGGAAGTTATTATGCGACAAGCACTTGCCGAAATGAAGAAGGAGAAGTGCTCCACCGAAACCGGGGGTTCTGGTTTATCCTGGAACCAAATTCAGAAAGACTTGGGAATATCAGAATGAAGCTGGGAGAAGCTGCAGCTGCATATGTAAGAAAGAATACTGAGTTAACCGAAAATTTAAAAAAAGAAGCCGAAGTTTTATTTAAAAATCTGAAAGAATTGAATGAGAAAATAGATCCAGCCTGGACTAACAAAAAATGGGATGATCTTTCACGTCAAATCGAAAACCTGGAAAATCAGGTTGATCAATACTTACACAAGGTACGATGGAGTTCATTAAATAACTGGCAAAAAGAATCGATTTTTGGAATTACTGCCACCCATCCAATAGTAAAGCTCCAAAGGGATCAACCGTTTCCTGGGATATTGAATAACAATATTCATTTATCAGCAGCGCGCAGAGAATATGAATCCTTTCAACTGGTCGTAATTCCCTTTGACCAGGATATAAATGATCTGACGATTAAAGTAAATGACCTGATCAATGATGAAGGTTCGCGTATTTCAAGAGAACAGATCAGTGTATCGATGGTTGGATATAATTGGATTGACTGGCAGGCAGCCTATGTTGCTGATAAAGGTTGGCATCCTGACCCGCTTTTTCCTGTCACAGAACCCATTTCACTAACAGAATCGGTACTATGTCAACCATTCTGGATCACCGTGTTTGTCTCTCAGGATACACCAGCCGGTATATACAGGGGAACGGTTACCGTGACTTCTTCAGATGGAAGTTCAGAATCCGTTAATATTTATTTTCGAGTCTGGGATTTTGCCCTTCCAGTCGAAAGCCACCTTAAAACTCACTCCTGGGATGATCTCGATATCTTGTCCGGATTTTATAATCTTGAGGAATATCCGCTTGAATGGTATTTACGATTTTGTGATCTGCTGTTAAAAAACAGGATGAATCCGGGTTCAGCCGGCACCCATTATGTTGATCAGACACCGGATGCTTCCGGTATATATGACTTCAGCCAGGTAGAAAAAGTTCTTGAATACGGCCTGGAAAGAGGTCTTTCCCGATTTTCGATTATTCAGTTAAAAAAGGGACCTTATAAACAGGAAGAAGCCGAAAAGGTTTATGCGTTCATTGAGGCTTATGCGAACTTTCTTAAAGAGAAAAAATGGATGGATAAGGCACTGATAGAGCTTTGGGACGAGCCAACTTCCCTAGAATGGACGGGTGTAAAGGCCCGTGCGGAACGTATACGAAAAATTGATCCCGATCTTAGACTGCAATTATTCGCCGAGGGAGGTCCCTACGCATTCTGGGAAGAACAAAGCAAAAAATATGGGCTTCAGGGACTAATTGATATCTGGGCACCCTGGAAGATCGTCGAGTCTCCCGGAACACAGGCGGCAGGTGACGAAATCTGGACGTATTTCTGTACACTTGCCAGAGGCGTAGCTCCCAATTTTTATATCGACCGTCCTGCCATTTATCAACGGCTTATTGCCTGGTATTGCTGGATGTACGGGGTAGATGGATTTGAACACTGGAGCACTACTTATTTCTGGAGAAATGTACATGAAGGAAAGCCGATGAGTGAAAAATGGCCGAATACAGGATGGGATTCCCGTACCTATCACCATTACAACGGAGAAGGCCAACTCATTTACCCGGGGCCTGATGGTTGGCCTTTGCCTTCCATACGTCTGGAGATCTTTCGTGACAGTATGGAAGATTATGAATATTTGTTTATTCTTAACGAACTTCTGGAAAAAGCGCAGGGTATTCAGGAAAATCCGGATCTACAATCAGCCAGGCAACTCTTAAACGTCGAAGATTATATGTTACGAAAATATCCTATGGAAGTTAAGGAAACCCAGGAGCATACCATCATGTTTCCGGATCAACCTGAGCGAATCCTGTACATGAGGGAGAAAATTGCAGGCACCATTGAAAAATTAAATAAATAATTTATTATCTAATACAATGCTTTTAACCTTTCTCCCATCCTTTAAATGATCATTATTATGAAATTATTTATTTTAACCGTCGTAATATTTTCTACTTTTTACTGCAATGTCACAGGTCAGAAAGCAGTGATATATGAACAAAAGGTAAACATGAAAACCTACATGTTTTCTGATCCCAATCCAGTCCCGGATATCAATAAAAGCTATCCTTATTGCAGATTTGATGGTTATACAAATCAAGGCAAACAGCAGGAATGGAATATGGTTATTTTGGAAAATGATTACATTAAGGTATTTATAACTCCTGAAATTGGAGGTAAGATATGGGGTGCCATAGAGAAATCTACAGGTGGAGAGTTTCTATATTATAATGATGTAGTGAAGTTCAGGGATCTGGCCCTACGTGGACCCTGGACTTCAGGGGGATTGGAACTTAATTTTGGATTGATGAGCCATGTTTCCACTTGCGCTACTCCTCAGGATTACATTATCAAGGAAAATGCCGATGGAAGTGTATCCTGTGTAATTGGTGCGATTGATTTACATACACGAACCCGATGGAATGTGGAAATAATTCTCCCAAAAAATAAAGCCTATGTTGAAACGGTTGCTTCCTGGTTTAACACCTGTTCTGTTCCGGTAACCTATTATCATTATATGAACGCAGCGGCCAAGACGGAGGGTAATCTGGAGTTCATTTATCCGGGCAGTCACCACATTGGCCATGGAGGAGAAGTTGGTGAATGGCCAGTTGATAACGGAAGAGATATATCCTTTTATGAGAATAATAATTTCGGACCCTATAAGTCATATCATGTACTCAATGCATATACAGATTATATGGGTGGCTACTGGCATGCGGAAAATTTTGGGTTTGGTCATCTGTGTGACTATGATGAGAGGCCTGGGAAAAAACTATGGATATGGGGGCTCTCTCAACAGGGAATGATTTGGGAGGACCTTCTAACTGATACAAAGGGTCAGTATATTGAATTTCAATCCGGCAAACTCTTTAACCAGGCAATGGTGCAAAGCAGTTATACACCATTTAAACACCGGGAATTTATTCCACACGATTCGGATATTATGAAGGAAATCTGGTTTCCCCTGAAAGGAACGGGAGGAATGGTGTCCGCTTCCAGATATGGCGTTTTAAATGTAGTCAGGAAGGGCGATTCAGTTGAGATCCGACTAAGTGCCTTGCAGGATCTGAATGAAATTTTAATTTTAAAAATAGGAGAACGTGTGATCCTGGATGAAAAGGTCATTCTTAAGCCGCTTGACCTTTATATCACAAAAGTTGTAGTAGAGGCCAATGAAGAATTTTCAATCGAACTGGGCGATCATCTTCTGGACTATTCATCCACCAAAAAGGAAAGGATTGTAAACCGGCCTTTGAAGGTGAATACGCATTTTGACTGGAATTCGGCCATTGGCTTATATACAAAAGGTCTCGAATTGGAAAAACAACAGTCGTATATCGATGGAAATGCATATGCGTTGGCACATGAATTGTACATTAAAAGCCTGGAAAAGGATCCGGCTTATGCACTGGCATTGAACCGGCTGGGACTCAGTTATTACAGACGGATGGAGTATGTAAAAGCACTGGACCCTATTTTGAAATCCATGGCAATTGATACGTATGATCCAGAAGCGAACTATTTATATGGCTTAATTAATGCAAAACTTCATAAATATGATGAAGCAAAAAGTGGCTTTTCTATTGCAGCTCAATCCACTACTTTCCGTACTGCATCTTATACGGAGCTGGCTAAATTATTCCTGGTTGAGAAGAGGTATTCCAAAGCCGCTGAATATGCACAAAAAGCATTGATGTTTAATCAGCATAACATCATTGCGATGGAAATTTTAGCTGTTACCTACAGACTAACAAATAAACTGCTATTATGGGATGAGGTATTAAAAGATCTTTATGAGCTGGATGAAACCGATCCATTTGTTGCATCTGAAAGGATCATGAGCGTGGAAAAGGATTTGAATTCACTTAGGCATCTTATCACCAATGAATTGCCCTTTGAAACCTATTTAAGTATAGCTATCAGGTATTATACTTTTGGATTTCAAGCAGAAAGTATCAAAATATTGAAAGCCGCCCCCGAACATGTCACGGTACTCCTGTGGCTGGCCTTTTTAGATGTTGAAAATAAGCAACACTGGCTGGAAAAAGCCATAGAAAAATCTCCTGAATTTGTCTTTCCTTTCCGGGAAGAAACATTAATGGTATTGGATCATCTGATGAAAACAGAAAATGACTGGAAGTTAAAGTATTATGCTTCATTGATCTACTGGAAGAAAGACCTTAATGCCCAGGCCATGAATTTAATGCACCAATGTGGAAACGATCCGGATTATGCTCCATTTTATCTGGCAAAAGCCATATTATTTGATGATGAGCCTGTTATTAAAAAGGAAGCTATTCTAAAAGCCAAATCACTCGCTGAAACTGATTGGAGAGTTAATCTCGCATGGATCAATCAGTTAATGGCTGAAAATAAATATGAAGAAGCAGGTCAACTTTCTAAAAATACATTGGGGAAGAAACCGGAAATGGCCATTTTAGGAATAAGCTACGCCACCGCATTATTAAAATCAGAAGAATACAGGAAATGTCTGGATTTTCTGGATTCCTTTCAGGTCTTACCCTATGAAGGAGCCAATGAGGGACGAAATATCTATCATGAAGCGTGCATCAGGGCTGCTTACGGGGAATTACACAAGAAGAAATCCAAAAATGCCATCAATTATGCTGAAAAAGCAAAACTATGGCCCATCAATCTGGGTGCAGGAAGACCTTATGATGTAGATGAAAGACTGGAAAACTATTTATTGGCGTATTGTTATGAAAAAATGGGGAATAATTCAGAAGCTGACAGGCTTTACAACGTAGTGGCGGATTATAAAATACCAGATGATCAAAATGAAAATGTTTTGTTCTCTTTACGAATTGCAGCCTTGAAGAAATTAAATCGAAAAAAGGAAGCAAATGATTTGTTGCAAAAAATTGAGATGGAGGAACCTGATAATATTTATATTAAGTGGGTAAGCACAAGGGAACTACAGGGCGATTCGGAATCTTTAACCCAAGAAATAATGACGTCTGAAATTGAAAAAACACCCATTAATAACAAATTCCTGCTGGTTAATGAGTTATTTTCAATTATTAAATGAACATATCCGTTACAATAATTTAATTGAAAATAAACTCTTGTAAATATTACTTCACCTGTATTCGTAATCCTTCTATATCCTAAAGCCAAATATTATATTAGTCGGTTTGATTGCATAATTATATCTGATTATCTGATAGTGAATAGGATGTTTTTTATATTGACTTCCACTTGTCTATTTTGTAAATTGATTTAAAGCCAATTTTATCCATACCATAATGAAGACAATTATTAAAACAATGTTTTTCATTATGACACTGGCTTTATTAAGTCAATGTGAAAAAGATGAACCAACCCCTGTTGTTAATATTCCTGATAACAACTTTCAGAATGCCCTCATTGAAGAGGGTGTTGATACCAATGGAGATGGTCTGATTAGTTCTGAGGAGGCTGAAGCGGTTAGCTTGTTGAATGTTGATGGAATATTATTTACTAATGATCCTACTCATGGAATAGCAGATCTAACAGGAATTGAAGCATTTACCTATTTAGATACCCTCAAATGCAATAATAACAGATTAACCTCTCTGGATGTATCAGCTAATACTGCTCTTAAATACCTGGCATGCAGAAACAATCTTCTGCAGGATTACACTTAAATTCCAGATTATAACTTCATAATTGTTACTTTCAAGGTACAGACAATATAATTTTAAAAAAAAATAAAAATCCAGTTATTTTTGTTTAAAGCATGATTTTTTGAAAATGTTAAATAACCGGAATTTTAAACTTTTACTTTTCGCCATATTGCTAAATCACCTAAATTGCAGCGACAATACGGGTAAAAAACAGGCCGGAATGGAAATGGAACATTATACAATGAAAGATTTCGGAAATGTTTCTAAAATTGATGTACATGCTCACATCAATACCGAAACGACCTGGATGATTGACGAAGCTCGTGCAAATAACTTCAGATTAATGGTTATGGCTGTGGATGTAGTGCCTGATTATCCGCCAATACCTGAACAGTTACGAGTAAGAATAAAACATCACCTCGAGCATCCGGATATCGTTATATTCAGCACGGCTTTTACCTTGGATGGTTGGGATGACCCAGACTGGTCTGATAAGGTTATAAAAAAATTAGGGGAAGATTTTGAAAATGGAGCTGTAGGAGTAAAAGTTTGGAAAAATATTGGGATGGAAGCCAAGGATGCAAACGGCAATCTGATTATGCTGGATGATCCTAAATTTGATGACATATTCCGGTTTTTAAAGGATCAGAATAAAGTGCTGATAAGCCATGCCGGAGAACCTAAAAACTGCTGGTTGCCTTTAGAGCAAATGACAGTTAAGAATGATAGAGATTACTTTGGTAAGCATCCAGAATACCACATGTACCTCCATCCTGAATTCCCATCCTATGAACAGCAGATGGAAGCTCGCGATAAAATGCTTGATAAAAATCCTTCCCTTACTTTTATAGGAGCTCATCTGGCAAGCCTTGAATGGAGTGTTGAAAAAATAGCAAAGTTTCTCGACAGGTATCCAAATGCATCCGTAGATCTGGCAGAGAGAATCAGTCATTTACAGTATCAGACACAAAGTGATCATCAAAAGGTTAGAAACTTTTTTATGGATTACCAGGATCGGATACTCTATGGGACAGATTTTCAACAATTGGAAGATACTGATCCTATAACCTTAATAAAGAATATGAATGAAAGATGGATGCTCGAATGGAAATATTTTAATACAGATGAAAAAATATCTGTGCCGGAATTGGACTTACCAGTACGGGGACTTGCATTGCCCAAAAATGTTGTGGATAAAATTTACCGGCTGAATGCTGAAAAGATATTTCCAAATGCTTGGAAAGATGATAAAGATGAGAGTTAACCTAAAAAAATCATGAATTTTTTGCCCCAAGGGGCCGTACTGATGCATCGGGACGAGGATTAATCCCGTCACGTAGCTAATTGAATTTAAATGAATTACAAACTGTTGGTTTTCAATTTGGCGAATTATTAAAGAATAATCGGGGTTAATCCAAAAAATTTATTATAAAGAAACAAGTACTAACTTCTGGGTCACTAAATCTTTAACTGCTTCAATGGCCGGTGGGAAAACCTTCCTCAAATCAATTTCATCCGTTTGGCGCAATAAATTTTTAATATTTAGGATGAAGGTATTTTTAATTTCAGTGGCGACATTTACCTTGCAAATACCCAGCCTGATTACTTTTTTTATCTGATCATCCGGAACACCGGAACCGCCATGTAAGACAAGACAGGCATTGGATATACGGTTTATTTTATCAAGTCTTTCGAAATCGAGTTTTGGCTCCTTTTTATAAAATCCATGAGCTGTACCAATGGCAATAGCCAACGCGTTAACCTCTGTGGCATTTACGAATCTTTCCACATCTTCGGGTTCGGTATAGTCAACTTTATCTGTCGATTGTCCGAGTTTCGCCACATAACCAAGTTCGGCTTCCACATTTGCTCCATAATTAACAGCAAGTTTTACCACTTTTCTGGTTAATTCAATATTATCTTCAAAAGGCAATTCGGATCCATCGATCATCACCGAATCAATACCTGCCTTTAGACATTGGGCAACAAGTTCTGCCGAATCACCATGATCAAGGTGGATCCAGGATTCTACTTTATAATATTCCATCGCAGAACGGGCAAGTGCAATTGCATTTTGTAGGCCCATATAATCGATAGAGCTTCTTGTTAATTGTAATATAATCGGCAGTTGCGTTTCCTTTGCCGCTAACATCACTCCTTTAAGTGTCTCAAAATTATAAAAATTAGTAGCCAGAAGCGCTTTTTTTTGCTCCCTCATTACCTGGAGTTTTTCCTGCAGTTTCATTCTAATATTAAGAAGATTATTTATTTGTCAATTTGGAAATTAAATCTTTTCCTTGCTATATCTTTCACTTTGTTATAACTCTCAAACGCAGCAGTGCCTCCTGGAGCCGTAGTATTGATGGCACCGGCAAGATTACCAAACTGAAGACATTCAATTAATGCCACATTTTGTAAATATTTAAAGATAAATCCCGCATTAAAACTATCGCCAGCCCCTATGGCATCGACTACCTCCTTATTCAGAAAAGGATTCGCCATAAAGCTTTTTCCCTTAAATAATCCTAATGAGCCTTTATTTCCCATTTTTACAGCTATTATGTTGGAATTAACTTTAACCGCTTCGACTGCCTTCTGGATATCCTCTGATTTAGTCAAAGCCAGGAATTCTTGAATATTTGGTAAAAACACATCCACCATGGGGAGTAATTCCTTAAGATTCAGATCCCATTTTTCCAAAGGATCCCATTGCGTGTCCAGGGATGTAGTAATATTCATGCTTTTGGCAAGTTTTAAAATTTCAGGAAGATTGTGGTGAATACCAGGTTGAAGAAAAACCGATGAGATGTGAATATGACTGCACAGATCTAGAATTTCCGGCGTAATGTCTTCAATTGTAAGATGTTCCATAGCACCTGGGTGGGTTATCATGGCCCTGTCCTCTCCATAATTCAGTACGATTGTGGCTCCTGTTTTGAATTGATTACTGCAAATAATAAATTCCGTAGATACGCTCTTTGTTTCAAGCGTATTCATTACCAGTTCCCCAAATTCATCATTGCCAATTTTACCTAAAAACGCCACCTTTGGACCTAATATACTCAGGTTACATGCAAAAATGGCTGATGAGCTTCCCATCACTAATTGCATATCCTGAGCCAGTCTTTCAGTTCCTATCCTGGGAAACGCTTCGATATTATTGAGAATCAAATCTACATTAAGCTCACCAATAACTAAAACGTCATATTTTTTCATGAAGAGGTACTAATTTTTACGACTATATATTGACGCGTTCATTCTATAATTACCAATTTGACTTAATTTCTACTTTGTCCAGAAGCCTTTCTACATCCCGCTTATAAAGCATACCCAGATCTTCCCTCAGACAATTGGCGCCTCCACATGCCACACCAAGTTTCAACATTTCCTCCATAGTCATTTTGTTTTTTACACTGATCGCTAGTCCCGCAGTAAGGCAGTCTCCGCTTCCAACCGCACTATATATTTCTGGTAGCATAACTTTTCCATGAAGAATGGAATCTTCCAGACCCAGAAATAATCCTTCTTTACCTGCAGTGATTGCTACCAAGTCGACGTATTTTCGAAGATGCATAATTATTTCACGTATATCGGTGAAGCCGGTAATGGATCTGCTTTCAACAGAATTCAAATGAATTGCATACGGATTTTCGACCAATCCTTTTTTAAAGGATTCTCCAGTAGCATCAAGAAAAACAGGTTTGTCAACTGTCCTGGCAATTTTAATCATCTCCGAATAACCTTGATCAGGTGCTCCATTTGGCCAGGAGCCACTCAAAGTAATTACATCACATCGGTTTACAATGTCACTGAAAATATTAATTAAATCATGATATTCTTCAAGAGTAATCTCAGGTCCACAACCCAGCAATTCAGTATCGTCATAGATCCCTTCGGATTTATAAGTGAAACAGGATCTCGACCATTCTTTCAGTTGCGGGCCAATACAATGAATATTTCTTTTTTGGCATTCATTTTTGATCCAAGTACCAGTTTCCCCTCCCCAAAAGCCCAAAAGGGTTACTTTTTCATTTAATTCCGCTGCTGCAAGTGCTACATGCACGCCCTTACCACCCGGGAACCTTTGTTCCCTTAAGGCTCTGTGAACTTTTCCCGGTTCTAGAGATTCTATCCATACAAAAGTATCGACGGAAGGATTTGGGCAAACAGCTAATAACATGACCTAATTAAAGATAAATAAAATATTATGAATTTATCTGACTTTTAATGGATCTTATGCTTAGTGATAGCAATATAACAAGCGCCAAAAAACCATGTAGCGCCAGATCAATCCTAACACCTCCAACCTCATCAGGAATGTATTCTGACAAGGAGAATAAAAATACAAACAGCGCAATCGCCGAAGCCAGGATTAATTCCTTCCCAGGTTGTTTTTTTGACAATATTCCCACCAGGATGATTGGGGCAATCATTGAAGTTCCGGTAAAACTGACCCTTGCCAGCAATACGAGCTCATCACTCATCATCACAGAAAATATCAAAACAATAACCGTAAAAAGGGCCAGGGCTACTCTTGTTTTTAATAGAACCGATTTATCATCTCCTTTTATCAGAGACCTGAATTCCGAACCGAGTGCAAATACCTGGGCATTGGATGTAGAAAGAACCGCAGCAAATAAGCCGACAATGGCAAGCGCTGCCAATGCATTGGACTGATCAAATAATAATGTATTTGATATAAAATCTCTTGTACTTGCAGTAGTGTATTTTACTGCACCATACATCCCAATAAATGCAGTAGCAACAAAGACAAGGGTTGCAACAACAGTAAGACCTGCGGCCATACGGTAAGTTTCTTTCATGCTTTTCATAACTACAATCCGCGTGGAAAATTGGGGTTGAGAAGCAGGCAATAAAAGAATTGATATGAAAGTAGCCAGTAAAAATTGCACTGTAAATAATCCTTGTGGGCCCGGAATCGAAAGAAGCTTATTATCAACTATTTCTACCTGATCAAACAGGTTATTTACGCTGCCAAAGTATTTAACACAGTTATATCCTATGATCCATAAAACAATCAATAGCAGGAAGGCTTGAATGGCATCACTGAATACGATGGCTTTTAAACCACCAATAATTCCATAGGCTAACATGATCATAACAATGATCAAGGCCCAACCCCAAGTGGGAAGTAATGCTGGAAAGATCGCATTAAAAAAGATAGATATACCACGGATTTGAATGGCCACATATGGGGTCAAAAAAATAAATGCACCGATAAACACAATATATCCTGCCCATTTTGTTCCGTAGATAGTTGACAACATACCTGACATTCCTTTGAATCCTACTGTTTTAGCCTTGTTTCTAAGGTAATATCCAAACCAGAAAATGAAAAAAAACATGGCTCCGTCTGAAACCGCCAGGAATATCCATGCACCGACTCCATGAACCCTGAAGAAATCAGGCATACCCATAAAAATAAAAGCACTGAACAATGCAGCGGCATATGTCAAAACACCTAGTAATGCTCCAATATTCGAACCTGCGAGCATAAAATCATCGATACTCCTGTCTTTCTTAAAGGTTCGCGTTGAAGCAAAAATCAGTAATCCAATGTATATGATGCTGAATATCCAAAACCAGGTAATCATGAATTATTCTCGTTTTTAGTTGCTCCGGGATGTACTCTGATCCCGATAAAAATCAGTATTGTGAAACATAAAGAAAGAAGCATACCCATCCAGAGGGTATAAGGAAGTCCAAAAAGTTCTGGCAGATACGTATATTTAGGAATAACCAGTGGAGTAAATGTGATAATTGAAAGAAAAACAACCCCCACTTGACATATTCTCCAGATAAGTTTTCGATGTTTCATTATATTTTATTTAAAGTCCTTCGATAGTGTTCTGTAATCAGATTTCTGATTAACTGAATATTTTCAATCGGTGTATTTACCGATAATATGCCTGTTCCGATGAGTAAATTAGGTCTATGCCCCAATACGTTCATAATCGTTTTCAATTTTTCAGCAATGAGATTATGGTCATCATTAGCCACCAAAAAAGGATTAATATTAATTCGAAAAGCCAAATCATATCGTTCCAAAACAGTCAATATTTCCTTAAGTGGTATGACAAAATCTAATAATAATTGATTGGCACCTGTTTTTGTCAAATTATCCAGGATGGGTAATGTATTGCCACCAATAATCAGGGGTCTGATTTGTGCCCCTCTTTTTTTCATAAAATCAAAAATCCTTTGATGAAAGGGAAATATCATTTTATTATAAATATCATTTGAAATCAGGGGAGGGGATGCCAGGGAATCAAAAATTATCACATCCTCTCCTTCATCCAGAAAGCCAGAGATATATTTGAGAATAATCTCAGTACAGTATTCAAGCAATTTATAAATCGCTTTCGGATTTAAAATACAATCCACAATCAACTTTTCTTTATCGTATATCTTTCCTGCTAATGAAAATGGACCGCTAGTTGCTCCTCGAATATACACCGTATTTTGATATTTTTTACTTAAGTGTTTGGTAGCTCTTATAAATAGAGGCATGCGGCCGCCACATTTTTTAAGCTTTGGAAGCTTATTTATTTCATCCAGATCGTTAATCAAAGGATGAATGATTTCTGGAAAGATATTTTGTTTATTCCTGGAAACTATAGATCCAATAGCTTCAGCTTCGATATTATAGATATCATACCCACAGGTAACAACTTCAGAATTCAGTACTTCGATTTCTTTATCTACAGCATCAATAAATTCACTTTCATCCTGGCCAAAAAGAGATAATGGACTATTTGAGAAAGTTGCTTTGTAATCATAAATCGCAGGACAAAAAATGGGGATATCATAATTTCGATTTTTAATCGTATTTAGAAATTTTTCCCTGGGATTCACGTTTTGGCGGATAACTCTATCTATAATATTAAAAATTCAATTCTTGTGCAAGCTCTCCTAATTAAATCCTGAACATCGGAAAAAAAGCAGTATATCGGAAACATTTTCCCTGATTTTTCTAATGCAGAGGTGGCAAATTGCTTTTATCAGACACTTTATTTATTCTAATAATTGAAATGTTGTATAGGTTTTCGTAATCTTACAACTTATGAATTAGATACTAATGAAGAATAAATTCCTTTTGAATTTTTTTAGCATGCTGCTATTTATAGCATGTACTCAAAACAAAGAAATCATGTCATACAAGGTAAATAAATTGAATAGCCCTCTTGAAATTAATGGAGTGTGGGACAAATCTCCCTGGAATAAAATGGACGCCCTCGAATTAAAGCATTTCATGGGAGATAAACCTGAACATTTCCCACTTACGAAAGCTAAAATCGCTTATGATGATGTAGCTATTTATGTTATTTTTCAGGTAGCCGACCAGTACGTTAAGGCAGTACATGATCAAAATCAGGATCCTGTTTATAAGGATAGTTGCGTGGAGTTTTTCTTTATTCCAAGTGGAAAAATTGAAAATGGATATTTTAACCTGGAAATGAATTGTGGTGGAACGATGCTGTTTCATCATCAACTGAAACCCAGAACCGGGAGTGTTGAAATCAATCCAACTCATCTGTCTCAAATAAAAATTGCCACCACCTTACCCAAGATCGTTGATCCTGAAATTAATTCGAAGACCACATGGGTGGTAGAATACAGTATTCCTTTTTCAATTCTGAAAGAATATCATGATTTTTCTAGTCCTACTGAGGGGACTAATTGGAGAGCAAATTTTTATAAGTGTGCAGATGAGTCCTCTTATCCACACTGGCTTACATGGTCACCGGTTGAACATCCGGAACCCAATTTTCATTTACCCGAATATTTTGGGCAGCTTGAGTTTTAATGGATTAATACAATCAATTCGGCCTGATTTCAAGTATCATTATCAAATATTGAGCGTCTGAATTTATTTAAAACCTAATCCGAATTATTCATAATTCAGGTAATTAATTGAGTTAAATTCTTATATTAAATTTTTGATATTCAATTGAATATGTTATCGAATTAATAGATCAACTGAAAATATATTATAAAAATAATCAAGAACTACCTATTAGAATAAATATTGTTTTTCATTATTATCTGACAAAAATTTTATAATCAAATATATTCTTACTTTTCTTTGCCACCCACCCCGTTCCGCTGAAAGCTATGCGAGGGCGGAGAAGAAAAGTAACCCCTGCCCTCGAATTTGCTTCGAGGAAAGAAAAGGTGGCACGATCAAGGTCTCATCTTCCCACGTATTGCTCAAAGCGTTTGCTAAAATGTAATAAATATTCTATCTCGATGAATTTGAATTCTTCACTGAAATCTAATAGCGCGCTGGCAGGAAAAAACGGCGGGGGTGCGTGGGTACCCTGAAGAATATTATTTTTCTTCAGGGTTGGGGGGAAGCATCGTTTTTTCTTGATTCTTTTTTGTTTCGTTTTTTCTCATCCCCGCCTGCCGGACGGGCAGGAAGGAGAAAAAATGAAAATAATACTATTCCACTATGGTCAAGTTACATTTTAAGGGCAGCCCGAGCTACAATCCTCGATGGGTCCCGCACTGATCGTGTCTGTCTGCCCACAAAGGCAGGCACATCCCACGTGCAATACCATTTTCAAATACAATTTTGTTATCAAGAATTAAATTTGAGATATTTTCCTCCGGATAGCCGATTTAATTACTAGTGAAAAATTCAATTTATTTATTCGTCGGGATGACGATACTACTGAGATAATAAATCAGTTAGGGATAATAAATTCTCACGCCGTAAATTATTTTTTTTATGTAAAAGGAGTTTCTTTTCGATTTTCACTATAAAAATACCTTTAGATAATGGAATCCTATATAATTTCTGGATTTAAATTTTAACTTGACGAAAGTGTATTGATTCTTATGTCATGTAGATTACTCCAGTGGATTAAAATCATTAATTGTGCCTGTATGTAACCTGCCGTCCACTGAAACATGCCAAAGATAGATCCCTTCATTTACAGTGACATTATCATCGTTTCGGTGGTCCCATTCGAGACTGGTATTCGATGAAAGAGTTGATGTGGAAGAAAAGGATTTTATTACTTTTCCCCTTACATCCTCAATTCTGGATTCTATCACATGCTTCCTTTTGGAATTATCAAGAAATATCTGTAATCGATACATGTCATTGACCCTTCTTACTTCACTAATCAGGGATAAACTTTTTTGTAATACTGGAAGATCATACTCTTCTTTGCTTGATGATAGATCGTATGATTGTATGTTATCCAGTGACATGCTCCCCATTTCATGCTTTTCCGAGGCAATACGAAGGAAGGAAGCATTTGGATGACCCTCCGGTGTTCTGCCATCCTCAGCACCTATTAATGAATGCCCGTTCTCCTGACGAGCCTGGTTAATCATGTTAAGCAGATAGGTATCTAAAGCTACGGGATCTTTGCTGACAGCAAGGGTATTCGCATGAAATACTTTTCCCGAAAGAGGCCCTCCCTGATATACACCGGTAAGGGCATCTAAAAAATTGAGGATGAAGGGTGCGTGATGGTTGATATTTTTGTAAAATGCCGGTACACATAATCGGGTACCTGCATAAGGACTATCTGCTCTATTCCATTCTGTGCCATGCGTACCGACAGGATTATCTGTACATCCATAATTGTTTTTCATCGCACCGGTTATTCCTGCTTCACGGTGGTCTTTCGCTATTGCGTAGTTGATTAAAAAATCGTTTTGATAAACAGCGGAATAAATTCGCTGGGGGGCCTGATATTCTTCAGGGTAATCGGGAGCAGCGATAAAATGAGGAGCATCTTGCGGTAATTCAATCGGGTTGGCAGCATATATCCAGTGAAGCCCACACGTGCCTTGCTGAGTATCATGATAGATGCCTTCACTATTAGGGGAAACCGGACGATACCCCTGGATTAACGGATAAAATCTGCGTGTTCCAACGGAATACATCCTTTCAATCAATGTAATATTTTCAACAGGGAACGTGCCATCGAGCATTTGACTGAGACCAGTGACAATTGCATCTGTCACCGCGGATTTCGGACCAAAAGGACAATATAATTTCGACCAGTCATTCTCCTCATCATTTCTCCAGTCTCCGTACGAAAAATTAAGTTTAATTCCGATCTTGGTATTCATATTTGGGTGACCAGGAGGAAAGAGTGATTCCCAGGCTTTTCCAACACTTGATTGATTGGTGATTTTTTTGACAGCCGTATTTACCATGTTGGCCACACGGGAATGAATTATATCATAAGAAAGTATTTTATCTACGATAACTCCATCTGAATTCAGGTTTTTTCCTGCCTGAAATGCGACTTTGGATGCTAATTCATCATACACACTTATGATAGGAGAGGCATATGAGTCAGCATATAGCATCCCATTTCGACCAAAAATAAGTGGTGCTGTGAGAAGAGAACTGATTCCCAATTTAACGAATTCCCGACGCTTCATAATATTGAAATAAATTGCAAGATAATCATTTCAATATTTTATACAAAGCAACTTTTTAATATAATTAAGGTTTTAACCAGTGTATAAGAAAAGGGATACCGGTCTCTGCCCGGGCTTCATGGCCTCCTTGGAAAATATCAATTTCAATTCTTTCACCAATATTTAATTTTTCATAATGGGTCTTGGCGATATTAAACTCATCGATTACTTGTGGATAATGCGCAATCCTGTCATTCTTACCATGTTGTATTAATAAGGGCCTGGGACAAATCAGGGCCACAACATCATGATCAGTGAACTCCGTTAACCATCCACGGAAAAATGCATGTTCTTCATCTACTACAATAAAACTGACATAACGATCATCAGGCACTGCCATTTTATTAGATCTGTGATTAAACCAGGCACTCACGACCCCAACTTTAATACGGGGTTCAAGTGGCATCCAGAACATGGTTGCCATTCCACCTAATGATACCCCCCACATACCTACGCGTTCAGCATCTATCCTGGGATCAACCAGGACGACATCCAGCAAATGCTGTAAACGTACGAGCTCAATTCCAGGTAATGTTGTGTCTATCAGACGACACAATCGTTCAACATAATTACGAAAAGCTTTAGATCGTAAATTCATGGGAGCCATCACTGCAAAACCAGCTTGAAGTAATTCACGTGCATACGAATGATATGCATCGTTGTTCAATGAAAAAGGTGTCTCTGGGTAAGAACCGATCCCATGCTGCGCAATGATCAATGGAACAGGGTTTTCTTTGCTGGCATTCTCCGGAAATACCAGAATTGCCTGAGCCGTCACGGGACCAAGTGGAAGTTCAATCCATTCTGCTTGAATGTCTTTCAGATAGGGATGAGGTTCCTTGCTGAGAGGACCTGATTTTCTTAGTTGGGGTGGATTTAAAATTGCTCTCCATCGATCCCGGTTAGATTTCACGCTTCGTTCAAATGCATCAATACTGCTGTAATCTCGATCCCAGGCTCCTTTGGCCCTATCCTTGTATCCTTCAACGATCCATTGCTGCAGGTAATTTTCGAGTTGGTCCTTATATACCTCTCCTCGTTTCTCTTTCAATTGATTCGGCATCTCTTCGATGGATCCATCGTAGTGGTGATTTTCCTGCGCCCGCAAGTGCTGAATCAGGAACAAGTGGAACAAGAAAATACTGAAAATGACTGATTTTCTAATAAAAGATGTACGACAACACGTAATTCGTTCAAAGTAATTGTTTTCTGTTTTCATATACTTTTTGAATTGCATCAACGATATCGTCCATATCTTCCCGTTCTCCCAATAGCATGTTTTGAAACAACCAGACAGCCTCACGGGTTAATTGATCGTTATCAGGAAGATTTTTCAATTCTTCCCGGTAAGTGTCTAACCGTTGTTTTGTAAATAATCTTTTGTATCCAGAAGAATTTAAAGCTTCCTCCATCAAACCATCATTGTATTGTGGCCCATATCCTTCAGAGCAAGGGATACCTTCAGCAGATAATGCTTTAAGAAATTTTTCTCTTGACAAATCATCGAAATACTCTTTTTTATAACGGAAAGGATAAAGGTGATAAGCGGAGCGATTTGCTCCATCTGCCAGTTTATAGGGAATGATTCCCGGGATATCTTTTAATTTTGAATCCAGATATAAGGCATTCTCCAATCTTTTATCAGCATCCCTGTGAATTCGTTTCATTTGAGACATTAGAATAACAGCTTGCATTTCCATCATTCTTTTATTTCCACCTCGATACGGGTAACCAGTAAACTCACTTGCACTGTTGCCATAAGGCCTCCCACAGTTGTGATATGAATAACAGAGGTCCATTATATGATCATCATTTCCAGTAACAGCTCCTCCTTCTCCGGATGGAAGGTGTTTGGAATTCTGAAAACTGAAACATCCCAGATCACCCAGAGTGCCACATTTTTTACCTTCATACTCAGCCAGCCAGGCCTGGCAGGCATCTTCAATGACAACGAGATTATGTTTCCTGGCAATGGCATTTATACGGTTCATATCAGCGGGTAATCCGAGAATATGAACTGGTAATATTGCCTTTGTCCGTTCCGTTATTTTTTCCTCTATTTTATCTGGATTAATAGTAAATGTTTCCTGATCTGTATCAGCAAATACCGGCAGGGCTTTTTGATTAAAAACTACATTATAGGTTGCAATAAAAGTATATGGGGAAACGATGACCTCATCTCCGGCATCAACTCCCAATACATGCAGAGCTGTTTCCAGGGCAGTAGTACCACTTGCTGTAGCCAGCGCACGTTTAACTCCAATTAATTCAGCATATTGTTTTTCAAACTCAGATACCAATGTGCCCCATTCCCGGTACCATTTTCCACTCCTCAATACGGACAATATAGAATCATCTGCCCCAGTATCCCAGATCGGCCAATCCATCCATCCTGCTGTCCTGACAGGATTACCACCCAGCAGGGCAAGTTTATCTGAAACCTTGTTCAACTTACCACATGAAGGAGCTCCTGTGGTCATAATAACACCTATTGCACCTGCTGATGTGGTTGCAATAAACTGTCTTCTGGTAATATTGTTCTTTTTCATTGTTTTGGAGTATTTATATTTTAAAAAATGATCTCTGTGCCATTTTCCTGATACCGGTAATCCCAGAGTGGAATTTTCCGATATTTTATACGGGAGGCTATGTTATGTTTAAATAATGAGATAAATAGCCATTTACGTGAATTAAAATAAATATAGGAAATATTAATATTATATAAAATCGGGATCTTTCAAGCATAAATAGATTTATTGGCTTTCAAAAATCCCTTTTATCAGGAAGCAATAAACTACTAAATATCTTCGTTTAACATATTCAAAATTTTTAACGCATTTTTATTGTATATTTTCTCCAGGACTTCATCAGGAAGATGAATGCCATAAATCATCCAGCGAGCCTGAAGATGATGGCCACCGGCAGGATCAATGTATTCATCATCGGTTTCAAGAAAACGATAATAAATTCTATAGGCTTCAGCATTAGGTTCTGTATCAGTGCCAAATAATATACGATCCTGATACTGGATCATAAACTTCCTGGCTGTATAAGGCTGTCGACCCAGATCGCTGATTCTCGCATCAATATCTACATAGAAATTAGGATAGAGATCAAGCCAGTTGGCTACGACGTGCAATTCCTCGGGAAGGGTGCCCATATGAGCCCCAATGAATATAGTATCTGGATGCCTGGCAAAAACCCTGTTACGTTGCGCAAGTATCTCTTCCTTTGATGGATATTCATCACCATAAAATGACCAGTTGGGATGGGCTCCCAATTCATCATATCTTTCGTTGTATTTATCAACAGGTGTAAAAAAAGCCTTCGGATCAGAAACATGGATCATAACAGGTAAACCTAATTCACCACATTTTGACCAGATAGGATCCAGACGGGGATCATCTACCGGCACTAATTCACCACTTTTATCCTTAACAGTAAGTCCAAGATTCTTGGCAATTTTTAATCCTCTGGCTCCCATTTTAACGGCTTTCTCAAGCTTTTCAGCTTCTTTGATACCAAAATCAGGGTCATCAATATTGCTGAAATCGGGACGGAAAAAGACGATGAATCGATCTTTTGATACTGACTGCGAAACTTTAAGATGCTCTTTATAAAAATCATCCCTGGAGTTTCCATCCAGACTGACACATTTCCAGATACCCGCTTTATCCATTTCTTCAAGATATTTCTCGGTATTTTCCAGATCGCCAAGATGATTATGAATATCAATTACCGGAAATTTGGGTTTAAGAACCTTTGTTTCTTTTACAACCAGTTGGCTTTTAGGTCGCCAGTCTAGGAGTTTTAAATCTCCTGTTTGTGCAGCTAAAAATCCCGGAACCAGGCAAACAGATATGGCGGCCCATTCTTTAAATTTAATTTTCATATTCTTGCATAGTTTATTAGTTCATAAGATCCGATTACCTTAAGTGAGGTCGGATGTGATCGGCAAAAACTTCATATTCTAATAAAGATCTTTCTTTTATATAACCAGTAACAGATATACCATAAGAAAAATAGTACGATCAGATTAGTTAGTAATTCGGCAGTTATTTCCCCTGTCCAGCCAAATATCAGCATTGTAAAGGGATGTAAGATGTTTTCTATAAATCCGCTGCCTCCCACATTGGCGAATAAATAAATAAACAGAGGATTCATGCCTACGATGGCAAAGAATAAAGACCAGTTCTTCTGTTTCATAATATCAATCAACCAATATGAAAAAGCAAGAGATAATATCGTCCACCCACCGCTCGCAAGGATAAAGGATGAAGTACAGATGCGCTTGATGATAGGCGTCACCGGATCAAGTGCATAACCCGCTATGACACCGATCACACCAGCAATAAGAAGAATTCGCAATTTTTTCCGATCCGTTCGATTGCTCATCAACAATTGTCCTGCAAGCACTCCCCAAATAGTATGTGCTGTAGTTGGTATGGCATTAAAGGATACCCAATGCCCATTCAAATCAGCCCCCCCATACTGCAGATCTAACCATGTGCCAAAGTTTTCATTTGCAACAAATGCATGATTAAATCCCTCCACCGGGAAAATCCGGTAGATAAGTTCAGTGATCGCTATCAATATCAGTGAAAAGATGATCTGTGTTCTGGCAGGCTTGTTCATCACCAGATAGGCCAGGAGATAGGTCACTGAAAGTTGCGCCAATACATTTTGAAAACGAAAGACTATTTTTCCTGCAGAAATACAATATAAGGCCCAACCAAACAGGAGGAGTAATAACGCACGCTGGAAAATATGTGTCCTTATCTGACCATCCGTGTGACCTCGCTTCTTACGATTTGCAAACGAATAAGGCATGGCCACACCCACAATAAACATGAAATAAGGCTGTATCAAATCCCAGAAACGAAGACCATTCCACGGGTGATGATGAAATTGCCTTCCAATATTACTGATGAGGGTTCCATCAAAGGCTTCACTGGTCATTAAGGCATATAATTCCGTTGATTCGGCTATCAGCAGAAACATTGTAAGCCCTCGAAAAAAATCAAGGGAAAACAACCGTTCTCCCGCTATTTTTTTTTCTAAATTATTTTGTGTCACAATTTGTTATTTTAATGTATGGTTAAAATTATTTTTAAAAAAATTGCATTCCCAATGAATAAATTCTTAAAATAGTAAAATCCATAAATTACATTTGAATATAAAAGAAATTGTGCTTCATCGGCCCATTGGGTGAAAAATTTATTAATTTTTCGACTTAATATTTTCAAATTCATGTTTTATTATTTCAAAAAGGGGATTATCCTTTCTTGGTATGCTTGGATTTTCACCTTTTTCAATTGCTTGCCAGTATTTCCAGCCTAATGCTTCTTTCCCCAATTCATAATCGTATCCATCCCATTCATCTTCCCTGAAGGAATAAAAGGCCCAGTGAAACATATTCTGATTAAGAAAATCAATTATATCGTTCAAATAATGCGAGGCCCCCTCATTTTTTCTCATACATCCAAATTCTCCCGCTACGATACGGTTCGAAGGTATGCCATTTACTTTTGCCCAATTTAAAAATGGCTTAAAATATGCCGCAATTGTTTTTTTATCCCAGTAAATAGTATCGTCTCCAAACAGAATGTTGCCTGGATATACATAATTGTTCCTTTCTTTAAAATTTTTATTGGAAGTAAACTCATAAGGTTCATACATATGAAAAGAGTATAAAATATTTTGATCATTAAAAGCCTCTGGCCAATAACAAAATGCACCGGGCTGACCATACCAACCCGCATCCAGCATGATTACGGCATCAGAATCGATTTTTTTTATGGAACTAATTATTTTTTTGTAAAATTGATAGATATCCCTTGGAGTTCCTTTGATTTTATCATACCAATCCAGAAATCTTGACACCTCGCCTGGACGAACATGTTCTCTTACACCCATTCCCATTTCAGGAAAAGGTTCATTGATAATATTATATGCTACAACATTATCATAACCTTTTAGTTCTACAACAAGGTCAATCCAGAACTGGATGGCCTGTTCCCAATATTCAAATGAATCCCAGAGTCTTAGATCCCACTGAAAATTATTATTCTGGCGGTATCTGCTACCTGGTAAACTCAGAGGTGTGATCACCAGCCTGATATCATATTTTTCCGCCCAATGAATCACTTCTTTCAATTTGATCAGGTCTTCTTCTATTAAGCCCTGGTAACTGGAAGCATCACCAATTAAAAAATCATGATACGCTGCATCCCACTTATCATAGGTTAGCCGCACCCATTCCACACCAAGGTCCTTTGCATCACTAAACCACGCTTCCGAGGGTACTTTATTAAAATAATTCGTTCCTTTTCTTTGTTTATCCCAGAATTCAATTTTAACATCAATCGAATAAAACTTTGAAGGAAGGAATTGAATAGATATTATTAGCGTAATTATCCTTGTAATCATTACATTGTTAAGCAAATACTATTCAATCTTGATGTTTCCAACAACATACCAGCCATCATCCGTTTTGCCTTCATTGGCAATGGGAACCAAACGATCAGGGGCATTATGGAATACCAGGCCAAGTTCCAAAAAGTACTCCTCTTCTGATAAATCCCCAGGCAATGGATAATCGATATTCACTGAGAAAGCACCAGGCAACCAACCCTTGATAGATTGTTCTGATATATACATTCCATGAATCTGATCCATACTGCCCCTCAGTCGGAAAGCGACCCGAAAATCACGGTAAGGTGGCGCTATGCCCAGATTCTCCCAATCCAGGATTACGACGAGCTTTGATCCGGGATCAATTTTTTGCTCAAAATTTATTTTCTTCAGGACCAGTCTGAATCCCAGTTTCATTACCAGACGTTCAACCTCGGATTTATATTTTTCAGGGATAAAATCGGATTTGTTATGGGCCAGCGATGCATGCCAGGAAATGGCATCATTGATTATCTGAGTTATGGCATTACCCTCAGAATACCAGCTTTTCATGGTATAACATGACTCCAAAGCTACCGGACCATTCTTCCATGCTTCCGGTATCAGTTCATGTGCCGGCCAGTATGAATTTTGATGATGATTCCATCCCATCCCATTGGGAAGATAATTGCCCCAACAATCACCACGCCAGGCACTTCTTCCCTTGTTTGCAGCATAAGCGATACCTTCTTTGTCATCTACCAGGGCAATAAGTGGTGTGTTGGGAAAAGATTCATAATACAGGTCAATGATTGCGGACCGTTCCTCACGGCTGGGCATTAGTTCAGGATGACAGTATTCATGCCATTCACCCCAGAGACCAACTGAGCCTATATCCACTGACCCAAGATCAGGATGCCCATCATATCGATCTCCTAATGCACGGATTAACTTTACATGGTATTCTTTTATTACCGGATCCTCAAGATCCGGGCTGTAATAGTTTTCATTTTCACAATTGGTCCAACGCATGTTTACACCTTTATCAACCAACCATTTAGGAATGCCCACCTCATATTCTCCCGGCCACTCCAACATAATCCGGAATTCTAACGTCTGCCCGTTTTCGCGAGCCCTTTTTAGATGATGATCAATAAAGGCCCAGTTATATTCTCCTTCCTGTGGTTCTATTTGTTCCCACATCCAGCGAAAATAAGCTGAACCTGAGGAGAAAGGCATATTAATCAGACTTTGATCCTCATCTTCGAACCTGGAAAAAGTCTGAAAGCCGATTCCGGGTGTTTTAAGAAATCCTGTATATTCTATTAATCCAGTGGGCTTAGTTTCAGGTTCTGAATCTTTTGAACAATTTACTGAAACCAAGGAAAATAAAACAGGGAAAAAAAATTTCAATACAATTCCAGAATTATTCCTGAATCGTAACATACTCGATTTGTTTATTATGTTTTTTACCTTATTCATTTTCAATTGCTAATAGAAATGCTGAAGCTATTGCTAGTAATATTCCAGTGATAATGATAATGTGTGGGATCACCTGGTATATAGATAACGAAATTATAATGGTAATAACTGGAGCCAGTGCATTCGTCATGGGACTGACGATAATCGCCTTACCGTAGCGAAAAGCATATACAAGCATTAATGCTCCAATTGCGTTTAAAATTTGTATGAGTGCCGTTAACCAGGGACCGCTAAATCCCCAATTAATCGGCTGATTGAAATCTGTCATCCAGATTGCAAAAGGGACTAGCAAAATTCCAGTGACCATCATATAAAAAAAGATGCTTTCAGCTTTCATGGTTTCATTCGCAAACTTCATCACATAGGCCTGAAATCCCCAAGCAAGGAACACAAGCAGTGAAAGAATAATCCACAAAAATCCTTCAGAATTATCACCATTTGCAGATTGGTACGAAAGCAATGGTATGGCTAATAGTGCCAGTAATATTCCTATCCAGCCTCGAATACTTGCTCTTTCCTTAAGAAATAAAACCGATAATAAAATAGTGACTACTGGTGATAATGAAATAAAAGGGAATACCAGATATGCTGGTCCGGTACGCAAGGCCTGAAAAAGAATCAGCTGACCTCCGGCTCCGGTTATGCCAATTATTGTACCAAGAAATATTGACCGTCTATTATATTCCAGTTTCCATTTAATCAACCGTAACGCAACCATTGAGGGGAGTATCATGGTTATTGCCCAAACCGAATAACCAAGCGTAGCAGGAAAACCTCCTTTTTCAGGAATTTCAATAAGTGCCCCCCAAAGTCCCCAGAAAGTTGTGGTTATGATAGCAAAGAGTAGCCAGGGTTTACCTTTTTGCATTATATTTCTTGATAATAATTGAATTTTTTAATTGCGAGATTGGCACAATTTACAGAAATATGCTATCCCGCCCAAAATGCAGCATTTTTTTATATCAGTATGAATAAATTTTAACTCCCTGGACTACTCTTGAGATGACTCCGGATTCAGAAGGATTATCCGGATTAAAACCCAATTCCAGAGACTTGTAATAACCTAGAATTTGTGCGGGTAATACATGGCATATAGATAAAAATTCCTCCTCGACAGTTTGGTGTCCGTCACCCAGTATAATATCCAAATCTAGACAAAAATCACTTTTATTAAATTTTTCAGATACCCCAATGGAATACATTCCCAGTTCCTGTTTACATATTTCAGACACAAGATCTTTTTCATATTGCTCCACGTAATTTTTATTTGAAAATAAATAAACAACCACTGTTGATTTATCAATGACAGCTTTGGGGCCATGACGGAAACCGAGAAAAGAATCATGTTTACAAATGATCTTCCCGTTTGTGAGTTCCTGAAGTTTTAAATGTGATTCCCTGGCAGCTCCGATTAACGGACCGGAACCCAGAAATACGACTCTTTTAAAATCCAGCTTTGATATATGAAAAAGTTTTTTCGAATAATTCTGTAATATATTCTCGCCATAGGAAATGAGTCTGGATATCTGGACACCCAGATCCTCCATGTGATGTATCCTTGAGATCAGCAGTCCACTTAATAACATGGATGTGAAACTGGCTGTCATTGCCAGTCCCTTATCATTGGTTTTGGGTGGTAATAAAAAAACAAAATTATTTTTTTCGCCTTCTTGCAGAGCTAATTTGCCACTAGCATTGCAGGTAATTATTAAGTGGTAAACATAAGGACATATTTCATTTACCAGGTGCAAAGCTGCCAAGCTTTCAGGACTGTCTCCCGATCGTGCAAATGAAATCAGCAAAGTGGGTCTTTCCTTCTGCAGAAAAAGATCGGGATGGGTAACCAGGTCAGTAGTACTAATAGCCCTGGTCAATTTATTTGTATTTTTTTGAAAGGGGCCCTGCAAAGCGATACCGATAAATGCCGAACTTCCTGCACCGGTTAAAATGACTACTAAATTTTTTTGATTGTAAACATGATTCAGGAATTTCCTCAGGTTATTTTGCTGTTTTTGAATATAAGTCCAGGTCTGCCGCCAGAGTTCCGGTTGACTGGAGATTTCGAAGGAGGTATTATTAATGATTTTTGTTTCGCTATCTAAATAATGGTGATGGCTTAAATTATCCATAAAAAATAATATAAAAAGTTATTTTTTATATAATAATAAAGGTAATGGTTTTTTTATAATATCAAATGTTTTATTATGAAAAAAATAATGAAAAATAAAGTATTTAAAAGATTTTATCTTTCATTATCATTGCTTATAATTTTTTTTTATATTTAATTATTGAAGGATTATCTGATTGCTTAAAGAAGCTACATTGATTTAGAATAAGTATAATAAACAAAACATTATACTTTAGAATCATGGATAATAATAAAAGAAATACTGTACAGAGAAGAACATTGATTCTGGAAAAACTTGAAGGTATGGGTCAGGTTTTTGTCAACGATCTCAGCAAACAATTTGCAGTGAGTGAAGTGACAATACGGAATGATTTACTGCAGCTTGAAAAAAAACATATGCTTATTCGTGCCCGGGGAGGAGCGATAAAAGCAAATCGAGTTGGTATCGATTATGAACTTTCAAAGAAGCATAAGTTAAACCTGGAACAAAAACAAAGAATTGGCAAAAGAGGAGCCAAACTTATTGAAAATGGAGATACCATAATTATTGATTCCGGGACCACTACTATGGAAATGACGAAGAATATATGCCCGGAAAGTCATATTACGGTAATAACCAATGCTCTAAATATTGCCAACCAATTAGCTTATAGCCAGAATAAACAAGTGATTATACCCGGTGGATTTTTAAGAAAGGAATCTTTATCCCTGGTAGGTACTCCTGCAGAAAAAAGTTTTAAAAGTTACATGAGTGATAAATTGTTTTTGGGTGTTGACGGTCTGGATATTGAATTTGGCTTAATGACCCCAAATATTGAGGAAGCACATCTTAATCAAACCATGATTGAAATCTCACAACAGGTGATTGTGCTTGCTGATTCGAGTAAAATTTTTAAAAGAAGTCTGGCGATCATTTGTCCCATATCAAAGATCGACATCTTGGTAACGGATGAAGGAATACCGCCTACTTATAAAACAAATCTGGAAAAACTGGGTGTAGAGGTGATCATCGCCTGATGATTGTACCTATTTGAAGTTCAGCCCAATAGTGATTTAAATAAAATCCCGAAAATCCAATATTTCAGAAAAAATACAGATAATACACAATAAGTTCCATCATATAGGTAATCTACCATAATTTCAATGATTGGTATCAATCTCAATAATAGTTAATACAACATTTATCAACATAATTTGATTTTAGAATGAATTAGCGATTAATCTTAATCTCAAAAAATCACCTTCCTCAGATCTTATTATAAATAATAAGAATAATTTAACGAAACATATTAATCTTTTGAAACCTTAATAAATGCTACAAATTAATTCAAAAAATGTCTTGACTTTAAAAAAAATAATATAGTACTTTAATAAGGTAACGATATGAAAATTAGTACACATATAAAAAATAAGGTTCATCCTGCTTTGAATGATATTACCTTTTTTCAGTTTTTAATTTTTTAATAAAACATAATCATTATGAATCTAAAACTACTATCATTTGTCACAAGAATTACGAAACTGACGTTTTTCGGATTCGTATTTCATCTGTTGCTTGTAGCTTTATTTACCTTGGGGGCTTATGCCCAGGAAATACTAGTAAAAGGTAAAGTAACAGATGAAAATAATTTGCCTGCTCCTGGTGTAAATGTTCTAATACTGGGAACAACGACTGGTACCATAACAGACATTGACGGAAGTTATTCAATCAATGTACCTGGTCCGGATGCAGTTTTACTCTTTAGCTTTGTAGGATATCGAACAGAGCAGGTAAGGGTTGGCTCGCAAACTGAAATCAATATAGGTTTAGAAGTTGATATTACAGCATTGGAAGAAATAGTTGTTACCGGGTACGGCACCCAAAGACGGTCTGACCTTACAGGGGCGATTACTTCCATTCCATCAAGAGAGATCACTGAGTTGCCCATGGCCAGGACGGACCAGGCATTACAGGGAAGGACAAGTGGAGTATATGTCTTGAATTCAGATGGTGCACCCGGAGGTGAAACCTTGATCCGGATCCGGGGACTCAATTCCATTAATGGGGGGAATGAACCCTTGGTTGTCCTGGATGGTTTGCAGGGTGGCACAGAATTGCTGAGGGCCTTGAATCCGATGGATATCGAATCCATTGAAATTCTTAAAGACGCCTCGGCAACTGCGATCTATGGTTCACGGGGAGCTAATGGGGTGGTTATGATCACCACCAAGCTTGGTAAAAAAGGAAAGCCTGTGATCGATGCCAGTGTAAATGTGGGAATTCAACGATTGGCCCGTAAACTAGACGTGATGAGCGCCGCACAGTTTGCCAATTATCACAATTTAATGGCCAGCATGAACACAGGGGGTGGAAATGTTCCTCTTCTACCATTTACCGCCGAAGAAATTGCAGAATTCGAAAGTCCGTCGTATGGATTTGGTACGGATTGGCAGGATGTGATCTATGAAACAGGGGTTTTGCAGAATTATCAACTCAGTGTAAGCGGAGCTACCGATGCCTTAAAGTATATGGTTTCATCGAATTATCTGGATCATAAGGGGATCCTGAAGGGTTCGGGCTATGACCGTATCTCTTTACGCGCCAATATTGCCGCGGATATTTCAGATAGGGTCGATTTTGGTTTGAACTGGGCGTTTACCAAAGAGACATACAAATCTCCGGCATTCAGGCGGAATGAAGGTGTTTCATTTACCGCGCAGGCGATCAATGTAGCCCCACGATGGGCGGCGACCGAACCCGTTTATAAGGAGGATGGTAGCTATAATCTATTCCATGATCCGGATTATGGAGCCAGTGATACATGGAATCCCCTGGCCAGTGCGATTGAGCCGGATATGGATCGTCCGACCTACCGGAACAATATCAATCTCTTCCTCAACTTTAAGATTGTGGAAGGATTGAGCTTAAAAATTACGGGCGGTGCTATTATCCGAAACGCAGAGAGACGGGATTATTACAATAGAAATACGAATGAAGGATATGCAAATAATGGAGCTGCATTCCTAGCTAAATCCAACAACGAAAGATATCAGAACAGCAATATTCTTACCTATGAAAATAGCTTTGGTGGAAAACATCAATTAACCTTTACCGGGGTTCTGGAGCAGATCTATGATGAAGGTCACGGAACGAATACAACTGCGAGGAATTTTATTGTAGATCAATTGGGATTTAATAATATAGGAGGTGCGCAACAACTTACAACGGGATCATGGGCTTATGAAAGATCATTACTTTCATACATGGGACGGATTAATTATGTTTTTAACAACCGGTACCTGGCCACTATTTCGTACCGGGCTGATGGTTCATCAGTATTCGGAGCCGATAATAAATGGGGATATTTCCCATCCGGATCCATTGCATGGAGATTATCCGAAGAGAGTTTTATTAGTGGATCATCAACGATTTCTGACCTCAAAATACGTGCTAGTTGGGGCAAAACAGGGAACCAGGGCATCGATCCGTATCAATCCCTGGCCAGACTATATTCGGAACCGGGGGATTGGGGACCTGATTATCCATACAATGGTACTGTGCCAACCAATACTGGATTCGCAATAGGCGGTTTAGCTAATCCGAATTTAAAATGGGAAACCACCACTCAGACAAATATCGGTCTGGACCTGTCCATGTTCAATGGAAGGTTAACATCCACAATCGATGTATATAAGAAGGTAACAGATGATCTGTTGATGCCACGGGAATTACCTGGTTACATAGGAGTAAGCAGTGTACTGGATAATGTTGGATCGATTGAAAATAAAGGGCTGGAGATATTGATCGGAGGAGATCCGATCGTGGGAGACTTCAGATGGAATACATCCCTGAATTTCACGATGAACCGGAACAAGGTCCTCAATCTGGGTCCGGATGAGCGACTTTCTTATTCAGCTTCCTTCGGCGGATATTCCCTGGGTGAGTTTATGATACTTCAAGAAGGCGAACCTTATGGAACGATGAGAGGATGGCAATTCCTGGGGATCTGGGGAACAGCTGAGGAAGAACAAGCACGCAGATACGGTCAGCTTCCAGGTGACATCCACTTACTTGATGTGGATGATGACGGGGATGTAGATGAGGATGACCGGGTAATCATCGGGAATGGATTTCCTGATTTTACCTGGGGTTGGTCCAATAATCTTACCTGGAAAAACTGGGATCTTTCCTTCCTTTTCATGGGTATGCAGGGTGCTGACCTGTTTAACCAGTTGCGAATCAGGAGAGAATCATATGAAGCTAACGACCCGCGAGTGTTGAACTATTGGACACCTGAAAATCAGGATACGGATCAACCGGGTCTCATCGATGGGGCTTATCGTGAATCTCAGGCTTTGGAAAATAAAGTATTTGTTGCTGGTCGTGGGAGAGGCGGTGAAGTTTCCAAATGGGTCGAGGATGCTTCATATATCCGGTTAAAAGTCATCACGCTGGCTTACCGTTTCAGTCCGACATTGCTGCAGCGGATTGGATTCAATAAGATCCGGCTTTATTTCTCAGGTACCAACCTGTTAACCATTACAGATTATAAAGGATATGATCCTGAAGTGGCTAACTTTACTGAAAATGATGCCACCATTGGTGTGGATCTGAGTGCTTATCCAACATCCAGGACCTATACTTTCGGACTTGATTTAACTTTCTGATTTGAACAAAAGAAACAAAATAGCAATGAAAAATTTAATAATAAATTTACGAAATTTGATGTGGATGAATGCCGTCTTGCTGATGGTCACAATCGGATGTGTAAGTCTGGATGAGGAGCCCTTGGATTTTCCCAGTCCGGATAATTTTTATGCGTCCGAAGATCAGATCGTATCTGCCTTGACTGGTTCGATGGCGGCTATGTACAGTCAGTGGGATAATTATTCTTATGGTTGGGGCGCATTTCATGACGATGCGAATGATAATACGAACCTTGCTTTTGGCGCCAGTCATGCCAACTGGGTTTGGAGGGCCCATTATCGATCGATTGCTAACCTGAATCCTGTAGTTAAATCCTTGACTGGGGATGATTCTCCTATAACAGATCAGGCAAAAAAAGATGAGTTAATGGGACAGGCTAAATTTATCAGGGCATTTAATTATTTTGTCCTTGTAAGAGCATATGGAGAGATCCCGATCATTACTGAAGAAACAGATGTTGTGGGTGGTGAAATATCCCGGCAACCGATCCGGGATGTATATAATTTGATCATCTCCGATCTACAGAGCGCGTTGAGTGGTTTACCGGAGACTTGGGATGAGTATCGAGGTCGACCGACAAAAGATGCAGCCAGGGCTTTATTGGCAAAAGTATACCTGACCATGGCTTCAGCACCCTTAAAGGATGCTTCCACTGCAACTCAAGCAAGAGATTTGGCAAAAGCAGTGATGGATAATGGTGTCCATTATCTGATACCGGATGTACGCGACGTATTTAAAATTGAAAATAAGCTAGGACCGGAAAATATATGGTGTTTTAATGCCACAAGCGATGATATAGCCACGCCTCCTCAAATCTGGTTGCCGGGGTCTATGGCCTTTGGCTGGCTGGATTTTGGTACGGAAAGAACCTGGGCGCTTCGCTACCCGGATCAACCACGTAAGGAAGCATATATGATCCTGGAAGACTGGAATGGCGATTCATGGGAAGATTTTAGCTGGAGAGGTTCACCACCTGTCAGGAAATATACATATGATGATCAAGCAACTTTGGAGAGATTGCAGTCAACAGCAAACATACCTTTGCTTAGATTTGCTGATGTTTTGCTGATGTTTGCCGAGGCAGAGAATATGATAAATAGCGGTCCTACCCAGGCAGCTGTGGATGCCGTAAATCAAATTATTGATCGTGCGAATGACGGTGCGGCCAATCCAAATCATCCAAGGGTGACAACTGCTATGACACGGGCTGAATTTGATGCAGCTGTGATCCAGGAAAGAAACTTGGAGTTATTCTTTGAGTACGACCGCTGGTTTGATCTTGTCAGGAAAGAGATTCTTTGCGATGTATGGCCTGATAGAGCTGATATCGAAGCTAATTGTAACCAGGATGATTATCTGTGGCCAATCCCTCAGGCAGATTTAAGACTCAATCCGTTGATGACGCAGAATCCTGGATATGCAAGTCCTGGTCCTGATTGATAATTTTTAGGCTTTATAGCTAATTTAGAAAAGCCGTGGATCATTTAATCCACGGCTTTTTTACTCGCTCTAAAAAGGAATAATCCATCGGATTTATTAAGATTGCTTAATTAAACAGGATTAGAGTATGTAGTCCTGCACAGATCATTAAATTTATGATGATTTTTAAGATATTTTGTTAATGTATATGAATAATAAGAATGACATTTTATTTCTTGTTTTTTTCATGATGGGATCGCTGATATCTGGTTTGATCCTACCAGGTTGTAAAAAGGGTGGTCCTGACGATTCAATTAGCGATGATATGCTTTTTCAGATTTTATCACAAAAAGAGACAGGCATTTATTTTAAAAATACACTGCATGAAACAGATACTTTCAATTCACTTTTCTACGAATATTATTTTAATGGAGCCGGTCTTGCCATCGCTGATTTAAATAACGATGGATTGAGTGATATTTTCTTTGGAGGAAATATGGAGAAAAGCGGATTATACTTAAATAAAGGCAATTTTAAATTTGAAGATATTACAGAGCAATCGGGTATCAATACTTCAGGGCGATGGGTTACCGGCGTGAGTATGGTCGACATAAACCAGGATGGCTGGATGGATATTTATGTGTGTGTCGGAGGAAATATTCTGGATGACTACCATAATCTACTGTACATAAATAATGGGAATAAGGATTATCTGACTTTTTCGGAACATGCAAATACAGTCGGTCTGGATGATGACGGATATTCCACCCAGGCGGCATTTTTTGATTATGATCTCGATGGTGATCTGGACATGTACCTGGTAACATCCTCCATGCGAATACCAAATAAAAATGCGGTTCGTAATCGTAGCCCTGATGGTATAATGATTAACACGGACCGGCTCTATAAAAATGAAGGCATAATCCCGGTTAGCAACCTGCCTTCATTCCGGAATGTGTCAAAGGAAGCGGGCATTACCTGGGATGGCTTCGGATTGGGTATTTGTATCAGTGACATCAACCAGGATGGATGGCCGGATATTTATGTGGCTAATGATTACATATCGAATGACCTGCTTTATATAAACCAGCAGGATGGCACATTTAAGGATATGGTAAATAGCTATTTTAAGCATATAAGTTACAGTGCAATGGGCATAGACATAGCAGATTTTAATAATGACGGATTGGTGGATGTGTTTACCCTGGATATGTTACCTGAGGATTACTTTCGAAAAAGGATCATGGCTGGTAATATGAGGGATTACAGTAGATATCAGGTTGAACAAAAAACAGGGTATTCCAGGCAATACATCCGAAATATGTTGCAACTGAACAATGGGCAAATTGACGGAAGCTGGTCCTACAGTGAGATTGGTCAACTTGCAGGTGTATTTGAGACGGATTGGAGTTGGGCCCCCTTATTTGCCGATTTCGACAATGATGGCTTTAAGGATCTTTTTATTGGAAATGGTATTCCACAGGATCTGACAAATATGGACTTTTCCACCTTGTGGCAGACAAAAATGAATGAAAATCCTGACATACCCTTTAATGTATTAGGTAAAATATTAATGGAGGATTTGAATAAAAGAGGAAATGTAAAAAAGCCAAATGTAATCTACAGGAACAGGGGAGATCTTTTTTTTGAAAATAAAACCAAAGCATGGGGAATGGATCAACCTTCATATTCTACCGGTTCGGCTTTTTCCGATCTGGACAACGATGGAGATCTGGATCTGGTGCTCAATAATCTTTATGATCCGGCATCTATTTATAAGAATACCTTAATTAATCAGAATAGTCCTGATACTACTTCACATTATTTAAGTATTCGCCTATTAGGAAGTAAGTTAAACCAGGGTGGTATAGGAGCCAGGATCACCTTATATTATGATAAAAATCTCCAGTATTACGAACACTTTCCTGTCCGCGGATTCCAATCCATGGTCGACCCAAAAATTCATTTTGGATTAGGAAATACTGAATTAATTGACTCACTGTCTGTAGTCTGGCCGGATGGACGAGAACAATTTTTATATCATGTGATTCCTGATCAGCTATTAGAGCTCAAATATGACAATGCTATAATTTCATATAAAAAAAATATAGAGAACAAATATAGAAAACTATTTAAGGATGTCTCTGCTGAAACAAAAATTAAGTATAGTCATACTGAAAGGGAATTCCTGGATTTTAATATCCAACCTCTGGTACCACATCTTTATTCCAGGGAAGGTCCTGGGATCGCGGTAGGAGATGTTAATGGAGATGGATTGGATGATTTTTTTGTGGGTGGTGCCACAAGTTCTTCCGGTCAAGTTTTCATTCAAGATAAAACAGGGAAATTTAGCTCCTATGCTTTACGCGGAAATAATAATTATGAGGACATGGGCGCTTTATTGTTTGATGCGGATGCAGATGGCGATAATGATCTTTATGTTGTAAGTGGGGGAACTGGATTACCACCTGAAAACCCATTTTATTCGGATCGCTTATACATAAATAATGGAAGTGGAGAATTCACCTTGGCAGAAAATGCTCTTCCGGTGAACAGGGTATGTGGCTCGCAGGTCACAGCTGCTGATTTTGACAAGGATGGTGATCTGGATCTATTTGTTTGTGGCCGTGTCAAATTAGAAAATTACCCCTTGCCTGACAGGAGCTATCTGCTTCGAAATGACAGTAAAGGCTCCAGTGACATCCATTTTACGGATATCACCGCTGAGGCCAGCGAGGGATTGGAAAGAGTGGGATTGATTTCTTCAGCCTTATGGACAGACTATGATCAGGATGGCTGGATAGATTTAATCCTGACGGGCGAATGGATGCCCATCACAATATATAAAAACAATCATGGGAAATTTAATAATGTGACTCCCAGCACAGGATTGGAAAATTATTCGGGATGGTGGAATAGCATCGTGGCTGCTGATTTTGATAGGGATGGGGATATGGATTATGTGGCTGGAAACCTGGGATTAAATACCCGATTTAAGGTTTCCAAGGATCAACCCATGAGGATCTTTGCCAAAGATTTTGATAACGATGGACAAATAGATCCTGTTTGCAGTTATTTCGTTCAGGAGAAGAGTTATCCGATTTATCACCGTAATATCATGATTAACCAAATCCCAATTCTTAAAAAGAGGTTTCCAAATTACGAAGATTATGCAAGGACCAGCATGAACGATATTTTTGATGAGAAGCATTTGGAGGGCGCTTACAAAGCGGAATGCAAGTATTTTAACTCTTCCTATTTTGAAAACCTGGGTGATGGGACATTTCAGACACATTCCCTGCCTGCGGAAGCCCAATTCGCACCGGTATTCGGTATTCTTGCCAATGATTATGATACCGATGGAAATATGGATCTTCTTCTTGTGGGTAATTCCTACTCATCCAATGTGGAAGATGGTCAGTTTGATGCTTTTATTGGTTTATATCTAAAAGGTGATGGAAAAGGAAAATTTTCTTCGGTTCCAGCCCGGAATAGTGGTTTTTATGTGGATGGAGATGCCAAAGGAATGGCGGAACTAACCATGGAAAATGGAAATTCTCTGATTTTAGTGGCTCAAAATTCAGGAGAAATGAAAGTCTTTGAGTATCAAAGATCCGGTATGGATCCCATTCACCTCCATCATGATGATGTGTACGCTGAAATTACCTATCCTGACGGTAACACAGAACACAGGGAATTTTATTACGGAAGCGGCTATCTCTCTCATTCTTCACGTTTATTTTATATTCCAGAGGGTGTTGAGGCGGTTGAAGTAACCTCATATACGGGAGTAACACGGGATATTGCTTTAAATCATTAGACCCATACCATAAATGAACAGATTTTTAATAAACTATTTTTTACTGTTTCTTTTCATCCTGCCCGGATGCAATAAAAAAGCTGACAAAAATAAAGACACATCAGAACTGTTTCCTCCGGAATTGGTTGAATTCGTTCCCTTCGAAGACAATCCGGTTTTTACGGGAACAGGAACAGCTACCTGGGACCATAATATCCGTGAACGTGGCTATATTTTACGGGAGGAGGACATTTATAAAATGTGGTACACCGGGTATGACGGGAGTGAGAATGCGACGAAATATCTTGGTTATGCTACATCCGATGATGGATATCATTGGACACCATATCCTGAGAATCCAATTTTTAATGAATATTGGACTGAAGATGTGCATGTTGTAAAATATAATGGCCAATATTTCATGGTAGCCGAAGGAGTGAATGATATCGCTCATTTACTCTCATCCACTGATGGGATTCATTGGCAGCGTAAAGGTGATCTGGATATTCGAAAGGTAAATGGAGAACCCATAAATCCGGGAGCTTATGGAACCCCAACACTATGGATTGAAGATAAAAAATGGTATCTGTATTATGAACGCGAAGACCTTGGTATCTGGTTGGCAATTTCCACAGATCTACTTGTCTGGACCAACATACAGGATGATCCGGTGATTGAAAGAGGTCCGGATAAATATGATGCGGAGGCTGTAGCTCTGAACCAGATAATCAAATACCAGGATAAGTATTATGCTTATTACCATGGCAGCCCGGATGAGGATTGGGCTACCTGGAATTCGAATGTAGCCGTTTCGGAGGATTTGATACATTGGATTAAATACGAGAACAACCCGATTCTTGGTTCAGATAGTCTTACTAAAGATGTATCCAGTCCCATTCTGGTTTACGATGGAACTCAATACCGGCTTTATACAATGCATGATAAAGTACAGGTATTTCTACCCAGGAACAGAAAATAATAGATAATTCAATTCAATTTTAATAACATGAAACATATTTCCAGGTTCAGACAAACATTTAAATTTTCACTTGTAGCATTAGTTTTATTTTTTTTTGCTATCATGACTGAAGCTCAAATAGTGAGTATTTGGGCAGTGAGTGATGGTGAAAAAATTTTCAAACATGACACAGACCATCCAGCAAAATCAGGGAATAGTATCTGGGATGGAAATAGAATTAATCTCCGGGGTCTGTATAATGAGGTACTGGGATTTCAGATCATTGTGGAGGTGGACAGTACGGGAGCTCAGGGACTAGAGGTATCCATGAATCCACCTGTTCATAGGAAATCAGGTTTGATATTTGGCGGAAATGGTTCAATATGGTATGGAAACCAGGGTTATATTGAATTTTTTACGCAACATTATTTACAGGTAAAAAATTCCACACAGCCTAACTGGTTTTATGGCTCAAACAATAGTGCCCCTGTAAACATGATCGGATGGATTCCCGATGCCCTGATACCTTCTAATGCTCTAATAGGAAAAGGAGGTTTTCCTTTAACGATTCCTCCAACTGAGGAACAAACTTACAGGCACCAGAATATCGTTGATATTATTCCCAGGGCAGTAAGTCTGAACCAGGGATTCTGGATTGACTTATATCTGCCGAGGGACAGGAAATATCCTGCCGGAATGTATGAATCTGAAATTCAGGTATGGGCTGAAGGAAAGGTTTTCTCGAAAATTCCTGTCCAAATAGAAATTATTGATGCTTATCTGCCGGATGAAAATCATTCAAACGTCTGGGTATACAGTTCAGGCATCGATGAGCTGAGCATATATTTTCCTAGCTTAAATGATGAAGAGATCCGGCTGTTGATCAAGTCTGAAGCTCATCGCCACAGGATCGATTTGGTAGGTGGATTTAAGGCACATCAGTCTGTATTTAATGAGGAAATATTAGAAGAATATAAACCATTTCTGGATGGATCTGCCTACACTCCGGCTAGTGGATATCATGGACCCGGAGAAGGAATAGGAGAAAAGTTGTTTCCGATAGGAATGTATGGAGGTCGGGTACTAGGAAATACGAAAGAAAAAATGCAGGAAGAATCAGATAAATGGGTATTATGGTTTGAAAAAAATGCACCTGATGTAAATTATTTTAAATACATGATCGATGAGCCCGGCCCGGCTCAGTATTCATTTATCAATGAGCAGGCCCGATGGATCAAAACGAATCCTGGTCCGGGAAAAAAACTGAAATTACAGGTAACGACAGGGTATGTCGATGAACTTAATGAGGCTATCGATATTTGGGATGCATATAATGGGGTAGAACTCACCCGGCTTGAAGGTTTATGGGCGGAAGGAAAAGATTACTGGTTTTATAACGGCAACAGGCCAAGATACGGGTCTGTGATTCTCGAAGGTACTGCCGTTGATTTACGTGTAAATGGCTGGATCAAATATCTCTTTGGAATTAATACCTGGTTTGTATGGCAGAGTACACACTGGAGACATAATTCACAGGGACCTAAGGGGAGGCTTCATCAGAGAATATTTAATGAACCCCTGACATTTATAAACGAACATCTGGAATGGGGCAATGGGGACGGAGTACTTTTTTATCCGGGACGGATGCCGCATCAACCTGATGAAAATCGTGGGATCAACCGTTTTATACCTTCAATACGGCTGAAAAATATTCGTCGGGGTCAGCAGGATTATGAATTGCTTTGGTTGGCGGAACAAAAGGTAGGTGCCGACCAGGTAAAAACCATGGCAAGAGAACTTGTGGTAAAGGCAATGGATGAAATTGATATGGACGATCAGGTATACTGGCCACAGAATGGGGACGCCTATGATGTCATGAGGGATAGATTATTGGATATTTTAAAAAAGAAATGATGATTAATTGATTCAAATGAGTTACCATCGAATTTATTGGAAGAGGTATTATGATGGAAGACGGAAGAAGGAAGACGGAAGATGGAAGAACGGTAAAAGTAGTCATTCCAGTAGAAATTAGGGAATTCGATTCTAACATATGGAAGTATAGAAATAAATTTCTAATATTAACAAAAGAAAAATTCCCAAATAGTAAAAATAAATCTTCAATCAGCATGAAAGTGGGATTTAAATTTGAAAATATTATTATCTGGCAAAAAGCCATGGAATTGGGAGAAGATATAAATACATTATCCGAAAAATTCCCGAAAAAGGAAATATACAATCTTTCTTCGCAAATCCGCAGAGCCGCAGACTCAATCGCGCTGAATATATCGGAAGGATCAATAGGTCAATCCAATCCGGAATTTAAAAAATTTATCGGTTATGCCATTCGTTCCCTGGCTGAAGTAATTACTTGTTTTCACAAAGCAAGGATGAGAAATTATATTTCGGAGCAAGAGTTCAGCAAATATTATAACACTTCATGGGATTTAATGAACATGATGGTAGCGTTTAGAAGAAATATTAGATAGAAATTCTATTTGTGTATGAATAAGGAAGCATTGAATAGGTATTTTTTTATTACAGACTATTTCTATGGTATTCTGGTTCCTGGTGTCCGATTCCTAATTCCTTCTTTCCACCATCAGACCCCCCGCTTCAGACTCCCGACCTCGGACTTCCGACTCCGGTCTTTCGACTCCGGTCTCCGGTCTCCAGACTTCCGACTCCGGACTTCCGACTCCGGTCTCCGGTTTCCAGACCTCCGACTCCGGTCTTTCGACTCCGGTCTCCGGTCTCCAGACTTCCGACTCCGGTCTTCTGACTTTCACAATCTGATACATTAAATTCATGATAACAAAAATAAAAAAATAACACAGATATGTCTGCCTTCAAAGAAATCAAACCGTCTATTCAAAGTATCGTACTTTTTGTCTGCCTTTTATTCTTTATGTGTAATTTCATTCATGTATTTAGCCAGGAAAAAACTCTCATCTTTCCACTTCCTCAGGAAATTGAAAAGAACGGCGAAATATTTAAACTGAATGAACAGGTTTCAATTTTAATTCCCCAGTATCCAACTGAAAATGATGTTTTACTCGCCCGTTCACTGGTCAGGGAACTGAGTGATAAATATGGTATTGCTTTGACCGTAAAGCATGTATCACATGTTCCTGATGACGATGGAAGGTATATTTTCATGGGAGTAATCGACAATCCGCTGATCAAGGAGTATTGTAATACAAACCATATTGAGATTTCCTCAATTAGTCCTGGTAAAGAAGGATATGTGTTAGTGGTTAAGAAAAACAGGGTGGTTGTAGCCGGATGGGATGACCCTGGAGCCTTTTACGGACTTCAATCCCTCAGGCAACTGGTGCATGAAAAAGACGGATTTGAGTTGGTAGGAGTCAGTATAAGGGATTGGCCGGTCATGCCATTCCGAGGAATACGATTATATATACCTGGGCCCGAACATATATCATTTTTCAACCGATTTTTGAGGGATTTTATGGCATTGTACAAATTCAACAAAGTGATTATTGAAGTTAATTGTATGCGGTTAAACAGACATCCGGAAGTAAATGCTGGGTGGATAGAGTTTTCAAAATACATGAAATATACCCGAACAAGCGAATTGCTGGGAATACATGGTCAGACCAGAAATTCCGGCCATCAGGATGCCGGAGATGGATTTATCATGGAACAGGGTGATGTAAAAAAAATTGTGGAATTTGCGAATAAGAATTATATTGAAGTAATACCTGAAATACCATCCCTAACCCATGGATTCTATCTATTAACACGACATCCTGAATTAGCTGAATATGAAGCCGATATCTGGCCGGATACCTACTGTCCTTCAAATCCGAAGACCTATGATCTGATGTTTGATGTATTGGATGAATACATCCAGGTGATGAATCCAAAAATGATTCATATCGGGCATGATGAATGGCGTGGTGCCCCCCTGAATGTCTGCCCAAGATGTAAGGACAAAGATTATTCAGAACTTTTTGCAAAGGATGTGAATAACCTTCACAGCTATCTGAAGAAAAAAGACATAAAGGTGGCCATGTGGGGCGATTTTCTTCTTGAAAGTGTCAGGGGAAAGGGCCCTCATGACAGAACCTCAGGTACTGGATTTAAATACCAAACCCCAGGAGGATTAAGACCTGAGGTGGTTCGAGAATCTATCCCAAAAGATATATTGATGTTTAACTGGTTCTGGGGTGAGCATGAGTTGGATCTGGAATTGTATAATTTTGGTTTCACCCAGATTTATGGCAATTTTAAACCAAATATCAGTAACTGGGACGAAAGAATACTGGATTTTGATCTCATTGGTGGTGCGCCTTCAGGTTGGATTTCTACCAATGAATTTACATTCGGGAAGGATCTGATTCTTGACTTTTTGGGATGCGCTAACCTGTTGTGGTCAAGGCATACCATTAAACAAATTGATTTACCTGAATATATTTGGGAACAGTTGCCTGTAGTAAGGCGTAATTTCCGTGGCTATAATGCTCCTAGTGACGACGGTGATCCTGTTGAACCTATTGATATCTCAAAACATTTTAATTTGAAATCTAATACGGATATTTTTGATGTCAATCTAATTTCCTTAAGATCAGGGGATTTGACCAATGGAAAACAATACTTCAAACTGGCAGAACCAGGAAATGAAAATGACAATACCATGATTGGGGTGGGAGTCCACGGCAAAGAAAAAAATCCTCTAACCCGGGAAATAAAAGGTCTTGGAATCAATGAGGACGTAAGTAGTCTGATATTTTTACATGCCAGTGCCTTACCAGCTGGAAACCAGAAATCGTACTTTGATATTTATAATACTTTTGATACGGCTGACCTGCTGGGTTGGTATGAAGTAGTTTATGAAGATGGTTATATTGAGATCATCCCGATACAATATGGGGTTAACATTTTGGAATGGAATCCTGGAGGTGATAAATCACTTGATGCTGCTGAAGGGGATACTGGTTCTCCTCAAAATGCCTATTGTTATGAGGCGGATGTTGTTGATTGTTCATCGGATAAAAAAAATAATCCAATCCGGTTTTTTGCTTACGAATGGATAAATACAAGATTTGGTAAAAAGATAATCGAGGTAAACCTCATTGGTTCAAAACAATACCAGTCTGTTCAGCCGGTTTATTCGGAGGTGGTTACCGAACCTTTACCAAGTAATGCGATTTTTCTGCTGGGTATCAGTAAAGTGAAAAAAAGAGAGATCGAGCCCTGGAAATAAAAAGTGACATGCTCCGGATATGATTCATTGAATAAATAGTAAAATGTGGGGTAAGAGATATTTACTAATCCGTTGTACGAATTAAACATTTAGTAATTTGATACTTATATAATTGATCATCAGGAGATATTTAATTGAAGTTTATTTATTAAATTGGTGATTTCTTGGTGCTTTGGTGTCCTGTGCCGTCAGGCATCGCCATGTGAGTGGCATAATTATAATGGCCACTTGCTTTGTGAAGCCTATGGCAAAAGATAATCACCAAGTGATGCCCAGGGGCATAAAACAAAAGGATAACACCATCCGATGATTCAATAATTCACACAACGTGTTACGATTCTAAGATTTTGAAACTTAACTGAATAATCATGGGAACTGAAAAAGCAAAATCTGATTTTCGCTATGATACAGGTGAGGCCAGGGTACCCTGGTCAGCGATTGGTGAAAATCTGAATATGGATGATATTGAGTCAATAATAACATTCCTCATACCATCAGGAGGGGATGATGTTGCTTATAAACAGCAATTAGCGAGGGTAAAAAAAGAAATTCAAAAATTAATTGAAACAGGGCAAACACCCACTAAACTTTCACTTGGATCAATAGTACAGGCGTTAGAAATGGAAGTAAGGAAAATGCTCCGTGTAAAACATGCTTGTTTTGTTACCAATGCCACCGCCGGATTTGAGATCGGGCTTAAATTATCGGGATTGAAACCGGAAGATGAGGTCATCGCACCAGCTATTACCTTCCTTTCTACCATCACATATCCATTACAGATTGGAGCAAAGGTGGTACTTGCTGATATAGATCCCGCCACCCTGAATATTGATCCAGAAGATATTGAAAGAAAAATCACAAAACGAACCAAAGTGATTATGCCTGTTCACATTGGAGGATACCCCTGTGATATGGATGCAATTATGAAACTGGCAAAAGAAAACGACCTGATGGTCGTCGAAGATGCCGCCCATGCTTTTGGCGGAAGTTATAATGGGAAAGCTATTGGTACGATCGGGGATTTTGGATCTTATAGTTTTCATGAGGTAAAAAATATCAATTCATTGGGAGAGGGAGGAATCGTAGTAACCAACACAGATTATGGAGAACAGTTTGCCAAAAGCCGTTTTGGAGGATTCGATATTTCCAATCCGATTGATAAATGGTTATATGATGTAGTGGCACTGAAGGGAAAAGGTGACATCTATTCAATGGCAGGTAATCATTCCTCCACTGAGATTCAGGCAGTGGTTCTGCTCAATCAACTCAAAAGACTTTCGGAGATTATTAAGATCAGGAGGAAGAATGCGGAATATCTGAATCAAAGATTTGAAAATATCGATGAAATTTTTCCTTGCCCATTGGATACAGATAATATAAATGGTACCTACCATCTCTATCTGTTTCAACTGGATCACAGAAAATTAAAAGGCGACATACAGGATTTTAAGACTAAAATGAATGAACGGGGAATTATTCAGATCCCTCATTTTGCTCCTTTGTACAGGTTTTCTTATATGAAACAACTAGGATATGATACCGAAGCCATACGGAAAACCTGCCCGAATGCCGAAGAAGCATTTCTACATAAATTTACGCACCTGCCACTTTATCCGCTGACCGAAGAACAGCTCCAGTACATGGCAGATGGTGTAATGAAATGTGTTGAAGAAATGAAAAGGTAAAAAAACTCTTTTTTTAATGATAATTGCCTTAATAAAACGTGTAATTCATTTGAAGTGTTATTTGATGCTGAAGAGGAAGTCCCCTCACTTTCGTTTCATTATCTCTTGAACGATCTTTTCTTTTGCTTCATCAATGGCATTTGGATCACGGGTAAAATCCCTGATTCCCCGGCAGATGGATTCTACAATTTGGTCAGCTGCCGATTCTCCTCCTGAATTTTTAAGCAGGTAGAGAAGTTCAAGTTCTTCAAATCCTTCACGGAGTAGCTCAAAACGGACAGAACTGACAGGCCCGAACACATTTTCCTGTCCTGTATATCTTTCAACTAGATTACCCGGATATATGAGTGATCCTTCGCCTGAGAGGGGATCATTACATTCAGAGAGTTTCCATGTAACAGGATCGATCCATGGGTCCTTGACCTCTCGCCAGAAGGTTGTTGTCCAGTATAAAATACCTCCCAGCTTATACCGCCATGTGATCCATGAGACCATTCGCGAATCGGCGGCTTCCCGGTCGATAAAATAATTTGGCTGTGGATATCGCTGATCACAGCTAATATACCATATCACCTTTTCACCCGCCTGCTGACGTTCTGAGACCGCCTGAACATGGTTTTCGCGAGCCAGGTAATTGCCGTGAATGATCCAGTAGTTTGCCAGTCCCACAAAGGAACCCCATTCAGGATTTTCAGGGAATGGCTGCTCAGTAACCATAAAATTGACATTCGGATCCACTTCCTTAACCAATCTTCCCCATCTTCGAACAGCTTCGTATTCATCCGCATTACGCGGTTCATCGACAGGGCAAAGAAATGCTAATTTTTCATACCAGCCCTTATTACGCGCATGTGTGATAACCTGGCTGATATATTGATTGACATAGCGTTTATATGTATCTGAGAATGGTTTTTCTCCAGATTCCCGTGATATATTTGGAGGAGCAGCAGATATCTGGAACATAAGAAGTCCTTTTTCGATAAAGAAATTCTCAATTTTTTCATCTGTCCATTCAAGCAAAAAATTTCCATTTTCGATTCGTCCCTCCAGTCCAAAAGACATAAGAAACCTGGGATCTACCCGGTTATTCAGGGAATGCTCTAGATATTTATAATATAGTGCCTTAAATTCAGGGCTGTCTTCGTTTAGTTCATGTAATCTGGCTACATCACCAGATCCTATTCTCATGAGAGCGGGAAAGTGCCTTTCAGCTGGCATTGTGATATCCCAGATGGTCAATTCGATGTTTATTTCACCAATTTGATCTTCATGTGAAAAAACAGTAATGGTACTTTTATAGGTTCCTGCTGACTGATCAGCTGGAATGATAATATCAGTCCAGATCGGCTGGTGCCGCAATTCAGGAGGCCTTCCTCTTTCTCCAGATTGAATATCAAAGGGACGAGTAAGTGGAACAAGTGCATCAGGCCAATAACCTTTTTTTCCATGAATGCCCGATGGAGTATATACCTTAATGATATGCTCGTAATAAAGTTGTATATTTTCAGGAGGGATGGCATTTGATCCCATTAGAAGAGCTGATTTTTGCAGTGTGATCCCAAAAACGTTAACTTGATCTGCGGTCACTATAATCTGAAATGGAACATGTTCTCCGCGAACTCCGTTAATTTTAACTGTTTTGGAGGACTCATCCCAGATCCTGTCGTGAGGTAGTTCTGAGCGGTTATCCATCCGGATCTTCTCGGTGCATCCGGCCGCCCATATCCGGATGTCGGCAAAACCAGAACTCGATAAAAACAAGCAAAAAACCAGCATTAAAAAGATGGACATAGCGATGTGGTGAACTGATAAATACTCCTTTTTCATGTTATTTTCTTTTTATATATTGGAATGGCAAATTCTGTCACTATGATTGAATATATGGATTTTTTCCTTAATTATAATATATCGATCAACATATTATACTTCTTTTTAATCTGTTCTGATGAGGTGCCATCAATAATCTGCTGTACCTGGTGCTTAATATCTTCAGCAGGTGCATCTTCCATCCATTCCCTGTTTATTAAAACTGAATTATACAGAAAATCACTTAATCTTTCCAGGTCTTCTTGTTTAAATAAAAATGATTTCTGCTGGTTTTCCAATACGAACAATACCATTGTTAAGTACATATTTTGGATAGAAGGGAATCTGGATTGCATTTCAATGTCTTCGTTGTCGACCGATTCATTGATCAAATGTCCAAGGTCCAGCATGTCCTGGGCAGTAGTCAGGCCAAAAATATACAGATCAATCAATTCACGGTTGTAATACTGCTCCGTATTATTGAGATCAGTGTAAGCAGTCACAAAACATCCTTGAATATCAATATATTTCTGTATCTGATATGCTTTTTCATTCAATGCAAGGGCTTCATCCTGTAAAAATGAAAGATTATCTGAATTTATCATTCGATTAAAAATTTCTCCCGATTTCTTACTGTCTTTTTTGGGTAGGGAAAAAGGTTTTAAGGCTTTGATATTGCTCAGGACCACACACACCTCTTTGTAATCTTCGTAATCCCATATCTTCAAATGATCCGGTATACCCATATTTTGATATTCTTCCGTGGTTAAAGAAAGGTCTTTGTCTGATGTTCCGGTACATGAGAGGCCAATAAAAATAAACGATAACAGGATTAGACAAGTGTTCTTTATTTCTTCCCCCATTTTATACATATGATATGAACCTTTGACTATAAATAAACTATTTTCTTCTAAATATTAATATACATTAAACTTTTAATATTGAATTATATTAATTTATACACCTCGATTTTTGCTTGTCCTGTATTTCTTTATCTGGTTAATTTTTATTAAAATGGATAAATAATTATAAAATTAAATAGGAATTTAAAGTCTTACCAAAACTGTACATTTTCAATTTAAATTTTGATCTGTTATGATAAAAATTCTAAAAATCATATTAATGGGTCTTATTTTACAAAGTTGTACCTCTTCAAATACAGATCCTGTAAATGCAAGCTGGAGCTTGAGTGTTTTACCATCTTCCATCCGATTAGATCCATCTACCAAAGAGATAATAGATCATAGATTTGATGCAGTAAAACAGCCGCAATCATTTGAAAAAAATCTGCTTTTAAAAAATTGGATTTATAATGGTGAAAAAGTTTCCTTGCACGCGGCCAGAGGCGAATATATTTCGTTCCAACTTGTCCTGATCAATAATACAGGCTCAACTCTTAAGGGCATAATGGTTGACATGCCACCGTTCAAGAATAAAGATATACAATTCAAGATCTCCCCTGAATTTTTTTTGGAATGGGCCGTGGAAGTTAAAACACCAAGTACTGGATATTCCAAAGCTTCATTAGGTGAAGGATGGTATCCGGATGCATTGATCCCTTTTAAATACATTCAAATGGACTCTACAAAAGTGAGACGTAGATGGACATTTCCTCTGGAGCTCCCTGATTTTAATAATCGGATTGATCAACAGCAATCTTTGATCGTATGGGTAGATCAGTATATTCCTTTTCAATATGAAGACGCAAAACCTGGGACTTATTCTACCAAAATTTCTGTTGCCATCGATGAACAGATTCAGGATATTCCGGTGGAACTGAATATATGGGATTTTGCCATTCCAAACGAAAATAAATTGAAAGGCAGCCTTCAGCATGAAGGTTTTTTAAGCAGGATGGAAAATAATCAGGAATTAGAGACCTACAAGCTTTTCAAGCGCAACAGGGTCTCCTTGATGGATCCAACTTATAAACCTGATCTGAAAATTTCAGATGCGAAGAATGTTATTTTAAACTGGGATGCATTCGATGCGCGTCTTAAAAAATATTTTACAGGAGAAGCATTTACCTCCGAATACGGATATGATTACGGACCAGGTTATGGTGAACCTCTGGAAGCATTCATATTACCTTTCAATGTATTTGGAAAGCATGGTGATGCAGGATGGCCTGACACAGGTAAGCCCGATGTGGAACGTAATCCGGAAAACATAGCCTTGTATAGAAATGTGATAAAAGAGGTTCGCAGTCATCTTCAAAACATGATTAATCCACAGAAGACCGAATTGACTGTTTATTTGAATGGGTTAGATGAATCCTATTTTCCTGAAGCATGGGATCGGATGGTATATTATGGAGAAATATTTAAAAAAGATTATCCGGAGGTACGATTTAGGATTGACGGGAGCTATAGCGAAGAGGCAATGGAGGTAGTTAAAAACTCAATTAATTCCTGGGCATCACATACGATCAATTATAACATTGAAAGAATCAGAAAGTACCAGGAAATGGGGATAGAAGACTGGATATATGGACCGATGCTGTATGAATCAAAGGTAAATAGCTGGGTTGGAAGCACAACCTTTATAGACTTGCCTCTTGTTAATGACAGGGCGATCAGCTGGAGTTGCTGGAAATATAATACTTATTCCTGGCTTAGTTGGGGAGTTGGAGCTGGATGGGAACGAGCATGGTATGATCCGGAAACGTGGAAGGATACATACAAAACAGGATCTGATTCAGATGCGGGATTCACTTATAAAAAATTAAACGGGAATGGTTTATTAATATACAGCCCGGGAATTATTCCCAATGTTTATGGAGCCTGCCCGTCAATACGCCTGAAAACGATGAGAGATGGTGTACAGGAATATGAATATATGCGGTTGTTATCAGCGCTTGATGGAAATGAAGATCGTGTCAATGAAATTGTTAATAATATCATTAAGGATCCGTTTGGTGAAAAATCAATAGGGAATCTGGACGTATGGAGCTTTGATGCGGAACAGTGGGACCTGGCAAGGCTTAAAATGGGCGAATTGATCCATGAGGCCAAACAAAATAGATGAAGATGTTGCTGAATTGACTTTGGTACTTTAATTATAAATTAATAAAGTAAAAAAATTATGACACACCTGGAAAATGAATATGTGTTAAATGGAATGATAGATTTTGACAAATCAAGAAGTTTTAATGGCGAAATTTTAGATCTGAATCTATATATATTTTTCGTTAAGCGACCGTGCATTATTCGAACTTTCCAATGTTCCATAATATCCGGTTATTATCCTTATAAACTAAAATACAACATAGATAAGAATTTGATAAATTAGTTTTAACCAAATGAAAAGAAGAACTTTTATAAAAAACAGTGCACTGGTGACTTATGCATTAAGCACGATTGGCAATTCCACGGTATATGGGAAGTCAGCTGTTTCGGTAAAGCATAAGGCACCTAGTAAAACTGAAAAAGTGCGAATTGCAGTTGTTCAACAGGATGGAAATCCAGGACAGGTAAATGACAATCGAAAAAAGGCCTTAGAATATGCTGAAAAAGCTATGAATCAGAATGCCGATGTAATCCTGTTTCATGAGGAGCTGCTTGTTGGTTATGTAGATAATGCCCAAGAACTGGCTGAGCCCGTAAACGGTCCGACTAGCATGGTTTTTCAGGAACTGCTCCGGGGCACTGATTCCCTGATTATTTACGGTCTCACAGAAAAAGATAGTAATGATTACTATATTTCAGCTCCAGTGGTTTCGGCCGATGGAGTAATAGCGAATTATCGAAAAACTCATCTTTGGTGGAAAGACGAAGGCCTGCGTCACGAACCAACCTTCTACAAACCTGGCAAAAATCTTGTCACATTTGATATTAATGGATATAAGTGTGGTATTATGATCTGTTATGATGGCGATTTTCCTGAAATGACGCGATCATATGCAAATCTTGGGTGTAGCATGCTTTTCTGGTTAAATAACCGGGGAAGCAGGGGATACAGTGAAGTCAAGGATATTGCATACAGAAACTCCATGATTATTCCGACTGCCTGTTGCTGTGGATTAAATGAAAAGGGATACCAGTGTAAGGGTGGAAGTAATATTACAGGAGCCAAGGGAGAATTGATTTCAGAAATATGGGAAAAAGAAGGAGTTATTTTTGGTGATGTGTATCCCGGCGAGGTTCAACAAATTCGGGAAAAGAATCCCTGGTATAAGGGTTTGCGACCTGATATATATCACTATGAATCCTGAGGGATTATGAAAATGACTAAGCGTGAAGTTGTCATAAAAGTGCTGGATCACAAGCGGCCACCTTATGTTCCCTGGCATTTTGGATTTACGGTAGAAGCTAAACAGAAATTAATTGATTTTTATGGATCTGATGACCTCATGGAATTGACGGGCAATCATTTTATTCTACTTGGCGATGAAATCGGCTATTTTGAAGATATCGGAAACAACCGTTTTAAAGATATTTTTGGTGTAATCTGGGATCGAACCATTGATAAAGATATTGGAAATGTGGAAGGACAAATCTTGAGCAAGCCATCATTGCGGGGATATACTTTCCCGGATCCTTTAGCAGACCGCTATTTTAATAATATACCTTCCCTTCTGGAAAAATATCCGGACCGGTTCCGTATTTTTGAGATAGGCTTTTCATTGTATGAACGAGCCTGGACATTACGGGGTATGGAAGCATTATTGATGGATTTTGTTTTGAATCCGGATTTTGTGCATGAATTAATGAGTGCCATTTGTGAATACAATATCAAACAGATTAAGCGAGCTCTTGATTTCGATATAGACGCTGTTAAATTGGGAGATGATTGGGGACAGCAGAGAGGGCTGATTATGGGCCCTGTATTTTGGCATGAGTTTATTAAGCCATATTTAGCTAAAATATTTAAGGTAGTTAAGGATGCGGGTAAATATGTATTCATTCATTCCTGCGGTGATGTGGATGAACTCTTTGATCCGCTCATAAATATCGGATTGGATAATTTTAATCCATTTCAGCCCGAAGTAATGGATATCTATAATTTATTGCCTGCTTATAGAGGCAGGCTGTCGTTTCATGGCGGCTTATCCACACAGCGGATATTACCATTCGGGACCGCAGATGATGTCAGAGATGAATGCGACAGGTTACTGGAAATGGGTGCGGATGGTGGATATATTTTTGCACCTTCACATGATGTGGAAGGGGATGTTCCACTTGAAAATATGCTTGTTTTTATAGAGAAAGCTAAAAATCAGGAATCTTATACAATTTGACATGGAAACTCAATTAAAAAAAATCGGACGCCGTGAATTTTTTAATAAAGGTTTAAAAGTTGCGGCGACAACCACACTTATATCCTCTGTTTTGCAAAACAAAAGAGTAATGGCTTCTGTGGATAAAGGAAAATCTGAATTACCTGGATTTATTATTGACTCACATATTCATTGTGGAAGTACTGATAAATGGATCGAAGATATGGTAAGAATATACAGGTCATACAATGCAATGGCTTGCACCATGACCTGGATAGAAGACTTGGAATTGATGGTTGATGCGATAAAAAGTTATCCTGATGTGTTTATCGGGTATGGTCGTGTGGAATTAGATGATCCAAACGCAGTCCGGGAGGTTGAAAAGTTCAAAAAAGCTGGATTTGAAGGAATGAAATTTCATAGTCCGATGAAAAACTATGATGATCCATCTTATTTTCAGGTTTATAGATTATGTGAAGAATATAATATGTATTTATTGTTTCATACTGGTATTTCGAGTAGGGGGATTAAAGATGAGCCAGCCTGGACTTCTTCATCGCGTATGCGTCCGATGTATCTCGATACACTATGCCGTGCTTTCCCCAGAATAAAAATTCAGGGGGCTCATTTGGGAAATCCGTGGTATGAGGAAGCGGCTGAAGCTGCACGCTGGAATCCGAATCTCTTTTTTGATGTGACAGGTTCAACCTTGTTCAAATTTATTAAACTAAAACGTCTGGAACAAATGAGCGATATCCTCTGGTGGTCAAGTGAAGAGGGAGAAAACAATCCACATACTTTAAAAGGAGGGCCAAGCGCCTGGGAACATATCGTTTTCGGTACTGATGAAAGTCCTCAAGGACTAGATGGTAATATAGAACGTTTTTCAATGATGCTGGACGCAAATAATGTAGCTCAAGTAATTCGTAAAAAAATGTGGGGGGAAACAATGGCAACAAATCTTGGTATTGACCCGAAAACACATAGGTTTATCGAATAACAAGTAACAAAAGACAAATAAATAACAAAAATCAATTAAATTCATATACGATTTTTTTAAAAACTTATTTAAAATGCGAACTACACTCTATCACTATTATTTTATTATTGGCTTATTTTTAATTATTCTTTTTTCCTGTGAAAAGAAGCCTTATGCAACAGGACCGGATATATATGTTGAGGACACAAATTTTAAGGTTGTTGGTTATCTTGCTGGCAGAGGTTTTGATCAAATCGAAGACCTCGAACTGGACAAACTAACCTATCTGAACCTGGCATTTGCTAATCCAACTCCTGATGGGAAACTTATTTTCAGCCGGAATGCTGATATCAAACCTGTAGTAAATACGGGACACGATGCAGGTTTGAAGGTATATGTATCATTAGCAGGGGGTGGCAGACCGGATACAGCTATATGGAAATCTGTATTAAAGCCTGAAAACAGATCAATGTTTGTAAAAGGAATTCTGGATTATGTTGAAGAGAATAATCTGGATGGTGTAGATGTTGATATTGAATGGAATCTTTTGCCAACGATTGGTGATCTATATACACCATTTGTTGTTGAATTGAGGAATGCTCTACATGCCAGGGGGAAAGGTATTTCCACTGCCCTCGGGGCTACTCGTTTACATGAAGCGGTTAGCCAGGAGTCACTGGAAGCTTATGATTTTATTAATGTGATGGTATATGATAAAACCGGAATATGGAGACCCGATGATATAGGACCTCATTCTCCTTTCTCCTATGCGGAAGAGGCAATAGAATTCTGGACCGAAGAAAGAAATATACCTGCTGATCGAATAATATTGGGTTTACCATTTTATGGTTTTGATTTTACCCCACCTGCCCGATATATCTCCTATAAAAAACTAATTGAAGAAGATCCATCCTTTGCCTATGTGGATTCAGTGGATACAAAGTACTATTATAATGGAATTCCTATGATTGTCAGAAAAACTGAACTGGCAAAGGAGAAACTGGGAGGTGTAATGATTTGGGAGATTTCATCTGATACAATTAGTGATTTGTCTTTGCTGAGGGCTATGTTCCAAACCATCGAGGCTGGTGATTGTGATGTGACAACCTTTTACAAGGATGAGGATGGAGACGGATTAGGTGATCCATCCAGGCCATTTCAGGCATGTGACGCACCACAGGGATATGTAGATAACCGGGATGATATGGATGATACCATGTAGACAGTGCGATAGACTTCAAAACATTAACAAAAACTGATTTGTATCTTGCTTTGTTTATGTTTACATAAAATCTGAATGATCCCTTCCGCCCCGACGGGTCGGGGCACCTACTCTTTGCGAAAGGGGAGAGCGTCGGTTTTCAGAAATGGGTTGGTGAAAAAAGATATATTATTTTCGTAACTCGAGGTTTTGTTTTATTTTTTAAATCAATCCCATCAGAATAAGAAAGCTTAGATTCGAAATTTGAATAAGATATAAATATATTAAATTATTTGTTGCATAGTCTCTATTCAATCTCATCATACACCCTGATATAATCTACTACAAAATAATCAGGAAGGACTGCTTTTTTTAGTTCTGGTGCAGGACCATCATATCGATAGCCATTACATTCGGTAGATATCAGGATAAACTGCTCACGATGCGATACCGGACCATCAATTTCCCAGGAAACTTTACCATCCACGTAAAATGTATATCCCTCTGGACTCCAATGCAAACCAAAGGTATGAAAGCCATCCTCCGTGGGTTGCAATTGCTTTTTTCCTGAAGTGGCCCCTTCATGATTTTTACCATATCCGTTCCAGTGGATGTTGTGACTGATAATGCCATCTCTCGTAAAATTCTCCATGATATCAATTTCCACACCGGATTCTGCTGGATTCAGGGTTGAGCCGATTTCAGGGGATTGCAGCCAGAAAGCTGCCCACCAGCCTTCCTGGGTAGGTAATTTGCATCTTAACTCGTAATATCCATACTTATGAACAAACTTGGGGGGTTTAATTTCTGCAATCGGCCAGACGAATTTTGACTTCCCATATTGATCACCGGGTCTGTCCAGATAATTTCTTCCTGTTTGTAAATGTGAAGAATGGTAGTGTCCGTCTTTTTCATATAGTTTAAGTAACAAGTTCCCTTTGCCATCAAGTTCAGCACCTTCGGTTGTCCAAGTTGGGTGCCGTTTCTGCATTAAATGTAAACGGTAATCCCACTTATCCGTATCCAATTCAGTGCCATTAAATTCATCATGCCAGACGAGTTTCCATGTATTACCCTGTGGTAGTTGACTGGGAACTCCATCTGGCTGTTCAATATAAGAATTGATTATCTTTTCCTGGGTATTTCTGTTTTTTTTCGTGCAGTTGATAAACAATGCCAAACAGATAATTGATATAATTCCGGTTGTCATATTCGGGACGATAAAAGAATAATATATTATAATTTAATTCTTAGGACGAAGGTTATCCGACTATGTCCACAACTATCCAAAACTGTATTTCCCGGGTAATGGTACCGGTGCGAAATCAAGGTCGCCGAATTCATATTTTTCCAGTGTGAAATCCTGATCAGTATTCATAACAGTCTCCCATGTGATCTCTTTTCCACTATAACAGGCTTCCCGGCCCAGGATAGCTGTCATCGTTGATTCTGCTACCTGTTTCGCTTCATTAATGGGATCACCAATCCGGATGCTGTGTATCAATTCGTCATGCTCAGTTTGATAAGGATTGTTTTTTTCTCCCCTGAATCGCCATGGATTACCATCCAACAAACTTATTCCAGTGTGCTGGTAGGAAAAATGTCCACGTCCCTTTGCCCCGATAAATACATCATCGATATAATTTGTGCAACCATTAATCTGGCGATCAAGACAGAAAATGGTTATGTCATTTGGATATTCATATTGTACTGAATAATGATCAAAAGCGTTGCCAAAAGTACTTCCCGTTCGCACCTGCCTTCCACCCAGACCAATTGCTTTAATTGGGGTGGATTGACATACCCAATTCATCAGATCAATGGAATGGATGAACTGTTCAACAAAAATGTCCCCTGAAAGCCAGTTGTAATACATCCAGTTCCGAAGTTGGGTTTCCATTTCCGTCCATTCCGGTTTTGGGTCCAGATACCATAATTCTCCAATCAGCCACCTGCATACCCCAGAACGTAATTCACCAATTTCACCATCATGAATCCTTTTTACTACTTCCTGGAATGAGTTATCCCGTCGTCGTTGTGTGCCGGCACCTATCGCCAGACCTTTTTGTTCGGCTAATTCTCCTGATTCTAGCACTGATTTTACCCCGTTTGTATCCACGCCAACTGGTTTTTCGACAAAGACGTTTTTACCTGCCTCGATTGATGCCCGTAGGTGAACAGGACGGAAATGTGGTGGTGTGGCCAGGATTACATAATTAATTTCAGGAATATTCAACAACTTTTTATAGGCATCGAATCCCACGAAACACTTGTCCTTATCCACATTCATACCGACCTTTTCAAACTGTTCCCTGCTTGAATTTAATCGATCCTGAAAAATATCAGCCATTGCAACGATCTTGACATTTTCTTTGGCTGCTTTTGCGCCTTCTACTGCATTTTCAGTATGATATCCATAAGAAGGATATATGCTATTTGTTGCAGCATGTACTGCATCCAATGCGGCTCCTGTCCCCCGGCCACCACAGCCGATCAAACCAATATTGATCTGAGCATCCGGTGCTGAATTCGATGTAATAATGTAGGGCATATTGAGAGCCATGGTTGTTCCTGCTACCTGGAGTCCTGATTTTTTAATGAATTGTCTTCTGGATAATTTGTTCTTAGAAGTCTTTTTCATAATGTCCTTTTTTAAAAATAGTGTATTCTTTTAGTTGTTTTAAGTTACAGTTTTAATATAAAAAAGAAAATTAGAAATCAAATTGATAGATCTTTTGATATGTCGGAATGACAAATTTTAAAAATATCACAAAATCCTAACTCAACATTCAAAACACGCTGCTTCAAAATCAATTGATTCCTTTCATAATCCAAAATTCCTCACCAACTTTATCCTATATAAAGGCAATAAAAGTAAGCATATGGATAAAAGAAGAAAATTTATTGGCAAGCTTGGCACGGGAATAATTTCAGCCCTTGCATTGCCAGCAACCGATCTTTTTGCCAATTCAAAAATTAAGAATATCAGGGCAAGTACAAATAAAAAGAAAAATATCAGGATAGGAATTATTGGCGCTGAGAATTCTCATGCCAGGGGATATGGAAAACTTTTTAACATCGATAAAAAATTCCCCGGGATGGAGGTAATGTATATATGGGGCGAGACCAAAGAATTCGCTAAAGATGCTATGGAAAGGGGTGGTATCCCCAATATGGTTGAAGATCAGATGGAGATGTTAGGTAAAATTGATGCTCTGATTGTTGATCACCGGCATGCCAAATATCATCTGGATGCAGCACTGCCATTTGTTGAAGAAGGAATTCCAACTTTTATTGACAAACCATTCTGTTACCGGGCAAGTAATGGATTGGAATTTCTGAAGATTGCACGGGAAAAAGGTACGCCAGTATCTTCATTCAGTTCACTCGCACAGAGTGATGGAACATTTGATATGAAAAAACAGATTGATGCAATGGATGGGATAAACCATGTTGTATGTTATGGACCTGTGGATGTGGAGTCTGAATATGGAGGTATATTCTTTTATGGGGTTCACATGGTTCAACAGATGATAAACATATTTGGGGAAAATATTGACAGGGTTCGTATCTCACGAAATAATAAGAATACCACTGCAAGTATTGCTTATCAGAGTGGGATGATGGTTACATTGATTTTTATTAACAAGTTCTATGGCTGGGAAACATATATTGAGCAAGATAAAGGTTTGATTCAATTAAAATCCCGGGTGGAAGAACCGGATCCCCCACGGCATTATGTTGATATGGTAGAAATGTTCAGGTCTGGGAAAGAACCTCGTAGCTATCAGAGTATCTTAAATTGTGTTTCCGTGTTGGAGGCCCTGGAGCGTTCTGTGGCAAATCAAAAATGGGAAGCAGTTAAATTTGTATCTATCTGACATAGGAAAGTTTAAGCTTCTAAAACAATATCTCAATCTCGAGTAGAAATTATCGGATGTTAGAAAAGTGAAATAAGAACCACCTATAGATCAAGGAAATAAGAGCTTATTAGAAAAATGTTGAATTAAAGTATTTACATAAATGTACCTTAATATTGCTTAATGACCTGTTTTTTATATATTTATTTTTGTGCTGACAACAGTATTTAAAATATAATTTTAATACCGGAAATTATCTATCCCGAATGATTATCAATAATAAAATCACAAATAAATGAGACAGAAACTTCTTATTGGATTTCCCATTCTTCAGATGATGTTGATTACATCATTCGTTATCATATTATTAGGCAGCTTTAGTACAGGAGGATTGACACAAGAGAAGTTAAAGGTAGCTACATGTCAATTCCCGGTCACGGGAGAGGTGAAGAGTAATGCAAATTATATTAAAAAATTTATCATTGAGGCTGCGCAGAACCAGGCAGACATAGTACATTTTTCAGAAGCTGCGCTTTCCGGTTATCCACCTGAAGATATTCCATCCTTTGAAAATTTTGACTGGGAAGCTTTAAGAACAGTCACCTACGAAATTATGGACCTAGCAAGAAAAAATAATATCTGGATTATCCTTGGTTCCGCTCATTTTATTAGTAGGGAAGAAAAACCGTTGAATTCACTGTACATTATTTCGAATGAAGGGAAGATTGTTGACCGGTATGATAAGTCAATGCTGACAAAAGGGGATTCAAAATTTTATACCGCAGGCAATCACATTGTTGTGGTTGAACTTAAAGGGTATAAACTGGGATTTCTGATATGTTATGATTCGTGTTATCCAGAGATGTATAATATATATCGTCATAAGGGCGTAAAACTAATGTTTCATTCCTTTTATAATGCACATCATGAAGGAGAAACAATATTAGATGAAATAATCCCGGCAGAAATCCGTGTCCGGGCTTCCGATAATACCATGTGGGTTATTGCTAATAATTCTTCAGGTTATTATTCATCATGGCCTGTCTGTATTGCCAGACCGGATGGTTCATTGGAATCACTGGAACGTGGAATTCCCGGAATCTTATACAGGGAATTTCCTGATGTTGAGAAATCTGAAAGATTCAATAGCTGGCTGCATAATTTTAAGCTGATGAAGCTTCCTGAAGATGAAGTTTATCAGGTGTTCGGAACGACTTCTAAACATCCAAGAGCATTAGATACTAAATCCTTGCCATAACGTTCAAATGATATTATTTCTAACAAATTAATAGAATTGAGATTTTATTTTTCAAGTTTTATTACTGCAGTTATATTGGTCTTTATCCAGTGTCATCCTAAAGATCAATCCCACATTTCATTCGGGATCGATAAAGAATTTTTACACTTTAAAAATGAAAACATCCATCTTTTTTTCAATGAATACATGTATTGTAAAGTCATGTTCGAGGTTGATAGTAAAGTGCAATCCTTGAACAATTCAACCGGAACGGATCCAAATGCTGCCCCTCCTCATTTTATCATGCTGGAAGGCAATGTGTATAAAAACTTCAAAATATCGTCTCATTATATTGAAGACATTGATGATTCGGAGTTTGGAGCAGGCAAGAGACTTACATTAATTGGAATTGATTCAAAAATCGAAAGCTCTCTGATAGTTGAGTTATATGAACAATATCCCGATGTAGCATTAAGTTGGTGTACTTATACGAATCGGACAGGTAAAGATTTGAAAATCAACAAGGTGTTCTATAACTATTACCGGTTAGACAGGAAACTGACAAATCCATCAGCTTTGAGTTACGATTTCCGTTATTTACAGCCTATTAATAAAAACTGGGGTGATACCTGGACAAATGTTGGTATTAACGATTCAACTGATGAGGATTTTGTTATACCTGGATCAGGAAGTAACCGATCGGGTATTCCTTTTTTGGATGTATGGGGGGCTGAAATGGGAATGGGGATCTTTCATGCTGAAGGGATCCCACGATTCCATCATATTATTTTGAAGGTACAGACAGATGAAATTGTGGATATGGGTTTTGTCATCATTCCTGAAGAGAGTTATGGTCAATTCCCTGAAATACTTAAAAATGGCCAATCAATTACAACCTGGAAAAGTGTTGTTTGTACTCATAATAATGATTTTTTTAATGCAGGTCGCCGTTTTGGGCAATTTCTAAATGGAGCCTTAAAAAAGGAAGGTCGTGAAGGATTGCGTGAAAAATATCCTGACCAGGCATATGAACCTTATTGGAAAACATGGGGAATGAATAGTCTGGATGGTACAGGGGAGTTCACAATACAAGCGGTAAAAGATAAAATGGACATGCTGGCTGATTACGGTTTTAAAGCGATTATGCTGGATGACGGATGGTTCGATACTATGGGTCAATGGAATCCTGATCTATCGAAATTCTCCAATGAAGAAGAGTTAATAATTTTTGTGGAAGAGGCTCATAAGCCCCAGTGGGGGAAAAATAAAGATAAATACTTCAACGTGTATTTATGGTTTAATTTGCTGGGAGTAAATACAACTGATGGACTGGAACACCTGCTGGTTAAAAACAAAGACGGCAGTCTGTATCAGAGCAGACAGGCCAAATATACCTTTTGTCCCTCAAGCAGACAGTTTTTAAGTTTCGCCAAGGACACCCTTTTAGAGAGAATCATTAACAGATGGAACGTGGATGGATTATATACGGACCTTGAAGATCAGAATCCACTACCCTGTTTTGCTGAGAATCACCACCATCCCTATACATCTGAAAGTGTTGAAAATAATTACTTCGCCTTTAAAACGATGTATAATAAAGTAATGGAATTAAAACCCGAAGAAGGATGGATCTCTATGTGTGCCTGTGCATCGGTTCATGATGTATACCAGTATCCTTATTATTTTCTGAATGATGCTTCTGACCCAACTACAAACAAACAAGTAAGGTGGAGAATAAAGTGGATCAAAGCACTCAGGGGACCTAAAGCTCCTGCTGGTGATGGTTACGTCGACAAAATGAACTATGATAACAAAGCTGGTGATCCGGCAATGAGCGTGGCCATTGGAAGTGTGATAACTTCCCTGCGATGGAATGTAAATGAACTAGGTGGGGCTGAACATGCAATAAAATGGATGAATATCTATAAGAAAGAAAAACTATATAATGGAGAGTACCTGGGATTGTATGATATTGAATACCATAATCCTGAAGGTTATGTTATCCGGAAACAGGATGGAACCATGTATTATGCCTTTTTCGATGAAGATCCTTTTGATAAGGAGGTAGAAATCAGAGGATTAAACAAGGATCTGGAATATAATGTATTAGAATATGATACTGAGAAGGGCAGGGGGATCATAAAAGGAGCAAATCCATTATTTCACATCACTTCAAAGCCAGGTAATAACGCAGGGGAACAGGTTTTTTATTATTTTTTAAAATGTATTCCAATTTTATCTGGAAAATAACTAACAGAGTGGAAAACTTAGAAAGAATATTAATATGAAAAATTTAAAAATTCATTTTCTTCTGTTTGCAGTGATATTTTTTGGATCTGCATGTGATAAAAAGTTGCCGGGAAGCCTGTCCTATCCTTTTAGGATAATTCCACAACCACAAAAAGTAGAATTACTAAGGGGCAAAGGTTTGGATTTTGGTAAACTCACTGCAGTCGATATAAGCAATATTAAAAACAGACCTGTAATGGGGGAGATACTTTCAAATCTAACAATCACCAATAATAAGGCCAATGGTGTACTTTCACTTATCATTGATCCGGAGTTGGGTGAGACAAAAGATCCCGAAGGTTATGTCCTGACGATTCAAAATGGAAATGTAGAGATAAAATCCATAGGTGAAGCCGGGATATTCTATGGTTGTCAGACGCTTGAGCAACTACTGGAGGATGCACGAGACTTTAACACAACCATTCCAGCCTGCAGGATCACCGATTATCCTGCCCTTAGATACCGGGCGGTACATTTTGATGTGAAACATCACCTCGATCACATGAATTATTATTATCAGAGCATCGACCGGCTGGCGCGATACAAAATCAACGCTGTGATTTTTGAATTCGAAGATAAATTGGGTTATATCAGACAACCACTTATAGGTGCTCCACAAGCCATAACTATTGATGAGATGGCAGATCTTACAGAATATGCCTCAGAGAGAAATATAGAAATTTCTCCACTCGTACAGGGACTTGGTCATGCTACTTTTATCCTGAAGCATGAACATTATGCCCAATTAAGAGAAATTCCAGAAAAGAGATGGGTGTTTTGCCCTGTTGAAGAAGGAACCTACCAGGTTTTGTTTGATATGTACAAGGATGCAATGGATGCTACCCCGGGATCTAAATACCTGCATATAGGGGGTGACGAAATAGGTGATATCGGCCTCTGCCCCCGTTGTAAACCAGTTGCTGATGAAGAAGGGGTAATGAGTTTAAACCTGTACTGGCTAAACCGGGTATGCGATTATATTGTTGAAAACGGCCGTATACCTATTTTCTGGGACGATATGCCCCTTAAGCAGGCTGGTGTATACAGAACTACCTATGATCCCAAGGTCAATGCTGAACAGGCAGCCGAAGCATGGGAAGAGGGAGAACCAAAGTTGGAGTTGCTGATCCAGGATTTCCCTAAGAAATGTGTTTATATGCGATGGAACTACGAACTAGGCAGGTTACCAGGCAACATAAAGGCTCTTGAGTGGTATAAAGAAAATGGTTTACCGGTTATGGTTTCCACAGCTGCACAAACAGGCGCACTCCTCTTTCCAAAGGACGAGCGTACGGGCAGTATGACCGATGGTGGTCTAATTGCAATTCAGAGTTTCCTTCAACTAGCAGTTGAAAAAGATATTGATGGCATGTTATGTACTGCCTGGGATGACCTGTCACCTCATTTCGAAACGTACTGGAGAGGGTTTATCGCAGCTGCGGAATATAGCTGGTCTCCGGAAAGCAGGTCACTTGAAGAATTTGACGAGGCTTTCCTTCAAAAAGAATTCGCTATTTTAAAACAAGATTACGCAAAGATGTACAATATGCTCACAGAAGCTGCAGCCTTCTGGGACGGCGCATTTATGAGAAAGGGTTCACGTACTGACATTGGAAATGCCTTAGTTAATCTGCCGGGACTAGCACACTGGGTTCCTGAGGCTGAAAAAGAAAAACAAATGATAAAAACCGATTTTTCGGATATAGTCATTGAGCTTCCGGATCACAAAAATCCCGGGAAATGGACAAAACAATATCAGGATAGATTGACCATTGCTGAAAAAATACTAAATGATTACCAAAAAACGTCAAAGATAATTGATACTCTATATAATGAATCGGCCAGAAACCGGTTTCACTGGGAAATGTATAAGTCCCTCAATGATTTTCAGATAACCGCTCCCAGATTGTTACTTGCGTTGAAGCAATGCGATACTGCTGATGAAAACTTGTTTAATGAAGGCGAAAGGAATGTAAATGCAGCAATAGAAGAATTTAATGCCTCATGGGAAAATTTGAAAAGTGTTTATTCTGCAACACGTTATATTTCTTACCCTGATAATTATGTTGCTGACAGATATTTTCATTTTGCTAGTCAGCGGGAAGATCTTACCTGGATGATACAGGTAGAAGAATTGATGCATAAAAGGATTCAAGAGTGGATGTCAGAGATAAATTAATATTTCAAAAACACAGTTCATATGAAAATATCAGGATTTATATTATTAATTGTAGCATTTATTTTTCCGCTTTCTCAAGCAAACGCACAAAAATATTGGATATATGATGGGGATAGACAGTTCACTCCTGCCGAGTTATATATGATGGACGACTGCGGTACATGCTCACAGTTCAAACATTTTAAAGCAATCCCAAATCCGCCGGATATTCCTGTTTTATCTGATAAATATGCAAAAAATAATAAATGTGCTGAAATGTATTTCCCCGGCTGTCAGTACTCTACAGCGGAGAATTTTTGTATGAAATCCATGTCACAACCCGAAGGACAAACTCAATTTCCTTATGGCACGGATATTTACCAGGCTTTCAGTGTATTTGTGCCCATCGAATACAATCATGATGCTGATTGGAATTTAATTTATCAGTTTCATGGTTACCCGGACGATCTTGGCCAATGTGATAACTGGAGGTCACCACCTTTTTCCATAGCTCTAAGGACAAACCAATGGAGGGTATGGGGTAGGTACGCTTCTCAAAAGTGTAATAATGACGGGAATGAATCCGTTACTTCAATAATTCTTCACGAAGGTCAACCGATCGTAAAGGGAGATTGGACACATTTTGTTATTCATTTAAAATATGAATACAATGGAGACGGCCGTTGTGAAGTATGGCTAAGGGATGCTGAAAATAGTACGCCCGAAAAAATTGTAGATTATTCCGGAGCGATTGGTTTTAATGATGAAAAAGCACCATATGATTATGTGTCTTTTGGATACTACTACGGTAATAATTCCGGTCCTGATGTCACATTATATTTTGACCGCATCATATTTGCAGGAAAAAAAGAAAGCCTGGAAAGTATGATGTATTATAAATAATCGATTAAACCGAAATCCAAAATTTTTTTGAAGCTTATCACTATTTATTCACGTATGATCAAAACCTTATATTCCGGCCCGGCAATACTCGCAAGATTAATTGCACGGAAAAGAATTTCATGTTTTTCATTTTCCAGAGTAACTTCCAGCGTATCCTTTACAGGATTCCATGTATCATTACCGGATTCTTTCATTTGATATTCTTTCAGATTTGGGGTGTTTGAGGTGAGGGTAATCAAGGCTTTGTCTCCATCAATGATTATTTCAGAAGAAAGGGTATTGGGTGTCCACTCAATCGCCTTTCTATTTTTCTCAGTAACCAGATATTCGGTATTGTATGCCCAGTGCGATTTCCCATCCCATATCCAGGTATGATTTCTATAATAATCATCCTCATACATAACCAACATTGTCTCATAATCCGGCCAGGCAGTAAACATATCATTGTATACATGCCACTCAATCCAGGTATAAGTTTGCATAAAACGTTCCTTTGATGCGCCTATCTCATCATCTATCTCAATGGGTAAACGATCTGGTCCTTTTAACATTACTACATCCGCTCCCTTATTTTTCAAATATTCGTCCCGAACCTCCAAGGCAGATAAAGGGATTCCATTTTTTTCGAAATGATGATCATATTTTGCATCGCATAAAAACCATTTTTTGTAATCATTAAGCCAGATTTCATTTATCCCGTGGTGGCCGTCAGGTCCTCCCGATACCCCGGGTCCTGCTCCAAGTGGCCGGGTCACATATCCATAGGCGTTCATGATTCCGTTTTGAACCGTCATAAAATGGCCACAATGAAAACCATGTCCATCGAGAGCAGCGTCCAGAATACCTTCTGCAAATCCTTCTCCGGGATAGGGATCACCAAAATCATCAATTTTTATGATGGATTTTATCCAATGCCTCAGTAATAATATTCGCTTAAATTCATCCGTTTCTCCAAGAAAAACAGTATCTAATCGGTATTTCTGGATCAGGTGCTGAAATTTTGGCGAGGTGAGATCTTCCGATGATTTAAATACTGTGTTTTGGGTAAATGGGGGATTTGTTACATCGACATGATGGTATTGTTTCGTATTGCAGGTAATGAGTAAAATTCCCAGGGTTATTATAAGAATAAAGTTGTTTTTCACTGTATATTTATTTTTATTTCAATAGTAAAAATATAAATAATTTACGGGCTTAAAAACAGTAAATTCGAAAGCTCATGTATTTCGAATACATGAAGTGGGATATTATCCAGGATAAATTCTGAGGATCATGTTATTGCAACGTAATTATTCTTTTTTAATGCATATTTTATGAAAAAATTTATGAAAAATACTAAAATTAAAAGACGCAATTTTATCAAGACAGTTTCAGTTGCAGGAATGGGACTTACGTTCCATGTGCCTTCTTACGCTGCCCACCAAAAAAACAAAAATACAACCGTTCGATTTGGTGTAATTGGTACCGGGAACCGGGGCACCCATTTACTCAAAATCTTGACGGGCATTGAAGACGTTGAGATAGTATCCCTTTGCGACATAAACAAATCGCATCTCGATAATGCATTAAATGTTTGTGTAGATGCGGGCAGAAAAAGACCGGAAGGATATTTTAAAGATGAGAATAGCTATAAACAATTATTGAACCGCGAAGATATAGATGCGGTCATTATAGCCACCTATTGGGACAGTCATGCACCCATTGCCAAATATGCTATGGAGCAGGGAAAATATCCGGCTGTAGAAGTTCCTGCGGCCATCACGCTGGATCAATGCTGGGACCTGGTGAATACCTCCGAAAGGACCGGGATTCCCTGTATGATGCTTGAGAATTGGAGTTTCAGAAGGGACAATCTGGCTGTTCTTAATATGATCCGCGATGGCTTACTGGGAGAAATGGTGCACTGTCATTGTGCTCATTCACACGATTGCATTGATCATTGGTTTTTTGATGCAAACGATGGCAGCCAGCGATGGGGTGCCAAATACCTGATCAATTATAACAGAGACCAGTATCCTACACACAGTATGGGTCCGGTATTAAGCTGGATGGATATTAATTGCGGGGATACCATTAATCAAATTTATTCAGCCGCAACCGCTTCAAAAGGTATTAATGCGTATATGAAACGAAGATTTGGAGCGGACCATCCAAATGCGAAACAGGAGTATAGACAGGGAGATATTGTCACATCCACCCTGAAAACAAAACAGGGAAAGACCATTATTATAAATTATGATATGCAATTACCGCGTCCTTATGATAACAGATGGATGATCCAGGGTACCCTAGGCATTTACAATGAACAAAGGGAAGCAGTTTATCTGACCGGGAAAAGTCCGAAATATCACGAATGGGAACCTTTTTTGCCCTATGAGAAAGAATATTTGCATAAATGGTGGAAGAACCAAAAAAATACAACCGAAGGGCATGGGGGTGTAGACGGCCTCGAAATAGAACTGTTCGTTAAAGCTGTAAGAGATAAAACGAATACTCCAATTGATGTTTACGATTCCGTTACCATGAGTGCTATCGTACCGCTTTCAGGTTTATCTATTGAAAAGAACCAACCTGTTGAATTTCCTGACTTTACCAGGGGTAAATGGAAAGGGCGGAAACCCTATTTTGCCGTTTAATTACTTTAAATAATTATATCGGTTCCAATGAAATAAGACATAAGAATTTCATTTAATTTATATACTATGAGGATAGCACGAATCCTATTTTTAAGTGTTTTGATTTTATTCCACGTTTTAGGTTGTATTCAGAAACCGGCATTTTATGTTTCTCCTAAGGGAAATGATTTGAATCCAGGGACCAAGGCCAAACCTTTTGCTACTATTCAAAGAGCCACTGAAGCTGTTAGAGCCCTATTAAAACAAAAACAGCCTGCTGATATAACAATATATCTGGAGGGTGGGGTTTATCCAGTACAGGAGCCAATCATTCTTGGGCCGGAAGATTCGGGTAAAGAGGACTTTCAAGTGACTTACGCAGCGAAACCCGGTGAAAATCCCCTTATTTCGGGGGGTATGCAATTGAAAGGATGGGAACAGAAAGAAAAAGATTTATGGATTGCAAAGGTGCCCTCTATAAAAGGTAAACCTTGGATTTTCCGGGAACTTTTCATAAACGATAAACGGGCTCAAAGAGCCAGACATCCCAATACGGAATATCTTCGAGTAGCTGAAATCGGGGATGATAACCGTACGAATTTCTTTTTCAATGCGGGAGACGTTCCACTGCCGGAGAATCCCGGGGAGGTAGAATTGGTACTACTGCATGATTGGTCCATCACCCGGATAAATCTTAAGGACATAGACAACGAGCATAATAAAATGACCGCCGTGGATTCTATCGGAGCAAAATGTCTTGATTTTTTCACCATAGGAAACTGGGAGCCCAATCCCCGCTATTTCCTGGAAAACTCAATTACATTTTTAGACGAGCCTTTCGAATGGTTTCTTGACAAAGAAACTCAAATGCTTTATGTAAATCTTCCCGGGGATACCCATCCTGATAAATGTGAAATAATAGCACCCTATGCAAATAATTTGCTTATCCTGAATGGATCTGAACATAATCAAATACGTAATATTACATATGAAGGGATCACCTTCAGCCATTGCGCGTTTTCCCTGCCGGAGAAGGGATATGCCGGTATTCAGGCATGTTTTTTTGATCCTCGGGAGGGAGGATCTGCCTGGAATGTCATTCCATCGGCAATTGAGGCCTCATGGACAGAAAATATTACATTTAATAACTGCACATTGACTCATTTAGGAGGATCCGGACTTTTATTTGGTAAGGGATCCATTAATTGTACGGTTGTCAATAGTTCATTTTCCGATATTTCGGGCAACGGCATAAGCATAGGCGAAGGTAATGACCGTTTGATCGATCTGATTCCCTGGTGGAAATCAGCTCCCCAGCAGGTTGCTTTGGGTAACCGGGTAGAGAATTGTCTCATTTCAAATTCGGGTCAACAATTTTTCGGTGCCGTGGGCATATGGTGCGGAATAACGGCTCAAATGGTCATAAAGAATAATCAGATTTCAAATTTACCCTACACGGGAATTTCCGTAGGTTGGCTTTGGAGTGCCGAACCCACGCCCTGCCGGGAAGTACGGATTGATGGAAATCATATTCATCATATTATGCAAACGCTAAGTGATGGGGGAGGAATTTATACGCTTGGCCTGCAGCCTGGTGGTGTAATTATCAATAATCATATTCATGATGTCGATATAAATGCCGGAAGGGCAGAAAGCAATGGGATGTTTTTAGACGAGGGAACGACTGATATGACAATCGCCGATAACCTGATTTATAATATCGCAAAATCTCCTTTACGGTTTCATAGAGCAAAAGTTAACTGGGTAAAGAATAATGTTTTGGTTTGCGGTGAAAATATACCTGCTGTCCGTTATAATAGAACAGAGGAGAAAGACATAGTAATGGAAGGGAACCTGATCCTGTCGGAATCTAATGAGGAAGATGTGAAAACACTTAGTGAAATTATTGCTGATTGGAACCTGAAATAGGGAGATTTGTGCCCCACTCGATAAAAATTGACCCGCATGAATTCCGTGTTTTTCATAACCATGATACACAAAGCACGAGGGTATGCCTTATAAGGCCGGTTTCTTAACGCTGTCTTATCAGAATATCAAATAGATAAATAAATATCAAAATGATGTTTTGTAGTTTTTTCTTTATTATCAGTTGTATAATAAATGTCTAATGAGTAATGTACTTCAATTTCTAAGTCAATTTAGTAATTAGGTGAGATTAACAAAGTAGTCAGCAAATGGGTTTCTATTCGAATAAGGTATTTCCTTGGGTACTTGACGTTACGGAGCCCAGGGAAATGGCAGAGCAACGGCGGCTTATCCTGCGCGATATCAAGGGAGAAATCCCAGAGATTGAAATAGGCACCGGAGTGAACCTTTCTTATTATCCGGATAATATCAAGGTATTGACAGGAATAGAACCATCAGATGCAATGCATCCTCATGCCAAGCAACGTGCGGATGCAACAGGGCGAACACTTGAATGGTATCGAGGGCAGGGTGAACAGCTGCCATTTGATGAAGGACGTTTTGATACTGTCGTAATGGTAAACGTACTCTGCACAGTAGAAAACGTTGATGCGGTTCTAGGAGAAGCCTACCGGGTTTTAAAACCTGGGAGGCGATTGCATTTCTTAGAGCATGGATTTTCGAAGGAAGAAAAAATCAGGAAATGGCAAATCCGGCTAAATGGTTTGAATAAGGTTATCGCATGCGGATGCGAGCTTACACGAGATATAGAAAAGCATATTTGTGATTCGAGCTTTTTTATAGATGAATTGGTAAATGTTTCACCTTTCTCAGGGATGAATGTGTTGTATACACATATCCGAGATGTTGCTTTATTTGTTGAGGTTCGTTCATTTGGGAGTTGTCGGATGGTCACTGTTTTTGAGAATTAACGTCTATGGGTATGAATTGCAGGGCATTTTGAAACTCGTACTTATCCACGCGTGACAAAAGGAGCCTCGAAGAACAAAGTTGCCAGAAACAGTTGTCCGACGTATATTTTATACCCAATGTTATGCCCTGGCTTTTTTAGATTTTCAACTTGTCATTAAGTAGTTGATTAGTAATTTGTTAGACATTCTCCATCTTGTACAACCTGATTTTATAGGAGTCTTACCTGACACTTAACCTTTTCCGTAATTTTAGCTACTTTTATACTGAAATGAGATTTACAGGGGCTTTACAAACGAAATTCAATACCGTCATTTGGATCACGGTATCATGGACTATCATATCCATGTTCCAGTTAACGTATGAAGTTGCCGTTTTAAAGGAATACGGATTCGAATATCGATGGAGCACCCCTGGAAATTTTATGACCTATTTCCTGATCAACACCCTAGCCTTTATTCTCAATGGATTTATAGGAGGGTTGGTCATCGTCTTTTTTCTTCAGCATTGGATCAGAAAGCGTTCATACACCTTCGGACTATTATATGGAATGGCGACCTATGTGGTCCTCTTCTTTTTGTTGACCTGTCTTCAAAACTATTTTGTGATCGACTCTATATGGGATGGAACCGGGTCTTTTTATGCAGCCTATGTTAAGGGGTTAGCAGATTACTTCTTCAGTTATGAATTTGCCAGGAATTTTCCCTTTTGGCTGATTGTGCTGATCGGTACCTTAACAACCCTATTCGTCAGCGATAAATATGGACCTGGCGTACTAAAGAAATTCCTCTTAGGAAGGTATTTCCATCCAAAAAGTGAGCAACGGATCTTTATGTTCCTGGACCTAAAAGGGGCCACCAGTATTGCAGAAAAACTCGGGGAACACCAATATTTCAATTTCATACAAAGGGTAATCATGGATGTGACTCCGATTCTGTTGGACACAAAAGGAGAAATATACCAATACGTAGGAGACGAGATTGTGGTCAGTTGGAGCTTAAAGAATGGAATAAAGGATTTTAATTGTATTCGCTGTTTTCAAAATATTAGGGAAATATTGAAAGAATTGGGGCCCCTCTACATGGATCAATTTGGGGCCGTGCCTGAATTCAAGGCTGGACTTCACGTGGGAAGAGCCATTGTCGGAGAGATTGGAGTGATTAAAAGGGATATTGCGTATTCAGGGGATGTACTAAATACTACGGCTCGCATCCAAAGCAAATGTAATGAGCTTGGGGTATCCCTTCTACTTTCCGAAAATCTTCTTAATCATTTTCCGAAACGCCATTTATCACCCAAACCTATGGGGAAAGTGGAGCTTAGGGGAAAAGCAGAGGCTCTTTCACTTTATAGCCTTTGATTTTTTTAAGGTAATCTCCTGGATTGCTTTTTTCATTGATTGAATATCCAACCTGGAAAACAAATCCGGATATACATTTAATGAAAATGCAGATAATATATAAATTCTGCCCGGAACATAAACCAAAATAAAGGGCTGTTTGTACTCAAAAATTGGTTGTTAATAAAAGCAGAATATTAGTTATTAGCAGTCGTATTTTTAGCCTGGTCGTAAAATTGGATTTACTACAAGACCTTTTGAATTTAGATTAATAAAGTTCGTTTTTCCCTTTCTTCCAACGTTTTCTTATAGTTAATTGATATGCATAATCGGATATGTTTAATTTTTCATTTGATCCAGCTCTTGAGGTCTGCCAGTTAAATAGTATGGAGATTCTCCAATCTTTGGAGGCGTTGTATCCCAAGCCAACACCCGCTCTTCCTCTATTTCTAAAAACCCTTCAATTTCATCACTCACAGGAAAATGGAACTCTACATTCAAACGATCGATATTTTGAACGTGCATTTCGATGATGGACAAATACTAATCCATTGAAGCATCAAGCAAATCTTTAATGAATTGATGTAATCTTCACGATCAAGAAAAGAATTTTAGAATTTCGTAAAAAGCGCATGAGAAGTAATCAACTCCTTGGCAAATTTTGGTTTTGGGTTGGGTCGTGCGATTTGCAAATGTGCTGTTTGAAGGTAGTGTTTCCTATAGTCTCAGCACGGGGGAGAAAAAAACAAAATAAATTTTTTTCAAGTTGGCATATACGTTTCTTCAAGGAACCTATCATGTTTTAAATCAGTTTTCTTTATAATCTTTCGATAAACTATTAATGATGCATACATTTAAACACTTGCATATAACGGTGAGTAGAAAAATAGTAGCCGATTACGGATTTCAAACTTATCAAATAACAAGACAGTTGAAGCGGGCTGAAATCCCTGAATTTATTAATATCACAGCTATTATTTTTATACATTGTTATAAGCGTTGTATTATTCATTAATCAATGTATCATATTGTTATCTATCCATTTTTTACTTTCATTCTTCGCCTTACACGAATGATAAAAAGTGCAATCCAAAACATTGTGGCTCCAATTATGACAAAACCCAATGGGAAAAAATCAAATGAAGGAATTATCGAATAAGCATTTAGTTCTTTAAGAGAAATATTAATTAGATTTTTTAGAATAAATTCAGTGCACTGGTGATTCATACTATTTATCATAACTACAACACTCAAATGATTTTCCGGTAGATGAACCATATAGGCTGAAGTTCCGATATTAGCGCCACTATGTCCATATGCTTTTTTACCATTTGAATATTTTTTTTTAAATAGCTGTACTCCTAATCCGTAACCAGTCATATTGCCACTTGGCATGAAAGTGACGAATTGCAGCATTTCATCCATTGATTGCTGATTTAGAATTTTACCTTCGAAAAGAGAATGACACCAGAAGGCCAAATCTTCTGCAGTCATAAAAATACCTGAGGAGCCATAGGTTATACTTTCATGTGATTCTCTAGGCAGGAAAGTCAAATCAATATTAGAACCATCATTATTGAAATTGTCACCAAATACATGCGCCTGGTTGCCTGGAATATTTTCCTCTATTGATAGACAGGCGCTTTTGGTATTTAACGGCTGCCAAAAATATTTCTTAAATACAGAAGAAAGATTAGAGCCTGTTATTTCTGTAATAATCTCAGCCAATAATAAATAATTTGTATTTGAGTAGCGAAAACCATCTCCTGGCGAAAAATAGGGTTCTTTGATATATGTCAATACTTCCTCTGGTGTCCATATTTTAGTCCTGTCTTTTTTGAGGTCATCCCATATTTTCTGATTACTCCAGAACATATAAATTCCGCTGGTATGATTAAGTAACTGTCTGACAGTAATTGTATTATTTACATGAGGATATTCAGGTAGCCATTTTGATAAGGGATCATCAAGTGAAAGTTTTCCTTCTTCTGCCAATTTAAGAATAAGGGTGGCCACAAAATTTTTTGTTACACTTCCTATGGCAAAAAGCATATCAGGTTTTATAGTTATAGTATCGTAGGAGATTCCACTTGTACCCGTCCATTTTTTAGTATCAGAAAAGATTATTGCTGCTGAAACACCTCTGACATTATGTTTGCTAATTCCATTATCAAGTGCATTTTGCAGTTTTTCTTCTAAGGAGGTCTTCTCCCCTGAAATACAGGATACGCAGAAAATAAATACTGGAGAAAATATGATTGCTATAAAAAATGACTTTGTATGCATTGTAAAAACTCAATAGGATTATTGTTTTTTTCAAAATGTATTGCACATAACGGTGAGTATGTATACCCCATGCCATTTTAAGGGCAAGATAGTGCCTGGTTAGTATATAGGCAAACAATAGTGGAATAGATTGATTACTGATATCATAGGTATGATGTAAACCCTGCGGTTATGTACAGTCATCACAGTTACGGTCTCTATAACCTACGTTCTACCTCGTGGAAGACCGCAAGCTTAGATAAATCTTCTCCAGCACAGAATTTTTCAAATTCCTTCTTTAGCCCGATACCAAATTTTCCCTCCTGTAACTCCATCAATATCTCCTTTAGTTCAGATGAAGGAACAGTTTTAGTCTTTTGAAACCCATGTTTGATATATGTGCGTAGCATCGGTGCACAAGCCTGAGATGCTACCCAGTAATTATCGGGACCTGCATACGCTCTCACAAGCTTCCAACTATGACTTAGCGCCCACTCAAGGATGCCATCGAGAAGTGCGTGGCTGAGACCCCGCCCCAGATAGTCCTTGTGTATAAGCCAGCAGTGGATCCGGAGAATCCGATTAGCTGGATTCTGAATCGTGGGAAGATCCATCTTTATCATCT
>Ga0209536_100000138_pt1 | contig 106814 bp, 84 predicted proteins | sample DeeMarSeWOR28_12_FD_187461 | JGI IMG/M metagenome (GOLD analysis project Ga0209536, IMG submission 187461) | Marine sediment microbial communities from White Oak River estuary, North Carolina - WOR-2-8_12 (SPAdes) (version 2) | ecosystem: Environmental > Aquatic > Marine > Intertidal zone >... | reverse complement strand
AGGTTGATTCATAACCGAAGGAATCTCAGAGATCACCTCTCGTCCCGACGAACCTACATTAGCACCGCCACGGTCACTGTCTGTTTTCTATAAGCAGCGAATTTATCGGGATCCTGAGACAATACTGAAATTAATTCAACACAGGGCTCAGGATGACAACAGAGAATCTGACATTTTCTCGTTACGGTGCTCAGGGCGGGAACGAATGGCTTCTTAAAAGAATGTGTATGGATCGCCACGTCCTGACGGACTCGCGATGACACCCCTACCGTCATTGCGAGGAGCAGAGCTACGAAGCAATCTCAAAAAATAGCTTGCCACATTCCCTACAGGGCCATAGCCCGCCTTCCATGGCTCTATTCGCAATGATAGCATATTCGGGTCTTTGCGAGCACTGAAACAAGTACAGCGTAAACTCTGCGAAGCAATCTCATAACATTCCTGGAGGTTGCCACGTCCCGACTTGTCATGACTCGCGAGGGCAATTTAAGCTTTGTCATGCTGAATTCATTTCAGCATCTAGATACGAGATCTTGAGACAATGCTGAAACAGGTTCAGTACAGGATTCGGGATAAGATGGAAAGGTCGCGATGACAATGGTTTTCCCCTTCAATCGTCTTTGCGAGGCTGGTTCATAGCCGAAGCAATCTCATTCTCCATATTTTTTATATGTGTGAGATCGCTACGCTCCTTTCAGTCGCTCGCGATGACGAAAAAGCGCCCTGTCATTATGGGCTTGAACGGGATCTAATTATTAGACCCTGAAATCAATTCAGGGTGACAAAACACTCCTTCCAAGTTGTCATTCCGGATTCAGTCCGCCTTCCATGGCTGCATTCGCCATGACAGCATAGTCGGGTCTTTGCGAGAAGTGAGGAACAAACGACGACCCATGGTCTCGTAGAGAAGCAATCTCAGAGATCGCCACGTCCTAACGGACTCGCGAGACCAATTTAAGCTTTGTCATGCTGAATTTATTTCAGCATCTAGATACGAGATCTTGAGACAATGCTGAAACAGGTTCAGTACAGGATTCGGGAAAAGGTAGATAGGTCGCGATGACAATGGTTTTTTCCTTCAATCGTATTTGCAAGGAGGTTGCAAGAGCAACTGCCGAAGCAATCTCAATTTAAAAGATTGCCGCATTCCGCCCCTCCCGGGCTCCATTCGCAATGACTCGTTTGGCAGTAAACTATGTCATTGCAATGACATAAAAAATAATTATACTTTTCCGAAGAAAGATTTAGAAATATCTGCAGATATGCTTTTAAGAAATGAGCCGGTAAATTACTTCAGGAATAAAATATTTTCGGCGGTTTAGCACCGCCCCCAATACTGAAATATTTGCCGTTTCCAACCTTTTTTTAGTCTCCTGAATAACTTCCCACTTGATGGTTCCGGTGTTTAATACCAGAACCATTCCGTCGCAAAGCTGGCTGAAAATGGTACCCTCGGCAGAATGAAGAAGTGGCGGGATATCCAAAAATATGTACTCGAAACTGGATCTCAATTGATCCAGAAATGATTTAAATCGCAAATAATGATCTTGGTTGATTTTAACATCCTTTATTTTTCCGGCTGTCAGTATGGTTAGATCGGAATCTGGAATGTTAGTACCGCCGATATCATGCGGTATGTCATGCTGGATTAAATCCCATATTCCTCCCTCTAAAGGAAGTTCAAAAATTTGATGTAATCCGGGATGTTGCAGGTTTGAATCGATCAGAAGTACACCCTGTGGTCTGGAAATCCTTTTATCCGTATTATCTGGTGTGTCATTTTCATCGGCGAAATCCGGTTCCTCTGTCTTCTTTCCGGCTGCCAGGGTGGCTAGCAATGCTGCAATTGTGGAAGTTCCCTGCCCGGATTTAATACCACTTATTCCAATTACCTTTACTTTTTTCAGATGGGCCTGAATTCTCAAATTTTCTAAAATTTGTTCAAACTCTGAGATGATTTCATCAGGAAATTTATCCAGTATTGCCATTTGGGTTCCCGGTTCCGGCTTGCCATTATCGGAAACCTTGCTCGATGCCGCGACTGTGGCAGTATTCCAAACCAATAGCTCGGAGGAAATTTTTCCTTCCTTTTTTGCTTTTTCTAATGCCTTCTCAAAAATGTTCATGAATACTGCCTTGATTTACAGAATTCGCAAAATCTCTCTATTTAAGCTATTGAAATCTAGTACAAAAAATCTATAAAAACTACTTTCTAATTAAAAAGGCCAATCCATGAGCCTATGGCCAGTGCAATCACAACGGACAATATCATTCCGATAAAAACCAAAATAGTAATTGGCACGAGCTTCTTAAGTTCTAGTTTTTTGAGTGATACCAGTTCTTCATCATGGATGATCTCTTCCACAAGATCAACCAACTGTTGCCGGTCTATTTTAAGAGTTTTCGTTGATGCGGCTATTTTTGTAGCGGTACGCCCTCCCCCGCTGCCGCGCGCACCCTGACCGGAATTTTGCTGACCCGCAGAGTCCCCATCCCCGGAATCATATCCCCCGTTTTCACCGAGGTATGTAAAGCCATTCTCTCCCATTTTTACTTCATCCCTGCTCTCTTCAATAATGTCTGGTCCAATTTGTTCAGTATTTCGTGAATAGCCCATCAACAATGCATTATCACAGAGAATATTGATACGGCGGGGAATTCCTTCGCTGGAATTATAAATGGTATCAAACGCATCCGAATGGAAAATGGGTCTTCCGTTACACCCTGCAACCGATAGTCTGTGGATTACGTACTCCTCGGTTTCTTTTCTGTTGAGTTTTTGCAGATGAAATCGCAGTCCGATTCTTTCCCGTAAATGCCGTAATTTTGGTGTGTTTAGTTTTGCATCCAATTCCGGTTGACCAATGAAAAGTATTTGAAAATATTTTTCGTTCTTTGACTCCACATTTGATAAGAGCCGTATCAGTTCAAGCGTGTCCCAGTATAAATTCTGCGCTTCGTCTAAGATGAGCACTGATTTCTTACCTAACTGGTATTTCCACTTTAAATATTCTTGAAGCTTCCCGACCAGTTCAGCCATATTCCGGTTAGTATATGCAATATTCAGTTCACGGCAGATATTTTGAATCAGTCCCATTGGGCTGACAATCGTATAACGGATATTCACAACCTGATAGGTTTTTGGAAGTGATTCCAGCGTGGCGTTAATCAAAGAAGTCTTTCCGGTGCCAACTTCCCCGGTAAGAAGCATGATCCCGTTGTTCTGGGTGATAGCATAAACCATCCTGGCAAGCGCTTCTTTATGGCTTTCACTATAATATAAATACTTTGGATCGGGTGAGAGTGTAAACGGTTTTTCTTTTAATCCATAATAGTCTAAGTACATATTTCGCTCTCTAAGTTTAGGATTCTTTAATTCCTTTTAATCAATCATTTTAACTTAAATACTCCAATCAAACTAATTCATTAACCCGTGTCATTCCAAATAACGCCCCTGGTGTCACCCTGAAATTTTTTCTCAATGAGTCCTTTGGACAGGGTCTTGTTTATTGTACCCAGCAATTAGACTCTGAAATGAATTCAGAGTGACAAAGTTGAGAATTAGTGTTATTCTCCAAAAATCCCATGAGATCAATTGTAAAAATAATAATCAAAAATAATGTGAATATATCCCAAATCAATTTAATGAAATTTCGTTTTTAATTTTCCTTTACCGTTTCGATGGTTCGAGAGAGATTTTATTTCTCTTATCGAACCCAATACAGGAATGCCGGCATAGCGCTCCAGTTCTTCCGGTGTATCCACGGTATGATCGAAATAGTCCATCATAAAGGCCAATCCCAAACCACCAAATAAGCCAAGAATGATGGCTAACATAATATTCAAAGCCTTTTTGGGCTTACTGGGTTCAAAGGGTATGGTTGGGGGACTGACCACGGTAATCTTTACCCCTTTTTCCAGTTTTGCAAGAGATATGCGGGCATCTTCCCTTTGCTTTAAGAGCATGGAATAGATTTCACGATTATCATTGATACCGCGGCTCAATTTGGAGTATTCATACTCTTTTTGAGCCAGCTCCTGTATATCATTTTCAATTTCAGCGATTGAATTTTGCAGGCCCCGTTCTTCGGCGAGTAATGCTTTTATTGCCGTTTCTTCCAGTTGAACAATTTGACCAATTTCCGTTGATATTTTTTCTTTTGTGGAAGCAATTTGTTCGGTCAGATATACAATTTCCTCATACTGCGGGGTAAATTTTTGGAGCAGTTTTTCTCTCTGGATCTCCATATCCAATAAATGACTTTTTAGCTTATTGATATATTCTACTCTACTCGGGCTGTCACTTGTTTCGGTGCCGGGAATGATTATCTCCCCACCTCTGGCTAGTTGTTCTTTTATGGTGGTTAGCTTTGCTTCTTTACCAATTCGTTTCGATCGAACAACAGTAAGACTTTGATCATAATCTGCCATTCGGCCCATTAACATGGATTGCTGGGCTTCCGGCGAAATCACACCTTTCTGCTGCTTAAAATTTGCCTGGCGTTCTTCAAGATCATTTATTTTCTGGTCAGCAATTCGCATTTGCTCTTCAAAAAATCTGAATGCTTCTGATTCGTTTGAGATTTCAGAGCGATATCTGGTATAAATATCTATCACAGCCTGAACCACTTTTGCGGCAAGTTCCGGGTATTTTGATTCATAACTTATTTCAATAATATTACTCTTTGTTATGTTTTCAACACTGAGGTCGCTGTGAAAACTTCTTATGGCCCGGTCTCTTTTATATTTTATCTCCGCTGCCGTCAATTTTTCTTTGGGACTATCAACCAGATGCAGACCCATCGTGTCCACAACCCGGGATGCTATCACATAACTTTTAATAATTTCGATCTCAGAGTTAATGAAGTCCGGATTCTGCATGTTTTGTTGAAAATTAATTCGAAATAGCATGGCCTTCTCAGGATCAATCTCTCGCTCCACAATCAATTTTCCGCTGGAGTTGTAAATCGGCGGCAACTGAAAAGTGGTAATTGATACTAAAAGAACAACCGTTATAAAAAAAGTTAAAATGATATTCTTTCTCTTAAAAAGCACCTGAATGAAATGCTTTAAGGAAATGGAACTCCCTTGTGGTATTCCTTGCATAGGGGTGTTATTTTGTCTTTCTAACATAATCTCTTATCCTTAAAAAATAACCGGTTTCCAGATTAGATATCTAAATAGTAAATCCAGCGGAGGATAGGTGATATGCCAAAAATCTACCATAAAATCATGTACTTTGGCATAATAGGTTCTGGGAATATAAACGATATCATTGGGTTGCACATATAAATCGGTATTCAGTGATACACCTCTCATGGGCAGGGTGAGATCCAATTTAATAGCTGCCATACTGCCTTCTGGAGCGGGGCGAATTAATATCGCGCTATTTAATCTGCCATTTTTTGTGGGTCCACCTGCTGTCGCCAGTGCCTGTAGTACGGTCATGTTTCTTTGTAGCGGAAAGCCCCCCGGGTTGTTCACCTCTCCGAAAATGTACACCTGAAACGCTCCAAATTCGCGTACAAAAACCGTTACATCCGGATCTCTCAAAAACTTTGAATATGTTCGCGTAATAATTGTATCAAGTTGTGATGGCGTCATTCCACTCACATATATATCCCCTACCCTCTGCATGCTAATCCTACCATCCGGACGCACCTTGATTGTTTCATTAAATTCCGCATTATTAAAAAATTTCACTTCAATTACATCATTGAATCCTAATTCATATTCATTTCTTAAATTGAGATTTACCCTGGAATCTCGGGTGGTATTAACGGAATAAGCAGTTTCAGGAAACCGGTTATCGGGATATTTAATACTGCTTTGCTTGCTTGAGCACTGCGTCAAAAAGAATATCGGGAAAAGGATAAACAAAGCGATAGATTTTGATTTCATCAACCAAACCTTTTTAACAATATGCCTAAACTGTTTATACTCAAAAGCCAATGAAAATTATACTTACTTTAATTTATCAAAATAGAAACAGGAAATGAAATTTAATTCAATTCAGTTCTTTTATTTCTAACCACGATTAAGCGAAGTTAGTCTTATTCTTTTAAAAAAATCTAATCCAGGTCAATTTTATCAAAAATTTTTTTTAATAATATTGGCGGGTCAGCCGCGTTAAAGAAGCGAAGAATCGATTTCCCAACTGGTTTTAAATTCATTTATATTATTATTCTCTGGGCAATTACTTTGGAAAATTCAATCTAAATAGTTACAGCATCATTTTGAAAGTTGAACAACAAAATTTTATATTTAACTAATCCCATTTATATTTGAGAATAGTATATCGATATCCGGGCAAATTATCAAGAGAGATAATAACAATTTTTTAGATTGATCCGGTATGTTGAATAGGCATAATTCTTTAGGAGTATTTTCTGGAAGATTTTTATTATAGCGTATTTTTATGGCCACAAATATTGAGATAAAAGCCCGAATCCACGATTTCAAGAAAATGTTGGATGTAGCAAGGGAGCTATCTGATTTACCGGAAGAAATAATTATACAAGAAGACACGTTTTTTCATATCAAAAATGGCAGATTGAAGCTCCGTATTTTTTCTAATGATTCGGGGGAACTCATCCATTATGCTCGCCAGGATACACAAAAGTCAAAAAGGTCTGATTATTTGATTTATCCCACCTCAACTCCTTCGAAACTCAAAGAAGTTCTCAGCAATGCATTAGGTATTAAAGTGGTGGTAAAAAAAGAGCGCCGTCTATTTGTCAAAGCGCAGACCCGAATTCATCTGGATAAAGTGGAAGGACTGGGAAATTTTATCGAATTTGAGGTGGTCATCAATAAAGAAAAAGAAATCCCCGAAGCGTATCAGACAATCGAAGAATTGGAAGAAATTTTCGGAATAAAAGAAAACCAGCTCATCACCGTTGCCTATGCAGACCTCATTTTGGATAAATATAGTCAGTCCAAATAATTCTATTATGAATTTGTTGATTTCCTTGCTATTCTAAGCAAACATATTCCAATACAAACAGGTTTAAAATGAAGCTTAAATTATTTTATTTATTTGTCATCATAACAATTGCAGTTTTCTTCAGTTGTACGAAGCGGTTGGACGTTGAGCAGGGACGGAAATTCCTGTTAGCAACAGACAGTGCTTTTGCAGAATTATCCTTAGAGATGGGTGCCGACAGTGCCTTCTATTATTACCTGGCTGATGAGGCCATTCAATTGCCAGCCGGGGCCAATCCAATTATGGGAAGAGAGAAGATTGTTGAGGGGATGAAGTCACGGGGCATCCCCTACACTCTGGACTGGGCACCGAAAAACGGAAAGGTAGCCCAATCGGGAGATTTGGGTTATACCTGGGGAAGTTATACTTTCTCTCAAAAAGATTCATCCGGAGCGGTTGTAAATTCGTATGGTAAATACTTAAATGTCTGGGAAAAACAAGCGGATGGGCGTTGGAAAGTCCTTGTCGATATGGGAAACAAAAGTCCGGCGCCTGAAAAGTGATATAGCACATAGACAGCCTGTTGGAACAAAACCATCAATTTTAATCCTGCTTCTTGCTATGGGATTAGTGATTAAACTATCATATATTGTAACTTACAACAAAATTTTAGACTTTTCGAATTACCTAAATCTTACATTTAATCAATTCTCATAAAGCTCCCGATTGAAAAAAGTTGAATAATTTTCGACGATTATCACCTCTCATTTTATTGGCCGTATTATCAATAATTTATTTCGTCCGCCAAAAAACTCTGAACGCACAATCGAATCAGGTTTTCTCAGTTGTAGAATCCGCCCAAAATTTTTTAGAATCGCTCAAAAAGGAATTACAATCTAAAGCCTTAATCCCCTTTTTTAATGAAGAAAGATATAATTGGCACTATTTTCTAAGATCTCGCAATGGGGTTCATCTGGGAGAAATGGCTGACCGGCAGAAAATTAACACTTTTTCTCTTCTAAAGAAATCCATGAGCGAACAAGGTTACTTCAAAGCCGTTGGAATTATTAAACTTGAAGACATCCTGAGAAAATATGAAGGACGTCCACCCAGTGATCGGTTTAGAGATCCCGGAAAATATTATGTCACTGTGTTCGGCAAACCAGATCAGGATATATGGGGGCAAACCCGGCCCACACACCGGCAGATGATACTTCAAAGCACGGAATATTGCATTTGGAAGAGTATTTGGCAAGAGAGCTGATTCGATCTCTTTCAGCTGAGCAAAAAGAGAAAGCAATATTTTCAGATCGAGCACCTTTTAACATTATGTCGGGAACGGAAAAAACCATAAGGCAGATTGATTCAAAGGGAATTTATTTTTCGGAACTGGACAAAACTCAAAAAGGGATGCTGCTTCTTTTGATCAAATTATATGTCAAAAACTTTGAAAATGAGTTTGCAACAAAACCCATGAAAAAAGTGGAACGCGAAGACCTGAACAAAATCACGTTTGCCTGGGCAGGAGGATTAGATCCGGGACAGGGTCATTATTATCCCATATTAGCATCTTCAACTTTTATAGAATACGATAATACACAGAACAATTCCAATCACGTACACACAGAATTTCGAGATATTAAAAATTACTTCGGGGAGGATTTTCTACTAAATCATTATAAGAAAAGTGAGCATCATAATTGATGTGATTTCTGCACTCATCTAGTCTACGGTAAGGTGTTGTAGCGGTAAAACAGTTGTTTCTTTTGAAGATGATAAAACGACATCCGTTTTTGTGTTTCTAACTCCTGGCCAGGACTGAATTTCAGATAGCAATTTTTCCAATGCCTGCGTATTCTCAACACGTACTTTTAACAGATGCGAACCCTCACCGGTAATCGCATGGCATTCTTGAATCTCGGTTTTTTGCAGTGCATTTTCAATAATCCGGCTGTAATAATCGGATGATTCACAGACCAGGAATATGAACGCAGTTATCTCCAACCCAATTTTTCGTGCATTTAAAACACAACTGTAGCTTCGAACGATACCATTTTCCTCAAACTTATGGAGACGCTCGCTAACCGAAGGAATGCTTAAATTCACCTTCTCTGCTAGTTCATTCCTTTTTATTCTTCCATGTTCCTGAAGACATCGAAGTAACTGAATATCGATTTCATCTAGTTTCTTCCCGTGCATCAGATATAAATCCTACATTTGTTGAATATATTCGCAGCGCGTAGGCACTAATTACGGATAGATTTTCATATGAGCTTGTTAGTCAGTAAATTATACCAATCTTTGTATTTAAGTCTTAATTTTTTCTATATACCTGCAAAAGGGCCTCTGAATTCTCGATCTTACTTTTCAATGGAAGCGGGATTTCCGGATTTATGGTCATTTCCGATACCAGTTTTTCTTCGCCATTTTGTGTCTGATAAAATTCAACTTTATACCCTTTTATCCCGGCGATTGTTTCTTCTCCAACCACCTTCATTAAACCTGCACCAAAGAAGCTCATTTTTTCTCCGACCTGTAACTCCAGTTGAGGAAAAAATGCCATATACATTGGATTAAGCACCACCATATTTAATGAAATTCCATACGCGCCCCACAGTCCAAATGCTGTTTCCAGTCCAAGTTCGGATTTCGTCAATTTACCCTTGGTAGTATAGCTCACTTCATAATCCTCACCTGCCGGTTTTATATCCAGAATATAAATCATGGAATGTTCGCCGCGATGATCGGTCGAATTAACTCGATACTCAAAATGTTCATTACCATTAAATTTACCAAGTTTTTCCCACTTTGCACAAAATGCTGCAGAGGTAAGTAGAATTGTAAGAATAATTACCTGCTTTGTTATTAACATTTTCATTATGATCTCCCAATAATGGCCATTACTCATTAGGATGCAAAGTTACACTATTCGATGCAGATGACAAATCAATTTTTAAAAAATTAATAGTGGGAATATAGTATTTATTTGGAAGAAGATATTCAAAAAATTGTCTAAAACAATCTCACAATCCCTGGAGGAAGACCTTTTGATCCTTGCAATAGTTCCGCATTTAGATAATAGTAGAAACTAGATCAAACCTTGTGATAATATTCCGATGGAAAAGACCACTATCATTGGCGAGATACTACCTCTAAAATTCCCTTGCAGAATTGTGGTAAATCATCGGGTCTGCGGCTTGTAACCATATTTCGATCTATGACAATCGGTTCATCAATCCAAATAGCACCGGCATTTATTAAATCATCTTTTATAGCGGGCGTTGAAGTACATCGATAACCCTTCATAATACCGGCAGATATTGGAACCCATCCTCCATGGCAGATATGGGCAACTAATTTCCCCATGTTGTGAATATTTCTGGTCAGCTCTTTAACTTTCTCAATTCTTCGCAACTTATCGGGTGCAAATCCTCCGGGAATTATTACGCCATCAAAATCATTGGCCTCCATAAGTTCAATCGTAGCGTCTGATTTGCACGGATAACCATGTTTGCTAAGATATTGTCTCTCTGCTTCTGGTCCGGCAACCACAACTGTACCTCCCGCCTCAATCAGTCTTAATTTTGGATACCATAACTCCAAATCTTCATAAGTATCATGAACAAAAATTAAAAACCTTTTTCCCTCAAGTGATTTCATCTTCCCCTCAACGTTTATTCTTCTATCCGCAATATAATATTTGCGGGCAATCGATTCAAACATACATCTGATTTATGGAGTTTAATTTTCATCGGCAAAAAAGCCTCTAGAAATGCAAGAGGCATGAGTAGGAATCGAAATACATGATCATAGTATTTGGATGGGCAACTATTAAGCTTTTCTTCTGAGTATTATTAGTACGATATAGTTGCGACAGAATTCTCTCCACCGAACATATTATCTACCTTAGGTGCCTTATCATCATTTAACCATTCGTGGTGATTTACCAAATATCGAAACTCATACTCACCCTCAGAGAGTTTTAAATCAATTTTCCAAACTCCGTTTTTACTCTTTTTCATCGGATTGGATTCGGCATTCCAGCCATTAAAGTCACCTAAAAGACGAACTGAGTTTGCTTCTGACACCTTAATTTGAAATGTCGTCTTTTTTGTTTTTGGACTTACCTTGTACATGCTTTTTCTCCTTTATAATATTTCTTTCGATTTGCTTTATAAATTCGCAATATTTTTATTAATATTCAATATTAGTAGTATTAATAGTCAATTAAGATTTTAATTCAATTTCAAAATTACGATAGGAATCATTCGAATAAAAGGGCAGAATTAAATACTTTTCAATCAGTTAGTAACGAAATATTTTTAGTTTAAAATAGGACATGTCAAGTAAACTTATTAGGACATAAAAGTAGACAATTATCTTGTCATTCTTCTATTGAGCAGAACAAAATAAAGAGGAAAAGATGGTTAGAATTAACAAGGTATACACAAAAACCGGTGATTCTGGAACCACCTTTCTTGCGGGTGGTCAAAAAGTATCAAAAACTTCACCTAGGATTGTCGCCTACGGAAGTGTTGACGAATTAAATGCTTCTTTAGGAATCATTGTTGAGTTTCTGAAAAGCATTCCCGGGCTCGCGAAATTAAAGGAGCGAATAATTCGCATACAAAATGAGCTCTTTGATTTAGGATCTCAACTGGCAGTTCTTAGAGAGGATAGAAGACCTGATACTCCTTTAATTCATGAGAAGAACATCTATGCTCTTGAGGGTGAGATTGATGAAATGAATAAAAACTTGCCACACCTCTCTTCATTTATTCTTCCAGGCGGCGGACAAATATCTGCATTCTTGCATCTTGCACGAACGATTTGCCGCCGGGTCGAAAGAGAAGTAATCCAACTTTCAAACACTGAGAGTATTGACGGACCGGAGTTACCATATTTAAATCGATTGAGCGATTGGTTGTTTGTTGCTGCACGATATTCCACGAAAATTTGTGGGAAAGATGAAACGCTTTGGAAACCTGGATCGATAAACCGATGAATTTAACCAGATAAAAAAGAGCTGGATGTTTTACTTATTTTATGTCAATATATTCGCCGGGACAACTTCGCCAATTCTTCCAAAGTATATTTGCGGCCTGCGATTCCAGGTAACACAGTGTTGGAATCCAGCAATTAATATTCTGCCTTTTGTACGCTTCGTAAACGATAAGCCAACCAATAACAAAATAAAATCCGGATTTGCCTGGATTTGGCATTACATAAAGCCGATGATGGGGAGCGCCTTCACGACCAATGTATGCTACAGCTTTTTTCACGTCTTCTTCAGTAAACCTATCAATATCATATGGATATTGGGGATGTATTTCCAAATTCTGAATCGGAATATATCGCTCCTGCTTAAGACCCGTACTAACCAACCTCCATTCCCCGTTGACCTTTGATATTTTCCTAATCTGACCTTTTCCCATTTTTTTCACCTCCATGTGTTACAAATTTACTATTCGATTAATAATGGTGCGCTTCAAAAAATAGACGAAGATTTGGCAGAAAAATTGAGAAGTATCAATTTTTTGCAAAAATATAATTTAAACTTTTTGGAGAGGCTACCAGCAATGAAGATTCAATTTATTTGATGGAGGGATCTTCTCTCATACGACAGTATTTCTAAGATTGGTGATTAATAATCCTGAATAATGTTTTGCTTTTTTAGATTTAGTTTTGAATTCTCAAATCTATAAGTCTAAAGATTTATCTATACCACTGCCTTTCGCAGTTTGTTCTTCAATTTCTTTATCTCTTTCCGAACTTCATGCACCTGTTTGTATTCTTTCGCCAGGATTGCTTTATCTCGTTCTAGTTTAAGCTTTTTTATTTTAGCTTTGATACTGGTTTTATCAATCCCAACTGCACGGTGATGTTCAAAGGTATCTATTCCCAACGCCTCACAAATTGCTGTTAGCAAGTGTTCTTTGTTTAATTGAGTATATCCCTTTACCGCCTCGTGATCAATTCCCGAGGCAATTTCTTTTAACTGTGCGGCCGTCTTACTCTTTAAATCTTTATATGTGTAGCTCATTTCATTTCCTCCGTTAATTCTTATTTAGAATTATTATTTGAAACACTGAAAAGTACCTAATTGAATTCTTCATACTATTAAATTTAAAGAATTACTAATCTGACTTCAATCGCGGTGTTCAAAATTAAAAAATTAGTTAAAAAACTTTATTATCTGAACTAATATATCCTTGCCAGCAGGCATTTGTTTATCTAAAATCTATTCTATTCATCCTTCTCCATATGGATACAAGGATTTGATAAATCTTAGCACTGACTTAAAATCGTAGCGAAACTATTAATTGAATGATAAAAAAAGCTAGTTAAAAAAAAAATGTATTTAATACCTTTTTATCTAAAATTGGTATTTTCCTTTTAACATTTATTATAAATATCATACTCGCACGATCTTTAGGAGCAGCAAATTTAGGTGTTTTTACCTTTATTTTCTTAGTGAGTTACTTGCTGGTGCGATTTCTAACATTGGGAATTGAATCAGCAAATATTTAATACGTAGGTGCGTACTCATTCACTATCAGAATAATAAGAGACAACTTATTGATATTTAGGGTGAACGGAACAAATTCATTCTATTATTGAAACCATATTTATTGATATTACGATTTTTGTTTAATTTCGTTTAAGATTCTTCTAGAATTTGGACCTTCATTAAAAAGTAAATCTACTATTGAGAGATTTGGAACGAACCTTCCAAATTGTTGATGATATTCAGGGTGTACAAATGAGGCATACTGGAGCGTAATGCCCGACTCCAAAAAATCCCTCTCCCGCAAATACTTTTTACCACTTGCTCCTGACAAATAATGTGAACAATTTAATTTATTGGCCATATCCACAATTCGTTCAGTTGTTCCTTCCTTTAACGAAAGTTGTGAACTACTATAGATTGGAGTGGAAATGTTCAGTTTATTACGAACAAAATCTATGATGCTAATATTTAAATCAATCAAGTATTTCCATTGTTTTTCATAAATGTTCTTAAAGAACTCAGCATAATGCTCAAAATAGGGTGAATATCTGTAATTTAATTGTAGAGTATCCCAGTGCTTATGCTGCCAATTTTGTGAGTTTTCAATTTGGATATCTTTAATTTTTTGAAATCCTTTTCCTCTGGTAAGCACCGGAACGGTCAACCACTTTTTGCCATATGAAGTTCTTATTTCCACCCGGTTTATATATCCATGTGTTGTATATTGAACATCATCCGCTAATACAAATTTATCCGCTTGAATCATCTTGTAAAAGAAGCCAATCCAGGGAATAAAATTAGGTTGATGGGCACTTAAAAGCATTTTTGACTCCCACTAGACTATTAAAATATATGAAGACTTAACAAAATTTCTTTTTGCATCCCAATGGGTGAGAAAAATTATTTTTTGGTCTAGGAAAATACATGCATTTAATTTAAGCATTCGAAGTGGTGGCATAAATGCCGGAAAGAAATTTAAATAACTAAAATTCCCTCAAGAAGAATGGATAATTATAATACCTTTAGTTATCCTGGGAGAGCCCATACTGATTTTTATTCTGCTAATGACTACCATCGGAGTGAATCTCCTCATGATCCTCAATCGATTCAAGATGGGTTGTTATTCGTGCGCCCGGTTCGAGACGCTCATCGATTACCCTTTCAATTTCGGTGGCTGTACGATGGGCATCACTAACTGATGTATTCTTCGGAAAGAGCAAATGTAATTCGACCCAGTGTAAATAGCCGAGATTTCTATGAAGCAAATTATGATAATGAATACCATGTTTTTTTGTTTCGTTATCGAGTATCTTAATCAATTGGTGATTAACTTCCGGGTCGGCAGAATCCATCAACCCACTTACACTTCTGCGAATCAATCCAAACCCCGAGTACAAAATATTTAGTGCAACGAGGATTGCAAAGATAGGATCCCAGGGTAGCCACCCTGTTAAAAGTGTAAGCACTAATCCAACAATAACTCCCAAACTAGTCCAACTATCAGTTAACACATGTTTTCCATTTGCTTCGAGTATAATCGATTTTATCTTTTTCCCCACTTTGATAAGATAAATTCCTAAAAATCCGTTGATACCCATTGCGAAGGCAGTTAAACCGGTTCCGATTCCCAGATGTTCAAGATAAAGACCCGATATCCACTTTGAGATCGCTTCATAAATGATATAGAACGCCGCGAATATAATCATAGCACCCTCAAATCCGGCCGAAAAAAAACTCACTTTTGCATGCCCATAAAGGTGTTCCGGATCTGCCGGTTTGAGACTTAATCTGAGGCTGTATGCTGCAAACACGACGGCTAGAACATGCACAACCGATTCGGCAGCATCGCTCAAGATAGCAGCAGAACCTGTAAGCAGGTAAGCGCCAATTTTTATAATTAGCATCAAAATCCCAATCCATAGCGATAAACGCATGGCGAAAATTAAGTGCGATTTGTCCTTTTGATTTTTAATCATAGATTTTGCTCATCTTTCAATGGTTCGGCTCCTAAAATGCTTCTTCAACACCAAAATAAACACCATTAGTATCTCTTCCAAAACCAATGTCCATGCGGATATTTACGTTCTCCTCTTTATTAAACAGAAATCTTAGACCAAAACCGATAGATGACTTAAGTTCCCTGATTTTAAAGTCCCTAAATCTTTCCGATACATCTCCTATTCCCGCAAATGCCACAATCCCAAATCGGCGCCAGAGATGACGGCGGTATTCGGTCTGTCCCGCCACATATAGTCTATCACGGTATCGTCCCAGAAAATAGCCACGCATTATCTGCCCACCACCAAGTAATGGCAGTTCATAAAACGGGGTTCCATCACTCACAAAACTCCCATAAAATTGAAATGCAATTATCTGTTGATTCTTAAGACCGATATACTTTCGAATATCCGCAACGTACCAGTTAAAATCGTAATCACTGGCAAATGTCTTCATATAGAAAAGTGCTTTTAACTTAATGTATGCGCCTTTTGAAGGGTAAAAAATATTGTCACGACTATCCCAGATCATACCCAATCCTATACCCGAGCTGATTCCTCCATCAGACCCAACAATTTCATCGTCTTGTAAAAATGGATTGCTTCTCTTATTTGTAATGCTATAGTTATTGTAATCATATATAATTCCGGTTTTATGTTTAAATCTTTTTATCCAAAACGGTGGAAATTCAAAACTAATTTCCATTCCGAAGGCATTCGCATCATAATCTTCATTATCAATATCCGGAGTATTGTTTCCTATGCCCCAAAATTTATCCACATACCCGCCAAAATTAAAATTGGCTGACAAAAAGATATCGTTTCTGGCAAAATAAAATTTAGGCCACAATGTAACTTTGTATTGCTTTCTTGTGGAATAATAACCAGAGACTGTCACCTGGGAAGGCCTTAAAAGATAATATTTTGAAGTATAGAATGTAATGATGCCTCCTACTCCTAGGGCGATCTCTGTTTCGGGAGTATAAAAAACATACGGGAATACACTTACTCGAGTTTTATGAGTTTTTACAAGCTGCCTTTTCATAACTGCTATTGTTGAATCCTCTAACATTTGTCCGTAAATGGTAGCAGTCAAGAATAATATCAAGGCGGAAGGCAAAGTTGATCTGCTAAAATACTTCATTTGAAATAAAATCTTAATTCATTTCTTCGTTAATTAGGTTGATGCGGATAATTAATACCTATTACAGTGGAAGATTCAATTTAGAAGTATTTGAATATTAATGTCAAAGATAATTCAAATAATCATATATCCTCGATCTGATTCCTCAATCTTTTTGGGTAATCTTGGGCTGGTCTCAAACGAAATCTAAGCTAGCCAAACTAAGCGAGCTCAAAATTTTGACATTTAAGTAAGGTATTTACTTTTTAAGGTATTCGGATTTTAAAATTCCGTACATTTCAATATCTTCAAAATTGCCCCATTTCAGGATGTGCTGCTTCAGCATACCTTCATGTGACATTCCAATTTTTAATAAAATTTTTCCAGAAGCAGGATTTCTTGAAAAGTGATGGGCATGAATCTTATTTAAGCGGAGTTCTTTAAATCCAAACTTTATGAGTTCCAGGGAAGCTTCGGTGGCGTATCCATTATTCCAAAATGGTTTTCCAATCCAATATCCCAATTCTGCCCGTTTGTGTTCGGTGGAAATATCCATCATACTGATGGCACCAATTAATACCTTCTTCTCTTTTAAAATGATAGCAAATGAAATTGCCCGACCCGTTTTGTACCATTTGCGTTGCTGTGATACCCATTTTTCGGCATCTTTGTCGTGATAAGGATGAGGGATGCTCAAGGTGGTATCGGCAATTTCAAACTCTCCGGCAAGTGCCGTTAAAACCGGAACATCAGACATTCTAAATCCACGCAGGATTAATCTCTCTGTTTGAATTACGGGAAATTTCATTAATGTGCAACTTTCCTCAGATTCCAGTTATGCAAAAAAAGAGGCCAGCCAAAAAATTGAATCTCAAATGAATTGATAGTCGAAAAAACGGGTTTCATTCCAGCAAAAAGAAGCGTCATAATAGTGCGCCGCACAACTTACAATAGCTAGCGTCTGCATCATGACCTTCAGCAGCGCAATCAGGACATGCTTGGGTGGATACGGATTTCTTACTCTGATGGGTAATTTCCGCAGTGACAATTCCTGTTGGTACTGCAATGATTCCATAACCCATAATCATCACTATGGAAGCGAGCATTTTTCCAAGTGCGGTTTGCGGAGACAAATCTCCGTATCCGACGGTCGTAAGTGTAACGATCGTCCAGTAAATGCTGGTCGGGATATTAGTAAAGCCATTTGCTTCGCCTTCAATCACATACATAAGAGATCCAACAACAACCACAATGGTCAGTACTGCTAAGAGAAAAACACTTATTTTTCTACGACTCGCCTTCAGAGCACTTGAAATAATCTTTGCCTCGCTCAAATAAGCAGAGAGTTTGAATACCCTGAATACGCGCATCAGTCGAAGAATACGGATGGTTAATAAAAATTGAGTTCCCGGTAAGATAGTACTCAAATATGTTGGTATTATGGCCAGAAGATCGACAATTCCATAAAAACTGGTAGCGTAGCCCAAAGGCCGTCTTACACTTATTAGTCGCAAAAAATACTCTATGGTAAACAAAATTGTGAAAAACCATTCCAGTCCATTTAGTAAATCACGATAGTTACTCCGAATAGCGCTCACACTCTCCAGAATAACGGTGATAACACTTAAAATAATACTCCAGATTAGTACAACGTCAAAAAGTTTTCCTGCACGCGTATCAGCCTCAAAGATTATCTCATGTAATTTGAATCTCCAATCGCCGCGAGTATGTTCGTCTGAATTTTTGGTCATAATTAAACCTATTCAAAATTTAAAAATAACGAACAAAATTGATAAGAATGGTAATTAAGTGTGTTTCTTCTCATAATTGCGTGACTCCATTTTTTGGCAAAAGTAATATTTTGGCTTTCGGGCAGATGGCTGCGAAAGTATTCGATAAAAAAAAGCTATAATTTTCAATCATTTCTCCTGAAAGAGAGATCCTTTTTATAATAATCAGGATTGAATACTGGCTTGAAATATATCGAATTAATTCTTTTATATCAAATCGGGAGATGGTTTATGGGTGGGGTCAAAATGGAAATCGGATCAAATATGGGACATTGTCGAATCAATCAGATTCCCGGTACTCCGTTTCAATCGCATGAGATAAATTTCCAAGATGTTTTTCGGTTATTTATTTCTCATTCCATCATAAGAACAACCACCGAACGGGGCGATGCGTCAAATGTATCCTTGTTAACAACCGGTGCTGCAACAAACTCGCAAAAATCCTTTGGAGATGGCAGTGCAGTGTTAACAATCCGTCGCCATGTTCGACCTGTTTCTAACTTTGGTAATTCAAATGCAAGCGGTTTCCAGAATGCATTGAGCAGGATATGTAAATGTTCATCGCTTTCTCTATGGTGAAGAGTGAATGCCAGACAATGTGAAGTCTCTGACCAGTCGGGAATTCCCAGTCGAGTTCCATGCCAGATAATGCTCGATTCACCACTCTCTTTTGTTGATGCTAATAATTTTTCCTGCGAAAAAATCGGTCGCGATTGAGTGAAATGAATCAAGCTCTTAAAAAAGCGCAGCAAATCCGCATTTTTTTCTATTTCGTTCCAGTTGAACCAACTGAGCTCATTATCCTGGCAATATGCATTGTTGTTTCCCATTTGAGTTCGTCGGATTTCGTCTCCCATAAATACCATTGGTGTTCCCTGAGAAACAAAAAGAATGGTGAGAAAGTTTTTAATTTGTCGTAACCGAAGTTCATTAATCTTTGGATCATCCGTTGGACCCTCTACGCCACAGTTCCAGCTGCAATTATGGTTGCTACCATCACGATTTTTCTCTTCATTCGCATCATTATGTTTTTCATTATAGGATACCAGATCGTTCAATGTAAATCCGTCGTGACAAGTATTAAAATTGATACTGTGATTGGGATTTCTGGTTGGTTTTTTATATATATCCGGGCTTCCCATAATTCGATTTGCCACGCTCGCTGCGGTATTGTTATCACCCTTAACAAACCTCCGCACATCATCCCGGTAGTGTCCATTCCATTCAGCCCAACGGTCTCCAACAAACGAACCAACCTGGTACAGCCCGGCTGCATCCCATGCTTCCGCTATTATTTTTGTACCGGCCAGTTCAGGGGTGGATTCGATTGCCCATAAGATGGGCGGATTATCCAGTGGTTGACCATATCTGCCACGGCTCATAACCGAAGCCAAATCGAAACGAAATCCGTCTACGTGCATTTCCGCAACCCAGTGACGCAGACAATCCAAAATTAAACGGCGCACCACTGAATGATTTGCATTCACCGAATTACCGGTTCCGCTATAATTAGCGTAGCGGGATTTATCTTCTCCCAATATATAGTAGGCATCATTTTCTAGACCACGAAAAGATTGCGTAGGTCCGGTATGATTCCCCTCTGCAGTATGGTTAAAAACCACATCGAGGATCACTTCAATTCCAGCCTTGTGCAATGCCTTCACCATGTCCCGGAATTCGTTAACCGGTCCTAGATGACTTTTTTCTGAACTGTACCCGAAATGAGGAGCAAAAAAAGCTGCCGGATTATACCCCCAATAGTTTTTCAGAGGTGGTTGAACATCCTGTTCATCAAACTGTTGCACCGGAAGAAGCTCCACTGCTGTAATTCCTAAATCCTGAAGATAAGGAATTTTTTCAATAAATCCGGCATACGTTCCCCTTTTCTCCTCAGACACACCGGAGCTTGGGTGACGGCTAAAGCCACCCACATGCATTTCATATATGACAGTGACAGCATAATCAGTTCGAAGTGGTATATCGTCTTCCCAGTCATACTCGCTGGTATCTACAACAACACTTTTCATAGCATAGGCACAATTATCACCCGGGCGAATGGCAGCTTCGCGGTCATAATTTTTTCCAACAGCAACTCCAAATGCATACGGATCGATGAGAATTTTTGAAGCATCAAATCGGTAGCCCTTTTCCGGAGCGAAGGGCCCGAAAGCACGATATCCATATAATTGCCCGGTACCGATTCCAGGGACAAACACATGCCAGTAATAGAATGTTTTGTTCAATCCGGGATCGAGTTCAATAATTCGCGATGGTTTTCCATCATCTGCATAATCAAAAAGCAGTAATTCAATCCGATGTGCACTCTTGGAGTAGATTGAAAAGTTTACACCCGCTGGGTATACTGTGGCGCCAAGAGGATAACTCCGACCAAACAACGTATCGGGATGAACCTCTTTTTTTAAGTTATTACTCCGATTGACCATAACGTTACAATTTAAGTATCAATGGTTAATATATTCAATACTCCGGCGATATTAATAAGGACAGATTTTAAATCAGGTAATTTCATAGCATACATATTTTGAATTACCGCGCAAGTGAAGACACCTTGCATCTTCGAACATTTATCCGGTGATCATGAGCTAAGTTTTCGACAATTTTGAAGTTAATCTGCTGAGAATTGCAAGCGGTGTCTGGTCTTCTTAATCAATACTTATAAGAGTATTTCTGCTCAGTGTAAGTGATAATCAGATTGTTGTGGTATAATGCGTAGGTTGTTGTATATGTAGATCCATCCCCTAAATAATAAATGAGTTGCGGGCGCGAAATGTTTATTCGGTATTTAAATGGTGCTGACCACGAATCTGGTTCACTTGCAGTGGAAGAAAAATGAGAGTAAAAATAGAGTGAATCTTCTTTAAAAACATATTTATTATGAGCATAACGACTGTAATATTTTTTTGTTCCATAATATGTACTGTTGAAGAGTGTTCCCGGTTTTCCTGAAATTTGTTTAAAAGCTCTCGCTTCTCCACAGAGGATGAGATAAACAACCCATTCTTTTTTGTAAACAATAGTATCAATTTTTTCGATAGGGGATAGAGTATCCCTCCCCCTTCTTCCATAGCTATAATTTAATATTAACAAAAATGGAGCCGGTGAAGAATATTCACCCCCTTCGAATAGCGTATCCTGGTATTCGCCGTATTTAAACTGGAACGAGCCAAATTCAAATGAGCTATTCTTTTTAAAGTGATAAAAAGCAAATGAGGTGTCCTTATATCCCTCGTGATATACCTTATTTTCCCATATGCCTAACAAAGGATTTTCAGGTGGGATGGGCTCCAGTATCTGATTTTGATCACCACATGATAATGAAATGACAGGAAGCAGATATGTGAATATGAATAGGAAGTATTTTGACTTCATACTTGACCTACCATAACATTCGTTTAACAATCGGATTTTATTAAATTCAAGTAAAAAAAAATTTTTATCCGATCTTGGCTGTTACGTTTACAATAAAAATACTGAATTTTGCGCAGAAATCCACTTCAAAAAAAAATACTTACCGATTCACAGTGTTCATGATCGCTTCAGGATAACGTGTCCCGGCCGCAATCCCACGCGGAGCAATTTGGTCAATTCGCTGCAAATCCGATTCACTTAGTTCAAGTTCGACTGCTTTCAAATTTTCCTCTAACCGCCGACGGCTTTTGGTACCTGGAATGGGGATAATGTCATCGCCCTGAGCTAAAAGCCAGGCTAGCGCCAGCTGTGCCGTACTACAATTTTTCTCTCTAGATATCTCCCTTACCTTCTCAACTAATCTCAAATTACGCTCAAAATTCTCTCCCTGAAACCGTGGCATATATCTCCTCAAATCATCTGACGGAATATCCTCCGGCTTTTGAAATGCTCCGGTTAAGAAACCTCTTCCCAACGGGGAATAAGCAACCAAGCTAACCCCCAATTCACGGCAAACCGGCAGCACATTTTCTTCGGGGTCGCGCGTCCACAAACTATATTCTGTCTGAAGCATTGCAATGGGATAAACCGCGTGGGCGCGACGTAACGTTTCAGAACCAGCTTCCGATAAACCCACGAAGCGAATTTTGCCTTCTTTTACAAGCTCTGACAGCGCGCCGACTGTCTCCTCGATCGGAACATTGGGGTCCACCCGGCCAGGATAATACATATCGATATAATCAACCCGAAGCCTTTGCAGGCTATAAGACAAATAATTCCGAATGGCGACCGGACGGGTATCCACTCCAATAAAATTTCCGTCATAATTTCGCAATGCCCCGAATTTTATTGAGATAAATACCTTATCCCGTGGGTAATCTTTGATGGCTTCCAGGATCAACTCTTCATTGTGTCCAACTCCGTAATAGTCGCCGCTATCAAGAAAGTTCACACCCAAATCCAGCGCATGTTGAATCGTAGCGATACTTTCAGCGTCATTGGTTTTCCGGCCGCCATAAAAATCAGACATCCCCATACACCCCAGTCCCAATGCTGAGACCCTTGCATCTGTTTTACCTAGTTTGCGGAATTTCATAGACTTTGTTCTCCCTTTAATACATTAATATGGTCAATAAGTGTTTACTAATAGTTGCTCTACCGAGATAAAGCTTCTTCGCCGAAATATCATGTAATTGGTTCATCATTCACTTCAGTTCATAGGTGAGTGGATTATTTCGCAAAAGAACATCCGATTTCTACAATGAAATTCAGCTGTTTGGGCGAGAGTCTTTATTTTCTATTCTTTATGTTCAAACCGATGGCCACGCCAATGGCAATGCCTATTCCTACACCAATGGCAATATTATCGATTGCCGCACCAATACCAATCCCTATGGCAACTCCCACACTAATCCATATACCTAATGTTTTATTTTGCTGCTTTTTGGGTTGTCTGTTCTCGGAATCTCTTTCCATAATTACCTATTACAAATCTAACCGGACAGAATTGTCAGGCAAGAAAAAATTGGAGATAATCTGGATTAAGATTTGTAAATATCATTGACGAGATCGATAAACCATGGCGGTTTTTCTAATACCACATAAATGAGTAAAATGGCAGTGAATGGAATAGGAATTATCATGTCCAAAATGGCCAATATGATTAAATAGATCAAAACTTTAGTTTTTGAGTTCACGAATATGTATACATTTCCTCTATTTTTATTAAATAAGTAATTTTAGGATTAAACGGTTAAAACGATCAATCCCACTGCCCAATTTATCCAATAAACAGTAGTTTTGAGAGTCTATTGACGAGTGATGAAGTATCTAGACAACTATCGATTTTGATCATTTCTGCATCAATGCAGGCAGCGATAAGTATGTTGCCATTTTTCTCGTCTTACATTAAATAGCCATTCCAATCGGTTAAGAACTCGAAATACCGGAGAGAGCAAATTTGTTTCAGTACTCAGTTTGCTCGATGTCCTCACCAAACCAAAATTCCGGTGGACTGCTAACTCCTGCTTTTTCCATTGCCGATTTCAATTCCTCCGAATTTACAAATTCCGATACTGCTTTCATGTCTGTAAACTGGTGTGTTACAATAATTGTATTTGGATCATCAGGATCATGATGGACAGTTGCTCTTGTGACTCCCCTTTTCTTACGCACCGGTGCAAACTCATCATAAGCGCGCTTCCAATTTTCATAATTTCCAACTTTGTGCCTCACAAACATTGTAGCCATAATAAATTACCTCCTTTAATTAGAATTGGATAATAAGTTAACTTTAAAACAATTGAACAGGACCAAGTAAAATTTAGGTGTATTCAACAAACGAAGAAAAGAACAGTTAAATTTATTAACACCTCCTTTCCAGAATAGTTGCAGGTTACCAGACTAGGCTTTCGTGAATACATTCTTGGCTTAAAACAAAAGTGATCAACCACTATACTTTTAAAATTTTAGTTGTCAAAAATGCCGCATCGGATAGAGGAAGTATCAATCAGATAAAGCAATCAAGAAAACCAAATCTGTGAATACTAATTCACCTGACTGATTTCAAACAGATGGCCGTCCGGGTCTCTGAAAAAGCATCGAATTTCGTGGCCTCAATTGACAGGCGGGGTTATGAACCGCGCACCTCTCTCTTTTAATATTTTATAAGCTTTTTGACAATCAGGCACTCGAATGGTCATTGAGTGGCTTATCGAACTCGGATTTTCTGGTGCCGCAAAGTTGACCTCCGGTTTATCCTTGGTTGATCCGCCACCGGTGACTAACAAAAGCCAGTTCCCTTGAAAGCTCAATACGCAGGAGGTTCCACCATATTCCCGATATACGGTCGCCCCCAAAACATTTGTGTAAAATTTACGGGAGCGTTCCATGTCGCGAATAACAAGTATATGTGTTAGTTCCATCCCATCGGTCGGAAAATTTTCTGTCATATTTCATATCCAAATTTTTATATAGGCGTATGGTAAATTAAGGTGTTTTCTCGCGTGCTCCAAATCCATATTGCGCAGTAATTCTCCAGATTTGAGGCGTTATGGATTTAATCAACCAAATCAGAGGTCAGAGCCCGATTTATCCTTCCATTTCTTCATAAATCCAGTGATCTTGTCCATTAAAGCTGTTCTTACCCAGACTGTCGAGATGGTACAGGCAGGTATCGACTCTCTCGCAGGACTAGACACCCGGTTGAAGAAAAAATTAATGAAAAAGTTGGAAGAAGTAGTTCGGGATTAATTTTCCATTATAAATTCGATTCTGTGATCCGAGGAGAAAAATACCGGCAGCGAGATTTTATTATCCGAATGCTTTGCTTTCACCTCGATAAAATCCACCTCGGCCAGGGCATTATGAAATGAAAAATGAAGCAGATAACGATTACCCTCACTCATACTTTTCACCAGTTGTAAATGGCTGGCAGATATCGTAAGTGTTTGACCAACATCTGGAATGGTAAATTCAAGGATGCCGTGATTAACAGCGTTTGCTTTTGGATCGGTTGGCTGCAGAAACATATCCACTCCAAAAACACTCTGATTCACTTCGATATTCAAATCCTCTTCCGGATTTACAACATCACCCGACGATGGATTTGTGAGGTAACGTACAGTTGGTATCTGAAGCTCCACATCGATCTGCTCGATATGCGGAGAATGAACTGCTTTCAATTTAAGTTTGCCGGTGTCAAATCGAAATTCTGGTCTAAATTCCTGGCCCGGCAAATCCGTTTGCAGGTGTTTATGATAAAATTTGCTTCCGTTTGATCCTCCAGGTCCTTTTTCCACAGGTAATATCACACCACCGAATGTTACTAATCCATAATCGATTAAATCACCTTTTACGAGATGAAGCAGGGTCAGATCGATTGATTCAATTACACCGTTTGAACCGCTGGTTTCCTCTCTGCCATAATAAATTAAAAAATACGGTGGTGGATCCCTATCCTCAGGTTCCAACTGAACTGCCTCCGGATCGGTCGAATTGCTGCATCCGGCACCAATGATAATCGACAAAATAATCACCAGAACACCGATAAACTTTTCTATTGAAATATTGTCTAAAATTTTGAGTCCAAACATGAGATAAATTGGGATCAATTAATCGCTATGCGCGTTGCATAATTATTTGCAGAGCCACTTCGAAATCAAACCAACGGATTAACTGCGGGAGAAATTTGAATGACTTTTTCTACCATTTATAAGCTGAAAGGTTTCGATTCCTTAACGGTTCCTGAATTATTAAATGTATTATCTACATTGCGAGCAGAATATTTTACAATACTATCATCATCTAAGAATCATCTTCTTTCAAAAAGCAGGACATTCTTACCCTCTTTTTGAACAAACAAAGTGTCCTCCCCCACGCCCTTCACTGTGGAGGATTCCAGGGCTTGAAAGAATTCCGTTTCGTATATCATAAGGCTATCCGGTCCTGCCATCATTGTGCTACCCACATTGCTTATCTCACCATAATCAAAACTCCCAAAATACCGATTGACGGGACCTTGTCCGGCAAACCGCTCACCTAAAATCAACATATTTACCGTTGCCCTCTGCGGCACGGGAATATTTTCTCCTCCAATTAAAACATATACAAGCGTGTCTCTGGCAGAAGTCGATTGTGGAAGAGTGTCATTCATTCGCTGGTTTTCCTTACTACAGCTAAAGAGTAAAACCTGAGACGATAGCAGAATAATTGGGATAATTTTCATATTCACCTCCTGTGAATTTTATATGAGTTGGCCAGTATAAGAATATATCAGATTTTGATGCATAAACGCAATAATAGAATTATAAACTATTGAAAATTTCTTTTTTAATTCATATTAATTGATTATTTCTGTAAGGAGATCGCCACGCCGATTGACGACCGAGCGATGAATCCACTCATCAACGATTCAGTGAATCAGTAGATGGGCCGCAATGCTTATTTTTTCCTCATTCATCACGGCGAGGCTGAAGCCTAGCCGTAGATATCTGATAAGAAAGATCATCACGTTATGACCTCGTCGGTCGTAGAGAAGAAATTTTTCAAAAAAAAGGAATTGGTTCGCTTCTCTATTTACGATGCCGAAGGTATGGCACCGGAGGTTGCTTGCAATGACGTTTTCAAATTCTTCTTATGGACATCTCACCTGTACGGCTTTTATAATTTATTATGACGACGCAGGTTTATAGACATTCAACGCATCCGGCAGACTCAATGCGATCTACAATTCTGAAGAGAGACCGTCCTAGCCATCTATGATGCAGTTGTCAATAGCCATTATCAAGCTCTTTCCAAAACTAATCCTGCCGGCAATGATTCACCAAAGGCCCAATCCTGCTCCTCCTTTCTTGTGGCGCTTTCAGGACTTAGTAGCAATTCTTTATAGTACTCTGCCTTTTCGGAATCTGCAAACCATTCCATCACCTGATTTCGTAATGAATCTGAAATATCCCGGCTGCGGTCGCCGGTTAGCCGAGACAGCTGAATGATGGCATGTACATTTGCGTTAGTTGAATCAATGGGAATAGCTAACAGTTTACCCAGCCAATTTTCGATTCGTTCAACAGGGATTAGCTGATCAAGGGGACCAAAAAACGGTGTGCGGGAACCAATCCGACTCAATGACCATAATTCCTGAGGTTTTGGTTTACTTTTTTCAATTTTGTTCAGAAGCAGTTCTCCCAGATTAATTTTCGCATCTACCGGCAGCCGTTCAAAATTGGCCGTCGCCATCCAGATTTCCAATTCTTCATGTGGATTTAACCGCTTTGCCGATTTTTTCTGTGAGACGGTGCTTTGCAGCAGAGAAAAGACTTGTTGAAATATCTGCTGCTGTTTGCCGGCTGTCAATCCTCCTGCAACCCGCCGCCAGAAAATCCACCACTCATTGCGAACCTGATCCTGCTTCTCGAATTTTATTCCCTGAAAATAGAGACTCCAGATCTTTTTCATTCGCCATTCATCTACCGGATCGCCGAATCCGGGACGCATACAATACCCAAATAAATTTAACCAGCGTGCCTCATGTTGGTCGCTCAATTTCCGCCCTTCCTGAAATTCCAGAAGCGTATCCACCATCTTGCGGATGAGCGGTGTGGGCCATTTCTCTTTTTTCATCTCGAAGATTTCCGAAAGATGTTTCGTCAGTCGCTGCGGTGAAAACGCTGCACCTGATTTTGCGGATTGAAAAGTTTGTCGAATTACTCCCTGTGCTTTGTCGATTAATTGTGAATCTATTGTCTCGCTCACCGATTGCGTCTGATCCGGTTTTGCCTCCTGACGCACATCAAACTGGAGCTGCCAGCGATGATCAGTCTCCTTCGAATGGCACCATAGTTCCAGTGTCCCGATTTCAGTTAGTTTCACAGCAATATGAACCGGTAGTTTTTTCGCCTCTCCCCTCTTTCCAAATCGCAAGACGGTCTGAATTTGTGGAAGTACGGTAATTTCTTGCTCTGTTAATGTGACGACCTCACCCATCTTATCGCCCAACCGGGTACTGGATGTAACCATTTGAAAAGCAACCGGTTGATTTGCTAGTACTTCAAAATCCGGCTTGTCCAGCTGCACTTCAAATCCTTCTTCAGTTCCGCGTGGAACAAGACACACTGCCGGGCGCGTTCTCTCTTTTTCATCGCGACTGATTTCCACGAAGTATGCCCGCGGACTCCCGCTGCCTACCCGAACCCCTTCACCCAAACGAACCAGACCGTAGTAAGCTGCCCCCATTGCCACGGCCAGATCCGGTCGCGGATTATCCAGCTCTATTGGCAGCCACTCTTCGCCGATATTGCTCTCAAACCATTTTCCAATGACATTTTGCATGTGCTTTCTCAATAGCTGCGGAGACAAAGCTCCACCGTTAAACAAAACAAAATCCGGATAGGGATGATCCCGGTCAGTTTCATTTTTAAGAAGTGTATCAAACTTTTGCCAGAATGCCGCCAGATGCCGGGTGATTGCCGGATCCTGAACATAAGGCAGACCAAGCTCCGTAAGACCGGTGCGTCTTCCTTCACCCGGTTTGTCGTTTAGATCGCTACCGGGATAGAAACCTTCGACAATTACTTTTTGAATCTCCTCATATGAGAGGCTAGCCCGGAAGGTATCGGCTATCAGTTTTCCTGATGTCCCCGTAACGGAAATTTCGAATTTCGCGTTCACATAACCGCTACCAAGTAAATTTTCTTTGGCTTTTCGGCATTGATGCACCAGTTGATGCCAGCGGCGAAAATCCAGTTTACCGGGTTGCCCCAATATATTCGATTCCAGATAACGGCCCAATGCCAGATCCATATTATCTCCGCCGAGCATCAGATGTTCCCCCACAGCAAGACGGTTAAATCGCAGCCCCTTCTCGCCTTCACTGATGCCAATTATCGAAAAATCGGTGGTGCCGCCGCCCACATCGCAGACCAGAATAAGCTGTCCTTCCTGCATTTCATCCTGCCAGCTATCCTCATTCTTAGAAAGCCAGGCATAAAATGCCGCCAGCGGTTCTTCCACTAATACCAGCCGATTGATTCCGGCTTTTTGTGCCGCAGCAGTGGTTAATTCCCGTGCAACCTCATCGAATGAAGCCGGAACCGTAAGCACGATCAGTTGCTGGTCGAATGCCAGCTCTTCATCTCCACGGGAGATCCGGTGATCCCATGCCTCACGGATGTGCTGCAGATAGCGGGCGCTCGCTTCCACCGGGGATATTTGCGGGATATCCTCTCTTGCACCCCAGGGGAGAATACTGTCGGTGCGATTTACGCCGGCATGGCACAACCAGGATTTTGCCGATGAAACCAAACGATTCGGCACAGATGCACCCTGCTCCCGGGCAAATTCTGCTACCACATAATTTCTGTCTTTGTCCCAGGGCAATGAGAGACTATCCTGTGGAAGTTCAAACTGGCCGGGGAGGTATAAAAAGGATGGCAATACCGGGCGGTCAGCGATTTCTCCCGGAGCCACCAATTGCGGAAGCTCGAAAAATTGAATGGGATAATTTGCGGACTGCGGTTTTTCTCTGGTCAGGTCGATATATGCCACCGCGGAATTGGTGGTGCCTAAATCGATCCCTATGATAAACGAATAGAATTGGTCTTTGGGGGATTTTTGGAAACTCATTTCCTATGATTCAGGCTCAGAAGACTTTCAACCGTCTTGACATAATTCACTAAAATACCTCTAAAACATCTTAAAAACAATTAAAAAGCTGTCAACGGGGATGCAATATTTGGATTTTTTTTTCCGCTTTCGGTCCTTTTAAGCAAAGATGACCAGATAGCAAGGTTGTCCTTTAGAAGGTAAATTGTAAAAAACTATTAAAGACAGGCTTTATACTTTAAGGAGGTGACCACAACATCAAATGAAGAAAAGATTTGTGGAATGAAGGTAATTGAGTTAAACCCACTCCGTGATAGCATTCTCAGGTAACTCAATAATCAAACCTGCAATAAAGATGTATAAACTCACCCGACTTATACAATGAAATCCACAATCGCCGCGTAGTGTGCCGCTCGTATCCTAAACCCGTGTTCTGGTCATTTCCTTGATCGGTTAACAGTAAACGTCGCTGAAACCGCACTGCCCGGGGCAATGGTTACCTGCCGGGTTTGCTCGCCCAGAATTTCCTGCCAGTAGCTCAGCGTGTAGGTGCCGGGTGGAATATCGCTCAAAGAAGAATTTCCATCTTCATCCGTCAGGGCCTGGTAGGGTTGGTCGACTACCACAGACCGGCACCACGTCCAGAACCAGCGAATTCTGCCTCTGATTCATGATTCCAAAACGCTGCAACACAAAACTGCCATACAGGTCGCTGATATTTCCCCGCACCTGTTCGTTGGCAACATAACCGGCTGAATCCTTTAATCGCAGTTAAGACACCAAGCATTTCTCCATTGCTGGTTGCAGTGAGACCTTCGGTTAAATTCTTATCAATGCACATCTGCCCAAAATTGGTTCTGTCACTCTCTGCGGCATAAACATCGAGAGGACTCAAATTGACCTCGAACGCTCCGGCGGCTTTCATAATTTCTGCCAATTGCCTTTTGGCCATTATTTGTGGCTTCATATTTACAGACAAGTGCGGGAGATTCACATTAAGAATTCATTGACAGAATTTCGACTTTGTCAAGGTGACCACCTACATCTATCCGATTTTGAAAATTTTTGGCTTCAACGCGGGCCCCTTTTCAAGGCGATTATCGTCAGCATTCTATTGCTCACTCAACGATGTCTTCGCCAAAGGTCCTCAACGCAGCAACACCATCTTGCGTGTCTGCCTGAAGTCATCCGTAGTCAAGGTGTAATAGTAGATTCCAGAAGATAGCCGCGATGCGTCAAAATTAACGGTGTGCCGTCCGGCAGGTTTATACGCTTCCAGCAGTGTAGCCACCACCCGTCCAAGGATATCATACACCTTTAAGGTCATAAAACCGCTTTGCGGCTGGGAAAACTCGATGGTCGTTGCCGGGTTAAAGGGATTGGGATAATTCTGAGACAGTGAAAATGTCATTGGCATAAACTCTGTATTTTCAATTCCGACAGGAAGAGAGTTTCTAATGAAGGGAACTAGGACTGTCTCGTTAACAGGATCATTTGTATTGAACACAAAATATGTCGTATCCAAGCCCACTGGACTTCCATAGATCCGGATATTCACATCCGTTTGATTTCCAGGTATAACTACCCCGCTAGTGGGTGATAAAAAGTTGATCCATGGTGGGCTTGATGGTGCCAATTCATAGGCATAAAGCATTCCGTCACCTCCCCGCAGCCCGCCACCTATGGAAATAGAACCTGGTACAATTCCCTCGCTGATGAACAGTCCAGCACCCCCAGCGCTTAAACCCGGAAAGTCGGATAAAATATCATGAGATACACCGGTCTGATAACCGGTGGCAAGATCAAATTGAATGATATCTGCCCCATTGCCAATAGATCGATCAATAACCCACAGGTATGGACCTCCTGAACTCCTGTTATCATAAACTGATCCATAAATGTTGGTCAAGCCGTGCGACGATGATGGTATTGTCGCAAGGGTGTTTCCACTTCTATCAAGTAGCAAAATATCGCTATCGTACCCGCTAATCCAGAACGCATCAAAGTCTGAGGCATATGCAATGCTCCGCAAAGTGGGGAGAGGGGTAGCGATTATATTAATCAACGTCTCGGAGTCAAAATCCATTTCATAGATGTTACTGCCGGAACCAACACCATACATGATAGTCCCATCATAATCGATTTGACGTAGTCCATCTACCCCCGGAATGCTAAATGTTTTAATGAAATTGCCAGCCAGATCGTACATTTCTACTGAACCGGTAATATATTCGGTGACGTAAAAGGCCTTTCCATCAAATTCTGCTCCGGAGTAAGCCGCTCCTGAAAGAGGGAAACTTATTTGTAACTCCCAAAGATAGTCAGGGTCTAAAGCAGTGGTCACCAATTTCCATTCAAGTTCGCTTAAACCAGCATTGGCTATCTGTATTTGCACTTCCATAGAATCACCCTCATTAACTCCTACTGGATTGTCAAATTGAGGCGTGATAACCGCAACCGGTGCGCCAATCACTTCAAGTGATACCAAAACGCTGTCTTGCGGATTTGCCGGATCGTCTCCCATAACTTCAACATAACTGGAATAGGAACCAATCGCCAAACCGGTAGCATCTACAGTAACAACCAGCGTATCTTGAGAAATAGTACCTACCTGACCGCTATTCATATTAACCCCCAACCAGGTGGCTGAAGCATCGACAATAATTGTATAGTTTAGAATGCTGGTAAATGTTTGGCCATTGGAGATATAGACCTGATGATTACGCATCTCATTAACGAACAAATTATCCAAAAATGTTTGAGGATTTACAGTCATGATCGGAGTAGTGGTAGGGGCGCCTAAATAAATAGAATCAAAGTACCACCCTTCAAAACCAGGCGTGGTATAGGGCGCTCCAACGGCCCTAAAACGGAATTGAAATTCACTGTGATATGCATCATTCGGTAATGGAAACAAGCTCAATTCAAAGGGAGTGATATTATTGCTTCCCAAATATTCATAAAGCAATTGCCAGGTTCCGTTGTCGGAAAAATATTCCACTGCCACCCCTTCAGGGGTTTCCAAATCAAGTTGAGACTCGTAGAATGCCAGAACAAGACCAGCGTGATTGCTCAGATCAAAAACTCGACTGATTATTTCTTCTTCAGCATTCTCTGCACTCATAAATAATGCGTAAGGCACTGAAGAACTTCCAGAAACAGTGACAATTTCCGGCGTTCCAGACATCAATGGCCAATTGCCGTTGTCAAACGTGGGATCCGGAAATTCTTCCTGAAAAAGAACATCAAATGTTTTTTCAACCAGAAAGGAGTTAGTAAGAGATGTTTTGTAATATGGATAAGTACTTGGTTCAATCATTTGTTGTGCAAGAGTTTCCGCAGCAAAACCAAATAATAACAGGGTAAGTGGAAAACTAGATTTTTTCATGATTTCCTCAATTCATTTTCTCCATAGCTACTAACGCAGCAAAACCATCTTGCGTGTTTGCATAAAATCATCCGTGGTCAAAGTGTAATAGTAGATTCCGGAAGATAACTTCGAGGCGTCAAAGTTGACCACATACCGTCCAGAAGGTTTGTGCCCTTCGAGCAAAGTCGCCACTTCCTGCCCGAGTAAATTGTAAATTCGTAAAGTCACAAAACCGCTTTTCGGCAGGGAAAATTCAATAGTCGTTGCCGGATTAAAGGGATTGGGGTAGTTTTGCTCAAGCACAAATTGTAATGGTGTAGCCGAATGTTCGTTGATGCCCACCGGGTTTAGGTTGCTCTCATACCACATCACTTTATGATCCCATTGTGAGGCGGACAGAACATCGATATCGCCATCAAGATCAACATCATCGGCCCATACACCTTCACTAAAAAGAATATTATCTTTAATTATGTGATTGGTAAAATTCTGACTTCCATCATTCTCAAGCCAGGCAATTTCATTATCGAATGGATACCCGGCCACCAAATCAAGGTCACCATCATTGTCTAAATCGGCAATATGTAGAGTATTAGAATTTTTTGCGGCTTCAATTCTATGTTGTGTAAAATTCTCCTGACCATCATTTTCAAACCACTCCATTTTATTCTGATATTCTGAGATAACGATGTCAATATCACCATCCTGATCCAGATCGCGGGCACGTACATTACGTGGATGATGAACTGAGGTGCTTATGATTTGCCGTTCAAAGTTTTGATTGCCGTCATTTTTATACCAAAGAAGGATGCCATCCCAATTGTTGATTTCGGGTACCTCGCTGACCACAAGAAGATCCTGATCATTGTCCTGATCAAGATCGCAGAAAATGGTGGCATTTACTGGACCCCAATCACTGGTATAATCAAATAAACCAATCGTATCGACAATATGGGTTGTGAAATTTGAGTTACTGCCGTCATTTTCATACCATCGGATTTCCGGGGAATTAATTCCCCCGGCAACAATATCGATATCACCATCATTCCCTACATCTGCTGTCCATACAGAAACCGCGTATATGCCGCTATCGGCACTGGCTTCACTACTAATATAGTGGGTAGTGAAACCACCATTGCCGTCATTTTCATACCATTTAACAGTAAAATAGTTACCCCCAGAAGACAACAAGTCAATATCTCCATCACCTTCCATATCGACGGACCAAATTTGTGAAAACCCATACACATCGGTTGTTATGACGTGTTGTATAAAATTCTGCTGGCCGTCATTTTCATGCCAAGCGAGTTTTCCATCTCCGAATGATGATGCTGCAATATCTATGTCGCCATCGTTATCAACATCAAAAGTCAGAACGTAGCCTGGTTGTAGGATGCTACCAGGGCCTTGTATAACGACGTGCGGAATAAATTCTATTTGTGAAAATGTATTAGTAGTGAATCCAAGAATGGCCATTAGTATAACGATATTGAATTTCATAACTTAATCTCCTTTATTGAATAATAGTCAATTACGAAAATTTTACCGGAGCAGCACCAGTTTTCGGGTCTGCCGATAATTATCTGCCTCCATTCGGTATAAATAGATACCGCTGGCCAGGTGCCGCGCGTCGAAAACTTGTTGGTAACTGCCGGCGGCCAATACTTCGTTGTCAACCAACGTAGCAACCTCTTTTCCCAAAATATCAAACACCTTGATGGTTACCGCTGAGCTTTTTATCAACGAGAATTCAATCGTGGTTGTGGGGTTAAACGGGTTGGGGTAGTTTTGCTGGAGGGAGAATGATACAGGCTGTCCGTCAGATGTGCTAATACTGGTGACATTTGGACCGGTTTTGATCAACCAGACATCACCTCTTCCAGCACCAAAAGACTCCGTGTACCCAGTGAGGATATACCCGCCGTCGGCAGTCTCCCGAACGGCATTGCCCACATCACGAGCATCTCCTCCAAAGGTCTTATCCCAGAGCATATTTCCACCGGCATCCGTCTTGATCAGCCAAACATCGACATCGCCAGCGCCAAAAGATTCGGTTCTACCTGTGATGATATAGCCGCCATCCGTGGTCTGTTCAACCGAAAACCCTTCGTCAAGACTACTCCCGCCAAAGGTCTTTGTCCAGAGGGTATCTCCGTTGGCATTCGTCTTAATCAGCCAGAGATCGGCATCATCTGCACCAAACAATCTGGTACGTCCGGTTATGATATACCCACTGTCAGTGGTCTGTTGCACGGAATTGCCTATGTCCTGATAACTCCCGCCAAAGACCTGCGACCAGAGCGTATCCCCGCTGGCATCCGTTTTTAGTAACCAGACATCGAAATCACAAGGCACGGGCCCGGACCTCCAGATGTAGCCCGTGATGATGTAGCCGCCATCATTGGTCTGTTGAACAGAAGTGCCAACATCCCCCGCTGGTTCGAAAAAACAACCGCCCCCTGAAACCCCATACATTTTTGTCCAAAGGGTATCTCCGTTGGCATCCGTCTTAATCAGCCAGACGTCGGGAAAGTCAGCGCCAAAGGATCTGGTCCAACCCGTGATGACATAGCCATTGTCAGAGGTCAATTGAACAGAATTAGCTCCGTCAGTGTGATTACCCCCGAATGTCTTAGTCCAAAGGGTATCAGGTGCCTGAGCGAAAAGTATTGAATTTAGAAGCAAAACATAGAAAATGCTTTGTAAGTATTTCATAAGATTTTCCTTTCTTATAGTCACCGCTATGTACTTTTTATTACTCTCGGTAAGCATCAGCGCAGCAACACCATCTTGCGTGTTTGCATAAAGTCATCCGTAGTCAAGGTGTAATAGTAGATGCCGGAAGATAGCTTCGAGGCATCAAAATTAGCGACATACTGTCCGACGGGTTTGTAGCCCTCCAGTAGTGTCGCGACTTCCTGCCCGAGTGTATTGTAAATCTTCAGAGTAACAAAATCTGATTTAGGAATAGAAAACTCAATAGTCGTTGCCGGATTAAATGGGTTGGGAAAGTTTTGATCCAATCGAAAAGATTGTATCAAATTTTCACCGATATCGATCCCCGAAATCAAGTCATTCTCATACCAGGCGACTTTATTATCATTTGCAGAGGCGGAGAGCACATCTGTATCGCCATCGCCGTCCACATCGGCAGCAAAGATCGTTAAGACAAAATTCGCATTTGATGTGATAATATGGGGGGTAAAGTTCTCATCTCCATCGTTTTCAAACCACCTCACTGTGTCATCATCTCTCGAAGAGGCAATCACGTCAATATCACCATCTGCGTCAAGATCATTCGCCAGGACATTGTGGGCGAAATCGGCATCAGTCGTTATCGTATGGTTAGTAAACGACGCATTGCCGTCATTTTCATGCCACTGGATTTGATCCGTATTCGGAGTCGTGGAAACGACGTCCATATCTCCATCGCTATCGAGATCGATGGCATGGTAGGTTCTGAAGCCATCTGCAGCAGTGGTGATAAGGCTGGCTGTAAAATTCTGGCTGCCGTCATTCTCATACCACAAAAGGATTCCTCCGGTATTCCACTCACTACACAAAACATCCAGATCGCCATCATTATCAAAATCTACTGCGCGGACCATGGTGGCATTGTTCAAACCCGAGGCAAAGGTATGGGTGGTGAAATTCTCGCTGCCGTCATTCTCAAGCCAGAAAAGTCTGTCATCGATGCAGGCAGCGGTAAGCAGATCCATATCACCGTCCTGGTCCAAATCCGACGCCTCAACCGAAACGGCGCAGTTGTAGTTGCTGACCAGAACATGGGTGGTGAAATTCTCATTCCCGTCATTTTCATGCCAGGCAATTTGATTGCCCAAATTGGCTACGGAAATCACATCCAGGTGTCCGTCGCCATTGATATCCACCGCACGGGCCACGACCGCGCCGTTTATCGCTGCTGCGACCGTATGGGCTGTAAAGTTTTGGCTGCCGTCGTTTTCATACCAGGTGATTGTGTCATCATAATAATCAGCAGAAAGCACATCCATATCACCGTCGCCGTCCACATCTGCCGCAGTGACTCCGGAAGCGCCACCCGCCTGGTTTGTGATGATGTGGGTAGCAAATTGTATCTGGGAAAGAATATCTGTCGTTAAACTACAAAAAACGATTAACAGAACTGAAAAGATTTTCATAATGCAATCTCCTATTTTATTGATTGTTTATTTTCCCGAACCAACCGTACTGATGGTCCCTTTAAAGTTTGATAATGCACTTCCATCCGGATTTCCGACTGCTAGCCAGTGAAGGTTTCCGGTTACTCCTTCAAATCGCCCGATACCTCCTCCATAGTTATAATCTCCTTCAAGAATCATGGGATGCTCCGGATCACCGGTTAAGGAAATCACGCCGGTTACGTTTGCCAGGAACACCTGATCACCATTGGCGGTATATCGTGTGGCAATTACATCACTGACAAAAAGTGGTGTTCCCGCGGCGTCGGAATGGAGCAGGTATTCGCCCGTTTCCGTAAAGTGACCGAAGTGTGATGCATTTCCCTCTCCTTCATAAAAGATGCGCACCACCAGCGGATCACTGGTCGGTTCAGAGCCGGTTGGGTAAAAGAATATATTGCCCTTGTGTGGGACCATCTTGTTGAAACTACCGGAATGGCTATTATCCGGATTTTCTCCTGTTTTGGGCGATAGCGGATTAACAGCATCATTTTCCGAGCATCCCACCATGACAAACAAAAGTAGAACAGAGAATAATACGAAGAAGCGTTTCATAGCTTTCCTCCTTTATGAATTGGTTGGTTTTATGATTAATTGCCTGGATAAAATTTGAAGAAATAAAGGAGAATTCGCTAACGCTCCCCGGACAAAGATGAACGGTAGTCGGACATTCTTTACGGTTTGCAATAGGAAGTTTCTAACAGGATCTGTAGATGGGTAAGTAAAATCAACTACTTGGCGGACATGGAATTTTTCTTCAAGTATTGGGACGGTGTCAGGCCGAACTGCTCCCGAAAGACTTTCGCGAAATGAGGTATGCTCTGGAATCCGACTTCATAGGCAATCTCCGTCACATTACCAGTGTTTTGTTGCAAAAGATAGGCGGCACGTTTGAGTCTTATAGTTCGGATAAACTCCCGGACTGATTGTCCGGTCAGAGCGCGTAGCTTGCGGTTTAGATGTCTGCGGCTTATCGCGGACTCTCGCGCCAGGTCATCGGCCTCAAAGTCAGGATCATCTATATGGGCTTCCACGGCAGTAATTACTTTTTTGAGAAATGCCTCATCCATGGAAGTAACGGTGACCTCCGAGGGCTGGATAAGCACTTCGCGACAAAATCGCTCTTGCAACCGACGCCGCTGTTCGATAAGATTCTTGGATCGAACAATCAGCTCTACCGCATCAAACGGTTTGACAATATAATCATCCGCACCAGTCTCCAATCCCTCAACTTTGCTCTCCTTTGAAGCCCGGGCGGTAAGCAGGATTACCGGGATATGGCTGGTCCGTGCATCGGTTTTAATTTTGTGGCAAAATTCAAAACCGTCCATTTCCGGCATCATTACATCGCTGACAATCAGATCCGGCATTTTTTTCCGGGCTGTTTCAAAACCCAATTTGCCATTATCGGCTTCTATAATATTAAAATCCTCAGCCAGGCAATTGCGCAAAAAGCGCCGCATATCCCGATTGTCTTCCACAATTAGTACAAGTGAGCGACCCGTCTTCCCTTCTCTAGTCTCCTCATAAATCTCCGGACCATTTCCAGAAATCGGCTCAGGCGCGAGCTGGAATGGTTGCAGTATTTCCTTTTCAGAGACATGATCGACGATCTCCTGATCGGAGAGGTGATCCCGTCCCAGTGGTAGCGTGACTATGAATGTCGAGCCTTTCCCGGGCTCGCTCTTTACATCAATTGCCCCGTGATGCAAATCGACAAATTCTTTTGTCAGCGCCAGTCCGATGCCGGTGCTGCTCTGTTTATCTGTTACTGACTCATTTGTGCTGTAAAACCTGTCAAAGATGTGATCGACATGCTCCGGGGCAATTCCGATCCCACTGTCAGCGACAGTGATCTGAACAGTGGCAGGCGATATCTGCTCTTTCCCGTTACTAAGGGAAACTGATACGGTTACTCTCCCGCCCTCAGGAGTAAATTTAAAGGCGTTACCCAGAAGGTTGTAAATAATTTTTTCCAGTTTTTCAGGATCGAAATAGACAGTAATGGGTTGTTCCGGGAAATTTAAATCCAGGGCTATGTTTCGGCTTTCTGCCAGCGAGACAAAAGAGGCCGTCCATTCCCTGATGCTTTGCACAATGTCATCCGGCTGTGCTTGCAGCGGCATTCGACCGGCTTCAATCTTTGAAAGATCCAACAGTTGATCGATGAGTTGCTGCAGCCGGCGGGCATTTCGCTGCATGCCAAGAATATCTTGATGGCTTTCCGTATCCCTGGTAACGGACAAAAACTTTTGCAGCGGTCCGAGAATCAAGGTGAGAGGTGTGCGGAATTCATGAGAAATATTAGCAAAGAAGCGTGATTTCATTTCATCGACCTCTTTGCTTTTTTCTAACTCACTTTTAAGATGTGCTCGTTTCAGTTCAAATCGTCGTAAGCCGTATAGTGTCAGGCCAATAAGAATAACATAAAGTGTATATGCCCAATCGGTTTTCCACCAGGGGGACAAAACACGTATTTTGATGGAGGTCTCTTCCTCATTCCAAACGCCATCACTATTTGTGCCTTTAGCCCTGAAAATATATTCGCCGGGGTCGAGATTAGTATAGTAGGCAGTCCGCTCTAATCCTGGCGGGCGCCAATTGTCTTCAAAGTTCTCCAGAAATAACGAATACTGGTTTCGTTCCGGATGGCTAAAATCCAGCGCCGCAAAGGTAATCGAAATATCGTTTTGATCATGAGCCAGCATGATTTCCTTGCTGATTGAAATGTCCTTCTTCAGCGGTGAGTTATTGCCAATGTCTACAGTTTTATTGTTAATCTTAAAATCGGTCAGGACAATGGGCGGAATGTAGTCGCTGTCTTTGATGCTGTCTGGGTGAAAGGTAACCACGCCATGCATAGTGCCAAAAATCAACTCTCCATTTTTACCCTTAGCGTGCGCTTGATAACTAAATTCATCGGTGAAGAAGCCGTCTTCTTTGAAAAAATGTTTAAAAGTACCGGTTTGCGGATTGTATCTGGACAATCCTTTTTGAGTACCCAGCCATAAATTCCCGGATTGATCCGCTTCCAGGCTCATAATATTATTGCTGAGTAATCCGTCTTTTTCTCTGATAATAGCTTTTGTATCTGTTTTTGTGTCATAACAGATTAATCCCTGCAGGACTGTTCCACACCAGAGAATTCCATCATCATCAAGATAAATCGATGCGATATTGACTGTTCCAATCTTTTCAATTTTTGTAAATTTCTTCTGAACCAAGTCAAACTTATATAATCCCCCGTTATCGCCGCCAGCTATCCAAAAGAATCCTCCAGGATCTTCAATTAGATCACAAAACCTAATTTGTCGGTCAAGGTCGGGATTGCCGGACACAGAAAAGAACTGCGCTTCATAGGTGTTGGGATTAAATTGAACTAGGAAACCAAATCCCAAAAGCCAAAACATACCATGAATATCTTCATATATATATCCTAGATTCCCGAACCCTGGATCGATGTCAGGATCGGGTTCGATTCGTTTGAAACGCCCTGTCTTTGGATCGAACCGGTATAATCCTCCAACTGTACAGATCCAAAAAATACCGTTTCGAGCCTGAAAGATGTGGCCAATTATATCTGAATACAGGTTGTCTATTTGCTCTGAATCTACTTTGTAAAGTGTGCTTTTTTCTTTTCTCCGGTTATATCGATATAATCCATCCAGTTGTCCTCCTATCCATATTTCCCCGGTTTGATCCTCATAAACCGAGTAAATTGGGTTACCCTGCAAAACATCCTTTCCGTTTCTTTTGATAGAAAAAGCTGAGAATTTTTTAGCTTTGAGATTTAGTTTGTGTAATCCACGAAACTCGTTGCTCAGCCAAACAATTCCGGAGCGGTCAAGGGTGAAAGAGCTAAACCAGAGTCCAAAACCTGTGGAATAATGGGTAAATTTTTTATTCTTTTTGCTGAAGCAGCTTATCCCGCCATTATTCCACTGCGATTGCGTCCATATATTGCCAAGCCGATCAATTTTCAGGCTGTGAACCACATTTATTAGATTCGCCAGATTTGAAGGATCGACAAAATAATTTTCAAACTTCTTTCCATTGTGTTTAAATCTGTTTAATCCGCGATTGCTGCCAAACCATAAATCACCATACTGATCGCGAATTGCTGCGTTAATATAATTGGAACTGATGCTACCTGAAAGCTCCTGATTTGACGTAAAATTATCATATTTGCCTGTTTCCAGATTAAATCGAAAAAGCCCCAGGTAATCCGTGCCTATCCATAGCTTATTATCCAAATCGAAAACGATACAATTTACAAAAAGCTTGTCTCTCCAGTACAGTGGTGCAATATCTCCCCTGATCTGGACCTCATCTCCTTCCGATAGAGGATTTTTCAAATTATTCAGATTTACCGTGAACTTTACATAGGTGGGTTTTAAATCTGACTCTGGCAATATTTCCCGGTCAAGCATCATCCCGGAATTGAACTGTGTTACTGGTAAATTTAAGGTATCACCTGCGATAATAATCTCCCGGTCTCCGGACTCCGAATCGGCTAGATTGGGATTCTGCTCCCATTCCAATGTCCCAGTTTTCCGCTTGATTGCAAACTTGTATTTCAATTTCATCCCATACTGTCTGGACTGAAAAGTAATCCAAGTTTCATAAAATCCTTTTCGGTTCGTTTCTTTTAGTTCTACTGGTTTTCTACTATCACGATACCATTCATTTACTTTCTTTTGAGGTATGAAATTTTTGGTTTCCAAATTGAGTTCGTATAGACCGCTGTCGCGAATCCATACCCACAACGCCCCCTTCAAATCTTCTGCAATGCTACGGACCATATATGGAATTGTATCATTTTCACCATTAACAAAATAGTATCTAACAAAATCATCCGTTTCCCTGCGGTATCGACCGAGCCCGGTTTCCATTTGAAGCCAAAATTTATGATGCCGATCCTCATAAAGTCCATAAACTGCTTGTGATGCCCCATCTGACGAATCAGGGGTATGAAGGGTGAATGTGTAGCCATCATATTTTTGCAGACCGCTACCACTTGCCAGCCAGAGAAAGCCGAGACTATCCTGCAGAACATCATAGATGTTATTGCTATGAAGTCCATCGGAAACGGTTATGTTTTGGATTGTATACTTGCCTTGCTCTACGACGTCAGTTTGACCAAACTGAACCTCTTCATTTTGAGCGAAGAGAAACTGAGCCGAGAGCAAAAAAGGCAAGAGTATTTTAAGGCATGTCGTCAAAGGTGTTTCACCATTATTTGTCTATTTGTCCTAATATGAAATCGGGGTACTGAGAGCATCAGTTGATGCACACCAGAATTCCGATTATAATATATTCAATGATGGTATCAATGAGTTATGCATCTTCCTACCATTTTCTGTAAAACTCGCTTGAGTGTCTTAATTAATATCTGTGATAGACTTTTCGGTTAGTATTAGTTGAGATATTAAATTTTAACAGTCAATGATGCTGTATGCCAAATTACAATTTCAATATTAGAATTTATTTATCGGGTGGCAAGAAAAAGTTGGCGGCATACGAAGAAAATGTTTTTCGTATCCGCGCTCAGCTTAGTAGCGAGCGTCGCACTGTATAATGCTCTCTTTCTACTGCACCTTCGCCAAAAGACCCGGGGAGGGTGAGATGAATCGTTGGTCTCATAAAATAGATTTAAAAGTATTTCTCCAGCGCTTTTGGCTACATTCACTAAACCGGAATCACGGGGCATAAACGGGTGATGTTGTTCTTTATTCCCTGCCGGATCGCGTACTCCGTTGCAAGCTCTTGTTAGGTCGCGGTTTCGATCCCCGCATGAAGCTCATCGATCCGTATCTTATTATCGAGCGTAACTTTGAATTGACTTACTTGCTCCGCCGACGTGCCCAACCCAGCGTCACGCTTGCCGCAACAGCCATCACACCTGCCAGAATGTTGACCATAATGTCTCGAGTTTCAAACACGCGACTTCGTAAAATCCCCTGGATGCACTCGTCAATCGCTCCGAATAGCGAAGTCGCCAGGACGGCGAGAAGTGCAGGTACGGGGACGCGATGACCATTGCTCACTCGTTCCGTGAGCGCCTCATAAATGAAGACGGCTACTACGCCATATTCGATAAGGTGAGTACGCTCCTCCACCGGGATAGCCATTCGGACAAACACCATGAGGTAGGCGGCTGCGACTCCTAGCGCAACGCAGATTTCAACGCCGCCCGGCCGCGTTCTCAGCCCCTGTGTCGCGATTGTCGCCAGAACCAGAAGGAATCCGAAGACGAAGAAGCTGTCGATGAGGCTGCGGTTGCGCAATACACCGGCCAGCGTCGCTGCCACACCAAGCGTTGAGTATATTGCAAGCACAACGGCCAGTGTCCACGCCCACAGGCGCCGCTCTCGTTTGGAGGAAAAGAGGGGCATCGGCTCATCCGAATGTGGAAATACCATGAGACTGATCCGGTTCGGTGGATTTGGTGACTATACTGTGGGGTTGATTCTCCGGCATTGAGCATGTGATATAAGGGCTGGGCAATTTGTGGCCCCGGGCGGTTGGCACACTCACAGAATCATTCTCTGCATTTGGGCGTCCATTACACTGCTTTGTGAGGCATGTTTTTATTAAAGAGTGCATAAATATATGGTCTGGGATCGCCATTGGGATTTGTATATGTATAATCTTCATTAGATATTAACTTAAATGAAGGTAGATTTGTTTTAAAATCATCAATATCATATCTCCTGACGTCAAGACCAGCACATTTTGTAACGCCGGATTTTGAATATTCCGCGAATAATGCATAGCCGCCTGGTTTAACGGCATTCTCAACATTCCTGAAATCCTGGTGAGCAGAATTGTCATCAATAATGAAGTGCAATACTGCTCTATCAATCCAAAGGCCTACATCATTGATATCGGATGGCAAAGGATTTGAGATGTCTTGACTAATCCACCGAATATCGAATTTATGATGATCAAATTTTTCTTTTAACCTTTAAATCACCTCTGTACTCAAATCGTTTATAATAAGTTTCACATTTGATTTGAGTAAAATGTCTATTAATCCGGAGGTACCCGCCCCCGCGATAAATATTTTTGAATTCTTCCAGTCTGGGATATATTGAAGCAGGTCAAATGTCGCGGAATAGTCTGTTTCATACCATCCTAATTGTTCCTCGTCGGTTTCTTGATAAATCTTGTTCCAGTGTTCACCTAAATCGCTCATATTTCTCTTTCCAAAATATGCCCAACAAATATTTATCGTGTTTTCCTTAAAACTTTTCAAAAATAAAGGTTCTTCCGTGGGCTGGCAAGAAAAAGTTGGCGATATCTGCAGAAAAGTAACTCGCGCCCACACGCAGTCTATCCACGATTCTATCTAATCGTAGATTGATAGAACAGTCTCGTAGAGAATCGTTGATTCGTAGAACGGTCCACTGACTCGACTCGTCGAGGTGTCGTTGACAGCGCAGGAAGAAACTGTGTGCCGCAGAACAGTCATCATCTACAATGCCCCGTGCAAAAAAACGTTGACCTAATAGGAGATGAGTTTAAAGAGATGAACGAAAAAATTTCGCCTTTTTTTATGGTTCTATTCATAACGGTCGGTGTCATCACACATACAGGCGCCTCCGGCGTACGAAAAACCATATCCCTTCACTCAATATCACGGCAGCGCCGTAGAGCAAGCCGATCAGATTACGTATCCGGACCGGGCCAATTTCGGCAAACAGTTGCACCAGCATTAGAACGGTACAAATGACCATAAGCATCAAGACCCGATCTTGCCAGAAAGATACTGAGTAGAAGATCCCGACCGGCACCGCAATCAGCGCTGCGATGCTCAAGGGGATAAGAATGAGAAACTCGATGCCCCCGGCCGTGCCGGTATCCATAGGAATGAAATGCGAAACGCCGGAAATTAAATAGACAAGGCCCGGCGGAATGAGACATGCATACGCGATATCGTGTTTACGCCTTTTCGTGTGTTATCCATTCATAATATCGCTCACATCGTACCCCTAACGTTGAGATAACGCGCCGGACGCCTGATAGATTTTCATACCCCGAATTCACGGTCCGGCGGAACGGTCGCGTTAATTGATTTGTTACGAGCTTTTTTCACTTCTCAATATTTTTACAATACGGTTGTAGACGATTTCCGATAAGTTCCAGGTGTATCCATCAAAATTTGTTGTATTCACAAATTGAACGACCACCGCGTCGATGTCTTTGTGGTATTTGGCAATACTCTGATAGCCAGGGATCAATCCAGTATGGTCATACACATAAATGGAGGAATAGATTTCCTGTTCCCCATCTTCAAATAAAGAACCATCGTTCAATGCCCGCAAAAATATACCCACATCTTCCGCTGTGGCTATCATGGAACCATAATCCGCCGTCTTGATATCGTCTTCAATGCCCTCGTAGTAGCCACTCATCAAACTGTCTAGATTCACTTCATTCAGCGAACCGAAGGTGTTATTCAGATTTAGTGGTGTTAATATTTCTTCTTTGATGTATTGGAAATTGCTGTAACCCGATACCTTTTTTATGAGCTCGGAAATCAACAAGCAATTGGTGTTTGAATATTCATAGTCTTCACCGGGTTCAAAGTTAGCCGGCAGATCAAGTACCCGTTCTAGCGCTTCTTTACTGCTTTTTGGTGGGTCCGTCCAAAAATTTGGGGTATCGGTTAAATTGGGAATGCCGCTTTGATGCTGCACCATCATTCTCAAGGTATTTCTTTCCGCATTTTCGATTCTTCCCACAAGTTCCGGAAAGTACTCAGCAAGCGTTTTATCCAAAGATAAACGATTATCATTGACCAATTTGGTGATTGCAACAGCCTCGTATAACTTGCCGATACTGGCAATCTTAAATAAGGCTTTCGGGTCGGCAGGTATTTTGTTTTTTCGGTCATGCCAGCCGGCTGCATAAAATGCTGGTGGTTTGCCGGCCTCGTCCACATAAACAATAATCCCGTCAAATCCGAGACCAATGGCTTCATCTACTTGTTCTTGGACCGTATCAGGTAGTGGCGCTAACCACGCCCTTACCAAAACCCATGGTACAAAAAACATAGAGATTATGGTTGCAACAGGCAATACTATTCTGAGTATTCGTTTTGTTTGTTTCTTTGTCATATTATCTTAGAACCGTCTCTTTTATTAAATTGCTCATAATGTGGTGCTGGGCCGCGAGGGACTGAGAAGCGAATCTTGTCTGAGAATTTTAGAACCGGGTCGGCTCAAGCGGCTTTGTTCTGGCTCTTCGCGCCGAAGCTGCTTGAGGAACTCAGCGCCACATTCACGGCGGCGCGCAGTTTCGCCATGAACAAGTGATTATATCATTTTCCACATTACTTATCTTTATTAAAATGCCATTAGTAAGCCGGGAAGAAAAGGTCAGCAAAACCAAACAACTCTAACTGCATAATTCTCTATAAAGATAATAGAAAGCAACTATATATCAATTTAATATTAAGGAAAACACATCAAAAATGCGGTTGCTGGCCAAATTGGTCATTTACTATTTTCTTTTTCCCGGATATTAAACTCCAGCTTCCAGCGGCGGTCGTCGTCACGGGAAACGCACCACAACTCCAGTGTCCCTACCTCGGTAACTTTGCTCTGCAGCCACACCGGGATTATTTTGCCACCTTTGTCTTTGTCAGTTGCCGGTAGTTTGGTTTCCATAGTAGTGACTTCCTCTATCTCGCCGCTCCAGTCATCCACGATTTCTCCGGTTGAATCCTCCTTGCGAATATTGGATGCAAGTAAATGGAAAACTGCCTGATCCCCTACCACCAAACCGAATTCTTTTTCCTGAATATCTGCTTCCGATCCTTCTTCCATGCCAAATGGTACCACGCATAATGCTTTGATGGGTGTAGGAACCCCGGGAACCGAAGGCATGGCACTTTCTATCCCGATGTAATAGGTGCGGGCAATTCCTGCTTTTATTCGAATTCCCTTTCCTTTTCGTGCCAGGCCATAATAGGCAGCTCCCTGCGCGACAGCCAAATCCAGATCCAGCGAGGGTAATTCTCGTATTTGATTGCCGCTCCAGCTTTGCAGTACCTTTTTTATTCTTTCCCGCAGTGGCGACGCCTTCATCACCCCGCCGTTGAATAAAATTGCAGCGGGGAATGAATCACTGTCCTGTTGGGTCTGCTTTCCAAGAAATTTTGCCAGATGTTTGGTAATCGCCGGGTCAGATTCATATGGAAGTCCCATTTCACGGATACCCACCCTGGCTTTCTCCTCCGGGTGATCAGAAAAAGAACATTCCGTAAAAAATCCATTTAATAGAATATTCTGCACGTCCTCCCGGGTAATATCGGTCCGAATTGTGCCGCCAATCAGTGAAGATCCTCTGCCAAGAATTGCAATCGGCTCTTTTTCCAGATCAGGATTACTCAACAATCGTTCTTTGGCGGTTCTGCAGCTATGCCACAATCCCCGGAATTGCCAGTTATCCAATTTTATGTCCTGCTCTGCCAGTTTTGCCTGAACATGATATGCCAGGGTCAAATCCATATTGTCGCCGCCAAGCAGAATGTGATCTCCAACCGCTTCCCGGGTCAACTCCAGATTTCCTCCCTCCTCTGCAACCCGAATCAAACTGAAGTCCGTTGTACCGCCACCCACATCACATACCAAAATTGACTCTCCGACTTTGATCGAATCGCGCCAGCTTCCTTTTTGTGATTCAAGCCAGGCATAAAAAGCGGCCTGTGGTTCTTCCAGTAAAGTGAGATTTTCCATTCCCGCCATACGAGCAGCCTGTACGGTTAATTCTCTGGCAACCGCATCAAATGATGCCGGCACCGTGAGATAGATTTCCTGTTGCTCAAGTTTTAATGACGCATCTTCACTTGCCATTTTATAATTCCACGCATCACGAAGATGGATGAGCAGTTTGGAAGATGCTTCAAGGGGAGAAATTCTACGGGCGTCTTTGGGAGAATCCCAGGGTAATATTGCCTGCGTTCTGTCAACCCCATCATTACATAACCACGATTTTGAAGAAGATACCAATCGTTGAGGCAATTCAGCCCCACGGTTTCGGGCAAATTCACCTACAGCAAAATCATTATCCATATTCCAGGGGAGAGCTAATCCGCCTCCGGGAACCTCGTGTGACGCCGGTAATAGCACAAAAGACGGTAATACCTGGTTTTCTTTCAGTTCTCCAGCATCGATTAACTGCGATATGGCAAATAGTTCGATTGTCGGCCCTTGAGTTTCCTCGTGCTCTACGAGAGTGTACGCCAACACGCAGTGAGTTGTACCTAGATCGATTCCGATAATATATTTTGGATTGTTCAATTTATGTTTTACTCCGGATTATTTTACAAAATTTAATTGGAGGAATTATATATTGAGGATAGTCCATATACACAGATGGAGGCTATCGCATCATCAAAGTCACAAACCTATCCATAACTCTCTATTTACGATATTTCCACTTCAGCAGGTGCAATAATCATATTTTTCTCCTTATCCTGAAGAAGCTGCGGTAAATCAACTTTTACCACCTTCCATCCCTTATGACGGATCGCTCCTTTGAAGGGCGGTTCTCCGGAAACATTGCCGGTCAAACGGATTTCATTAGCATCGAATCCGGATGAGATGCTAATCTCTGTGCCCTCTTCCTGACTAAATATCGGCTCGAGTTTAAAATGCTCCGAGAGCGTTTTTTTGCATCCCTCGTGAATATTACGGACTGCCGCACCAATCTGTTCATCCTGATAAGCATTCAAATCCTCTTGCAGAAAATCAATCAACCGGCCCTGCCGCTGTAAGAGAGATAATAATTGGATTGCAGGAGCGGGAGTTATTTTGGGTATTTCCACTCTTTCAGGTTCCTTTTTGATAGTGGCTTTTTGTCCCTCATCCTTTCCAGCCGTCTCTAAGGCTTTATTAATAAGATTTCTTCCAATCAAGTTGATGATCAGCCACAGCACCAATGATATTGCCCCTCCCAGTGCAAGCAAAGACAGTGTAAACGTATTTTCCGATTCCAGAAGAAAGTTGCTCATATTCTGTAAAACGGACATCATTTCTTCGGGGAAAGTTTCCTGGGACTGGACAAGAAGAGGATCCACCATTTGATGTAATGAATCAAAAATCGTTTCCGAAAAAAAATAAATCCCCTCTAATAATAGGCCATTGATTAGTACGACAACAATCAGAGATTGCCATGTATATTTTGTTTTTAAATTCATAATCCATTCCTCATTCTTAAATATTTTTTGCGGAGCTAGCCAATGACGCGCAAAGTTAATATTTGCTGTACTTCCAAACAAGTCAATATAGAATTTAATCGTTCTACAGAACAGGCCGTTGTCTATTTAGAAATCTCAGGATAAACAGAAAATTTAGGCTTAAATGGCAAGATTATTGCCATGTAATATATTCATGGAAAAAAAGTGTTCCTTAAAATCGCTCGATGAACGTCTCAACTATTCAAATGCACTATATAAAACAAAGAAAAGGAGGTATTTATGTGAATTCTTTATACATAATTTGAGGAATTAGAATAACTTTCTCTCAAAAATACGGTCTTTGACATAAAATAAATCATGGAGGATATGAAATGCAAAAGTTAGGATTAAAGTTGAATCTTTTCTTAATATTTTCATTCTATATGATTTTTACTTCAAACTCGTCTTTCGCGCAGCAGGATAGTGTAAAATTAGCCTGGTCGCCTAACAGCGAATCCAATCTCTCCCATTATAATCTTTATCGCGATAGCATTCCAGGAACCATGAATTACCTGGTTTCTATTCAAAGGCCTGATACTACCTATAACGATCTGACCGTGATCACAGGCCAGACTTATTATTATAAATTAACAGCAGTAGATAGTGCCGGTAACGAAAGTGGTCCATCAAACGAGGTATCTACGACTATTACTCCGGACAATCAGGCTCCTACAGTCAGTGCAGGCGTGGATCAGACTGTTATGCTATCGGATACGGTACAATTGGCCGGCACTGTAACCGATGACGGTTGGCCGAATCCTCCAGGGGTAGTTACAACCATCTGGCAAAAACTGGCAGGGCCTGGAGCTGTCGTTTTTATTGATTCTACAGCTTTAAATTCAAAAGCCGCCTTTTCGGATGCCGGAATATATACCCTCAGGTTGACCGCCAATGATGGGCAGTACAGCATTTCCGATGACACCAAAATAACTGTGATTGACAATATTCCTCCGGAAGCACCGCAAAATTTGCATGTAATGCAGTGAGCGAATATTGATATATCAGATTGAAGGATGAAAAATCAGCGAAAGGAGGGATTGAGGATTTTGGTTGTTTGAGAGAAACAGAAAAATCTTATCTTTTAAGGCCACCTTATTTCTCAAGATCGAATGTTTTATTGGGATTCATAATACCGCTGGGATCGAACACTTTCTTAATTCCTCGCATGATATCAATTTCATCGATGGACCGAAAGTAGTGTAGATAAGGTTTTTCAAAAAATGCCTACTCCTGTTCTGCAGAGATGCTTCCCTTATACTTTTAAACAACTTCAAACAATGTCTCATTAGCCCCTTCAAAGTCTACCTGGAACTCGAACTGCTCCATTTTTTCGGGCTTTAAGACTGTGATATGCAAATTTCCATCTCCAATATGGCCGAACCATAGAACTTCGAAGTGTGAATAATTCGATGTCAGTACCTGTACAGCTTCCATCAGAAAATTCGGAATCTTTGATTTTCTCACCGAAACCTCAAAATTGTAAGATTTATACCCTTGGATAGCATCGGCAATATTTTCCCGTTAGCTCCAGAGTTCTTTTCTCCACGCTTCCGTATGACAAATTGCTTCGTCAAGCATTAGAATTTTTTCTTCAGTATTTCTTAAGGAACCTGATAGAATTAAATTTTTCATCAGCACATCTGTGGATTTTTAATTTCTACATATCATTAGAATCAATTAATCTGGATCTGCGAAATATTTTCGGATGAAATAACTGGGAGTACAGCTCCATGAGTGGCAGTAACTGTTGATTAAGAAATCATCATACGGAGAAAAGTCCGGATTTTCAGGATCGTAAATTTCCCAAAACGTACTGGCACCATGGGAAATCATCCCACCCCAGTAATATTTTATCAATTCCAGCGCCTGCTCCTTCAAGTTGCATTTTAACATGGCCTCCACCGCATAATGATAAATATAAGGTGTCGCAGGTTTTATGGCATTAGGCTGGTTTAATAATTTTTTTAAGATGATTTTTCCTTCTTCGGGGCTCACCACATCACCTAAAATCATCCAAATTTGTGACGCCCAGGAAATTTGCTTTTTTTCGCCACTCACGAACAGTTCACCGGAAGATTTTTGAAGAGAATCGCGTGCCGATTCAGTCATTTTCTTTGATGCCATTTGAAAGTGAGATACGTCATCTTGACGATCTATTTTCACTGCCAGTGCAACAGCTCTATGAAAACAATAAAGGATCAGCCCCTGCATAGGCCCCTGTTTGTCCAGTTCCGAATGCCAATCAATAAATATCCACCATTTCCCTATATCTTTAAATAAATTTCTTTTATCTAGATGATCCCATATAAAATGGAACTGTTTCAGCGCCACAGGCCATAATTCCTTTACTGATTCCCAATCATAACTATGGATTCCATAATCAAGCAGTGTGGATGCATATAATATTGAAAAATCCAATATGAATTCCGGCCCTTTATGCGGCGATGGTCTCTCATATACACATGCTGGTAAACGACCGTCATCGCAAATTAGGGCAGCAAATAAATAGATACATCTTTTTACGAGATCATAATTTTTATAAGAATAATAATTGGTCAGGGCCTGCAGTGGAGAGTCAGCCAGCCATAACCGGCGATCTCTTTTCGGCCCATCTTCAAAGACGGTCTGCATTCCATTTCGCAGTGTACGAAGCCCAACAATATCCAGCGCTTTTAACCCTGGGGAGACTTTTTTGAGAGAATAAGAATCAATATCAGAAGGAGCAGAGGAAACGGCGTCAACATAAATTTCGCTGAAAACAAATCTGTAGTCGAAAGAGGCTGCTAATACTTCTACTTTCAGGTATTGAAATGCGAACCGCCGTGAGAGGACCATTGAAAAGGGCAATGTTTCCACTGTGACGATTTCATCCTGCAGCCAAGCCCTACTAAGCGTTCCAGCATAAGAATCAAATGGTTCTGCAACCTCGGCGGGAATTTCGCCAAAAATAAATTTCAATCGCAGCGGTCCGCCCATTGCGTCTCCAATCAAGTTCAGTGAAAAATGCAGATATCCGACTAAATGCTCACCAAAATCGAGAGTGAACGCATCGCCTGTGCTCAATTTTCGCTGAAAGAGACTGTGTGCGTTTGACTCTGCGATTAGAGACCAACCATGGAATGCGGTCTTTGAGGGATTGATTATGACTAATTTTTCGGGAAATATTTTTTTATGATTGAGTACGGGCTTATTTGCCTCGGCAATTTCGAGCCATCTTTTGGTCTGGTATTGATAATTCAAGTAAAATTTCCTTAGTCAGAAGGATCGTTGAGGGGTTGGCTGATTCCAATTTCCGGACGTACATAAACCAAGATCAATTTGCACGGTTTTTCTCCTTTGTTAATCACCTGAACCTCTCCGGCAGCAGCGGGAATGATCATTGACTCTAAATATCGAAGAGGCGCGCTCCTTCCATTTTCATTGATAACTTCTACGCTTTCTCCTTGAACCAAATTAGCCGCAAATCCTTTGTCCTGAGTGTTAAAATTATATTCCCTTTCAAATTCGGCTCTGTGGATGTTATAAAACGTAAACGCCTTATTGTATAGCACAAACTCTTTCCAACCATTTCCCTCGCGAAAAAGTTCAGGAATCGCAATCAGGTTTTCTTTCACCCACTCCTCTTTGCGATTGAAATATATATTATCAAAACCCCTTTCAATATTCAGTGGGCGCAAATTACCGTCAAGGTCTTTGCGCAAATAATCATAAATCTTAAATGTGAAAATGTATGGCATGGCGCTTATTTCCAAAACCAAATTGCCCTTCCCGCTGCAGTGAACTGTTCCATTGGGTATCAGAAACAGATCATGTGGTTTTGATGGTTCGCTATTCACAAAATTGTCAATATCAATTGGAATTCCTTTGTTTATTGATTCCTCCAGCGATTTTTTAAAGTCATCGGGATCACAGGAATCCTTAAGCCCAATATAGATTTTTGATCCTGGTTTTGAATTCGAAATATAGTAAGTTTCATCCTGGGTGAAGGTTTCTCCAAAATTTGTTCTTATATGATTGGGCCGCGGGTGACACTGAGTTGAAAGATTGCCGCCATCGATGGTATCAAGATAATCCAATCGAATGGGCCATTCATATTTGAATTGATTTGCGGCATGCTTACCCAATATTCGTTCACTTTCCTGAAACATCAAAAAGTCAAATGAAAACTCCAGTTGAACACCGTTTTTTTCTAAAAGAATACCATTTTCGGGAGTGATCAATTCATAAGACCAAGCCATATTTGGCTCATCGGGATTTTGGCCCATGTGATCCTGTGTGAATTTTCCACCCCAGGGGCCGGGCAAAAACCAGGGGCGGACTCTGAAAGGTGTTTCAGATAATTCGTGCAAGGATTTCCGGAATTTGATGCCATCTATGGCTCTTGGTTGATCAGATTCACGAAGATCAATCAACAGGTCAATTTCCGGTAATAATTGTCGTTTCTGTCTGTTTAATGCCGGCCAGTCAAGGAAATAGGAACGTTTATAAAAATCACCAAAGGTCAAAATCCTATTTTCCCCGAGGTTGGTTAGTTTACCATTTCTGGATGCAAACTGTATGGTATCTTTCGGAATATCGATATACCACAGTTCATCCCACAGTTCCAACAACCCTGCCCCGCATCCATAAAAAATGGATAGTCTGCCCGATTTATCACCTCTGAATATTGAAGCTTGGATCCGAAAATCAGAAATCTTTTCTGCCTTGAAAAAAATTTCCATTCCAAATGGATAATGCTTTCCGAACAGAGGATCATTGCCTCCCAAGAACTCTGCGGCGTGCCGTCGAATTTCCACGGTGTCTTTGAGACACTCTTCCATATTGTACAAGTCAGCATTTACGCCGTGGCTCTGCAAATTTTCATTAAAATTAGCGAGGAAGGTAAACCAATCGACCCCATGATAGCCATCAATCATCAATACCCTCAGACCCGAAGGGATTTTTTTCAATATTTTTTTTGATAATTCTCCATACCCACTGGTTATAGTCCCGGTTCTTGGCGTGAATGATGGAAATATTTCATAAGGACCTCGCGGAAATTTCTTCATATCTTCCGGTAACGGGGACAAAAAGGGATCACTATTTTTCGACTCGTCTGGTTTCATTCGGCCATCCAATTGAATTTATTCTGAGCTTAAAAACATTCTTAATCCAGCAGGGGATGAAAGGCCACACCAAGTGCAGCACCTTTATTATCAAGCTTTGCCGCAGTGATAACGACTTTATTTTTGGGGAAGGTCCACGCCATTTTATGGACATTTTCGATTAAATATGGTAAAATAAATTTACTGCTTCTCATTACCCCACCACCAATAACAACTGTGTCCGGTCCATAAGCATGAATTACATTAACAACACCTATAGCAAGATCATGCTGATATAACCGGAGTGTTTCCACATATTCTTTTTTATTGTTTTCAATTCCTTTAAAGAAAATGGGGAGCGCATCCTCATGCTGCGATAATCCAGGGTGTCTCGATTTTACTTTTTGATTGAATGCTGGTGCCGAACAATATAATTCCAGACATCCAAAATTACCGCAAGGGCATTGAGGGCCATTTCTATCAATACTAATATGGCCTCCCAACACACCGCCAAGTGGATCCGAGCCTTCATATGGTTTTTCATCCACTACGAGGGCACAACCTAATCCTGTTCCCAAAGTCAAACAAACCATCACCTTTGAATCGATTCCTGCACCAAATCTCCATTCTCCCCAGGCATATGCTCTGGCATCATTTTCAACAACAAAGGGTATTTGTAGTGCATCACCAAAAGCTTTTCTGAGATCTCTGCCAGCCAATAATCCGCCAGCTCCAATATCATCTTCAAGAACGCCGGTTTTGGTATTGATTAATCCTTTTATTGCCAAACCTCCGGCCTTGATTGTAGACCCCTCAGAAAATTTCCGCACATGTGAAATGAGGTTTTGTAATAAATCCCCTTGTTCCGTAAAATTCGATAGTTTTTTTTCAACCAGAGCAATAACAGAACCATCATCATCGAAAATACCTGTCTTAAGATTGGTGCCGCCGAAATCCATCCCAAATCTCATTTTTGCGCCCCCTGTCCAGGCATTCCATAAAAATAAATTAATACATCTATTAAATGTCGCCGCCAATTTCCCCAAGTATGCCCCTCCGGATATTCACGATAGATAAAATCATAGCTCTTTTTCTCCAACACATCACGCAGCCGCCTGTTGCCCATTAAAAAATCTCCCTCGGAAGCTGGAAGGAAAGCGGAGCCGACCTTTCGCTCATATTTGCCTATATCAATATACAACTGAATATCTTTTCTCTCGGAATCTTCAAGCATTTGAATAATGCGGCCATTTTGAAAGGAGTGATATCCGGATTGACTATAGGCATTTTTAAAAATATCCGGTTTTTTAAATGCAATGTACAATGAAATCAAGCCTCCATAGGAATCTCCCACCACTAATCTGGCAACCGGTTTGGTGATTGTCCGAAATTTCGAATCAATAAATGTAACTACCTCTTCAGTAAAAAATTTCACGTAGTCATCATTCAAACCGTATTCGGTGCTGCGGTTTGGAAATTTGGGTTGATGCAGATTTGGCGGATTTACAAATACGGCTATTAGCGGTTCAATTTCTTTCTTTTCAATTAAATAATTTAGTACAGCCGGTGTTACTGCAAATTCGATATAATCTTTTGCATCGTGAAAATAGACTGCTTTATAGAAACCATTATCAACGTCATAATTTGGAGGCAAATACACATAAACATCATGGGGATAAGGCAGTGCTCCTGATGGAAGTTCAAAGGATAACAGATCATCAAAGCCACCTTTTTCTCCATGAATATATGCATCGAATGCCGGATGCCGCGCATATTTAGGCATGGCAAGCTCAGAGAGCGGTCCAAATCCACTCATTGATTTGTATGGATTAAACGGATCTACGACAGGAAATTCAGAACCGGCAACAATCATCCAGTAATTAAGCCGCGCGTCCGGTTCATAGATTCCTCTAAAATAGAAGAGGTCTGTGCCGTCAATTCGTTTCATGGGAATATTGTCCGCCCATTCTGACATATCGCCAATTATCTCAACGCTATTCACTTTTCCTTTGTATAGCAGAATTACAGTTGAATCGTTCTCAAAGATTGGATAATTTTCTTCATTCAAACTGGCCATCAATTTATTGACCTCTTTTTGGCGCCTCATGGGATCTGGAAACTTTTCAATTCGGGCAACAAAATTCATGAATTTGGGGAATGTCATCTGATTTTTGGGCTCCTTTTCACATGAAATTAGCAAACCAGTAATCGTAAATAGGACCAACAGGATTTTACCCTTGACTGAAAAAGATATCATAATTTCACAAAAAAAAGTGTAATTTTAAAGTTTCAATTGCAAAAGGATTTACTGAAATCTTTATTGAATTATTGATTATCTCAACTTCCTCAAGTGGTTCCTCAGTGGCCATTGTTCTTATTGCTTTCTTAAGATTTAAATGGGGAAAGGATATCTCTACTGATGTAGATTTCCCCAAAATTTCGCGATAGCGCATGATCCATCCATCGCCATCCTCAGCTTTTTTAAATGTCATTGTCTGTATGTTTTCTGAAGAAATATGACAAAATTTTCCCTCTGAAATGAAAAAATCATTCATATTCTTCCCTTCAAAATAGAAAGGGATGAGTGGATTCTGCGCTTGCTGGGCGGATGAAACTGCGGTTGAAACGGGATAATGGGATAGCTTCGATATTTCAATTTCTGACATCTTATGAGAACAAATAGTAAAACGAAAAACCAAATCCAAATGTTTGGAATATGGCGATTCATTTTCACTTCCCCACTCGCCACATTTTAAACAACGTACAAAAATGCGTGACTTATCCGAATGTGGTTCCTCGCGATATTTTAAAACCGAAATCTCGCCGATTTCCAGCAACGGTGCGTCCAGACTACAGAAGGTAACTGCAACATCATTGTCGGACAATTGACACCAGGAATGCATGGCATACATATCAAATGAAGAACCTCTGAATTGCTCTTTTCCAGGCTCCAGAACGCCATTTTGCAACTCGATCATCAATCTTGCCTTAGAAAGATTGAAAGGAAATTCAAAATAGAGAAATCTGTTAGGAATAAAATAATTTTTTAACAGTAAATTCAGTTTGGGATCATCAATAACTGTCCGGGGAATGGTATTCTCAAACTTTACTAGTTCAGTTCCATCACTCAGGTTTACTACTTGCCTTAACCATAGCTTTCCGTCTATTTCATGATTAATGATACAGGAAACACCCTCAACCGCATCCATCGCTGCCTCCAGTCTTGCTTTCGATTCAGAGGGAAATTGAATGGTTTCTCCAGGCACGGGTGTTCCGTCATAAACTTCCGGGATATACTTTCCCATTACTGCGATTGGATCTGACTGAGGAATATAGAACATCGGTTGATTGAAATTGAAAGAATCCGGTTTTATTATCTCACGATTCAAAAACTTATCATGTAGAGCGGCTATATAACCCGTTCTTATATCAATAAGGATTCGGTACTTATTATTTTCCAGGATAATGCTGGTGTCATCTTCATGTACAAATGATTCAATTTCAGGATTTAAATCAATTCCATCAATAATTCCGTAGGTTTTATATCCCAAAGGTGGGACGTTTTTTACATTGAATTTCATATTCCCATTATTTTCAACCTTAACCGGATATTGTTCTCCATTCGACAGATCTTCTACAACTGATTTCTTCCCCATATTTTGAATTTGGATTTCAACCATTCCCGACACTTTCTCATTCGCTGGATTAAAGACAAAAATCCATTTCTCGTTTTCGCCATTCTGAAAGCCACTCGAAAGAGATTTTGAAATTGAACGTATTATTTTATCAACCATTTTTTTTGCTTCATGAACAAAACCATATCCTTCCGATATCGATCGCGAAATAATTGCGCGATCTTCAGAAAACCAGGCTTTCCCGCCCATTGTATGTTCATCAAATAAAAGTTGCTGGTGATAAACGTTCTCAAAATCCTGAATAGTATTATCAGTTTCGTCAACCTGCAGGTGTATGAATGAATTTAATATTTCCAGATTGGGTAACTCACCGTGAAGCCTCCGGCTGAGGGCAGTTTCATGTGGAGTGAAGGCTGCGATTCCTCCCCACCAGTTATTCCATTCGCCATGCTTTTTTTCAATCTGTATTGAATAATTTCGCCGTATACATTGAAAAAATTCTCGGGCTGTCGCCAGTCTGATTTTAGGAAATGCCCATTTTTTGTTCCATTCCCTGAGAATCAATGCCGGTCGAAAATCCAATCGAAAATTATCAAATCCGTAAAAGAGCTGAAATTCCTCAAAAGGGTAACCGGATTCTTCTAACTGCAAAAGTTTATTCGGAAATTTCTGGCGAACCACTTGATAACTTTCCGCAAAACCATATGCCTGTCCTTCAATATAAGCCCAGTATGGATGATCGGTGTACCAGGTAAGCACCTCGGTATTATCATACCCCCGCCAGAAAAATGGGCGTGGAAGATCGGTTCTCGAAAGAAACGGAGCACTAAAATTGTTATCTGTGATGATGAAATTTTGAATACCGGATTTTGCAAGTACCTGAATAGAGCCATGGGTACAACCGGGAACATCTCCCAGTATTACTGTATCTATTGGAATTTTGTAATCTCGACGCAGCTTTGCGGAAAAATAAATAGCGCGGACAGCCTCTTCATGGCCCAACAGTTCTGTCAACTCCCCGGCATAAAGGCCACAGATTTCAATGCGTCCCTCACGCACCAGGCTCATTAAATCGCCAATTTTTTCTTGAGGTCGCTCCCGTATGTAATTTTCAATCTGCCAGGAAACCTCACAAGTCCACTTAAACCGACTACCGGCGGGCCAGTTTTTGGTCTCATTGCATAGTATTATGGCTTGATCAGTATTGTCGTTATGGATTTGTGCCACTTTGGACGGAGAATCCGTAAATCCGACATCGGTATGTGAGTGAAGAACAAGATATATTTCCCATTTTCTGACCGGCTTTAATAAAACCTCTTTAACGAGCTCCGTGCTTTTACATTTAAAAACCCATGTTGAGACTACCTCAGAAGTTGACTCTTCGAGAAATATTTCCCTGTAATTTGTACTTTCTTTTAACTTTCCCAAATCATATTCATACTTTTGCTTATTTCTCTCTATCATCAGCGTAGCTTTTGTTTCCGCTTCAACTTCCCCAGCTTTCAGATGAAGTTCAATACATTGCTCGAGATGATTTTTGCTTGCCCGCAATAATGGCAAAGGCTTTATTTCAATATCAGTAAATATCATTATTCTGCAGCCTTTAATCCTGATCTGGTTACATGATAGAATTTATCTCCGAATCTCAGATTTTTTAACTCCGCTTTAGGGTCAAACTGTCCAAATTGAGGTTTGGCAGAAATACCTTCTTTAACGGTGACAGAAACTCCAAAGATGGAATCAATGATTACCTGAGCCCAACTACCATTTGAAGAGCATGTCCAGTCCGTGATATATGGCATGTCGGGCGGCGCTTTCTTAGCCCCTCCGCATTCAGGCGCAATGACTTGCTCTACAAAATGTGCCTGCCCAAATGGACCTTGATTTGCAGACCGCGCCAGACCCTTAAGCCAGGAAAAAGCTAGATCAACCTTTCCAAGACGGTAAAGAGCCATAGCTGCCTGGGGAGGCCAGGCAGGGTAAGCGCCGGTCCACTGATGATCGGGTCGAAGACTGAACACGGCATTGTCATCGAAGGGAGATAAAGCATACATCCAGGTGGGAGTTTGTAATTCATTCTGGAAGAAGTTGACCATCTCACTTTTTTGCTTTGTGGTTAAATCCCCTCCAATTGTATTTATAACTGTAAAAAAATCATAACAATGACGGACTTCAACCAAGCCGCCGTCGGGAAAGCGGGAGTACCAAAATCCCTTCCCATCAACGTAAAGATGGTGTAATTTTTTGACAAGTGACTCGGCTTCCCAACGTAAATCATCAGCTCGAGCTTTCTCATTTCGCAGATCAAAAATATCAGCTGCTGTTCGCATATTAAAAATATTGGCCGCATTTAAACTGGCAACTTCGTGAATATAGGTACTTACACATTCCAAAAGATTGTTTATATCCCCATAATCCGCCAAACCACTTTTTGATTCAAATTTTTTCCAATTAGTCACGTAGTGATCCAAATATGCGCAAACCGAATCACTTCCAATTTTTTTATCCAGCCAATCATAATCACCATTCCATCTTAAATAATCATACATCATCTTGGTCATAGCGTAGTCATTCACCGAATACCAGTAACCTGCGGGGCCTCCCTTTAAATATTCAGTCCCAAAGTGCTTGTGAGTATCTAAAAGCATCCAATACTCCAAATACTTTTTCATTACTAGCGGGTCCAAAAGAGAATGAACTGTGGCCGAAAGATGATAGTCCCATAAAAAAGTAACTGTCTGCCAGTACCGCGGCATTAGTGTGTCATATGCTCGCCCATATTTTGAATATGGATTATCACGTTTAAAATAAATCACACCCAAAATACCCATGTAATACAGTTTGGAAATATCAGGATCTTTCGTTTCCAGCGCAGGCATACTTCCTGAAAATCTACTGTTATTTGGCGTAATTGCAGCATTTAACTCATCCTTCCATTCGCTTCTTGTGTCAATGATAATCTGTTTGGCATTGTTACATAGTTGGTCATAATCATTTTGAACATCTTCAATCTTATCGCCAATACAGGTGAGGTAGTAAAAATGTTTTGATTCTCCAGGATCAAGCGATAGTGAAACTCCAAGACTGTTGTGGGTCGTTTCATCCGCTTTTGGATAAAGTCCCTGCAATGAGAACGCCGAACTCCGTCTCGCGGAGAAAATCAATGATTTTCGGAGTGGTTCGATTTGAACGCTGTTATCATCTTCCATCGGGGGCAAAGGAGCATTCCAGGCTGTATTTGACTGTGTTACTCCTCCCTGAACTCCAAACTTAAATGCCACTTTTCGATGAGCTCCACCAATATTTTTCACTTCGATTTGAATATGAACACTTCTTCTCCGGAAAGGCACTATCGTTATTGTTTTTAGAAGTAGTCCTTCATGTTCTGTTGTTCTTTCAATTCGGTCAGGAAACCAGCGGAATGTAATAGGGATACCAGATGCCTGAAAATACCTGTTGTCCAAATACAAAAGAGCTGTACGGGTATCAGAGCAAGCGAAAGGTGGAAAATTTATACTTCGAATTCCAGTGATATCAATATCGGCCTGAACACAACCCCAAAAATTTGTAAGACCGGGTGGATTAAACAGAGCCCCAAACTTATGAACCATCGGATCACTTGCAAAATCTTCGACATTTAAAATCATTTAAATTCCTCAGTTGTTCGAATTCGAATTTTTCCTCAATTTATCGTAGCTGTTTTCAAGGACTAGAAAGTTGGATTTTTGAGCACACTTCTTCCCTCTCAATTTTAGCAATTGCCTTAAATTTTGGAATCCACCCCTCAATTGTTTTTATATAATATTCTGTTAAATTCTCCTTTGTTACCGGAAAAGTCGGTGTAACCTCATGTTTATCGACGGGAATTCCATTATATAAGCGTACTGCCTGATCGACACATCGTAAACCCACCCATTCCGGAAACATTGCAGTGCTGACTTTCCAGGGACCACCTTTCATCAAATGATCTTTATCCTCATCACCTGCCATACCAAATCCGGCCAATAAAATGTTCTCCGTATTAATTTCCATCTCTTCAACTGCCTTCAAACCACCATGAATCGATTCATCATCCATTCCGAAAACAATATTCACCTCTAGATTTCTCTGTAAAACCTCCTTGGCTAATTCGCAGGATGTTTCCACCATTGCCTCCCCATTTACTCTATCTACGAGTCTCGCATTTGGAATTACCGAGCGAAGACCAGCCAAAAAACCCTCGCTGCGCATAAGGCAGGGTCTCAAGGGAGGATAGGCAATGTCCAGTATGTTTGCCATACCTCCAAAATGTTGCCTTGTATACTCCCCTGCCCACTTTCCTACTTTTACACCGGCATCATAATCACAAATTGCAACCATCGTCGTCATCCCTTCCACCGGATTTGCTTCGAGAACCAACGGAATTCCGGCCTTTACTGCTTTGTGCACAATTTGGTGGACTTCAGGGGAAACGACAGGTGTGACAATTAGGATATCAACTTTTTCTTCAATCAATTCATCCATGGCCTCTAATTCTGTTTGAATATCCATTTTAGCATCACGTATATTAACCTCAGAAATTCCATATTGAGCAGCTCTTTCTCTCATCACATTCATCACCACTTTATACCAAATGTGAAATGAATAATTGACCACATAACCAATTTTTTCAGGGATCTTTCCTGAAATTGTTGGTAGCTCTCTTACAGCACTTTTAATGGAGGGTAGATTTTGTGACATAATTGCTCTCCAGTTTGTTGAAGTGAGGATACTAAAATATTCTATTTATTTCAAGATTCACTGTGGAAGCGAGAAAAGATCCCTATACTAATGAATACAGCTTCAAAAAGGACAAACCCTGAGATTGTCTTTTGGTTTGATTAATTTCTTTTCAACCATCTACTCTACCATATTTTGGAAATTAACAATTTTCATTTTGATGGAGGCGGCTTATGTTTACCAACCTGAGCATATGAAAAACCGGGGATTGTCATCACCCAACCCGGTCGACCAGGATCCTGATTATAACTGTATTGCCCTTCTCTTTTAAATGCTTCTGCATACATTGCCAGTTTTTCTTGATCCAACTTCACGCCAAGTCCTGGCCCATTGGGAACCTTTATCTCACCATCGAAACATTTGAATTTTCCGCCTTCGATAATATCATCTTGAACGTGGTGATAATGGGCGTCTGCAGCAAAACCTAAATTTGAGAGCGAGGAAGCCAGATGCAGCATTGCCGCGAGAGAAATACCTAATTCTCCACCGCTATGCATCGATACGCTAAGCCCAAATACATCACAAACAGTCGCCGCTTTTTTTGCAGCCGTAATACCGCCCCAAAAGTGCGGATCAATCAAAATTACATCCACCGCTTCCATCTTTATAGCCGGTGCCAATTGGTCTGCATTTACAGCAATGTGATTGGTTGCGAGAGACATGAAAGTTTGTTTTTTCACTCGTGCCATTGCAGCCATTCCCCACACTGGATCTTCAAAATACTCGATATTCAGCGGTTCAATTTGTTTGGCCACCCAGATAGCATCTTCAACAGACCATACACAGTTTGGATCGACGCGAATCTTATGAATTGGAAAATTTTCCCGGAGTGCACCTGTAACTTCAACATCATGTGATGGTGGGAACACTCCCCCTTTTAATTTTAATGATTGAAATCCATGTTCCTCCACAAGCTTTTTCGCATGCGCCACTATTTGGTTTGCGGTTTCTTCTCCTCCTTTTCCACCATTTTCATATCGATAAAACAGATAGGCGGCAAAGGGAATGCTTTCGCTGACACGCCCTCCAATTAAATCAGATACTGGCCGACCAGTTGCTTTTCCCATTATATCCAAACATGCAAATTCAATAGGGGCAAGAATTTGCAATTTTGACATATAGGCAGATAAAATTGGATTATTTACCTTCCAGCGGAGCATCTCCAAATTAAATGGGTCGTGCCCTTTCAGCACCTTCGTCATGGAGGTGATTTCTGCTTCCAACGAGTTTCCCCCACCACCAATCTCTCCCAATCCCTCGATACCTTCATCAGTAAATACCTGAACAACAGTTCTTACGAAACGACCGGGATGTGAACCGGCAGCGTGCCGGAGAGGCGCTTCCAACGGTACTGAGACTGTTGTTGCTTTGATATCTGTAATTTTCATGAAACTCTCCTGAACTTATTGCAATTTGTTGTTTCAATAAGTGGCTTACAAACAGAACGGCTTATTAGGCCAATTCCTACTCGAACTCAATTTCAATGATATGAGGAAAATATTCTTCGAATTCGACGTAGGTTATATATATTATCTTTCCTTTTTCCTCGTTAAGTGATGGGTGTTCCTTCCCGGCATAAATGAGTGTAGGATACGGTAATGCTTTTTCTCTATTTGCACTGGCCAACCACAATTCAATCGGTTCGCTCCAAATCCCCACGGATTTGGAGATGTTCTGGCAACTATTTTTCCGGTTAAATTCAATGAATGAACCGCCAGATAGGAGTTTAGATATCCATTAAACGATATTGAAAGTTCATTTGGAGGGCCATTAAAAATTGGAATTGCATCATTTAGATTTGAACTCCAATAAGGAAGAGAATCCGATAAAAACTGATATCCCTTACGGTCTTCAATTTCTTGGTGATGTACTCGTGAAATGTAACATTGCTGAACCCCATCTTGATTTTTTTTTACGCCATACAAATATATCCAATCGTTTTGGGGATCGGAAAGAAACGCCGAACCCAACTGAGGTTCATTTTCTTTCCAGATTATATCATCTGAATTTTGCACTATACGGCGAAAGCTCCAATCATCCGATGAACCAACCGAAAGTCCAGAACCGACAATTTCAAAATTTACCGGAAATGGACCCTCTTCAATCATGCGAACCTTTATAAATGCCAGATAAATTTTTTCACCAATCTGAATTCCATGCATACACCAAATGCGGTGTTGATCCGGATGCTCGTGATTCTCCAACGGAATCAGTTGCTTCAATTCGCCATTGGATTCGCAAATGTATTTATAATCAATCAAACCATTTCGTCCAGTATTGATCCCGGTTACAAGTCCGGTATTATTAATCATTCGGCGGATTGATCCCTTTCCGGACATATCCCATGGTCCAACTGCTTTCCCATTTGGATACCAGATACTTTCTCCCTGTACCCTTTCACCAATCAACGTGTCGCCGAAAAACCAGAGTGTTTTATCACCCAACGGTATGGAATACGCACCATCCTGACCAACCATTTGATGGGGATTATCCGTCAGTTGCGGACCTAGATCCCGTGCAGATTTTATTTTGATCATCATCGAAGAAAGACTATTAAAAGATTTAGAAGAATTTTGCCAGTAAACCGCCATCTACCATGTATGCAGAACCAGTTACGAAAGAGGATCTCGGGCCAGCCAAAAAAAGTACAACCTGAGCCACCTCCTCTGGTTTTGCCACTCTGCCAATCGGATGATGTTTTCCCCATTCGTCAATTAATTGATCGACATTTTTGCCATCGGATGCTAGATTCGCCGCCCACCTTAGCATTGGAGTGTCAACCGACCCGGGGCAGACTGCATTTGCACGGATTTTATGTGCTGCAAAGTCAACTGCAATACTGCGGGTCAATGCCAGAATGCCGGCCTTCGAAGTTGTATAGGGTGCTACATTTTGTTGGCAGGCAAAACTTTGCACGGAGGCGGTATTCACGATGGTCCCTCCTCCCCTTTTTATCATTTCAGGGATACAATAGTTTGCGCAAAGATATATGCTTTTCAAATTTATACCCAACACTCGATCCCATTCTTCCTCTGATGTAGAAGTAACTGTGCCATAGTGCTGGATCCCGGCATTATTATGCAGGATATCTATTCCTCCGAATGCTTTTACGGCGATTTCCGGAATCTTTTTAACCTCCTTTGAATTAGAAACATCCGCTTTGAGCAATACCGCCTTTCCACCGGTATCGTTTATTTCTCCGGCAACTCGGTTTCCATTTTCCTCGTCAATATCCACTAAAACTACTGATGCGCCTTCCGTAGCAAAAGCTTTTGCTGAAGCTTCACCAATACCCATGCTGGCACCAGTTACGATGGCGATCTTATTTTCAAATTCCATAAATACTTTCCAACCATTTAGTATAATAATTGAAAAAATTCATTCTTAAATCCATGACTATTCATACACCTCAATCTTGTTCTCGAGAATGCCAATTTTTTCTATCACAACCTTTACTGTATCACCATGCTGTAAATATTTTTCCGGTTTTCTTCCCATTCCGACACCGTGTGGTGTACCTGTTGCTATAATATCCCCTGCTTCAAGCGTGATTGTCCGGGAAATAAATTCAACAAGTCTAGGAATTTTAAAGATCATTTCGGATGTTGATGAATCCTGCATCTTTTGCTCATTCACTATGCATTGAATTTTTAGATTGTGCGGGTCGGGGATTTCATCTTTTGTCACGATAACAGGACCGATTGGACAAAATGTGTCCAGAGATTTCCCCCTAACCCACTGGCCATCTCCCAACTGTATATCCCGCGCCGAGACATCATTCAAAGCAGTGTAGCCAACAATGTGATCAAATGCCTTCTCTGCACTGATCTCACGACCTCTCTTTCCAATAATCACACCCAACTCTGCTTCATAATCAACCTTTGACGTTACCCCATTCTTCCATCGAATATGCTCACCCGTTCCAATAATTGCATTCGGAAATTTCGTAAATACGATTGGATCCTCAGGAGGTCTTGTTCCTGTTTCCCTGCAGTGATCCATATAATTTAAACCTATAGCAATAATCTTTGATGGCTTAAGAATGGGTGAAAGAAACCTAACTTCACTCTGGCGAAGCAGTACCGAATTCGAGCGCCAGTTATCATATTCCTTGGTTCTCGATTGTGGTATATTTTCTAATAGTCCATTAATTGAATCCTGCAATTGCGGGAGTTGCGAGATCAGAGAAATCATCGGATCGTAATGGACAGTAAAAATAGCGATAGGACCGGCATTTACATTAATCCGGTTTAAATTTTCAAGACAAATTATTTCCCCATTTTTTAAGAGTATACCTAGATGATTCTGATTCTTTAATGTAAAATTTGCCAGTTTCAAATCATGTCCTTCTTTTTCAAGATATTATTTCATTCTTTCCTGCCATCATGAGGTATTGATTCAAGGTTTTGAGAATTCCCTTTTCCATTGAATATTTTGGAACGAATCCCAGTTCCTCCTCCAATGGTGTGGTATCATACTCCCACGCAATACCAAATTTCCCGGGATTTGGTGCAAGTTGTGCAGATGGCATAAGTTTCTCTAAATAATCGATACCGTCAGTAACTTTTCGAACATCACCTTGCGTATTAAAGATTCGCGTTTTTGTCTTGCCTGCCTCCGCAGCTATGATAGTAATCGCAGCCACATCTTCGACGAATTGCCAATCAATCTTGTCATCTGCGAAAGGAACCTGGTATGGCTCATCATTTGATACCTTTCGTATCATTTCTGTTGTGAATGAAGACAATCCTCTTTCTCTGCCAACGCCATAAATTGCGGTAAATCGAAGGCCGGTACTGTTGACTCCATACTGATCATAATAATAGGACAAAAGGTATTCACCCAATGATTTACAAGCGCCATATACTGATTGGGGACGATGATGGGCAGAATTCTCAACCTTTTTGTTGCCATATTCCTCGGCTGTGCCAAATACAGCTATCGAGCTGGACCAAACGACTTTCTTTACATCTAAAATCCGGCATGCTTCTAAAACATTGACCAGACCCCCGGTAACGATGTTGACTGCCGCCGGAGGATTTGCATTGGATGCCGGTATTTGAAGCGACGCCAGGTGGATGATTACGTCAACTTTATTTGATTTTACTGCCCGGCATAGGTGGTGAAAATCAGAAATGTCACCTTGTACCATCTGGATTTCAGAGATTGCCTCCCGGGAGATCACCTGTTGCAAAATATTTGTTTGAAGGTTTTGGTCAAAGTTGACTACCTTTTTACCCTTTTCGATTAAATCCCGGATAACATAGGCCCCAACGCAACCGGAACCTCCGGTAACCATATAAACCATTAGTTTGTCTCCGATTTTCTTCCAGGGATTAGAAATTTTATCAATACTGCCGAAAAATCAAGGCGAAGAACTCTTTCGTTCTCCACCATTGATTTGTTTTGATACCGGTTACCGGACTAACGCCATTTTTTTGGATTGGATAAAATCTCCCGCTGTGAGTTGATAAACATAAATTCCGCTGGCGAGATTTTCAGCGTTGAAATTCATCTGGTAACTGCCAGGATTTTTTACACCACTGGTTAATAAGGCAACTTGACGGCCCCCAAGATCATAAACGGCAAGTTTCACTTCAGTGCGTTCTGATATCGAATATCGAATTATAGTTGACGGATTAAATGGGTTTGGATAGTTCTGTTCAAGCACAAACTGAGTTGAAACTCCAGGCGATTCCTGTTCCGTTATTCCAGTTGTACCGATAGTAATCGTGTTACCAAGGCTATCATCCCATGTTGGCGCACCCTCCCAAACTGTTCCGTTATCAGTTGTTGAAGCAAAATATCCAATGTCGTAGGTTCCAGCAGCACCCACAGTTATAGTAAAGGTAACCGTTACTTGAGTAGTATCACCGACCCAGAAATGTTCATCAACACCTTGGTATACCGCCCAATCCATACCCGCTGGAGGTGGATACCAAACCATAAGTGTATCGTACCAGAAATCAAGTCCTGAACCGGGCTGTCTGTCAGCACTATCCGGGTGCAAAAACTCCATCTCCTCAGGACCATAATCCCCATCAAATTCAACACTCTGAACTGTCCAATCAAGAGGAATCATCACCGCTGTCAAACCGTATGAGGGTCCACCACCAGGGCCGCCGTCGGTTTCATCCATTTTCACTTCCATCGTTACTGTAATTGTTTCCCCTGGCATTGCAGTAGACGGTTGTACAATAGAAATAATCCACAAACAGCCGGGGAACAGGATGATTAATAACAGTGCCACTATCTCTACAATTTTTTTTATTAGACATTTTTTCATAAAAATCCTCCTTTTCCTACATTAAATTTATATTTTAAGATAGTTAAAATGCAGATGACAAAATAGTATAAAATTGAGTGGACTTACCTCACCCCCTTTCAAATTCCTTTCTGCAGATCTGTTAATAACAGCACTAATGAAAGCTGGTCATAAAACACGAGGTAACCTCATATTTTAGTTATGACGACTATTTCACATTTCCACTTCTCGAAATACTTTTCACCTTTTTTAATCCGGCATAAATTATGGCCATTATATCTGTTTCGATTTCTTCTTGCGGATTTAAGGTTAAATGAGTTCCTTTCTTCACAGCCTCTGCCAGTCCCGATGTCGTGTAGCTTGTCCACGGTTCCAAACCGATATTGTAAGTCCGGCTGTACCAGGGGTATCCTTCGCCGCCGCCAAAAACCTGCCAGTACCAGAGATATTTAAATAGACTTTTATCCCAACGCAGTGCAAACCCAACCCTCTTCTGCATATGTGTTAATGCAAACCATGGCTCCTTCAGATCCAACAGATAGGTCATGTCCTCTGATTTTTGAGTTCGAGGGGGTATCTCATGAAAATCAACTTTTCTGCCATCAATTGTTTCCGCAAACGGCCAATTGAAACTTGCGTTGGCTTTGAACCTGTGATTCTTTGAATAACTTTCCGGGTGAATATAAATTTTTTGTGCCGGTGAATCGATACGGCAGTTCTCGTCCAAAAATGGTTCACCAAAAGCTAAATGATGACCCCACATCAGGTCTATTCTTTCCGGTGACTCATTTGTCAATTTTTCATGAATGTACAACATCGGCTTTCCGGATTTGAGAGTTAACGTCTTTTCAAGGGAAAGGGGTGTGCGAAGAGCCCGAACTTTAAGGAGGCAACTTACCTCGTCCGGTACATCTATGATAATAATACTCTTCCACGGTACATTGGATATCTCACCATGTTGACCGTATTCGATCCCGCCATAATTACAAGGAGCACCTCCCGATGGCAAAATCTCCTGCCATCCGCCCTCGTAATAATCCACAAATGACCCGCTGGCAGTCTCCCGGGTTGCCCTTTCCCTATATGGATTACGAAGACCCATCGGCGTACGCCACATAAAATCAATATCAAGTGGTTTATACAGAAATTCATAAATATCACTGCCCTTGTCAGCAAGAATAGTAATTCGTAGAAATTCATTTTCCATGACGATAGTTTTTAAGCCTTTCAGTTCCCACTCATCGGAAATCCGACAGCCATAATTTCGATCAGGATTAATCATACAATACTCTCATAGTGGTTACACTAAATGGATTCATCTCAACTCTAATCGAATTCTTTGACGATTCAATTTCTTTTAAATTCTGTTCAACCGGATCTGTCAAATAAACATTTTTAATAACCGGGCCATTCCAGTAAATCACGGTATTTGTTGATCGTCCCTCCACTTCAAAAAGCCGAATAATAATCCCTTCCGAATCCTCAGCAGATTTCATGGCAGTGATCACTACATTGGAATTTTTTACTTCACAAAGGCTAAATCTATCTGTCGGTAGTTTCCCCGACGAATGGTCTTTCTCAAAAAACCAGCCCCGAAGTGGCGTTTGAAATTCAGAACCGAATCTCACCGCCTTTAAACGCGATGTATCGCCATTTTCACTTCCAACTGCATATCGGAAATTATAATTCCACCCCCCCTGGGATGCGGGCGTGTTTGTCCACCAGTAGTTATTAAACAACCATGAGTAGATAGTGGATTTACTCAGATCCAAACTATGTAGCCATTTCCCAGTTTGTATTTCGCTTAATTGTACCAGCGGGGCTTCAAGAGGTGACCAAATAATTTGCTGTTTGCCATCAAATAATCGAATCCATTTTTGTACCAAATACCAATCCCTGCAGGAACGCGGAAGTTGTTCTATTTCGGGTTTCAGGAAAGAATAGGCATTTTCCATCTCGAATTGAAAATCTTCCATAGCAAATGGAAAACCAATGTATACCGCCTCGGCATCACGAACTTCCCGCTTATCGAGATTTACTCTGAATTCAATTCGTTTCAAATTGTCATACAGAACAACTGTTCTTTCTAAGCGGAAGATATTTATTAAAGAGCTTCTGGTGGAAATACTGGAAAAAAGTGAATTCTGTTTAAAACTTTTGGATTCAATTCCCTTTGGTTGGATCCGATTAAATTTTGTGTCCTTATCCGGAAATCGATTTGGAAATACGGTATGGGCAAAATCCATAAAATCCAGGTCAATCGACCAGCGCCGATCCTCATCGGCCATATTGTCCAATAAAACCGGAGGCCCACCGCCGACCGTCTCTTCATATATTGGTTGAAAGAATCCGACGTTATCATTTGGATTTACTAACTCGTGTTTACTCTCTTTGTCATAAATGCTTTCAATAGTACCATCTTCAGCCATTTTTATTCGGTAAAACTTATTTTCAAGTGCGTTATGATTTAGTTTATCCGAAAGGAAATGAGACCCTATCTGCTCTTTGTCCGCTATTTCTACATTGAATTTTTTGTAGCCGAGCGAAGGAATTCCCTCTGCAAAAAAGCAAAATGTCTGGTGCATGGGAGCTTCCCCCACTTTATGACAGGGAAACTCGTTTCCCGCACCATCTCTAATTATTGGTATTCTACCCTTTAAATATCTATTCGGAATATTGATGTTAACAATATCGTTTCGTTCCCATGAAAGTGGATTAAAGACAATTAAGGATCCAGATTTAGATTTTATTAAAGGCAAAAATCCATATTCCGCGATACTCATCGTTTCTTCTGCAGTAATGGCTCCACGATAGGCGAAAGAGGCTTGTTCATAGAATTGTCCCTTTGCCTGTAGACTATCCGGAAGCGCCGTTGCTTCGTAAGCACACCAATCGACTTCATCTGCCAGCATCAAATATTTTAATGTATCTGTAAATTCTTCGTGCGGATACTGAAATGCCTTATCGTATATTTTTGTAATTGATGCAATTTTTTCTGCAGTATTAAATATCGGATGGGCGACTCTGCTATTCGCCGTCTCGCGCGCAACGGTTCCGAAAGTATCTATCCAGTAGTCACACCAGGCCCCTTTGAAAACCGGAAAATGATCCCCCCAGCGCTTTTCTAATGATTCCATAAAGCTTGCATTGGTGGAAAAAATGAGTCGCGGATAGACCCATTCCTCATTCCATTTTTTAATAACGTCAGAAATTTTAAAAACCGGGCCGGCATTATCAGCATGTTGTCCGGCGGTCCGAAATCCAATAATATTATAGGGAAAATCGTCCCGGGAGTAACGGTTGAGATAACGGTGCAATTTATTGAGCACAACTTCGTATTCGGTTACAAAGCCGAGTGTCGCTCCCTCAATATAAGCATTTTTTGGATCATGGTTCCATACCAGTACTCGACTGCCATCCTGAGCTTCCCAGTAAAATGGTCTGGGAAGATAAGGAGCACGTCCCCGTGTTTCATTAACTGCTGTGTTAAAATAGCGAATACCGGCTTTTGCCAACAGTTGAGGTATTGCCCAGGGTTGACCGGGAATATCCGTGTTCATGGCACTTTTTAACTCAATCCCATGTTTTTGTGCAAATTTTGATGTGAATAGGATGGTTCTCCACAAAATTTCTGGATCATATAATTCCGTGTTGTGAGAAAGGTAGATCGGTGTTAGCTCAATCCGGCCTTCCTTAATTAACGAAATTATTTCATCCCTTTCGCCCAACGAGAGTCTCTCCCATCCATTTTCGAACTGATATCCGGTTTCAATGGTCCAACGAAATTTTGAATCATTCGGATGCTGATTGGTTCTTTCACAAAAGTTGATTACGTCTTTTAAAAAACGGCCATGATTTCTAGCAATCCTTGAGGGTAAATCAGTATAGCCGGTATCTGTATGCGAAAAATGAATGATATGAACTTCCCATTTTTTCTGCGGCACAAGATGTACATTTTTCGAGAATTCCTTTCCATCACTTTTAAGTTTGGCTAAACATGTCTGAATTTTTCTAATTTCCGGGACAAATATATGGAAACGCTTGTGTTTGCCACTGATCAAAACATCTTCAGATAAAGAAAACCCGGCTCCTTTCAATGCGATTTCTGCCCTACCACTTACATCACCGGTTATGATAAAATCTACCCGCTGGTTGAGATTCTCACCATCATTCTTAAACAAAACAGTGCTTTCAACATCAAAAATATCTTTTTCAGCCATACAAACTAACCTTTAATTCCACTTGCCATGAAAGCCTGTATAAAATACCTCTGGAAAAAGAAAAATATAATAATTATGGGAGCCATCATCATGACGGAGGCCGCCATCAACAATCCCCATTCGGTTTGATGCTGTCCGGTAAAGATTGCCAGCCCTAGTGCGAGGGTCCCTTTTATCTGATCCGAAAGATAAATAAGTGGACCTAAGAAGTCGTTCCAGCTAAAAAGAAATGTAAGGATTGCAACTGTTGCAAGAGCCGGTTTTGCAAGGGGCAGAACAATATTCCAGTATATTCTGAATTCGGAGCAGCCATCGATTCGCGCTGCATCAAGAAGTGATTGCGGCACGGTAAGAAAAAATTGTCTTAATACAAATATGTTAAATGCCCCTCCGCCAAAAAATGCCGGAATTGTAAGAGGTTTAAAAGTATTCAGCCATCCCAATTCTTTAAAGAATACAAAGATTGGAATCATGGTTACCTGCATGGGAAGCATCATGGTTGCCAATACCAAAACAAATACACCATCACGGCCGGGCCAGTGCAGACAGGCAAAAGCGTAGGCAACAAGAGAGCTGGATAATACCACCCCAATGATGGTAATAATTGTTATAAAGGAAGAATTCAGGAAATAGGTTAAAAATGGCATCCGTTTGAATACTTCTATATAATTTTCCCAATGAATTTTCTCAGGTATAAATTGAGGCGGAATAGTAAAAATCTGTTGATCTCCCTTTACTGAAGTTGATAATACCCATAGAAAGGGCAAAATTAAGACGACGGCACATGCAACGAGTGCGGCGTAAGTAATAATGGCTCGAACAAATGTTTTGCGATTGTTTTTCATCGAATTTCAAATCCAAGTCAATTGTAGTGGACCCAGCGTTTTCCAAGTCTAAATTGAATGAGTGTGATCAACAAAGTAATTATCAAAAGAATCCAGGCCATTGCAGATGCGTAGCCCATTGAGTAATCATCAAATGCCTTAAAATAAAGATACAGATTATAAAACAAAGTTGAATTCAGAGGTCCCCCTTTTGTCATTACATATGCCTCTGTGAAAACTTGTAAAGAAAATATCACATCCAAAATTGTCCATAAAAAGATAACCGGAGAAAGCATGGGAATGGTGATATAATAAAATTTGTGCCACCACCCTCCCCCGTCAATGTCAACACTTTCATATAAACTATTCGGGATACTCTGAAGTGCAGCCAGAAATACCAGCATTCTACCTCCCCCAATGGACCACAGATTCATGAGCACCATCGCAGGTTTTGACCAGTCAGGGCTTTGCAACCACAAGGGGCCGGGAATACCAAAAAATGCCAGAGCATTGTTAACAAGCCCGTACTGTGGATTTAACATCCACATCCATAATACCGAAAGAGCTACACCGGTCACAATAGATGGCACAAAATAAATAGTGCGAAAAATACGCATTCCTCGGAGGGCACTATTAACCAGTACAGCAAGCAACAAAGAACCGATGATACTCAAAGGTGTTCTAAATGCCGTAAAATAAAGAGTATTCCAAATTGATTGCCAGAAGTATGGATCATCAAAAATAAGTTCCTGATAATTAAGCCATCCAATGAATTGCGGGATACGCAGTACATCATATCGACATAAGCTGTAGTAAAAAGACATTACCATTGGATAGATTCCAAACACGATAAAACCGATAATCCAAGGTGATAAAAACAATAACGCTAATGAGGCCTGTTTTTTTCTTAAAGGACTCTTTAAAGTCTGGGATATCGGATTTAACATTCTATTCCAGTCTTAATTTGAAAAATTATTTGACCGTGACTCAAACCGAATTTCTCGGCGAACATAGTTGTCATACCTGACTGCTTTATCCAGTTCCAGTTGAACCTGTTTCTCGGCTTGTTCTAAGGCTTCAAGAGGGGTTTGCAATCCTCGTACAGCCCTTTCTCTCGCCATGGTGTATTCTCTCCAGAAGACTCCATGCGTTAGCGGGACAACGGCGGGAGAATGTGACAACTCCATTTGCTTTACAAATACTCTTGTTTTTTCATCTTTAATAAAAGCAGGATCATTTGCAGCCAGATGGTTAGCAGGAAATAAAGGTTCTTCCATTTCGAGAGATTCTTCAATTTGGGTTTTCTCTCCAACAGCAAATTTCATGAACTCCCATGCGGATTTGGAATGTCTGGCTCCCCGAGGTATTCCAAGCCACCAGCTTCCGGATGATGATACCGTGGTGGAACCCTCAAATGAAGGAATAGGGCAAACCGTATAATCCATATTAGGTCTGTAGAGATTGATATGCTCGATAAAAGTATTTTGCAGGCACATCATTGCCACTTTGTTTGATAGGAATGCGTGTTGTTCTGCATATCCAAATCCGGAAATGAATGCGCTTAACTCTTTGGTATCGTAACTTCTGTTAAAATTTACCACCCACTCCAGTCCCTTTACCGTCGCAGCATTTGTTATGGAAACTTTTGAACCGTCCGCTGATAAGAATTGGGCTCCTAGTTGCCAGGCAATAAGAATGGATGTGGGCATATCGCCATGTCCTGGCAAAACGCCATAATCCGCTATAAATCCCATCTGTTCCAAACGTCCTTGCTCATCGCGCCTCACTAATTTTTTTGAATACTCGATTACATCAGACCAGGTTTTTGGCGGTTTGGATGGATCCAATCCGGCCTCTTTGAATAATCCATTGTTGTAGAAAAATGCATATGAAGCCGTTTTCCAGGGAAGCGCAAAAGTTTGACCCTTCCACTTCATTTCCTGCCACAGGGCCGGGAAAAATACCGTTGTATCAAATTGATCGGTCTGAATAAAATCATCAATTGGAGTCAAGGCCAATCGCGCAGCCCATTGGGCAACCGGAATAAATTGAGAAACGAGATCAGGTGGATTCCCACTCAGAATAGCGGTTAGGATTTTCTTTTCATGTTCCTGCCATGGAATGGCCGTCAAATCAATAACGATGGAATCCTGAACGGTATTAAACATTCTCACCGAATAGGGAATTTCTTCCTTTTGACCAGTGATAATCCACAACTGAATATGTTTTTTACCATCATCCGGTATTTTTTTTGAGGGAGAATACCCAAACAAAAACCAGAAGGTTACAATAGTTAAAAATGAAAAGGCAGCCTTTTTAAGTAAGTTTTTGAGCATTCGAATTGCAAAGGAATTTATTAATTATTTAAAATTATCTGATCAGTAGCATTTTTTTTGTTTGGTAACGATCTCCGACCTGGATTCTGTAAATATAGGTTCCGCTACTCACAATAATATTGGCATCATCTTTTCCATCCCAGAAAATTGTATATGATCCAGATGAGTGAAATCTATCCACAAGCGTTTTCACCTCTTGCCCTAGTATATTGAATATTTTTAGAACAACCCTTGAGGGATTTGGCACCCGGTAAATGATTGCCGTAGCCGGATTAAACGGGTTAGGAAAATTTTGTTCCAATAAATATTCCTCGGAAATAATGGTGATTTCCTCAGAAATACCTAAAACAGAATCCACCGGAATTGTGAGCCGGATAAATCTTGGACGGTAAATATCAGCATTTGAAAAATGATCCCAGAAGTCAAACGTGTTCACATTATAGCTAATCAGCAAATCGCTATCAGAAGACAAATGGGGATGAGCCTTAGCATTGTACACAAAAATATCCGGATCTTCGTTGATTTCCGGGCAATCATAAATGAGATTCATCATACCAAATGGACCTACCGGACTCTCTCCAATTCGATAACCCACACCGTTGTTCAATAAAAAAACCAATATAAATTTTCCATTCCCCAACGGTGATACACTAAATTCCTGAGAAATACCACTTGTGATGGGAAAGCTATTCTCAATTTGGGCCATCCAACCGTTCCCATCCCAGTAACGCCATTGTGAAAAATCAGAAATATACTGTGGCAATACCCGGGCAGCCACCAATTCTTTCCCCTGGGAAGTATTTTTTGGCCCATAAACATAAATGTATCCATTGGCGCCTGGATTGCCTGATTCAGCAGTCATTGGCATCACCGCCTGACCGTGTACAATCTCCCATCCCTCCGTCTCATTTCGATAATATACTGGTGTATCCTTCTGTTGATAATCATTAATTGCATAATTAGAGTCGAGCACGAATGAAAGCAGCGACACTCCGGAGAGAGCAAACCCAAAACCCCCTGCGGACGGTTCAACGCGCAAACCAAATACATAAATACTGTCCGAAAGCGCGATTCCATCCATAAGCCAGAACCATTCATCCGCTTCGGCATAAGATGTATCGGGAACAAATACAGCATCCGGATTATTACTTTGATCAAAACCCCAAAAGAATGAGATGCTGTCATCAAAAGGTTGATTTCCTTGCAGAATTGCATAGGTATTATTTACCAGGCTGCTGTTCAATCGTTGATTGTTGGTATCAACCTCGCCAATAAAGGTATCGCTAAAAAGCAATAGTGTTGTCTCTCGAGGATTTTGTTGCGGCACTTCTATTCCTGAAAGAGGAATTGAATAAATTCCATCGGCGCCCGTCCACCCTGAGGTTCTGTCCAGAAGAGCATCCCAGTCAAGAGCCCTTTCCACTGTATCGCACGGTTCACCAGTACTGGATACACTAATCAAATTTGGATATGAAAACGGAGCCCATGATGGATTTCCGGAGCAAATCAGGTCTCCTGTCGCTTTTGTAACAATATACCCGACCTTGAAGCAGCCTTCGGTTTGTCCTGCTTGTATTTGCAGCGTTATATGAATTGGAAGTGAACTTGGATTCGTATATGATGTATCGGAAATGAATCCCATCCAGGTGACTCCCGGTCCAAACTGATCTGCCGGATAACATGCTTCGGCTGAATCTGTCCACTCCGGTGAATATTCAAGTATACCATTACCAATCGAGCTTGTATACAGCGCGGATAATACTGACCATTCATCTGGGGCTAAAATGCATAATACACCTTGGTGGGGATTTGAATCCTCAAGTTCGACCAGCACATTAATGTCTATTTGAAAAGTTGCTTCAGGCAAAACAAAATCTGGTTGAGAAATACTTAAAAATCTGCACTGTGTTAATGGCATAGCAAGACAGAATAGCAAGAAAGGCTGAATATATCTCAATCGCATATCTTATAATTGATACTGTTTTGAAATAAATTATCAAAAAGAAAATCCAAGAGTAAAACGATGCGTAGCCCCGAAAATATCACCGAAGGACACATATGCATAATCGATATTCGGTTGTAACTTTTGTAAGCCAGGAGGTGCCAATCCAAAACCAAGGGTTAAGTTGCCCTCGTCAACATTAAACCGATATCCTCCCCGCAAAGCGAAGGCATCCAGAAACATCGTTTCCACGCCCCAATTTACCCATTCATTGTTATCTGTGGGGTGGACTAAATCGATTGCCGTCGTTACCCGGAATCCGTTATTTTCGATGATATTATCTCCCGCCCCAACACGGAATAACAGCGGCATCTTAAACTTTTGATCAAATACCTTTTTATCAGGCCCGAAATGTTGAAATGAGAATGACAATCGTAAGTCTCTGAATCCGGTAAAATATATAGTTCCCACATCAAACAGAATATTCCCGAATGAAACATCATCCAATTTTTCCTGAACGTATTTTACCTGCCCACCTATGGTCAGCCGATCGGTGAACCTCTTTGCAACAGCAAAACCAAATAATAGATTACCAGCATCAACCATTCTGTCCGTCCCGGTTGGATTCTCAACTGTGGTTTCCTCAAATTGTTTGATATTTAAAGAAACCAAATCGAAGGCAAATACCACGGAATGAAATGGAAAGGCCAATGCAACCGAGGAATGCTGGCTATCAATAAGCCAGTTGGTATAAGAGGCCGTAATTTGCCTTTTTTGCATCCATCCGAGGCCGGCCGGATTCCAGAAAACGGATTGGGCGTCGTTTACTAATCCTGAAACTGCCTCCCCTAAAGCTGTTTGATGGGCCCCAACCCCGATTTTTAGAAATTGAAAACCGGCTGTTCCTGATTTTGAAAACTCAAATCCATAATCAAATTGAGCCAGACATCCCTCGTAAAATAGAATTAGAAAGAAGACCATTAATTTGAAGGGCTTCATAAAGTTTTCTCTTTAATTAAAAATGTCCGCCAGAAAAATTCTTGAAATAGATGGTATTACTTTTCAGGGAATTTATTTTATCAATAGCAAAGTGCCTTTTGCATTTCCGACATCAGACTCCACAGTCCAGAAATAGATACCCGGTGCAGTTTCCTGTTTCGCGTCAGTAAACTGATTCCAGATTTCCTCCCCAATATCAGGATTGTCGTGTTCAAGTTTTCGGACCAATTCACCACTGCTGGTATAAATTCGTATGGTACAGCGAGCCGGAAGATTGGTCCAGGTAATGATATTTTCAGCGCCAGGAGTAGGAATTCCTGATTTTAAACGAAAGGGATTCGGATATACTTTTATGTTTGAGACATTATCAGAAGGTGGATTTGCTGCTGTTACCGGTGTTTCAATTCGATTCGTTATAAAACTTTCCGCCCCGGTACTGTCTTGCGAAGTGACCGCATAATAATAACTCACCCCCAGATTGATATCAGTATCTTTATAAACCCACTTCCCAAGCCTTTCATCAAACCAGGTTTGTCTGTGAGAAGCACTTTTCGGGCGAATAACGCGAATTCGTCTGTATGGACCAATGAATGACCGCTCGCTCCTGTATATTCGATATTCTTTAAAATTCGCACGCCCGGAAATGGGTTTAATCCAATCTTCATCCACGGGAAACCAGGAGATGGATATAGATTGATCAATGGGAACGGCAAGAACTTCGATTTCCGGCGATAAGGGCGGAACATCATTTAAGACATAATTGTTCTGATAAAGCTCCTTTGCACTATCAATTGTATTTTGCAGCAATCCCAAGCCTTGAGGCAAATTTGGCTGAACGCTCAATCCTTCTACTGTTTCCTCGATAGGCAGCCCGTCAACGGCTTCAACCACAACAATTTTGATTCGATCTGAGGGAGCTAAATTGTAAGGGCCGCAAGACATTAGCATAAATGGTGTCAATCTCTCTTCATCGGATGCCTGATATGATCGATCAGTCCCCGTTAAAATATCATACAGATTTTCTTTGCTGGTTCCGGAAAGAGAGAAAAAACGGCTATTGTTCAATAATTGAGCATAGAGCACGTAGGCCGGTTGAGAGCGGCCATCACTGGCAGGTTCCGCGTACAATAGTGCATAGCCGGCATATCCCGGGGTGCGCATCTCATCCACATCGTCCCAATAATTGCCAATGTCATTCGGAATTGTGAAATTGGGAGCATCATCATAGGCGTAGAGCAGGGATCGCGTGGTGTCATATCTTGCCAATTCATCCGCTCTCGTGAAATCATCGCCCCAACCATTGTGAACCACAAAATCCTGATAACTTGGCCGAATCAAATAAGGAAATCCCGCATAAAATTCGTCAATCGAACCGCTGTTTCGATTGGTGAAAATGTATTCGATTATGATAAAGTTGTTGAGCCCATGAAAACTCCAGGCCCTGCTTGTCCGTTGGACGTGAACATTTTCTGAGGAAACCCACGAAGTGCGTATGATTTCCTCTGCCTCATTTGGATTATAACTTGGATGTTCCAGATAATTTGTAATTTTCACTAGGCGTTCCGGCGTTCCTTGATCAACAACGTCCAGCGGTCCGTTTTCTGTGAAAAATAGACTGCCATCACGGAATCCTCCCATCCACATTCCGGCACCAACCATATAAGACCGTTGCTCATTTTTTAAGGGAAGAACATGCGGGCCCCCCGGCCAATCCATACTTGGAAAAAATTGAAATTCATTGGCGGGAGATGGTGCGCCAATCGTTCCGTCCTGTTTCATGGTTTCCCACAACATGCCTCGGTCATGTATTTCAAATTCAGTGGTTTGTCCCTTCAACAATGAAAAAAATAGAATGGCGACGCTAAACACAATTAACAAATTTGTAAGCCTCATGTCGAGCTCATCTTTCCTGCACATGTTTCCATTTCAAGGTTCTTCAATCTAAAAACTAAATTTTGCCCCCAAGTAGAATCTTCGCGGTTCATAATAAGTTTGCCAGCTTATATCATAGCCTCCACCATCAACCATGGTTATTTCCCCTTTTTCAACATAGTTTTGAGTCGCGTCCGCATCAAACAACGGATCTCCATACGAACGCAGATTTTTTGTGTTCAGTAAATTGGTAACTCGCAAATAAACCGAGAACTGGGTTTTCCAAAAATTGAATGCCTTATCCAAAAGAAAATCTACCGTTTGAATAGGCGGGTATCGATAATTGTCTCTCAAATCTGGAGGGTCATTCAACGTCAAATAAGTAAAAGTTTGCCCACTCACTAACTTGTAGAGAAAACTCGCACTGCTTCCTTCCAAAATGTTTGAAAAAATATTTTCGCTATTGCTACCAGGGTATCTGAGATAAAGATTAGCACGCAATACATGTGGTCTGCTAAAAATTCTCTCGCTGGGTGTCTGTACACTGTACGAATAGGTTGCATTTCCATCAACGTCAATATCAATTCTATCGGGAGATCCCCGCCCAGATACTGACCTCGAGAATATATAATTTATATCCAGAGAGAACGTCCGGCTAAAAAGGGTTCTGAAGGTTATTTCAAAGCCGCGGGCATCCCCATAATCGCCGGGAAAATTGCTGACATAAAACAGGTTTGGTGTTACGTCACCCCAATCGGGATCATAACCGTAAATGAATCTATCGAACAGGCCAACTCTTGGCTGCGTCTGATTAAAAACATCCTTATAATATGCGGTAACGTCTAAAACAGCGAAATTACTAAAATTATGCTTTACTCCAACTTCGAATTGAATAGTTTTTTCCGGTTTCAATGGTTCCAATGTAAGAAAAACCACCCTTTCGATATTTCCAGGCTGCGTGGAAGGGACGTGATCCACAGGATTTCCCGCTTTGGCTGCCTCCCAATAAGCTCTTGCTACATAAGATGGTCTCAAAAACGCAAGCTCAAACATCCGATCCAGAGGCGGCATTTGATAAAAGTGGCCATAGTTGAAATGTAGAAGTGTTTCGGAAGTAACCGGGAATGACACACCGATTCTAGGACTAACCATGTGATAGGATCTGACCTTTTCCCGGGGCAGGGCTAATACGTTACTAAAAGCATATTTAATATGACCATTAGAATCAATTTGGTCGCCGTCCGGATCCAGGGTTGTATCATATTCGGGATCCCTTGCGAGATTGAACAGGTTCAAATGATTTTGATCAGGATCCAGAGGAACGAACCAATCCCGGTTGGGATTGAAGTAGTCGTATCTTACGCCAAGATTTAAGATCATTGCGGCAAATTCCATCTTGTCCTGAACATAAAATGCCACCTGAATTGGATTGAATTTCTCATGTAGCCCCCTGTTTAAGAATGCATCCGGAAAGGAATCCGGGTTAGCGAAGGAAGCATATCGCTGCGCCTGAATTTCATCATAGATGTTGTAACGGAACTCGAATCCGGTTTGCAGCATATTCGATTTATCAAATTGCCAGTTTAAGCTCCCCACTAATGAGATATCTCCAACTTTCGAATGATTTAGGATTGTTGGTGCCCATGCATCAAAGGGCTCATCCGGATAGCCGTTATAGCGCTGAAACTCAAAAAGAGTAGGATTCTCGCTCTCTCCAAATTCAATAAATTCACTGGGTTCCTCTTTAAATTCTAGCAAATAATAGCTTAATTTAAGATTGTAATATAGGCGGGAATTTAGTGCTTGATTCCATTGCGCTGACAGCATTGTATTCGTAGTCTTTAAAATTGATCCCCATCCGCGATAGTATTTACTCTGATTTGTAAAATCCCCGTTTTCCTGAAGGGTCGTGTGAATTTCTTGGTTATACATGCCACTTAGACGAAGTTTGCTTGTGGAGGTTGGATAAAATGCAGTATTTACAAATAAATTATTATAATCCCGTGTATCTCTTGGGTGCGGCGTCGTGTATGCAAGCCGTTTAACTTGAGAGGAAACAAAAAATGTACTTCGTCTTCCATGTATGTTAAAAAGTGGCCCGCCTAAACCCAAATATACCGTATGATCAGGAATATTTGTATAATCATAGACCTGTCGCTGCCGGTAGTCCGTCCACCAACTAGGATCTAATGATCCATCAGCAAGCGTGTTATCGATGAATTCTTTCTGAGTATCCGGATCATATAAATAGTTGCCAAAATGGCGCTGGCCCTGAAATCCATGAAGGTATTCAATTGACCCATGAAATTGATCATACCCTTCTCTGGTAATAATATTAACAATACCTGATTGAGCCTCACCGTACTCCGCAGTATAACCACCGGTGATCACTTGCATTTCTTCAATCGCATTTAAATTGATATTAGTGAAGGAACCGCCTATATCAGCCCGGCCTTCAATTAGAGAAGCGGTTCGAACGCCATCCAAATACCACTTCACCTCATCTTGTGCACCACCCCGAACAGCATATCTGGGTTCGCCTCTACCGGAACCCCCAAGGCCCCCAACAATAGGTAGTGGTTCAAACAAGACACCGGTCTGCAAAAATAAACCTTCCTTTGCATCTCGAATTGGTAATTGTTCCAGCTCTTCCAACCCCACAAACTGTGTACTTGAGGTAATATCTTTTTGAATCACAGGCCTTTCGGCGGTTACAACAACAGCTTCTCCCAACTCGACCGCTCGTTCTTCCATAACAATATCTACACGGGTTGTAAGATCCACACTTACCTGTACGTTTGTAAATCGCATTTCCGCATATCCAATATAGGAGGCGATGAGAGTATATTTACCAGGAGGAACCTGCAGGATGAAATAGGTGCCATCTTCGTCAGTAGCTGTTCCTAAGTATGTTCCCTCGAGCGTGAGATTCACACCGATCAATGGTTCCCCCGTATTATAATCAGTCACAACACCACTGATTTTACCCGTTACACCCGCTTGTATAGATGATGAAAGGAAAATACTTATGACTCCGATTGCTATAATTCTAATCAATCTTCGATTCAGATTCATAAATCAACCCGGATATTATTCTTAAATAGGTTCAAATCTTAGGGTATTTTTCACTCGGTTAAGGGCTACTTAATTTTATAATTTTTCGTTTTTTGAATTTTCACCGCCGGTCCAATTCATAATCGCTTCTCGAACTCCAATCAAATGCGAGTGCATTAAATCCACGCATTGTTTTTTATCTCCAGAATTTATTGCACTGAATATTTGCACATGTTGTTCATGATCCAAATCTTTTGCTTGAAATATATCGATAATTAATTGTTGTTCTTTCTGAAAAAATTTCGTAATCACCTGTAGAATCTGATCAAAAACGCTGTTACCTGAGGCACTGGCAATAGACCTGTGAAAAAGCATATTTTTTTGGGCTAATAAGTAATCGTTCTGAATATTCTCTTTTGCTTCTCTTAAAAGGTTTTCCATGATTTCAATGTCATTGGAAGTGGCATTTTCTGCGGCAAGCGCCGCAGTAGATAATTCAATTGTAATTCTGGCATCAATTAAATCCAGCAATTGCTTTTTTGATGGGGATTGATTAGAATAAATCGGATTTAGCAGGAAAACACTATTAATATGTTCTCCGACGAAAATACCCGATCCGTGCTTAGCGGCGACGGCACCTATCGTTTCAAGTTTTTTTAAAGCTTCGCGAAGAGTGGGTAAACCCACACCGAACAATTGAGCTAATTTTGCCGTAGACGGGAGTTTGGTTCCAGGAAAATATCCTTTCGAAATGATGAATTTCTTTATTTCCTGTGCTAAATTGTCAGCGAGGGAGAGCCTGACAAGGGGTGTGATGGTTCCAGGCATATCTGTCCCGGTTTGAAAATTCATAAAGTCATCTTATGACTTGGTTAAGTTATGCTTCAACGATATTTTTGTCAAGAAAAAAGAGTGTAAAAATCTATCCCCGTTTTGCGGGAAATTCTTAGAGGTTCTAAAATCTGAAAAAGGTTACAAAATGGTAACTCAACTAATGAAAAAAATATTTTTTGCGGTCCTCTTCGTATTATACTTTTCTGTAAATGTCAATTCTTCGGAACAGTATTTCAAGATTAAAGTTATTGACTCCCAAACGGAACGTGGTATACCGCTTGTTGAATTGAAAACCTTAAATTCCATTCGTTATTTCACGGACAGCAACGGCATTATTGCTTTCTATGAACCGGGCTTTATGGGACAAGATATTTATTTTCGCATCAATGGTCAGGGGTATGAAATTTCGAAGGATATGTTCGGAGCAACCGGTGCAAAACTACGAGTAATTTCTGGTGATAGTGCAATTATCAAATTAAACAGAAAAATTATTGCCGAAAGATTTTATCGAATAACCGGTGCAGGAATTTACCGAGATAGTTATATCTTAGGCCTAACGACTCCACTGGAACATCCACTCCTAAATGGCAAAGTATTAGGCCAAGATTCCAATCTCAGTCTTATATACAAAGACAAAATTTTTTGGATCTGGGGGGACACATTTGAGCCTTCGTATCTTTTCGGAAACTACTCGGTTTCGGCTGCAACCTCAAATTTGCCGGAAAAGGGTGGGCTCGACCCGAATGCGGGGGTTAATCTGAAATATTTCATTGATTCTACAGGTTTTTCTAAAAAAATGATAAGCCTTGCAGGGCCCGGATTTGTCTGGTTTGATTGGATCATGACGTATGATGATAATGGCAGGGAGAAATTGATTGCAAAGTATGCACGGGTAGACCGCATTTTTGAAAATCATGAGAGAGGAATTGCCGTTTTTAACGATGAACTTGAAATCTTCGAAAAATATAAAGAAATACCGGAATGGGAGAAGGACTATCACTCCACTCACCACCCACTGCCGGTAATGATTGATGACCAAGCATATTATTATCTGACTTCAGAATTCAATTTTGGCAGAACTAAGCCAACCCTGCCATTTATTTCCAATCCCTTGGAATATGAATATATGACATGTTTAGAACAGGGCACCCAATTTGAAAAAAAGAATCCACAACTGGACAGGGACAGCAACGGGAAATTGGTTTGGGGATGGAAAAGGAATACTGATGCGATTGATATTGTCCGCCAAAAATCTCTTATTGATTCGGGATATATAAAACATCATGAATCATGGATCCAACTAAGGGATATCGCCAGCGGCGAAAAACTTGTCGTTAGCCGGGGATCCATATATTGGAATGAATATCGGAAGAAATGGATATTAATTTTAGGTAAAGGTATCGGGGAAGTCTGGTACGCTGAGGGAGATACTCCAACTGGACCATGGTTATTTGCAAGAAAAATTGCATTCCATGATAAAAACTTCTACAACGTGGTACATCATCCGTTCTTCGATCGGGAAGAAGGCAAAATAATATATTTTGAAGGAACCTACACTAGTACTTTTCTTCAAAACGAGGATGTTACACCCCGTTATGAATATAATCAGATTATGTATCGCCTGAGACTGGATGATGAACGATTATTTCTGCCGGTCCCGGTTTACACCCTCAATTCAAAGAAACAAATGAGAGATTATCAAATAAGTGAAAACATAAAAAAAACCCAGGAGTGGGAACGGATTGACGAGGTGAGTTTTTTTGCTTATTCTCCAGGCAGACGACTCCCCAATATGATTCCTATATTTAAAAATGAGAATACGGGTGGAATCAAACTACAATTAAATCCAACAGGTGATCCTCTTTTTTATGCCCTTCCCGCAAAGTCTTTGGATTTTGAGGAATTCCTTGGCCGGTGGGATTTCAATGTGACAGATGAAGTATTTTCAAAAATAAATTTTTCTTTGAAAATTATAAATGACCACGGCAGGTTATCAGCTGAAATCGAGGATAAGGGATTTTCCGTTGATACCATTTCTGTTTCGAATGGGAAGCTAAAATTAATTATTAAACAATTTGATGAATCCTACCACTTGACTGGAACTGCAAAAGATGGAATACTCCAGGGTCTCTGGAAATCATCTGCTCAAATGACAAATGGAACGTGGAAGGCCGAATGCTCAGACCACCTCTTGCAGCCTTTTCACTCTGAGATATTGGCACCACTTTACGAGTACACAAATCGAAAATCGGGGGAGAATTTTTATTCTACGGATGGAGGACTGGAAAGTGAGAAATTCCTTCGCAATAAAAATCCGCTTTGTCGTGTTTGGAAAAACCCCTCGTCGGTGTTAGTGCTCGATTTTAAAGCTCAACCGCTAAAAAACAACAGATTTTGAATACGAATCAGAATCGCACTACGATATAAATCGGCTATTGGGAATTCAACTTGCTTCAGATGGTCTGAATACGCCAAAGAAGTTACCAATGAGCAACGATTTCGCGTGCAAATTTTTCAGAAACAGGTGCTTCTCCAATTATGGTTTTGAGGGAACCATTCAATTTTTTTTTTCACTTAACAAATCAATCACATTTTCTTGCTGGCATTATTGTGGTCAGATGTGCAGAGAATCCAATGACTTTTGCTCTCTTCCTTTCGGCAGATTCCACAAATATTTCCGGCAGAACATCTTTCCCTAAATCGATTACTTCATAACCAGCCCTTTTTAACATAATACCAATTTGACATCACCTCTTAGCAGAGATCCCGAAATCTGTTTAAAAACATCCGCGATGTTCTCCATGCTCTTTTATTTTGAGTTATGATTATCCATATCTCGCATTCGAATGAGGCAGGAATAGGATTTACAATCAATACAGAAGGGAAAATCATTTTTAAAAAAGTGAATGGCTTTTTTACCACCCACCAATACGCCGGAAACCGATTTAATCGGCTGCATCAAGAAACTTTCATTAATGGTTATCCCAATTTGTTCTGGCTTTAAAAATTCAAATAACTTTTTCTGAGCACTAATGTGCCAACCGCAATAGCCAGGGCTATAACCCAAAATACCAATATCATTCTTATTTGTTGACATCAACTGTGCTACTGGTGAATAATATTCCTCAAAAAGCCTCACGGCATCATCGGCTGCTATCGAGGCTATGGCATCTAGCATTGCGCCTTCAGGATAATCATGATTAAAAAAAAATGAATTGATTTTTTCGCTGATCACTTGACCCATAGTTATTACATACATTGCCAAATATTTGGCTTTATGGTAAATATGCTCCAGTGGTGTATCCGTTGAATTCAACCCCTCGCCATGGTAGACCTTTTCAAACTGATTGATGGATATCTCTCTGATAATCCCAACCGGCTGTACAATTTGTTTGAAGATTTTGAAGCATTTCGAGTAAAGTTCAAGCGACGTCGTTGGAACTGGTACATGCCTTGGAATCCCGATATGCCTAAGGACGTCCTCTCGGGTCGGTAAAACATCCTCAACTTTGAAATGAATAATTTGACTCGTTGGCAACTTTTGAATCAATGATTTAACTCCAATCCTTCAGAGAATAAATATATACAAAAATCTCTAATTGAACTAAATACTCAAAAAAATGAACCTATGTGTCAGTCTGATACACCCCTAATTTACTGGCAATTTGAGCAAGGCGTTTTACCCGTTCCGGCGGAACCTGCGGTGCAACCGAACAAGCTGTACTCAAAATATAACCTCCACGGGGCATACCATGTTTGAGTGCTTTGGCGATAGTTTTTTCTACAGTTTGATCTGTTCCTTGAAGCAGTATATTCACAGAATCAATATTTCCCTTTAAAAATAGCTTGTGACCCACCCTCTTTTTTGCATCCGCCAGGGTAACATCACCTAGTGGGGGCGGATCCATACATTCAAGTCCGTCGATTCCTGTTTCGGTCATCAGCTCCAACCGGTCTCCTATAAATCCACAGGTGTGCAAGTATGAAAACCCACTCAACCGCTTTAGAGCCTCAGCCATCTTTTTAACAGAAGGGAATACAAATTTCTTATAGGCATCCACAGATATAAAAGAAGCACCGGCATAGGGAGAAGAAATTTGAATACTTTCCAACTTTCCGAATTCAATTTGCGCCTTTGCCCATGCGATGCTGACGTCATCAAAATAATTCACCAATGCTTTAAAACGTCCCGGATCGGTAACAGTCGCCATCATTGCCTCCTCCAGGCTGGGAAACCACTGAATAGCCCGGGAAAATCCATCCGCTGCCCAACCACCGATGTGGTAATCTTCTCCTAAAATGTCCCGGGCGAGAAAGCTACTGTAAAATTGCTCTGTTTTATAGTGAATATCTTCTCGATCCCAGGTTTCCGGATCTGCCTTCTCGAAGATGTTTGAAGTATCACCCACTGGAACACTTTTTATCGAACGGTGGATAAATTCTTCTATGTTGCTCCAGCGGAGATTACCGGGCAGATAGATCAGCGCGCCATCGAAATTGTATCGTTTCGTTAGGAGGCATTCCGCTTCGACCAATTCTTCTATACTCCTCGGGATCAGCCCATTTTTCATACCGCGACTGATGATATGCTCCAGACTAAGGAGACACCAAACCGGCACCCGGTCCGGTGTTTCGCCCCTCATAGCTCTATTTACCCTCTCACGTGACGTCATCAATTCGGTTCCGGCTACTATTCTTATTGGTTAACAAAAGATAATTCCAGTAAACATTTAATTCAATCATTTCATCGAAATTATGAATTATTTTTGTTCATGATCAGAAATTTGAAAAAAACGAGTTTTTTCAATTAATTTAACCCCCATCCTTTGTCGGAGAATAATAAGTAGCTACAATTTAACAATCTAAGTGCTAGATTTAGCAATGAGAAATTAATCAAATGGAAGGTATCATTCTATATGTTATGGAATGAAAATTTGATATGGTCGTTTATAGAGAATGGTGTAACAAGCCAATAAAGTAAGATGATGACTGGATACAACTAAAATGGACTAAATTGGCTGGAATGACTTGGAATTTGAGATATGAATCTTATTGAGAACCTTTCTAATACATATTTTTCAGGACGAAGCCTAATACCCCTCAGATTTAAAAAAATAATAGTGGATCACGTCCCATTTTCTAAATATAACTTTTATGGCATACTCCGGATTACGCTCCTTGATGAGTTTTCGAAATTCTCTTACCGAAATCAGGGACTTTTGTATAAAATGAGGAAAGAACATCCGAAGGGTGATTTTTTCTTCAAGAAAATCCTTCTTTTCACGGGAAGTTTGATGGTCCAGCTCCTCTTCCTCATAAATCTCTACATGCCCATACTTATGAATACAAACGGATTGCTCAGTCGGTTCTTTGTAATAACAAGGTTCAACCTTTTCATACACTTTCTGATCGCATATTGGGCATGTAATTTCTTCTGGTTCGATTACTTCAGTTATTTTCATCTTAAAATTATTTTTTCAAGAAAATTACCAGAATAAAATCCAATAACATAGAAAATTATTTATATAAATATGAAAAATGTGATTAGCAGATAGATTAATCGAACCAAATTCAATAATAAGATGGTATCAAGTTAATACAGATTTCATTAGGGGAAAAATAACCTTACTTGTCAAATTGCACAGTAATAATCCCATGAAAGTCGCAAGGGATAAATCGCTTAAATAGAATTATCACAACTCAAAATCCTTAAAACACTAATAAAAACAACCATAAATTAGAGATGTGAACTCTATTGCTTCAATTGAATGAGGATCAAGTTTATTACTTATAAATATCAAATCCAGTAATTCAGAGGCATCTTGCCAGGATTTGATTCGGTTAAATAGGTTTATAATTTTCCGATATTTTTCTTCATCGTTTCTAAATATTACTTCAACGATTTTATCACGTTGGTTTGAGGAAATTAATAAGTTTAGATCTCGCAAATCATAAGAAAAATTTTCCTCATTTTCAATCAATTCCGTTTGATTCCTATCAGATTCTTCATCGAAATCTGGAGAAGAAAGCTGAAAGCCTTTGGGTTCGGCAATGTGGGTCACGGTTTAACCTCCTTGTTTTTAGTTATCCTTCTAAAATTAACAGATAAATTTATTCAATGTCACGATTATCCTTGTGTAGAATATCACATTCATAGACAACTATGTCTAAAAATACGAAAGGTTTGCGAAATGCTGGTTAGGAAGTCGAAATAAGCGTGATGAATTTTGGAGCGGATTGATGCCAAACAAGGAACCAAAATATTAAATCACTTGGGGAGATTTACTGTTTTTTTGAGAACTTCTTCTTATAAAACCAGCGGGATACCTCAATTTTTAACTTCTTTCCCTTTTTGTTCTTGATGGTGATTTGAGATTTGGGAAGCCAAACCCGTCTATCGTTCACTTCAACTAATATCGCCTTATCACTTTCATAAATAATCTCAGGAACTTCAATTATTGCATTACTATGAGAACCAAGTAAGGGTATCATTTTTTTTGAAAAAAAGGAAATTATCTGACCAATATGATTTTCTGCTGCCATTTTATGCCTCCGTTCTTAATACACATCATACCATTAGAGCCGAGCTAATAAAATTTGTTTACCTTAATCGTCTCAGAATCTTAATGCACAGACGCAAAGTATACACCAATCCACCGTCTTCACCTGGTAATGATGATAGGATTGCTTAATCTTAACTATATTTTGGAGTTATAACTTGACAAATTTCACAAAATATCATATTGAGAATAATTTTATTAATTTCTTTGGATTAAATGAACGATGAGGCAGCTGGATTTGACATAATGGTATAAGATGTTTGGGAAGTCAGTGCGGTCATTTTTATTCGATCATTCTATACTCTTCTAGTAGTTATTCTCTTTGAGTATTAGAAATAAAATTTTTCAATTTAATTTATATGCTTTTTTCACCAAATCATATGCTAAAGCTTGGCTCATATTGCGCGCATCTTTTATGTCAATAATGTTTTTGGCCACAAGATTTGCGAGGAAACTTGAATCCACTCTTCGAGAAAGATCATGACGTGCCGGGATTGATGGAAACGCCCGTGTATCGTCATTAAATCCCACTGTGTTATATATGCCGGCGGTTTCAGTAACACGGTGCCGGAAACGAGTCATGCCTTGAATGCTGTCATGAAACCACCATGGAGGTCCGAGTTTCAATGCGGGATAATGCCCTGCCAAAGGAGCCAACTCTCTGGAATAGGTTGACTCGTCAAGTGTAAAAAGAATCAAGGTAAAATCGGTGTTATTGCCATATTTATTCAACAGTGCTCTCATATTTTTTGTAAATTCTGTTTGTAATGGGATATCGCATCCTTTATCCGGCCCAAATTTTTGAAATATAAGCTGATTATGATTTCGAAACGATCCGGCGTGTATCTGCATTACAAGACCGTCCTCGATACTCATTCGTGCAAACTCAAGGAGCATATGAGCTGTAAACAAACGAGAATCCTCTTCCCTTAATTCTTTTTTTAGTGCCCTTTGAAAGATTTCTTCAACCTTATTCATAGATGATTCTTCCGTGTAGGGTTCAACGACAGCGTGATCGGTAGATACTGCACCCATTTCCTTGAAAAATAGGCGTCTATTCTCAAGCGCCGAGACATAAGATTTAAATGAAGTAATATCTATGTTAGCGGCCTCGCCAAGTTTCTCTATCTCAGAATTCCAGGTCTCCGACGCAATATTCATTACTGAATCCGGTCTGAAGCATGGGATGATATTACCCTTCCAACCCGATTCGCGGATTTGTTTATGAAATCGCAAATTATCAGACGCTGCGTCTGTGGTGGTTAACACTTCAATTTTGAACCGGTCAAATAAGGTCCGTGGCAAGAATTCTTCAGATCTTAACTTCTGATCTATCTGATCATAGATTCGCATGGCAGAATCTTTAGTCAACTTTTCTTCTATGCCAAAAACAACTGAGAATTCATGATTTAACCAAACGCCTGTTGGTGTACCTGCAAATAAATAATAGTTTTCGCCAAAAATTTGCCAAATTTTGCGATGATCCCGTTCTACAGGTGATCCATCGATTCTTGGAATTCCCAGCGATTCCAAAGATATGCCCTGCGAATATAGCATTCGAAAAACATAATGATCGGGTGTGAGAATTAGCTCGGTTGGATCTCCAAAAGGCTTATTTTCTGCAAACAACCGTGGATCAACATGACCGTGGGGACTGACAACAGGCAATGATTTTATTTCTGAATATAGTTGTTTGGCGATCTTTCGAACTGACGGTTCCGGATCAAAAAATCTATCTTCATCTAACATCATTTCTTTAGTTGCCACCATCTTTTTCCTTCGCGTCGAAATTTTCAAGGTTAAAAACCGGTCAGAAAAAATAAATGTAATTTTAGTCTAAAAAGTTCACTTATCCAAAAATTGGCAGAATATGACGATTTAGAATATTCTTGATAACGTTTTCTGCGATTATTGACTCGAATTCGTCTAATGCTTCTAGATATTCATGACCCAATTCCGCAGCTATTTTATAACCAACATGGAGTAACTGCCTGAAATCAGGATTAAATAACTCACACTTTTGATTGTGTCTTAAGTTTTGTACAAAAATTTCGCTTTCCCAGTGGTCTACCTCCACCGGTCGGGGCAAATTTGCCCTGTCAATATCTATTACAGTGGAATAAGGCATACATAATTCTTGAAATCGATTAAATGCGCCAGCATAAATTCTTTTTGAGATTTTCAAGCCGCTTCCTCCCCCGGAAGCTAGTCCAATCATTTCTTCTAACCAGGTTGTGCCAGCGGTTTTTAGATGAATTCCCACATCATATTTATTAATAAGTTTATTTATCTCCGGGTAAAGTGAAAACTTATCGCTCCCCGAATGAACGCTTAGTTTAAGGTTTTTAGGGAGATTGAGATTATTAATTGCATAATTTATGATCAATATATCCTGCTCGAATTCACCAGCAAATTTCTCCGGATTGCCCTCATAATCAACACCTTTATTAAATCGCCCGGTAAATTTGGGAGCAATCGTTTGTACAGGGATTTCCTCTTCTGAAATTGCAGCGAGTATCAAAAGCATTTCCGTGGGGGATTGAGGCTCGTCCGTTTCATCCATTGATATCTCCGTAATAAAGCTTTCTTCACCTTTCAAATCCTGAATGTGACAGTAGATATTTCCCGCTTCTTTTACTGCAGGGAGATACTTATGAGCGGAAGTTGTCATCAATTCATTTGAAATAATTATAGGGCTATCAATCCCAGGTATTTCAACATCTCCAATATACTTTTGATATTTTTTGACGAATTTTTCAACTTCTATACTATCTATACCCTTGCCAATAAATTCAGCTACATCGATCGTGAAGAAATTACTCGAATTAATGAACAAATCTACATTTTGCATTCCAATATGATCTGCATCGACATAATACGAATCATTCCAACCTAAGGATTTCACAGCTCTGTCAGCCGCAGTTCTGGTGAATACAGGAGACGAATGCACAATTTTATGCTCCCGGTACGATTTATTCCAAACCGGTACTACCGGAATTCCCATATTCTTTGCTTCAATTAATGCTTTTAATTGAGCTTTGGCCTGTTTGCCAAATCTATCTCCAATCCCGATTGAGTATTTTTCCAAAAGCATATTTAATTTCCTTACTAACAAACGAAATTTTCACTGCAATTCCTTTGAGAAGTAATTAGATCTATAAATGTGGATTATTTATTTCTTCACTCATTTTCAGTGTCTATTTAATATAACAATACTCTATTCTATGTTCCGCATCTTAAGAATATTAGATCGATACATCCAAGGGAGAATTAAGCGTTACAATCAATTGATCTAGGTACTCAATAAATTGTTTTTCACTTGTTAAGCCTCCCGGTTCCTTCTCCCAGGCAGCCAAAAAATTGTATTCCAGTTTTCCATCCTCTGGCTTAAATATAACAATATGATTTAGTAAGTCTTCATTCACCTCGATTACATCGGATTGTTTGTACAGAACTGCCATTCCCAGATTATCCTCAGCCAGGCTTTGTTTTCCATAGGTCGCTAGGTAAGCCCATTCACCTTTATTGCCAGTTTTTTGAAATAATTTTGTTTCCGGCAGCTTCACAATTCCGGTGCAAAGACTTGGTGGTGAATCGCCTATCAATAATTCGTGCTTTGTCAACCGGCTTCCTGCTGTTATCGAAAGATCTGAAGTTAAATCGTATCTTTTATCACCGATTTTCCACCCGAAATATTTTGTCCGAATTTGAGAATATACCGGACCACTGGCGACTATTTCGCAAGTAATACTATCCGTGACGGAAACACGTTTAGCACTTTCTTCATACCACATGGATATCGAACCAATTCCCAATGATTCACCTACTTTTAAAATATCCATTCCCCAATCGGACATCTCGTGGTAGGAATCGAAACCATCCTGTCCTACATTCTGTAAAACCATAGCGTTAACTTTCTTCCCAAAGATATCGGTAGCATTTCGCCAATCAAGGTAGAACCGATAGCCGATCTTCTCTGATTCCCAACCCGGACCTTCATACCTTATGAAGAGGGAATGATCCGTATGCTCCGGGGGCACTCGCAAAAATTCGACATTTTGAAACGTCCCTCCCTGGTATTTTCTCTCTTTGAAATATCCGCCAACTTTCTGAGATATTTCAGCTTGTGTCCGTTGAGTGTATTCCCTTGTGATAGAACCGGAATTTGCATAACGGATGGTGATTGTTTTCCTCACATTTGGGGAAAAATCTGAAATAAAAATAATTTGATCATATTCACTACCGTCAGGAGATTGGACAAACTGACTGGCCAATTCGGTTCTATCCGAATGGACTACAAATGCATTCGGATTAAAATCTTTATATTTAACTTCTATCTCTGATAAATTCAGAACAACTGCTTCATCTTTTCTTTCAACTGTTGCCGGATTTTCTATGGCCACTTTCATAACTTTGGGATAAATTCGATCTAGTTCTGTTTTTCCTTTTTGTGTACAATCTGTTACAATAGGTGAAAGTATTAATCCAACACATATAAACAAAAATAAGTATTTCATGATATGACTCCTATTCCTATAAATGTGAGATTATTTTGAAAGTTGGACGGAGCGATCTTTCGTTTACATAGGCACGGGAGGCGATAATATCCCCACTGATTATTCTTAAATCACCTGATAAGTCTTTTTTTTCTATCGCGTCTTTTGCTTCAAACATCAATTTATTTATGTCGTTGAATCGCTGTTTTTGCAGTCGGAAATGTGTTCCAAGTTGATTTATAATTTCCGGTTCACCTCGAACGGTTACAATTTCATCAAACTTTAGTAGCAGTAAATTGTTCTGTATTGTAAAGCCGGTAACCGTTACAGGATTATTATTTTCGGGATCCCACTTATCATTGAATGTCCACGCTGCTGTGATCTTTTCCGGACTTGCTTTGCCGAAGACTTCATCAATATTATTATCAAACCACACGTAATTATCTTCTTCCATAGAGCAGTTGAAAAAATATTTTCTGTCTCCATATAAATATGGGTTGTTTCTACTCGCTTCTTCATAAATTTTCCGGTAAATAGGCTGGTCGGCCATATTTTTCGAAAATTGGCAGTCAATCAAAATAAATTGTGCATCATAGTGATGGCGGCCTAACATGAATCCTTCTACTCCATCAAAATATGAATTACGGATCACCAGTTTTTGATCGGGACTAAAATGTCCGTCATGCCATAATGAGGCTGATTTTTTTACTTCATAAAATTCCGAATCCTTGATAAAGCACCAACCACGGGGGCAAACAAAGTCGACCGCACCTTGAAAAAAACAATTGGCGTGATAATACATACCATCTTTATAATCCCAGAGTGCAACCGTATCCGCACCTTTGCTAATAAGGCTGCAATTTTTTATGATAGTACGGGTATTTTTTCCGTAAACAACAAAAGCATGTGGGCCAATTTCCGGTTGGGTGTTTTCAATGGTAAGATTATCGAGAATTACATCGTCAGCAAAAATGTTTATTACTGCGGGGCCAATGTGGTCCTTTTTGCCGTCCCAATCAGACCTTAATTGATTAAACCGGATGACTGTGCTATCCCGGTTCTCTCCTTTAAGAGTAACATAGTCTTGGTCGATTCTTATTTTTTCTTTGTAGACTCCGTTTCGAAGCAAGATAATGACTCTTTGATAAGTGAACATTGGTAGAGCATCCAACGCATCATTGATGGTGGTATAGTCCGCTTTGCCACTTTTGTCCACAATGATATCTGAATATTCTGTTTCTGCAGTGAAACCAATGGAGCACCAAGTCATCAAAACAAGAATAAGAACTGTTACTGTCAGCCGATTCATTTCCATGATTGCTAAAGTAATTCTTGCATAGTCAGTTATAAAAGTGGGTGGTCATTAACACCCACTCACCTTAACAAAATTAGAAAAAAAACCTCCCAAGAAATTCATACTACCTATCTCAATAATAACATTTTCTTTGCTTCAGCAAAATTTTCTGTCCCAAGTTTGTAAAAATAGAATCCCGAAACAAGATTTTTTGCCTGGAAAATAATACCATGTGTTCCGCTCTCCAATCTTTGATCTAAAACTGTGGTAATTAAATGTCCCAGGGTATTGTAGATTGTAATCGTAACCATTTCAGTTTGAGGAATATAAAATTCGATAGTCGTGGTTGGATTGAACGGATTCGGATAATTTTGGAATAACTTGTACGATTCTAACGGACTATCAAATTCATTTTGTACTATAGCCGTAATATATCCTGCTCTCCCGGCATTGTTTTGCACTATCGCAGGAATATCCGCCGCATTGTCCAAAACATAAGCATACGGCGGCGAAGGTACTGTACCACGTATTTGCGGGTTGTTGCTACAATTGTCAAAAATGTTATTTTCTTCGACCAAATCCCCCGGGCCCGAACTTCCATAACCCACCAATGTGGGATCGTCTGCCAAATAGAAGTAATTTCCCTCAACCAAGACCTCGGCATCCATCGTGGATGCTATCCCGTAACTGTTATCGTAATAATAATTATTATATACATGGGTTAGTCCGGAGAATCGTACGCGAGGATGCCTGCTATTTGTTCCGTTAAACCAGTTATGATGATAAGTGACGAGCAAGTGAGTAGAATCCTGGGCCGCGTTATTATCTGAATGCCCAAGAAGACAGGTTTTCTGGTGATCATAAAATTTGTTCCATGATACTGTTATAAACTCAGATCCACGCTTAATATCGATCAAACCATCATAGGCATTGGTCAAATCACAATGATCGATCCAAACGTGATGAGATGACTCCTGTACATTGATTGCATCATCCACACTGTTTTGGAAAAGTAAGTTGCGAATAATGATATTGGATTTACTGGAGATATTAAATCCACCCCCGTTAATAACCCCATGACTTCCAAGCCCAATAATTGATTTGTCGGAATTAATTCCCACCATCGTCGTCAGCTCGATAGTATCAGCCACCTGAATAATTAGCGGATCGATTTGCCCAATGTAAGAGATGAATTCAGCAGCATTCGTAACGGTCACGATGTTCCCGCCCGCACCTCCAGTCGTTCCGTCCAGTCCTAAAGCAGAAACGGATGCAAATCCTTCGGGAGAATCGGCATTTGCCAAGCAGATTAAAAACACAACAGTAAATATCGCTATGAGTTGGTTCAAATGTGGAAGAAACAGGCTGTGATTTATTTCTTTCATGTCGTCTCTTGATATAGGTAGTCCTCAGGTTTTGACTAATTTCCTTCCCCCGCTATCAGTCCATTCAAATAGTTTTCCAGGTTGGTATATCCGTCCCGGTTTTTGTCACCATTACGATCCTCCGGATTATCCGGGTCTAATCCCTCTGCCACCTCCCATGAATCAGGCATTCCGTCGACATCGCTGTCTAGGGGCGCTATTTCACTTTTCAGTACAGGCCATCCGCCGACATCAGATTGTGAATCGATTATACCAGAGTGTGTTCCCAAAACACCGCCATAAGTTGCCGTCCCCGTTCTTACTTCCTCAATAATTCTCTGATCAACCAAATCACGTTTTGGGAGTACGGCACCGGCATTTTCCAAGACTAGTTCAAATGCTGTCTGCGCATCCTGAGTTTCCACCGGCGCAAATGGTACCGGTTCACTTCTCTTTCCTACAGTCGCGTGATCTCCCTGCACTCCACCTGCCCAATTATTCCCTGTAATCAGAGGAAAACCATAAACAAAATTGTCCCGGATATACCACGTACTGGTATCATCCCATGGCTCGACAATACGATCTTTGTGCCTAGAAGCAGGACCGAACTTATAATAATTGTCCACAATATTATGATTGCCACCCTCACCACCATAGGCACTATTGAAGCCCCAATTGTAGATGATATTATTGCGAAAATCGACGATCTCTTTTTCAGGTTCACTATGGTAGCGACTTCCGGAAAAGCGGGGATTGCGGCTGGAATTGTGCGCAATGAGGTTATGATGAAAGGAAGCCTTTTTACCACCCCATATTCCGCCGTAACCGTGATCACCCTTGGGGTGATATGAATGGTTCAGGCTTTCACTAATAATACACCACTGGACTGTTGAATTTTCATTATCCCTTATGGTTAATACCTCATCGATGCCCCAACTGAAAGAACAGTGATCAATCATTAGATTTTTGTGAAAAAACGCACTACAGGCATCTTCGGCAAGTCTTTTGATATCACCCAAACGTACCCGTAAATAGCGCATAATGACGTTGTCAGCATCGATAATTAGCGGATGATCCCGAATACAGATTCCGTCACCCGGCGCTGTGTGGCCGGCAATTGTTATATTATTGTTTTCAATAATCAATGGTGATTGAAGAATTATAGTACCTGAGACACCAAAAACTATAGTACGTGCACCAATAGCCTCAATAGCATTGCGAAGGCTGCCCGGTCCGTCATCATTCAGATTGGTAATAATATAGACTTTCCCCCCTCGCCCACCGGATGTGAAACGCCCAAAACCTTCTGCGCCCGGAAAAGCCAATTGCTGGGCAACGAATGTAGTTGGGCAACATAACAATAAACAAGCTATAACCATAACCTGAATAGCCATCTGGATATTTTTACTGGAGCTCGCCATTTATATAAACATCCTTCATAGTCAGGTTATCGCAATGGCTCAGCATATTCCCATCCCGGACACCATTAAACCGGCAGTTTAGTAGTGTTAGGTTTTTTACTGGGGAGCGTTCATATCCGATTATTAAAAGGGCATAATTGCTTTTTTGACTGGTGACATCATTCACATAGATATCGCGAACAATGGGAGTATGATCACCCACATCGCCTTCACTGTAATTATAATTAATCCTAATGACTGCATCGCTAACCTCACCGATGGTTACATTTCGCATATACACATTTTCCACTATTCCCCCACGTAGCGAATTGGTTTTGATTCGTAGTGCCCGTTCCAGATTTGGACTATCCATAACACAATCTTCTGCAAAAACATTTCGTACATTGCCGGACATTTCGCTTCCAATAACGACACCGCCGTGCCCATCACGCATTGTACAACCTTGAACAACAATGTTTTCGCTAGGAGTTGCGATGCGCCTGCCGTCCGCATTCCTTCCTGATTTTATAGCAATACAGTCATCTCCGGTATCGAAAAAGCAATTTTTAATCAAAACATTGCGGGAGGATTCCGGATTACAACCGTCATTATTAGGGCCATGACTAACGACCCGCACATTTTGAACGGTAACATTCTCGCAGAGCACTGGATGAATGACCCACATAGGGGAACGTTTGATGGTCACGCTGTCGATCAATACATTTTTGCATCTGTAGGGTTGAATGAAGTTAGGACGCAAATATGAGCCCTTTCCAAAAACTCGCTCCTTAACCGGCACATTATCCTCAGGCATTTGATAAAGCCTTTTAACATCGGAGGTTTCCTCAGGCTCTCCCTTTTTCCAACCATATTCCTTTCTGCCTTTCCAGCTCCACCAATTATCAATAGAAGCATTCCCATCCAGTGTCCCGCTACCGGTTATGGCAATATTTTCGTTTTCAAAGGCGTAAATAAAGGGTGAATAATTCATGCACTCAACTCCTTCAAAACGCGTAAAGACAATCGGAAGATATTTCTTTGGATTCTGGCTGAATAGAATCGTTGCATTTTTTGTTACATGTAAATTCACATTACTTTTTAAGTGAATGGCTCCCGTAAGAAATACACCAGTGGGAACCACCACTCGCCCACCGCCTAACTCGTTACACTCCTGAATAGCTTTGGTGAAGGCTTCTGAACAATCAGTTTCTCCATCTCCTATCGCTCCATAATCTGTGATAACAAAATCCATATCCGCGAATGTGGGCAGAACAATCTGGCTGAGAATATGTGGTACCTGCTCCCAACCGGTCTTTGTCGCGGATTCTGAGGTATTGCCGGACAAGAAGTACAGCGAGATAATGATTAAAGTTAACAGTACAAAGCTTACGCCTTTTGAGCTAAAGCGTTTACCAACATATATATATTTCATTATTTCTCGATTCAAATTATAATGATTTCTGATTTAAAGATTCGAATTCCAGGCTGGCAAAAATAAACGGGCCCACTGCTTTGGGATCATTGCTTCGTGTAGGTTCGCTGATATAGTATTGATAGGTTCCATCTCTATACGGATCGCCTCCCAAACCGGCAACCGAACATGCCATGTGAATATTCACCAAACCATCCGAATCGACCTCAACAAAATTCTCTAAGATACCTTCGTAGCCTCTTCTGGCTGTTTTTGAGAATTTTGAATCAATATATCCTTTCTTCGCAGCCTTTGCTAATGAGTAGACATACATGCTCGAAGCGGATGATTCCAGGTAATTTCCTTCCCTTGCACCCTGATCTACCACCTGATACCACACACCACTTTCCTCATCCTGGTACTTTGCGATTGAACTGGCCAGCCTTTGCAATATGACAATAATTTCTTGTCGTTTCTTGTGATCTTCCGGAAAATAATCCAAAACATCCACAAGCGCCATAGCAAACCATCCCATACCCCTGCCCCAAAAATTAGGAGATCTGCCTGTTTCAGGATCTGCCCATTTTTGTTGCCGGCTTTCATCCCAGCCATGATAAAGCAGTCCGGTTTTTTCGTCCCGAGAGTTGTTTTCCATCCAAATGAATTGATTTGCAATGTCGTCAAAGAGTTCGGGTTCTTCGAAAGTGACGGCGAATTCTGCTAAAAATGGTGACGCCATATAAAGCCCATCCAACCACATTTGATAGGGATATATTTTTTTATGCCAAAATCCACCTTGATTTGTGCGTGGATGTGTTTTCATTTGCTCACGAAGTAGAAAAATAGCTTTTTTATATTTTTCATTTCCAGTTTCCTTATAGAGCACAAAAAGTGGTTTTCCAGGATTGATCCTGTCGATATTGTAATCTGACAACTTGTATAACCAAATACTACCATCCTCCTTTACGAATTGGTCATAGTATTCCTTGACATAATCGAAAAATCTCTGCTCCTGGTAAATTTCCCACGTTTTTAAAATTGCTTTTAAAACCAGCCCCTGCGTGTACTCCCACTTCGGTTTTTCCCGAAAATCAATCTTCCATGGTTCAGGGTTGCGTCTCATTACCGATTCGGCCATCTGAACTGACCAGGTGTGTTGCTGTTTTTTTACTTTTCGTTTCTTAGATGTGCAGCCGGTGTGAAATATTGGGAGTAAGATGAATAATGAAAAACAAACGATGAAAACGAATAGTAATAAATGACAATGAAGTCGACGTTGTTTACGTAGCATTTTGTCAATCTTTTTCATTTTAGTTTAAGATAAAAAAAACAAATCAAAATAAAAGTAGCCAACTGTCAAAAACAGTGAACAACAATTTAAAATTCCTGCTTATCTTAATTATGTTTTGTTTTTCAACATCCTTTCAATAAATTTTATTTGTTTGGGATTATAATTTCTAAACTATGATCAACTCGAATTCTTACAAAAAATATCTTGCTAAAATTCTGCAAAGCGAAGAATTTTCTTCCTCGAAGACTTATCAAAGTTATTTAATCTATCTTGTCGAAGCAGCCACAAAAGGTAAGGAATTAAAAGAAATAACAATCGCAATAGAGTTTTTTGAAAAGGATGCCAATTTCAATCCCGCTGAAGATACAACCGTCCGATCACACACTTACAATCTGCGTAAAAAACTTGAAACATACTATCTCAAAGAAGGCAGCGAAGATAAATATATACTACAAATTCCAAAGGGACATTATGAAGTCCAATTTACACCCATTAGTGTAATGGACTCATACTCAAAATCGCTTTTTGACCGTTTAACCAAAAACAAGATCTATTTTCTGCTCCTTGTTCTTTTATTAATATGCTTGATCTATGTTTTTTTTCAAAATCTCTCGCTTCGGAATCGTCTTGAAAAATTTGAGTTTATACAGGTGAATGATCCCATCTGGCATAATTACTTACAATCCGAATTGCCTATATTAATAGCTGTTGGTAACCATTTTTTTTTCACAGAGTACAGCGAAGACTACGAGAATTTGTTAGCAATAAGAGATGGAGATATCAACACACTCGAAGAACTTAGAGAATTCAACGCAAAACATCCGAATCGTAGAATTCAACCGGCGGATGAACCATATTTTCCATATCACAGTATTTGGAGCCTACCACCCATTCTCTCAATTCTGTACTCAGCCAACCAGATACCGATATTAAGAAGATCCTCGTCCCTGAGCACGCAGATTCTCGGGGAGTATAATATCATTTATATCGGCAGTATTAAAACTTTATATATCCTCAAACATACACTTCAAAAATCCAACTTTCGTTTTGAAATTTCACCACACCAGATACAATATCTGAATCCCGATACTAGCTCGACGCAAATTTTTAAAACAAGTCTTCATTCGCCAGGACCTAATGAAGACCTCGTGCTCGCCCTCAAGCTTCCGGGACCTGCGGATAATTCGATTTTCATTATTGCTTCCTATCATTCATTGGGGGCGCCTGAGATTGCTAATTTTCTTATCGATTCCGATACACGCATTGAAGTACAGAAAAAATTTGAGCAGAAATTCAATAAAATGCCGGATTACTTTGAAATTCTGTTTCGCGTAACCGGTATCGATAAAACCGCCTACAATACTGAAATACTAATTTTTAATGAAATCGTGAAATAACTTCAATGCGTTGAAGGAAGTCTGCCCTTTTAGGAAACATTATTTCATCAATATCATCTTGCGGCTCGCTACGAAATCCTTTGATTTTAGCTGGTAAAAATAGACACCGGTAGCAAATCCCGGATTGAAATAATTAATGGTGTAATTTCCGACATTCATTTTCTTGCTGATAAGGGTTTCAACTTCGCGACCGGTAATGTCAAAGACTTTTAGTGTAGTAAATCCATCTTCCTCCAGGGAAAACTCAATTGTTGTGGATGGATTGAAGGGATTCGGGTAATTTTGAAGAAGTTTATAACTATATAGAATGGAATTTTGGTTAACACTGGTTACGTAGTCGCTTTCGAAAGCGCCTAGATCAGGCGCTTCGCCCTCATAAGGTAATCCCAAATCTACGCCGGCATCTATTAAGTCGCTGCCCTGTGCAAGATGGAGGAATTCAATTTCTGGCAGGCTGCCGTCGGCTTGACGTGGTAAAGATGCTAATTCGGTATCCAGGCTCAAAAAATCATCAGCAGTTACCACAAATGGCGAAAGCCAGCTATTGGTTTCCTGCACAGCAAAACTTCCCAATTGAACGAGGCCAAAAAATGAAACACAGTTTTTTATCGTCAGCGTCTGGTCAGGACTAAGCGCACGCTGAATTCTATAATTCGCCGCAATGTTTTCATAACCCGTGCAATTATACAAAGTCATTGATCCAAGATTATTGTTCTGATCGAATCCCTTGTTCTTATTCGAAAAAGCTACACAATTTATCAAAATGTTATGGTGCATTAACGAGTCGCTATTGCTGTTATCGCCCCCGCCCATCTTAAAACCATTGCCATTGGCCCGGGGACCAGGATCGGTGCCATCTTCCAAATAGCCATTGCCCCAGGTCCAGCAATTTTCCAGTGTGGTGGTTATATCGTCAGCGCCGCGCAAATAGCCGTCCCAACCATCATCGCAATTGACCCATGCCCGGCAGCCGTAAAAATAGTTGCTATCACCAACTGTAAGCTTAGGAGCGAATCCATCCGCGTCGGCATAATCCGGAGGATCGGCATTAAAGTATGAGTCGCAATTGATAATCATGTTGTTCGCGGAGAGATTGCTTAGCTGCAAGCCGCTATCCCTGTTTCTGTAAAATTGGCATTGCTCAATTATGTTATTTGAACCAAAATTGATCTCCATGCCGTTGTCGCCGGCGCCAGTTATCTGCAATTCTTTGATATGCCAATAATTAGCGCGCAGGCTAATGCCTTTGGAGCCGATGGATTGTCCTGAAAAGTCAAGAATTGGCACCTCATCTTTGTATGCAGTTAAGGTAAAAATCTGGTCTTCAGAACCATTTTGGACTGCGGTAATTGTTATTGTGCTTGTTAAATCGTAAACACCGCCACGGACGTAAATCGTATCCCCTGGCGAGGCTTCTGAAATTGCTTTAGGAAAGGTTCCGAATGGCTGTTCTATTGTCCCGGAATTGGAATCATCGCCATCGGGAGCAATGTATATCTGAGCATTCAGGTGATGTGCAAAAACCGAAAGAAACGTCGCCAAAAAAATAAACTTTTTCATTTTACCAAATATATGCCTAATCTTATTAATTCATACTAAAAAACCGGTCGCAAGAAGCGACCGGTTCAACGAATCTAATGTCAAATCAATTTATTACTTCATTAAAATGAGTTTTCGCACCGATACAAAATTACCAGTATTGATCCGATAATAATAGATCCCGCTCGCATAACCTCCTGCATTCCAGATAGCTGAGTAGGCACCGGGTGCGTGTTGATCATTGACCAATTCTTTTACTAATCGTCCCATGACATCATAAATCTTTACAGTAACGTGAGCCTGTTTCGGGATATCATATCGGATTGTTGTTGAAGGATTAAACGGATTAGGATAGTTTTGGTAAAGTGCGAATACTGTTGGAATTTCAGACGATTGGTCCTCAATCGAAACTGGAACAGCAAGGCTGCCTCCTTCATAGGAGATCGACCCGTTCGGGCCAAGCGTGAAGGGTATGGTATTGTCAAACTCGCCATCTACCAATCGAAGCACTCCATTAATCAGTGTCGGCTGTGATAACACCACACCAG